>Ga0335085_10001973_pt1 | contig 40203 bp, 39 predicted proteins | sample Lox_Sample_45_FD_206712 | JGI IMG/M metagenome (GOLD analysis project Ga0335085, IMG submission 206712) | Soil microbial communities from Loxahatchee National Wildlife Refuge, Florida, United States - Lox_Sample_4.5 | ecosystem: Environmental > Terrestrial > Soil > Wetlands | place: USA... | reverse complement strand
GAATGCTTTGGCTGGCTGAAGACGATTGCGCTGTTGCGCAAGGTCCGTCACCGCGGAACCTTGAAGGTGGATTGGATGTTTACCTTGGCCTGTGCGGCCTACAACCTGGTGCGCATGCAACCTCATGGTCGCCACCGTTCCCACGGCGTAGGTCCGGGGCGTAGTGTCTTCGAACGCCGCTGAAAGGCTCGGTCGGGAGCCACGCGGGCACAGAAACTACCGAGAAAGAAGACTCAAAACACAACGGAGCCCCTTCGAGAAAGAGAATTGGCTTGCTAAACGTCATTTTTCAGCATCCTGCTAGGCGATCCTGACCGTAAGGCAGACCAAATCGTGGGTGAGCTGTGACTTCAAGGACGAAGCTGCCGTTGCGTCGGGTGTAGACGAGCTCGTCTGCCGACGGTCGGCGCAGTGGAAGCCCGCAGAGAACGAACGGCCTCGCGTTGTATGATACCTCCTGGGTGCGAGCGTCTCGTTGCTCCCGGACCAGTTGAATTGCTTCCAGTTTTTTGAGGGTTCGAGTGGTGATGCCAATTCGGGGGAAGATTGATTTGAGCGACGTGGGCCGATGAACTGCGGGCGTTTCGGCTGCCGTGCCAAGCTTGCGGCCATGCTCGGGAAGACGGGCGGTGCTGGTGCCTTCGCGCGACTGAAAGGCCAGCAGAGTGGCGAGAGGGTGCATTGCGACGGACGGACTCATCCCTCACCGCCTTTCTGGTTGTCCTCTTTCTCGCTCTTGGCTTTGGATCGTCGCGGGTTGCGCCTGGGTTGCGGATTCTTCCCGGTTTGTTTGGAATCTGCCGAGGCAAGTTGTTGATCTGCTTCACAATCAGTGCTGGAATCTAAACTTAGGATTTGGTGGCCGAAAGGCCGCGTGGGTTCGAGTCCCACCTTTCGCATCAACAACTTAGCACGGAAAAAAACGGCCGAACCAGACCGAGAGTCTAGACCGGTAACGCGGTCGGGGCTCCTTCTTCCGAGATTCCATTCACAATTTCACGAGTGCGTTGCTCGTCGCGGATTCGTTTTAGCCGCAGGCCCGCGTAAGCGCGCCTCAAGCGCCAAGCGCTGGGGTCCGGGCCTTAAGAGAACGAACAGTAAATCTGCGTCCAGTCTGAGCCGTCGGAGAGAAAAAAGGGGGCCCGCCCCTTAGCGTGGAAATACGACGTGGAAGGCTTCTGAGAGACCTGCGCCTATGGGGGAGACGCCGACCACGTTGCCTTTACGAAACCCCGCGAGTCGGCATAGGGGTACGTAATGTTCATGGTGCACGTTGAGTTCGCAAGTGTGCCGACCAAGCCACCAGTGCACGGTAGGGCTTGCTGGTCCTGAGTTTCGGAGAAGATATAAAGCGTCGGGACGGTGCCTACGGGCACCTGATGCCCAGTAATCACCACGGGTACCGGAGAAGTCGTATTGATGGTGATATCAGGAAAGCTGAAGGGATTCTCTTTGATTTTCACCCCATTGATGCTGGTTACTTGAACGGACGGTGGTACGGTTGTGGGAGTCAAAAGCGGCAAGGGACTTGATTCGGCTACTTTGGTAAAAACAAGGGCATTGCCTTGAGTATCGTCGAAGCCGCCCGTAAAACTTATGGTAGTAGCTTCCAGGCGGGCATAGCCCGCGGTGCTGGGGGATCTTGAACTTCCGCTATCGCCATCAGCACTGATAATCCCGGTGCCCGTGATCGTGAGCGAGACTAATCGGATTCCACCGCCGCTTCCAGGACCGCTCTGTACGTCGATACCCGAAAGAAGTCCCAAGCCCGCGTCGGCGGTGATGATACCCGTGACACTGATCTGCGTTGAACTTGCGATCAGAATGGCGCCGCCGCCCGCACCCCCTCCTTCACCGAATTGCCCACTCGTGTTGGTGCCGCCCCCGCCGGATCCCCCGACGAGAGGAGCCAGAAACTGGTTTCCAGAGAAGGTGCCTCCGCCCGCATTTCCAGATGAAGTGGAGCCCGCGGCCCCTCCGCCCGGACCACCTCCTGCAGTTGCGTTCTGGTTCGTCGCCGTATTACCCCCAATGCCACCCGGAAAGCCGCCGGACCCGGGTACCGCCGGGATCCGAACAGCCGCATCTTGGGTCATCGGAGCCCCGGATTGGCCTGCAAGATTAACCGTGCCCGAGACGTTCACGTCGCCTTGGGAAAGCCAGTACACCGGGCAGTTGACTTTGTTCGCCGTGAGCAAGACCGTGAGTCCGGCCGGGATTGTGATCGAAGTAAAGTTGTAGACACAGAAAGCGTCTCCCGTACCGTGTAGACCGAGAGCCACGGGATCAAAATAGACACAGTTGGGGATGGTTCCACAACTCCCCGACTGACCGGTGTAGTTGAGTGCCCCGTCGCTACCGTCCCCGCAAGTCGTGAATGGGCACTGCTGCTGGCCCAGTGCGATGTGAGCAGAGGCGAACACGATGAGGAAGGTGATCCAGACCACCCGTTTTGGCGAGCGATCTCGTTCAGCATCGTGAAATGTTTTGGGTAGCATAAGCTTCCTCTCGTTACGGATGAGCGTTCGTGTGAGTGCCCGGGATAGCGGACTGTCGGGCAGCGCCTTCGAATCGTTTGTCGTCGTCGCCATGAATGGTTTTGTCTGTGGCCTTCTTGCTTGTCTTTTCACCACCGGCGTTGTTCTGCACGCTGAAGAGAATGCCGTCGCTTTCAGCCGCAATCGGCTGAGTTCCCAGCGATTTGTTTAGAACACTGAAAAGGATGCCGTCAGTCTCGAACTGAGTGGGCGGTTTCACCCCGGATTCATTCAAGACGGAAAACGGGATCCCGTAAACCTGCCCTGAAAGTGGCGGTGTGTTCGACGTGGGGAAGCTAGCGGGGTCAAGCGGGTCGGTGCCGTACGACGCCTCGACAACATCGGAATACCCATCGTTGTCGGTATCGGCTGTGGAACTGGGATCCACCGCGGTGAAGCGGTTTGCCGCGGTGGCCACGGTTCCACTGTTACCACCATAATAATCGGTCGCCACCAGGGCGTAGGTGCCGGCGGTGCTGCCCGCGTTGAAAGTCAGACTGGCCGAGGTCCCGGTTGGGCTGATCGATAACAGGCTTAGGGTCGGCCCGGCCGCACTAAAGGAAAAAGTGGAGCCGACCAGGTTCACACCGGTCACTTGCGAATCAGGAACCGTCGTACCAAATAGCGCCGACTTCGGCCAAACGGACGTGATGATGGGAAGAGCTACGACTACGAAGTTCGTGGATGAAGTCACAGTATTGCCTTGGACGGTCACCGAAATAGGCCCCGTAGTCGCCCCGAGCGGGACTGTGGTCACGAGCGTGGACGTGGTGGCAGAAGTCACCGTGGCGGCTGTGCCGTTGAACGTGACGATATCCGAGGTGGCGGTGGCGCTGAAGCCTTGTCCCCGAATGGTGACCGGCATCCCGGACGGCCCAATCTTGGGGTTGAAGTCGAAGATGGCAAGCTGGCCCTTGGCAACTGTCGAGCGTCCGATGGAAAGGATGTTGCCCACCGCGTCGTAGGTGTAGGTGACGACGTTCCCGGATTGGTCCACCATGGTGACGAGCCGGCCGAGGTCGTCGTAATAGTATTGGATGGGCTGGGCCTGAGCGCGAAGAGAGCTGGCGCAAGCAAGCAGTAGCATAACGTAATAGAGGCCGCGGACGCGCTTCACACTTGCGCCACTTCTCATCGTATCCACTGCACGGATCCTTCGCGTGGTATGGGAGAATTCAGACACCGCCAACGTCCGCTTCTTCCTCAGTTCAGAGCCGTTGGCAAACATGCATCGCCGCACTGCTTATTTAGGCACTTCTCGTAGTCTACGGTGCACTTGTTGATGCAGGAAAAGAACCCCGATGGGTTACCTTCAATATCGCACCGCCCGGCACATCCAGCTTGGCAAGGATCTGCAAACTTGGCCCAACAGTATCCACCGTGGGCGGCTGCGGTTGATAGGCATGCAGCACACCCGGTTGGACTGTAGAGCCCTAATGGATCACTGGCGTTAGTGGGCCTATCATCTACGTAGACGTAGACGTTGCCTCCCCGCTTCAGATCAAGTGGGTCTTGACTGACAAATCGCCCGACAGCTACGTTGTAGTACCGGGCCCTGTAGTAGTATAGCCCGGTACCGTCGCTTTCCCTTCCAGTGTACTCATAGGTGTTGCCATTTGACGACCCGCTCGCCGTCGTATTACCGAAGGGCTCATACGTATATTGAGTTTGTACCGCACCTGTGGAATCCGTCAGCGCAACAGTGTCTCGTAAAGCGTCCGATAGATAATACCGCGCTCCGCCGGAGTCGGTCCGACTGAAGATCTCATCGATCGCCATCCCAGTGATCAGATTTGCGTGAACAGTCGTTCCGCTCAGCTCCTGCACGGGATCGAGGCGATCATAGAGAAAACTCGTGCTCACACCGGAGATGGTCTTTGTTTGCCGGCGGGCAAAGCCATCGTATTGAAAACTCGCGGTAGTTCCGGAACTGACCGAAGCCAGCTGGTTGCGCGCATTCCAGCTGTACGTGTTCGCGCTGTCGCTGGTCAGGTTTCCATCCAGATCGTAACTGAACGCGCTAGCGCCCCACTGAATAAGTTCATTGCCAGCGTTGTAGCTGGCGGATGCTACCGCCGCCGGCAGGTCGGTCCGAGCGTAGCTCCCGCCGATACCGATGCGGCGGCCGGCCGAGTCATAGGTGTATGTCAGGTTGCCCAGCGTCGTGCCGCCGACTCTGTAAGTTAGGCCGGTGAGCTCCGAAGCGTTGTCATAGCTATAGCTCGTGGTCACTCCGTTCGCGAGTTTCAGCGAGGTACGGCGGTTGGCGCTGTCGTAGGAGAGGGCGAATTTGGACGTGCCCTGGGTGACCGAAAGCAGCCGGTTGGCATTGTCGTAACCGTAAATGATCGCAGTCTGGCCGGCCACGGTCATCTTGGTTCGTCGGCTAGCATTATCGTAGGCATAGCTCAGGCTGCCTTGGGGGGTAGTCTCCTTTGTGAGACGGTCCAAATTGTCATACGTCCGGCTGATGGTGCCCGAGGCGGAGTCGCTGGCCTGGGTCAGCCGGTTGCCCAAATCGTATTTGTAGGAGGTGGATGACTTATCTGCGTAGGCGGCCTTAGTGCGTCGGTTCAACGGATCGTAAGTGAATGTGGTTTTCTGGCTGTTGCGATCGGTAAAGGTGACGGGGTTCCCGTTGAGGTCGTAGGTGTAGCTCTCGCTGTGATTGAGCGCGTCGGTCCGCGTCTGCAGTCGGTCCATGCTGTCGTATGCGTAACTTGTGGCATGCTTCAGCGCATCGGTGAGGCTCGTGAGATTCCGGTCCGGATCATAGACAAAGGACGTAATTCGGCCGAGCGGGTCGGTGGTGCTGGTCAGGTTGCCCAGAGAGTCGTATTGATACTGCGTAACGGCGCCGGCCGGGTTTCGAAGGCCGACCAGCCTGCCGGCGCTGTCCCTGTCGAGTGTGGTGACGCGAAGCAGGGGGTCCGTGACCGAGACGAGATCGCCCCCACTGTAGCCGAAGCTGGTGGTGTTAAAGAGCGGATCGGTGGCTGTTAACGGCTGGCCTTGGCTGTTGGAAGTAAAGGTCCACTGAAGGCTCAGCGGGTCCGAGAGAGTGGTCAGGTTGCCGAAGCCGTCGTAAGTGAACTTGGTGACGTGATTGAGGGGATCAGTTATACTTGTAACTTGGTTAAAAGCCGGGTCATAGGTATAAGATGTGCTCACAGCCCCGGAAGTGCTGTAAAGCTGGCTGACGCTCAAAGTGTTGCCCAGACTGTCGTACGTGTAGTGTGTGTCGCGGCTCAGCGGATCGATGACATCCGAGATCAATTCGGTGGAGGAATTCCGCGTGAAGGTGGTTAGCTCCTGCTGAGGGGTGCCCGCCGCTATAGTGTCTGAAGTCGTGTAGCCATTCGGGTCGAAGGTAGTCTGGCGGTCGTTGTTCCGCGGGTCGGTGAGCGTAGTTTCGGAAACGTTGCCGTTGCCATCCAAGGTGTACGAAAGTTGGTACACTGCAACGTCAGCCGTGGTCTGCTTGAGCACCCGGTTGTTAGAATCGTATTGATTAGTGAGGTACGTGATGCCGCGTGGGTCTGTCACCGTCAGCATGTTGTAAGTGCTGTCGTAGGTGTAATTGCTAGTCCCTCCGTCGGCGTCGGTGACCGTGCAAAGCAAGCCAGCGCCGCAGGAATCGTAAGCGTACTTGACGGTGCGCCCGATATTGTCTGTCGCCTGGGTGATTCTCCCGACGCCATCGATGGTGAACTGAACATACCGCCCGTTCGGTGACGCGATCTTCGTAAGATTGGAATTACTGTCGCGCGTGAACGTCAGGGAATTACCGTAGCGGTCTTGCAATCCGATGATGGCTTGCTGCTGGGGGGTAGTTGCCTGAGGTGACTCCGGAAATTCTAGGAGAGTCCCGTCCTTCTTCTTCAGTATCCAGCCGGTCGCTCCCCCGACGATAGTGCCCGAGCTGATGGTGGCCCCGTAGAAACTGGTGGGCGACTCCGTGCATTGCCAAATTGATCCCGATTGTGCGAAGTGAATTCGACCCCCATCGGGCAGGATCAGGTATATGTTTGCGAGAAGATCGGGGCTCCAGAGAAAGATGTCGTACGGGTGGGTGGTGCCGATGCCAAAGGCGCGGGAATAGGGGTCACTTTGGCGGTATGTCCGTGTCAGTGTCAGGGGAATGACGTCGGGCAGCACCAGGTCGGTGTGGGTGTATATAAACAGGCCGGTACCAAGATCGACCGGCTCGCCGCCCGAACCGTTGTTGTTGCCGGGCGATGGCGCCGGGGAGGGTGCACCCGTGTCGCCCGCCATGGCGCCCGTAAATTCGTAAATTAGGACGCCCGGGCTGGGAACCACCTGGCGGCCGTTAGGAGAGACCTTACCATAACCGTAGATGTACCAGCCGGAGCTATCGGCCTCGTAATTCCAGAAGTCAAACGGAGTGCCCGAAGCATAGTGATATGTATTGGGATAGATAAGCTGGGCGCCTTGGGGACCGTTCGGATATAGAAACTTCAGCCAGCCACCGCCGGGCTGGATGGTGAAGTAAATCGGGACCTGGACGTTGGGAAGCGGAAACGGAGTGCGATCGAGCGGAATAGGCGTGATGCTGATCTCGTGCGTGACGCGCCCTTCATAGTCATAGACGATCGTTCCTGCAGGCAGGCGCAGCTCGAGGCCGGGCAGCAGCGGTGAGGTGATGGTAAGCTCCGTCTTGGTCGGCGAGGGAATGGTTACAGCATTGGCGGTGTCAAGCAACGGCATCCAGATAGTGAACGGGAGCACGTTGGTTATATTAGCTTTCAGAACGGGGCCATATTCAAACACGCCGTAGACCTTACCCGGGCGACTCGCGGTGCTTCCGTCGATGACAAGCACCTGGCGGCCAGTCGGTATCCCGGTGAGCAGGAACCGGCCGGTAGAATCGGTGCGCGTGCTTTGGTTCCCGATTTCCAATGTGACGCTCGCGAGAGGCAGGCCATTGAGCTTCAGCACCTGCCCAGCAAGGGCAGTGGCTCCGGCGGGCGCTTGCAAAGACGGCAGCTTGCTCCAAGGCGAGGCCGCCCGGCCGGTGCGGAAGTTCGACGCGGTCGGAACCCAGGCTTCGTCGTCGACGGCACCGCCAGCGGGCCCGATCGTCTCGAAGCTGATTTTGGTTTGTGGCAGAAGTCGGTTAGCGGAGTCGGTAGCGCCATTCACTGTGAGCGTGTAGCTGGCTAGGGGCAAAAACGGTTGGCTGGGCGTTACGAATGCCAGCATCCCCCCTTCGGCCGGAACGACCTTCACCGGCACGTTGCCAGCGGGTCCGGCCAGCGTCGCCGTACTTGCGTTCATGGTGACGATGTTTAGCGGCTCCGCGAAGCGCAACGCGATGAGGCTATCGAGCGCGACGCCGCTCGCCCCATTTTCGGGAATGGAGGCGGCGAGACTGGGGGCGCTATTCGCAGCCTGCGCGTCGCTCGGTACCGCGTCGACGGCGCTGAAGCTCTGGGTCTCAGGATCGTAGAGGTCGCCGTTGCTGAGCGCTTGACCACTCTCGTCCGTTCCGCCCCACAGCAGCACTTTGCCGTCGGGGATCAAGGTCGCAGAGTGGTCACGGCGAGGGGTGCTGAGTTCGGCGGGTACGCGGGTCGCTGTTCGCGTTTTGGGGTCCCATAGCTCAGCGGTCCGCAGCGCGGTGCCATCGCTCGAAATTCCACCCGCCACCAGCAGGGTGCCATCGGTGAGCAGGGTCGCGGTGTGGGACGCGCGCGGGGCGAGACCGGGGCTCGCGATCGCGTTAAACCTCCGGCTCGCCGGATCGTAAACTTCCGCAGAGTCGACTGCCTTGCCTGCCGCGCCGATGCCACCAAGCACCAACACGGTGCCGTCGGGAAGCATGGTGGCGGTGTGCCAGGCCCGAGCAAAGGCCAGTGCCTGCGGAAGAGCCGTGGCTTTCTGGGTTCCGCCAGCCTTGATCCAAGCCTGAGCCGTGGGTCCGGTGGGACGCATGCCGCCGAGCAACAACTGGCTGCCGTCCGCCAGGAGGGTCGTTGTCTGCCCCGGAAACATTCCGGCGGGCCGGGCGACGAATTGGTTTGAGGCTTTGCTCGCCGTGCCCCTTTCCTGGCTGTGGCTCGCGCTTGCAATGGTCCCGCCCACGAAAAGAGGGGTAAAGCCGAGCACGATGAAGGCTCGCATCAAAAAGCGCGATCTGCGGGCTTTGACCATTTCAAATCCTCTAATCGGCCAAGCCGGTCATAAACACCTGAGGAGAGGCAGTTCTTGCCAGCACGAGTGTCACTGCCCTCGCGGGCCTGCTAAATTAAGACCTTGTGGCTTTTCGCTGCGGCAAGGGTTCGCTGCGTCAACGCCGCCGGCTACTTTCGAGAGCTATGCAACACGTCGACTTTCACCGGCCTGTCCTGAACTGTCAAGTAGTCGGACAGTTAAGTTAACGGTTAACGCGAGGGTATGCGGTTTGCAATCAATGCATTATAATCGGTGATCCTCAATAGACGGGCGACTCAGCATTCGCTGCGGCGCGGCCTTTTGGCCCAGCTTTGCGTGAATTGTTACGAGGGTTCTTCGTCATGGCACGACTCATTGGCGGCAGAATTGAAGACAGAAACAAACTCTCTCCCGAAAGTGTCCGCACAGAACTCGACAAGATCCTGGCTTCCGCTGCTTTTCACAATGCCCCGCAGCTGAGCTGCTTTCTCCGCTTTGTCGTCGAGGCGAGTTTGCGCGGCGACGCTGCAGAAATCAAGGAGAGCATTATCGGCGTGAAGGTGTTCAGAGACCGTGATTTTGATCCGAGTGCCAGTACGCGGGTGCGGGTACAGGCTCGAAATTTGCGCCGGAAACTGAAGGAGTATTACGCTACCGAAGGTCCAGGCGATCCCGTCCTCATTACGTTACCGACAGGCACATACGCTCCGCTTTTCAACGAGTTCAAGGCAAGCGATCACCCTGAGGCCGGAGAAATAGGGGAACTCAATGCGCTGCCAGACCCAAGAGATGACCAGGCGCCAGAATACCGACACGGCCGAGAGGATGTCGCTTCGAGGTCGGAGAGTACTGCCCCTAGCAGCCAACCCCCCGGTGCGGTCACGGCGATCTCTCGAGAAATATCAAATGGCGCGATAATCCAGGCGCCAGAAAGAACCGCAGGTACGGCCGTCGACAGGTCACGAACGTCTTTCCAAAGAAGTACAGGCAGTCCCGTACCGCTGGCGCCAGATGAGCGTCTGCCTGTCGACACCACATTGAGGAAGCTGCCGTCACGTCGGCTGACCGTTGTAGTCAGGAACTCAGCGTGGTTGGCGCTGGCGTTTACGCTCGGGATCGGCGTTCTCGGCTACCTCTTGGTACGCCCCCTTCCGACCCCGACCATCCACAATCTGCAACATCTCACCAATGATGGGCGCGCAAAGTCAGGGCCTACGGCCACGGATGGGCTGCGGATTTACTTTTCTCAGAAGGATTCGACCGGTAGAACCCTACTGAGGGCGTTGTCTGTCACTGGGGGAGAATCGGCAACCATTCCGACTCAGCTCGATTCATTCGAAGTGCTGGATATCTCTGCCGACCGTTCCTCGCTCTTATTGGGTGTCTCAAGCGGTCAAGAGCGTCCATTTTGGCTGCAGCCACTGCCGGCTGGCTCTTTGCACCGCGTTGGCACTGTGGTCGGACATGGGGCCGCCTTCTCCCCAGACGGACTACATGTCGCGTTCGGAAACGGTAACGAACTCTACGTCGCGAACGCTGACGGGAGCACGCCTCGCAGAATCACTAGCTTGACCGGTGAGGCCATGTGGATTCGCTGGTCGCCGGATGGCCGGACCATTGCCCTCACGATCAGGGGGACAAGCAGCGTTACCCCCTCGGAATCGTTATGGCAGGTTTCCGGTAACGGCGGGGGGCTTCATGAAATTCTTCCGGGCGTAAACACTCTGCAGGACAAGTGCTGCGGAGTCTGGACGCCGGACGGCAACTTCTTCCTTTTTTCAGCGACGCAGAGCGGCAAAACTAACATCTGGGCGATTCGGGAGAGAGGTAAAGGCGTGCATTGGCATGGCGGTCAGCCTGTGCAGCTCACCGACTTGCCTGGTCCCTCGTATAGACCATTCCCTGCTTTGGACGGCAAGACCATCTTTTTTGTGCACCGCGCACCAAGGCCTCAACTGGAGCGCTTCAGTGAATCTGAGAAACAGTTCATTCCCTTCCTCGAAGGGATCGGAGCGGAGTGGGTTACCTATTCGCGTGACGAGCGCTGGATTGCGTACATCAAGACTGAAGATAAGACGCTGTGGCGCATGAAGAGCGACGGAACGGAGGCGCGGCAACTGACTTCTCTTCCGATGAAAGCACAAGGCCTGGCATGGTCACCTGACCGGCAACAAATAGTCGTGAACGCTTGGACGGAGGTTAGCCGGTACAAAAACTATCTGGTGTCAGCAGCGGGTGGCGCGGAGCCGCGCGAGTTACTGCCGGGGTATAAGGAGAGGGAAGGCATTGCCACCTGGTCGCCCGATGGGCGCAAGCTTGCGTTCGGTGATGTGCCGGAAGTGTTCGGGCTCGGAACCAGTGCTAATGTGATCCACATTATGGACCTGGCCACGAGAAAACTCGAAACGCTCCCGGGATCCCAAGGATTCTGGTCCCCCAGATGGTCGCCGGATGGACGGTACATAGCTGCAGTTAAGGATGACGACCCAGACCGGCAACTGCAGCGCTTGTACCTGTTTGACCTTCTAACCGGCAGGCGGCGACCGTTAGAAGCGCACCACGTCAACAACGCTACTTGGTCACACGACGGGAAGTATATCTACTATGACGGCTTGGGGGGCCATGATGGTATTTTTCGCGTATCAATTTCAGACGGCAGGGCTGAACTCGTTGCGAGTCTGAGCGGTGTGGAGAGATGGAGCGACGATTGGAGCGGACTGACACCCGAAGATTGTCCACTGATTCTGGGCGACGCAGGGAACGAGGAGCTTTACTCTGCTGCGGTGAGCTGGCACTGAGAACCACAGAAAGCACCGCCCGGTGTTCTCGCAAGCTTTCGCACGTCGTCGTTCACCGGACTGGTCACTTGTTGAACGGTAATAGCTGGTTCTCCAGAACCTGAAGACTCTTGCGGACGACCTGTCCAACGACCTCAAGGCTGGCCGGACTGCACTGATCGACGGTGTCGAAGCGCGTGTGCCAGTACAGATTTAGCGGGCCGTAGTCGAGATCTATGATGCCCACTGCAGGGATGCCACGCTCACGAAACGGAATGTGGTAGTCTTCGATTCGCCGGCTGCCGTTGAGGAAATACCTACCATATCCCAAATCGCGCGCTTGACCGACGATGATCGCGTTCAACCAGGAAGTCGAATTCAAATCGCGATGGATGTCGAGGTGAGCGTCTGCGATCATATCACCACGATGACGGCACGCACTTGCGTCAGCATTTCTTTGCTTGCGAATTTCCCAACAAAATGGCGGCTCCCATATAGGCCGTCCGTCGCGGACCAGCGCTTCAGGGCCTCCTCGCCATCGAAGAAAACGAACCAATAAGTGAGAGCGTGCTTTTTCCTGGCCAAAACACGTGCGAGCTCTAACAGGAAGGCGGCGTAGGAGCCTCCGTCGTTTGCGCCAAGGAAGCTCGAGGTAATCGGCGACGCGGGATTGCACCGAAAATCCGGCGGCCTTCAGTTGCGTTTGTAGCAGCGCGGAACTCGATTTGCTTGGAGACCTTCTTTCCAGTTCGCGGCGCTTTCATCGACGAGTTCCTCGACCTGCCGAACTGCAGCCGATGATTGCGCCTGCGCGATCAGCCCGGCGAGCGCATAAATGTGATTGTGCAGCCAATGCAACAAGGAAAGCTTCTTCGACCGGAACCTTGCATGATCGTGTCCCCCAGGTGCGTCAGGTCATTTACGGAATAGTGGCCAACAAGTCGGATGCGATCGGCTCCCAAGCGGCGTGGCGGTGGACTGGTGAGTTTCGGCGTCCGCGGCGTCCCCGTCGTCGGTGTCGACGACGGTCCGGGAGATGACGCCAGGTGCAAGACCGCTGGGTCACTTCGCCGCTGACAGTCAGTGTTTGCAGGCGCTCCTTGTCGATCTTTAAGACGACACCGGCGTTCCGGTCGGCGACCTCACCGGCCGGAGACAGACGCGTTCGGTGCTCGCTGGGCGCGAGAATCCTGCGTCAGCAAAAGACCCGGAACCAGAAATAGCAAGAACAGAAGTCTACGCGTGGACGCCCCCTGGGAATTATTCCGCCGCTTGGGCGCTCCCCGTGAGGGGCGGGCTGATCTCTTTTCCCTCGCCCCGCAGGAAGGCGTAAAACGATTCGGCCTCCACGCACACACCTCGGAGTAGCCGACCAGACACCGCGTGCGGTTATCCGCCGCCGAGTTTTGGCGGCAAGCTCTCGGCTTCCCAAGTTCGTAAGAGCACATTCGCGCGTGGCCGAACGACGTAACAGAAGCAAGGCCTCAGCCCCGAAGGGCTGAGGCCCAATGGGTGGCCCCTAAGCGGTGGGCTGGTCGGTAGGAAGGTCAGAGGAATCGGCCTCGGGAGCAGGCTCGTCCTGCTTCTCCGCGCGATCGAGTTTGAGGATGCGCTTGACCTGAATCTCGGCGACACGATGCTTGACCGGTGCCGGCGCTTCGCTCGTGCCGTACTCTTTCTCGTATTCGCGGTAACGCAACTCGCCTTCGACTTGGACGTGCGCCCCTTTCTCGAGTTTGGCTGCGAACTGGGAGAGCGACCCCCAAGCCAGGCAGCGATGCCAGTCTGTTCGGGAGTCGTAGCTGCCGCTCGCGTTCTTCCACGAGGATTTGGTGGCGACCGAGAACAGGGCCACAGTGGCGCCGTTCTTCGTTGACCTCAGTTGGGCGTCGTTGCCGACGAAGCCGATGATGGAAACACGGTTTTGATACATAGAGTTTCTCTCCTTTTCTGCCCCGCCTTCTCGCGGGGCACCCTAAAGCAGCTGGCCCCTGCTCCCAAGGTCAAGCTGCGCTTTTTCTGGGGAGGCCGAAGAGATTCGTTGTATGGCCAGGGCAAGTGCTGGCCAATCTTTTTGGGAGGGACCGGAAACCCGGAGGGGTCCCGCGTGGCGGGAAAGCAGAGGAGCGCCGTGCCGCCAGGGCGCAGGAGACGTCGCCAGCCTGCCGTGCCCGCGAGAAACGGCCGTGGAAAAGGAAGTATCGGAACCGGCTCCACACGGCAATGGGCGAGATGCACGAGTTGAGGCCGAGAAGGCTGCACTGCGGTTTCGCCGCCTGGCGTGGAAGGACGGGAATGGCAGCGAACGCAGGTCCCAGGCAGCGAGCGGCGAGGGGAAAGTGGTCGGGACGGCGAGCATGAAAGGGGCGCGACCAAACGAGGCAGAGTTACTGGGGGCACGGAGAAGAAAGAGCCAGGCAACCGGGTTGTCGAGGGGAATCGAATCGGTGGAGCGCGTTGGAAGCGAGGCGTGCGCTCGAGACTTCCGAGGTTTGGACGGTGAGAAGGGGCCAGTCTCCGCCAGGGGCCACATCAGGGACTCGGACCGTATACGAACTGCTCGGATCATGACGAAGCACCGCTCGGCTGGTAAGGCGGGTTCGTTTCAAGAACCGCCAGGGTGGCGAGGACCACGCGCGCCACAATGGCGAGGCTCGCCGGACTACATTCGCCCACGGTGTCGTAGCGGGTGTGCCAGTACAGGTTAAATGGGCCGTAGTCGAGGTCGATGATGTCGACGGCAGGAATGCCAAGTTCGAGAAACGGAATGTGGTCGTCCTCGACGGCCCGTGGGCTATTCAGGAAGTACCGGCCGTAGCCCAAGCGCCGGGCCTGTGCGAACACGATATCGCTCAGCCAGGGGGTGGAGTGAGCTTCGCGGTGAACGTCAAGATGTGCGTCTGCGATCATATCCACCAGGATCAGTGCCCGGACCTGACTCAATGTGCCTTGGGCTGAGAGCTCCTGGGCGAAGTGGCGACTGCCGTATCGGCCGTCGGTATTGGACCAATGCTGCAAGGCCTCCTCTCCGTCGAAAAAAACAAGCCAATAAGTGAGAGCATGCTTTTTTCTGGCCAAAACATGTGCGAGTTCCAACAAGAACGCGGCGCTGGAGCCTCCGTCGTTTGCTCCGGCGAAGATAGAGCCCATGCGCTTGGTGTCATAGTGGCCGGCAATGATGGCAATTGAGGAGCCGGTGCCCGGAATCTTGGAAAGCAAGTTGACCATCGGGACGGCTCCGAGCGGTGTGGAGGCGACGAATGGATCGCGTTCGACTGCTACACCGGTGTTCTGGAGCTCTTGAGTAATCCATTGCCGTGTGAGCTCCAGAGCCTTTGACCCTGGCGGTCGTGGCCCGAAGGCGATAAGACGCCTCAAGTCGGCAAAAGCGCGATCACCGTCGAAAGGGCCGCCTGGCCTGACACCATTTGTGGTCGGCCCACGCTGGATGTAGCCCAGCAGGATTAGTGCGAAAGCCGGCGAGGCTATGAGTGCCAGGATTCCCAGATTCCATCCCGTTGATCGACTTCGTTGCGGCTGGGCCGTCGCCCAAGCCGCCGCACAACTCTGCCGGGGAACTCTCTGGCCCTGCGAAGCAGCGCCCCCTGTGCCGACTTGCGTCGAACCGCCACGCCGGGCCAGCTTCTCTGCCACTGGTGCTCGGAATGCCGCACCAGCAGGGCCCTCAGGCTTGGCAAGGCAAAGCAATCGGCCGGATACGCGTAACCAAAATGCCGTGGAAAACCTCATGCGAGCCCCACCGATGCCAAGGGCCGAACCGCGGCGGCTCTTCGCGCAGATCGAACGACCAGAAAGCGCCCATCTTCCGAGATGTCGGCCAAGCACTCCGGCCATAGAATCTTCACATGGGCAAGCCAGTGCCTTATCTTGTGCCGAAAGAGTCTGTCGACCGAATATTCAGCGGTACCAAGTTGGCACCAAAGGCCGTTGGCACCCAAAATCGGAACTCGTGCAGGCCGTCCATTGGCGGTCCAGCTTTTCCAGGCAATCCAGACGTAGAAGTCCAGCAGGCCCGGTGCGTGCGCCAGGGCGGCGATGACTTCGCGTTCAACCGGGATTGGGTGTGCGGTCATTTCCCGATAGAACTCCTCGCTGAGCGTGACGGTGTTGCCGGATGCTTCCGCGTGCGGTGATTCGGGCGTGCCACTGCGGTTGAACCAGAGACGGAGTGAATCCATGAAGTGGAAACGAGCGGAGTCGACGAGGATCTTCTGTTTCTTCTCCTGCTCGGTACCGAAGAAAATCGTGGCGGCGAAGACGCGCTGAAAGGCAGCTCGAATTCGACGGTACTGGGCGCCGTCCTTGGGCAGGTGAAAATAGTCCAGTAATTCTGACGGGCTGCTAAAATGTACCGTCCGGCTCTTCTGTTTGTGGGCGAGAGTGGCAAGCCAGATGGGTATCAGGCGATCCTGGCCGTAGGGCAGGCCCAAGCGAGGATGCGCCGTGATTTCCAGGAGAAAATGACCGTTGCGACGAGCGTAGACGAGTTGGTCTTTGGGAGGCTGACGTATCGGAAGCCCGCAAAGAACGAAAGGCCTGGTTTGGTACGAGACCTCCTGAGCGCCGGCGTCCCGTTGCTCACGGACAAGCTGTATTACCTCCAGCCTCTTTAGAGTGCGAGTGCTGATGCCGATACGTGGGAGGATCGCCTTTACGATCTCGGGCCGACGGTTTGGGGCAGGTGCGAGCGGCAGATTGTTTTGTGAGAACCTGAGGAGGTGTTGTCTGGCTCCCGTGAGTTGAGGCGGAAATGGTAGTAAGGCAGAAAATGCGCGATCCGGAGTGGGTGGTGTCATTGTTCACCGCCCTTGTCTGGCTCATCCTTCGATGGTTTCCGTTTGGGATTTTTCGGGTTGCGCCTGGGTTGCGGATTTTTCTCGGTTTGTTCGGAGTTTGCCGAGGTAACTTGTTGATCTGTTTCAGAATCAGCGGCAGAATCTAAACTTAGGATCTGGTCCCGCAAGGGGTGGGGGTTCGAGTCCCCCCTTTCGCACCAATCAGTTAGCGCACAGAAAAACGTCAGAACCAGATCGGGAGTCTGGGGCGACAAGGCCAACCGATCTTTTTCCTTCCGAAATTGTATAAAAAGGTCGCGAATGCCTTGCTCATTGCGTATGCGCTTGGCGGTAAGCCCGCGCAAGCGCGGCGCAAGCGCCCGCGTCCGAGTCTTCAGAGAGCACAATGTAAGTCTGTGTCCTGCCCTGGGCTCCTCAGCGGGCGCCCAAGGTCCGGACGGGTTGGCATACAGCGGCGACCGGGCAGCAGGCCGGGATGGCCCTTCAGCTCAAGCTGAGGGGCTAAGAAATGTACTCACTTCATCTGAATTGGCGCTTGAATAGTGAGAACGCGATGTTCCTAACAGTCGTAACGAAGTGAGCCTGCTAACTCCCTAAAGCTCGTTCTGGGTTCCTATTGAGAATTACAGAATATAGTGACGACAGGTCCTGTAGCGGCGCTTTAGGAGCGCCGGAAAGACGGCGGTCGCAGACCGCCGCTACAGCGATGGGTCTCACTATATTCTGTAATCCTCAATAACCCTGACATGTGGCGGCATCGCTGCGCTTCTCACGATGACTCATGCGGCCTCGGCGAGCGTCGCGACGTGTGGCTTTTCGAGACGCGCGTAGTCCGCGTACTTCATCCGCAATGCCTCCCCATGGGTCCCGGCGTTAAAGATGATCTCCGGCGACCGGGTTAGCTCGCTGTCGACCCACACCTCCATGCCGTAAAGATTGCCGAAGGGCGGGAAAGCACCGAGTTCGCAGTCGGAGCAGAGCGATGACAATTCGCTTTCCCGGGCCATTTCCAGATGGCTCACCCCGAGTTTCTCCCGCAAGTCGGGGAAACTGATGCGGTAGGAGGCTGCGAGAACCGCCATCAGAAGTCTTCCGTCCGCACGAAGCACAACAGCCTTCGCAAACTGCGCCTCAGGAACGTGAAGAGTGTGAGCGACCTCGCGCGCCTCGAAGGCCTGGGAGTGCGGGAGCGACTCATAACCTACCTGATTGGAATCCAGATACTCTCGAATACGGTTCGATACTGCCATGGTGACCTCCTTCTGAAGCAGCGGCTGTTCCTCCCTTGACCCTTCTCTGTGACCCAGACTCGCACTGGCGTTTTCCCTCTTTAGAAGAACTTATACTATGGGTGCAGGCAGAACTCCAGTGCTCGTCAAGTCGCGGCCGACCGCAAACGGATTTGCTCCCGCATATCTGCGCCTCTACGAGAGCGGTGAGCTTGCCGCGCGCGCCGGGCGGGCTCTCCAAGCCCTCCGGTCATGCGAAGTGTGCCCGCGGAATTGTCGGATAAATCGTTGGGAAGACAAATTTGCAGTTTGTAAGACCGGACGCAACGCAATGGTCTCCAGCTACTTCCCGCACTTTGGCGAAGAAGACTGCCTGCGAGGTTGGAGGGGGTCCGGCACGATCTTCTTTTCAGGTTGCAACCTACGCTGCGTGTTCTGCCAGAACTTTGAGATCAGTTGGCGGCCTCAAGGCGCGCCCGCCCCTCCGGCCAGTCTCGCAGCAATGATGCTGGAGCTCCAGGCGCAAGGCTGCCACAACATCAATTTTGTGACTCCCGAGCATGTGGTTCCCGAGATCGTCGAAGCCCTGCCGCTGGCGGTCGAGGGCGGCCTCGAACTGCCGATTATTTACAACACGAGCGCCTACGACTCGATGGAGAGCCTCGAGCTGATGGACAGCATCGTCGATATATACATGCCGGATTTCAAGTATTGGGATCCCGTGATGGGCCGGAAGTACTCGAAAGTTACCGATTATCCGGAAGTCGCCCGGCGTACCATCAAGGAGATGCACCGTCAGGTGGGCGATCTCGTGATCAACGAGAACGGCCTGGCGACGCGTGGCGTGCTCGTCCGGCACTTGGTCATGCCTGGAAACATAGCCGGCACTCGGGAAGTGCTGCGCTGGATTGCCCGGGAGCTTTCGCCCACGACCTACGTCAATCTGATGGCGCAGTACTACCCGGCCGGCAAGGTGTCGCGCACTGAATATGCGGAAATCAATCGTGGCGTTACGGCCCGCGAATGCCAGGAGGCCTTAGACGAGGCCTGGCGCGCGGGCCTCCTCCGGTTGGACCCTCGCCGGCCCTCCCACTGTGGCACCTGACCCTTACTCCGGGAGGCCGTTTCCCGATGGTCTGGGCGATAGCCGGGACGTTGGCGCTTGAATCCAGCCTTGGTTGTCGATCCAGCGAGCGGCCATTAACCGACCCCGGGCATCCGGCTACACCCAAAACTACGAGCCCGATCTATTCACCACTGTGAGATTTCCGGAGGTCGTTGAGCCGCCGCTCAGGGCGGCAAAGAAAGCGCGAAAAAACCCTCCGCGAGGGCGCGCTCGATGTTGGCGATGAGATCCACCTTTGCGTTCACCGCGTAGAGACGTGGTGTCAACGCCCAAAGCTCCCGCTCGATACGGCGCGGGGCGACCTCGGTTCCTCCGCGGCGGTGATTCAGTTCGGTCACGAGCATCGGTAGGACCTTGTCGCTGAGACGCAGGGCGGTGTCCATAACAAAGAGTGTCAAATCGGGCCGGAGCATGTACACACGGTCGAAGAATGCGGTCACCTCGCGGTCCGATAGGTTCTTGGGCGGAGACGACTTCAGCTCGAGATAGGCCAGTTTACCTTCCGCAGCCGCCACGACATCAAGGTCGCCGCCGACACCGGAGACGTGGAACCTGACACCTGTCGCCACGTCGAAACCGAGCCTTCGGCGGAGCGATATACCATTCCAGCGTTCCACCAAAACTCTTCGCGGTGCAGAGCAATCGATAGCGGCCTCGCGAGGTCGGCTCAGCCAGACCAAGTCTGACCAGTGATTCCGCGCATTCCCACGCCTGAGTTCGTGTCAGGTACTGCGTCGCCTCGTCCGGTGTGAACCCTCCGGATTTCTGAATGGCGCCGCGCAGAAAAAGGCGGAAGGCATAATGGCCTAGCAGTCCGGAGAGTTGCGCGCTCTTCTGCTCATCGAGATTCTCCGAGAACGGCAAATCGAGCGGCGCCGTGCTCGGACGCAAGCCCCGGCGAACCAACATGGCTATCGCTTCGCCACAGCAGAGCGGTGTTGGCTGCGGCCTCGTCGACTGGGCCGCCGCCTCGATCTCGAGCTCGCGGGCGGTCTGGGGTTCTTTCATTGTTCCGATCCGGGCTGGCCGCCGTCCTGTGGGAGCGTGGCTGCCTGACAGGGCAGGTTCTTTCGCTGCGAAAAGGACCGGGGCACTGGAATGCACCCTTCATCGACGTGAGGCCGACTCAGCCCCGTTTCCTGCCACCCCCGTGCCAGGCGAGGGGGGGGCGGTCAAGGGCCCAGTCGTTGCACGAGCCCTCGGATTCTCCCTGGTCCAGACTAGCGGCGACCGGCTTCGATTCAGCATGTTACATGCAGAATGGCGTTGGTTTCGTCAGCGCTCTTCTCCAGCTCCTCGATGGCTCTCGCAGTCGGGAGGATGAGCAGAGCGACCTTGCGGCGCTCGGCTTCAAGCCTGATATCTTCCATCACCGGCAGACTACCATGTGCCCCCGTACCGATCACCAGCCGGCGGCACTTCCAGGGGATGTCCTCCTCGATGGAGAGTGGCGTGTGTCCGAACTGCTCCCGGAACTTCTTCGAAGGTCCCTTGCGCCTCTTGCGGACCCTGCCACGATCGATGACCACGTCGTGCTCGTAAGTGGTATCGTCGATACGGATCGAGCCGAAGGAGAAATCCTTGAAACGCATATTACTCCCAAGCGCCGATCACGAGGACATGAGTCAGTAGTCCACCTTCAGCCTGACAAATCCGTAGCCGCACATTTTCAACATCAGTAGGCCATTCCGGAGCACCTGAGTCATCTTGGTCACCCCAAAGGTTCTCTCCTGGTAGTGGACAGGCAGGTCCAGAATGCGCAGGTTCCGCCTGGCAGCGCCGAAAAGGAGTTCATAGTCACCCCAGCGATCCAGAGTGCCCCAGGTGCCAATCAAGGGGCGAATCCTCTCCCAATCGGATCGCCAGAGTACCTTGGTACCGCACAGAGTGTCCTTAATCCTCTGCCCGAGCAGATACGAGAATACGGCGCTGAAGAACTTGTTGCCGACCACATTAGCGCCTCTCATCGCCGCCTTCGGAATCGGATAGACCAGTCGCGATCCATTGACCAATTCAGCTCCACCACGGGTGATCGCATCTATGAAATAGGGTAACTCCTCCGGCATGACGCTGAGATCGGCGTCGAGGATGACCAGGATGTCACCGGTTGCAGCCTCAAACCCGGTCCAGACGTTCTTCGATTTGCAGATCCCAGGCCCGGGGACAAGGTGAATTTCACGCTCCGGATACAACGTCTGCATGCGGCGAACCTCGTCTGCCGTACCGTCTGTCGATTTGTCGTCGCAGAAGATGATTTCCATCGAGCGTCCCAGCTCCGGCAGGCGTGTGACAGCGCTTTCGATGTTCCCGCGCTCGTCCTTGCACGGCACAATCACCGAAACAGTGACCTCAGAAGGATCAATGGGCTTCGGTGCCGCCCTCGCAACCAGCACCTCAATCATGCACAGGTGCCTGATCAACGGCAGCTTTGCCACCACCCGGTTTATGAATGCAGAAAACAGAGGAATGTATTTTGGAAACAGCACGATGCGATAAGTCTTAAGCCATTCGAAGCCGGTCAGGGTCAGCAGGCCGATCAGATCGTGTTCGGAAAGCCAGTTCTGCTGGGTCTGAGGCATTTTCAGGCGGAGTCGTTGGGCCAGTGCGATAAGTAGTTCCCAGAGGTCGTTGTAAGAATAGATGAGCACACGCGTGTGTCGTTGGCAGGCCGCTTGAAGCCGCAGCAGCGCTCCGTGCACATCGGCGAATTCCCCCACGTCGCATAGCAGGATGTAGTCAAACTTCTCTTGCGCGATGAAGTCTTCGGGAAATGCCTCATAGTAGCTAAAGTGCGTGTGCGCGGCGCGCGCCACAGCGATCATCTCAGGGCTGATTTCAACGCCGACGCCATAACTGGGCCGGAGAGCGTCGAGGAGGAATCCCGTTTGGCAGCGGATGTTCAGCACGCGCTTACCCGGGTCGACCAGATGCCGCAGCAAGCGTTTGAGGCACTCATAGTAGTACCAGTTTCGCCGAATCCACTTAGCCCGTGTCGGGGCCAAATGAGACTGGTGCTTGCGGTTGATCCCATTCTGTAGTCGGAGGGTTTGCGGACCCCGAGCATGCGCAACTTCTGGGTCCAACCGGGACGCTGTGGGTGTTTCAGCCGCGCTGGGCAGGCTGTGCATTGCCCTTAACCTCCGGACCGGCCACGTGAATCCTCCAGCTTCTCCAGCACCACCAGCATCCGCGAAGAGAGTATGGGAAAACGCGAGAGGAAGGAGTCCAGACGGTTCAACAGGGGGAGGGCAGCTATGGGGTACAGCTGTGGCCCTCGAAATCCGCCGCTCCCGAGATAGGCGAGAGCAGAGAAGTACGCGACCTCGGCAACTCGCCAGGAACAAAGCTGCTCCTGAAATGCGCCCGACCCAAAGATGCGACTGGCGTTGCCCTGCGCAGCGTAGTAGCCAGGCGAGCGCCGAGAGAAACTGTCCGGGGCTTCCCATTGAATCTCAAGGTCCAGCCCAAGCGGTTCGTGATGAAAGCTGCCGAAGACAAACCGACCCAAGATGCCCATCGCCGGATCGAAGATAATCACCTTCCCGCGCTCGTTCAACACCCGGTAGAACTCGCGAAGCGCGGTGCCCGGATACTCCAAGTGATGCCACACGTCAAACAGAATCAGATGGCCGACAGCGCCGTCCGCAAAGGCGAGCTCGTAGGCGTTCTCGACGCGGTCAAGCCACGGGTTCGGGAACACGTCCGTGGTTATACAATCCGGTAGGTGTTGCTTAATGTTGCCCATTCCGGAGCCTAGCTCGACAATCAGGCCGGGCTGCGTGTGATCGACTCGCTTGGCGATCTCACGGCCGAATTGTGCGTAGACCTCGCGAAGGAGCGGCTTTCTTTCCCAATGCCGGCGGTTCTCGTGTATTTCGATGTTGTGCTGTTCGAGGCCGGCCTGCATGCCACCCTCCGACCTGACTACTCCTATTTTAACCCCCGGCGCAATCCTGGCTCAGGTAAGGCGAAGGCCGGATTTCCCGGTGCCGGCTGCCGATTCTCGACAGGCGGCCTTGTCAGGCGCCAGAAGACCGTACACTCGCCAATGGCGCTCGTCTGAGCGTAGACGGTCCACCGTTCTAACTCGTTGACCCGGTGGTCGTCGTCGCAAACGACCGCCGTGGGGAAACGGCTCCCCTTAATCTGCTCATCCAGTTCCGCCTCAGGCAGAATGTGAAGCCGGGCGTTTTCTTCCGGGGTGAACTTGAGCTTGTGGGCGTCATCGTGTTCCATTCCTGGCGGCACTGGCCAGCGTAGGAGAAAGTAGAGCTGTTCCGGTGCTGCCAAGGGCGCGCCTTTCCGGGTCACCTGCCTCACTTTCACAGCCACCTGCTCGAGTTGGCGCCAAGTGGGCGAGTCGCGGTCCTCGTAAAGCGTGTTGCCCAGGCAGAGTACTGCGAGACACAGCAGAACCACCAGCGGGACTTGAGAGTGGTCCGGATTTGCCAAACGCGCAACCAGCGCATGAAATCCAATCACGCCTAGGACGGTAAGGAACGGAATCAGGAAAACAAAATACTGCGGGAAAGTGGGATGGGCACACAGGTTCTGCACGCCGATAGCCAGGACAAGCCAAACGCATAGACGAAACTCTGAGTACCGGGAGTCGTCGAATCCGTTCTTCTTGATAGCGTAAAAACCCATTGCCGCCAGCAGCGCCAACAGCAAACTCGGTGAGCTGTTAAACCAGTCAGTGACCACCTCCAGGTCGTGGGCGCTAGCTCCTGGCCACTGCACGCGCCGGTAAACGGAATGGTACTTCAGGATGTCGAACACGACTTGATGCGGCCCATGCGCAAACAGAATCAGCACCGGTATGCTCGGAGCCGCGGCGCCGCTCACGAAGCCAGCAGCCTTGAACCAACGGTTTCCGGCCCGATTGTGAAGCCATATCCAAACGAGGAGAACGGGAGCAACCGCCGCCGTCAGCAGAGTAGAGGCCGCTGCGCTGCCGGCGGCGAGGCCGGCCAGCACGCTCATTTCGAAGCGCGGCCGAGCGACCGCGGCGATGGCTGCCCGGAATGCCGCCACTACAAGCAACAGGCAAAGCGGATAAGCCTGTGAGATCGTCCCGAACTCCCACGCCAGTGAGTGGAGTCCGAAGAGCGCCAGGGCGGCGAAGGCGGCGACCAGCCGCCAGCGACGATCCGGAAAGAGCGCGAACACGTATTGCGCGATCAAGAGAACTGAGCCGACGGTTGCCAGAGCCGCGACCAGGTGGACCACGCGCCAGCTCGGGCCGAAGATCGCCATCCACGCCGCATTCCAATAGGCATTCAAAGGAGTCTGAGGGAAAAAGAAGTCGAGGTAGGGGCGCTTACCGGCGTCGATCAGATATGCCGTCAGGATGTGAAAGCCTTCATCCCAATAGAAGGCCATAGTTTGCGAATAAACCAACAGCCCAGCGGTCACCGTGGCGAACGCGACGTAGAGCAGGCGCAGGCCTTGCTCCTGGTTTCGCTTTTCGGAAATGCCGACTGACAGCGGCTCCACGTCTCTGAACCTCTGCCGTACAACCGAAGCCGCAAGGGCCGACGCAACCAGCGCCGGAACCAGTTTTTGCGGGCTTCCTACGCCCGTCGACGCGTGGCTGCAATTCCTGAAGGAATCATAAGAATTGCGCACGCGTGTCGTCAACAACGAGTTCCGGCCTCCTCGCGCGAGTGGCGCTACGGATGCACTGGCCGCTGGAACCGCCGGGAGCTATCGGTATCTTGCCGGATAGAACCAGCCTCAATGAGTCTCATGCTCGTTGAGCTGTCAGTACGCTCCCTCGATCCCGCGAGTCACAGGAGCCGCTCGATTCCTTATAGGGCGGAGATTGAAGTGGGGCGGAAACGAGCATCACAAAACAGGGGTGACGGTGGTCACTGAAGCCGCAGTACGGACAAAGGAGGATTAAAAAGAGGTAGTGTAAGGACGAAATCGACAAATGCCTGCCGGTTTCGCCGCGAACCTCCTCCATCGAGGAGCACGATGGCTCTCGGTCAACTGTGTTCCTCCGACAACCGGCGCCACGGTCGGGGCGCGACGTGGCGCACTAACCGGCGCCGCGAAGGAGCATGCCAGTGAACGCTCCTCCTTCCTACGAAGAACTCACCGACAGCATTGACTGGAGCATGGCCGAGCGCGAGCTTGGCTACGCGCCGGGCGGCCTGCTCAACATCGGTTGGATGTGCAGCGACCGCATCTGCCACTCAGGCCTGGCTGACAAGTGGGCGCTCCTTTGGGAGGATCACGAGGGCCGGGAAAGACGATTCACTTACAACGACATTCGAATTCTCTCCAACACAGTGGCGCACTTCCTGTTCCAGCAGGACGTTCGGCCAGGAGAACGGATTTGCCTGTTCATGGACCGAGTTCCCGAGCTGTACATCGGATTCCTGGGGATTCTGAAGACCGGAGCGGTAGCACAGCCGCTGTTTTCTGCGTTTGGAGATGAGTCTCTGCTGGTGCGGCTGCGGGATGCCGAGACTTCAGCCATCTTCACACAAAGGAAGCACCTGCATAAGATTCGGAGGATTCGCAAGCAGCTTCCCAGTCTGCGACATGTGATCGTGATTGATGCGAAGCAGTCGTCCCTTGAAGAGGTTGAGACCGCCTTCTCGATGGAGCAAGCGCCACGGGTCGAGCGCTTCACCGTTTACCCCACGGGGGCCGAGTCTCCCTCGGTCCTCCACTACACTTCCGGCACAACCGGCCAGCCGAAGGGCGCTCAGCATGTCCACTACTCGATCGTTGCGCAGTACCTTACGGCCAAATGGGCCCTGGATCTGCAGCCCGATGACATTTACTGGTGCAATGCCGACCCCGGCTGGGTGACCGGCACCTCCTACGGCATTATCGGCCCCTGGGCGAACGGGATCACGCAAGTGGTTCTGGACTCCGGCTTCAACGCCGAACGCTGGTACGAGTTCATGGAAAAGCGCCGCGTCACGGTCTGGTATTCGGCGCCGACCGCCATTCGCCTGCTCATGAAGGAAGGAGCAGAGATCGTCAGTAACCATGACCTGTCGAGCCTGCGTTACCTGGCGAGCGTAGGTGAACCGCTCAACCCCGAGGCGGTCATCTGGTCGGAACACGTCTTCGGCAGGCCATTCCACGATACTTTTTGGCAGACCGAGACTGGTTGCATCGTCATTTCCAACTTCCCTGGGTTAGCGATCAAACCCGGGTCGATGGGAAAGCCGTTTCCGGGAATTACTGCCACGGTGCTGGATCCGAGAACATACGAGCCGGTGAATCGGGCCGGAGTGGCGGGCCTGATCGCCCTGCGGCCGGGCTGGCCATCGCAGGTTCGGGGCTACTGGAACAACGAGCAGGGATTCCAAGCGAAGTTCAAAAATGGCTGGTATCTGTGCGGCGACCGCGCCTCGATCGACCCGGACGGCTATTTCTGGTTCATGGGGCGCGACGACGACGTCATCAATACGGGCGGGCACCTGGTAGGCCCCTTCGAGATCGAATCGGCGCTGCTGGGGTGCCCGGCCGTCGCCGAATCAGCCGCGGTCGCCAAGCCAGACCCCATCAACATGGAAGTCGTGAAAGCCTTCGTCACCCTGAAGCACGGTTTCCAGCCATCCGATGACCTCGAGCTGGAAATCATGAACCACATCCGCAAGCGGCTATCGCCGCTGGCCATGCCCCAGGAAATTGAGTTCGTTGATTCCTTGCCGAAGACGCGGAGCGGCAAGATCGTGCGCCGCGTCCTGCGCTCGAAGGAGTTCAATGAGCCTGTGGGTGATCTCTCCACGATCATGGAGGACTGAATCGGCCATGGACGAAATCACCAGGACAGTTCGCGATTACATCATCCGGGAGTACCTGGAAGAGGGAGACAATCGGGAAGTCACCGAGACCACTCCGCTGATCTCAGGCGGCATTGTGGATTCATTCTCGATGGTCTCCCTGCTGCGTTTCCTCGAAAAGAAGTACTCGATTCACATCCCTGACGAGGCCGCCACTCCCCAAGCTTTCGACAGCATCGAGCGTATCGTGGCGCTGGTGCGCCGGTTTCAGGAGGTGAGCGTAGGCGGCTAGAGCGCGCCCCGGGGGCTCCGCAGGTGTTTTCGAATCAGGAGGGGTGTTATGGCTTTCGCCGACAAAGTTCGCCAGAGCTATCAGGCCGAAATTGAGGGCATCAAAGCCACGGGACTGTTTAAGGAGGAGCGGTATATCCACTCGCCACAGTCGTCGGAGATCGAGGTGGAGTTCCCGGTCGGCGCTGAAGTCCGGAAGTGCATCAATATTTGCGCCAACAACTATCTGGGGCTCTCCAGTCACCCTGACGTGATGGAGGCGGCGCACGCCGGACTCGACTCCCGCGGCTACGGGATGTCGTCGGTGCGCTTCATCTGCGGCACGCAAGACATCCACCGGGAACTCGAGCAGCGGTTGACGGAATTCCTCGGTACCGAAGACACGCTCCTTTTCCCCTCCTGCATGGACGCCAATGCCGGCTTCTTCGAGGCCTGCCTCAATGAGAAGGACGTAATCATCGCCGACCGGCTCGTCCACGCCTCGCTGGTCGATGGCATGCGCCTGTGCAAAGCGATGCAGGATACCTACAAGCATTCCGACATGGGACACCTGGAGGAAAAGCTCGGAGAGCATCAGGACAAGCGCTTCCGCATGATCATCACTGACGGAGTGTTCTCGATGGACGGCGACTCCGCCAGGCTGGCCGAAATCGTCGCCCTGGCGGAGAAATATGACGCCATGGTGCTCGTCGATGACTCACACGCTACCGGGTTTATCGGCAAAACCGGGCGTGGAACGCATGAGCACTGCGGCGTGCTCGGCAAAATCGATGTGATCACGACTACTTTGGGAAAAGCGCTGGGTGGCGCGTCCGGAGGGTGTGTGAGCGGCCGCCGCGAGCTCGTGGAGATGTGCCGCCAACGAGCGCGTCCTTACCTGTTCTCCAACTCCGTGGCGCCCGTGATCGTGGCTGGCGCCTTGAAGGTGCTGAACCTGATCAGTGCCACCACCGACCGTCGCGACAAATTGGAATGGAACGCCAGATATTGGCGCGGCCTGCTCGCCGAGGCGGGTTTCGACGTCAAGCCCGGCGACACCCCGATCGTGCCCGTCATGCTCTACGACGCCAAGCTGGCGCAGGACTTTGCGCGAGACCTTTTTGACGAGGGCGTTTACGCGGTCGGTTTCTTCTTCCCGGTCGTGCCCAAGGGACAGGCTCGTATTCGCACCCAACTGTCCGCCGCTCACGACAAACACCACCTGGATACCGCAATCGAGGCGTTCAAGAAGGTCGGAAAGAAACACGGGATCCTGGGTCTTGGAAGAAAAGAACTCATGGCAAGATGCGCCGCCTGATGAGCCATCGCCCTGGCTTAAAACGCGGAACGCTCCTGCCGGGTCAACGTGGCGCCAAATTCTCGCGAGAGCGGGAGAAAGCGGAGGCCGTCGTGCTTTGCGCAGAACTTGAGGAGCTGGAGGGAGAATTCGATCACATTCTTGCCGAGTTGGAAAACCCGGACTTGACGGAGCAGGAAAGACAGGTCTTGGAGGACGCGAAGTCCCGGCTCACCCGCGCCATACAGGAACATGAGAAGTCCGGCCACGAAGGTGGTCCTTGCTTCGAACAGGGATCTCAGTTTTGAAGGGTAGGTCGCGGGCCCTTGCTCAGACTTCTTGGGCTGCGTTGGGTTCCGGGTGATTCGTACCTGTATTTCGCTGGTTTATGGGACAGACGCCATTACCGCGCGGTAGCCATGCAGGCGGGCGCATCGCCAGCACGGTGCGATGGAATCAACCGTCAATCCGGCTACCGATTTGCATAAGGAGGCTGCAGCAGGACGTATCCTCTGACGAGCTCCAGTTCACAGAAAGGCCTTTGCGCCCAGGTAGCAGCAGGCACTCGGAACGGATCCTGCGGATAAGCCTGTGACATCCTCTCGATTCGATTAGGCGGCCGCCACACCTATGTCTCCCGGGCCATCCGTCATCGCTCCTGCAATGAGCAATCCCAACGCTAGGCCCTGCCCGATGATCTCGGGTTGAACCGCCAGGTGGACGTAGGGCGTGACGAAGGGCCGCAAGTAGACCATGCCTTCGATCGTGCCCGGTGCAGCGACCGTAGCGGCCCAGAACCCCAACACCACATAGAGGCTCGCGATCACGAGGAAGCGTTTGCGGAATCGCCAGGACTTCAGCGTGTCGAAGAGCGGGTAGAGCACGGCAGCGATGAGAATCCCTCGCAGGATCTCAGCAGGCAGAAACCAGCGTACTGCGTGGCGGAACTATTCCGGCTCCGCTTCCGTGCGCATGAAGACCGCAAAGACGGGACGCGGGGCTACATAGAACTGCTTGGTCAGCAAGGGGTAGGCGACCATACCGGCCAGGAAGTAGGTCGTCACATGAAATGCAACCACCTTGATGGCAAAATTCATCAGTCGCTTCATTCTTTTCCACCTCCACGAAACTTCTGAGCTGAACTGGCCGCTGGACGTGGGTTAACGTGATCGGAGAGCGACCTGCAGGGCGATCCCACGCACCTCGTGCCCTGTACCTCGGGCTTACGCCGACAACTACACGTACGCGATCAGGAGGAAAAATGCAGTGGGTCATTCCGCCCGTCATGGATCCCCGGAGGCCCCAGATACAGGAGCCGAGTCGCGCCCTCAAGACCAGATCAAAGGACCTCGCCCGTCTCAGCGCCCTTTAGCGACGGCCTTCCACTTTCCCTGGGTCATGAAGAGCTTCCGCCGCCCCCCTGCAGATCACAAGTACTCCCTACGCAGGGCTTTTCTCACGAAACAGGATTATCCCTTTTGGGTACGTCATCGTGCACTTGATGCGATCCAAGGCGTTCAAACAAGATCTGGGCAACTCGCAGAAAAACGTCTCAGGCCTCAGCCCACAATCCTCACACTTTCCGCTGATTCCCAAGGAGCAGGCTCTCATGCTGCCTCCCGTCAGTACCGCTGCTTTCCTTTCAGAGCTTCGAAGGCCGCGACGATGTCCAGCAACTCCGAGGTGATTGACGCCTGCCGGGACTGACTGAATTCCGACGTAAGTTCTTTCAGCCGATCTTCGATATTGCGCTCAGCTATCTGCATGCTGGCCAGGCGGCTGGCGTTCTCGCTCGCCAGCGATTCTGCAAAGGCGCGAAACAGCGTCACAAACAGATACTCGTGAATGAGCGATTGAAACAGGTGCTCGATCTCCATGCGGAAGGTCGGTACGACCCTCGACGGCCAGCGCCGCGCCCTAAGGCTTCGGATCCATTGGGCGTCAACGGGCAGGACGCGGATGCCGCGCGGCCGGTACGACACCCCGGAAAGCAACCTGCAATAGAACAGCACGACCATCTCGATACCGCGCCGGCTGTGCCAGTCCTCGACCAGGCGCAACACGTCATGTACCGTAGCGGTGATCCCGGCGGCCGAACCGGGCACTTCCAAGGTCGCTTCCACGGGTCGGCCTGAGCCTTCGAGTTGCGCGGCGGCTCTCATGCCGACGGCCAGGATGGTTTGATTCTCGCGCCGCAGCGCAAACCGTTTCAGAGCTCGCAAAGCGTGGTCGACGATGAGATCGTTGAGCTGCCCACACATACCCTGGTCAGAGCCGAAGACGATAACGCCCAGCTTGCCGTCAGGCGCCTGTCGTGTTGGCGTAACCGGCTCGGCCACACCCTGCAACGCGACCTGCAGGCCCATCTCGATGGTGCGGTTGTACTCAGCGACGGCATGCGCGGCCCGTTCGTACAGGCGGATGTTCAAGCCTGCCAGGACCTTCATCGTCTTTACGACCGAGTACAGCTCCTCGGTGACGTGGATCGTCTTCTTCAGGGCTTCGATGGCTTCCATTCGTCGCCTGCCGCCATTCTGATCAGCTCGATCAACGCCCGGCGCTCCTCCTCGTCGAGCTTCCGGCCGCTCTCGACCAGGTCGTAGAAACCTGGCCGGTTGAGCCGCAGCATCTCGCGGATCTTCGCCGACGCGGCGACGACCGCCTCCGGCGGCAAATTGTCGAAAAAGCCTTCGGTGGCCGCCAGCAAGATCGCAATCTGCTCGGCCGCAGGCAAGGGATCGTAGAGCGGCTGCTTGAGGGCTTCACGAACGGCGCGGCCTCGAGCCAGGGTCTGGCGTGTTCGTTCGTCCAGGCGCGTGCCGAAACGGGAGAAAACCTCAAGCTCCTCGAACTGTGAGTATGACAGCTTAAGATCTGCGGCAACGGCCCGGTAGGCCGGCAATTGTGTCTTGCCCCCGACTCGCGAGACGGACGTTCCCACGTCGACGGGGGGAAGGACTCCCTTCGAATAAAGGTCGGGAGTCAGGTAGATCTGACCGTCGGTGATCGAGATGAGATTGGTGGGAATATAGGCGGCAAGGTTTTGCTCCTCGGTTTCGATGATGGGAAGCGCGGTGAGTGAGCCGCCGCCGAGTTCGCGGCGCAAGTGCGTGGAACGCTCAAGCAGACGGGAGTGGATGTAGAAGATATCCCCGGGGAAGCTCTCGCGTCCCGGCGGGCGCCGCAGCAGCAGCGAAAGCTCCCGATAGGCTCGGGCATGTTGACTCAGATCGTCAAAGATCACCAGCGCATCGCGACCTTCGTGCATGAAGTACTCGCCCATTGCCATGGCCGCATAGGGAGCGATGAATAGCTGGCCCGGAGGAGCGTCGCCCGGAACAAAGACCACGATGCAGTACGGCATGGAACCGTGATCCCCGAGGTCGGCGATCACCTTCGCCACCGACGAACTGCGCTGGCCTATGGCGCAGTAAATACAAATGACGTCCTTCCCCCTCTGATTGATCATGCAGTCCACGACGATCCCGGTCTTGCCGGTCTGGCGATCACCGAGAATCAATTCACGCTGGCCCCGCCCGATGGGAATCAGCGCGTCCACCACCTTGGTGCCGGTGGCCAGCGGAACGGTGACGGGAGCACGATCCATGATGGCGGGAGCCGCCGCTTCGATCGGCGTGCGTTTCGCAGCCTTGATCGGCCCGGCGTAGTCCAAGGGACGTCCGACGGCATCCACGACCCGGCCGAGCAACGCTTCACCGACCGGCACGTCGAGCACCCGATGAGTGCGCCGCGCCTCTGAGCCCGCCCGCAGGCCGGGTCCTTCATCGAGTAGAATCACCCCGACCTCACCGGGATCCAGGTTGAACGCCATGCCGAGCAGATCATCCGGAAAACGGACCACTTCGTCGGAACAGACGCCGGGCAGCCCGCTCACGCGCGCGACTCCATGGCCCACGTAAATAACTTCGCCGTATTCTTCGACTTTCAACTCATCGCGCGGAGCGCGCGCCACGCGATCGACAGCTTTCAGAGCCTCATCAACAACGCTCACGAGCTGGTCATGGCCGGCGTTCATGTCATTGTCGCGGAGGTTCCGCCCCGGCGCTTTCTTCGAGGGTTGTTCTGAGGTCTTCCTCCATCGCCTCCAGATAACTCTCGAAATTCCAGCCGATGCGCCTGCCATTCCCCCGGAGTTCAAGCCCGAGACCCATCGCGGGCACGCGCTTGAATTGCAGCCGCACAGGCCCGTGCAGGTGTTCCTCGATGGCATGGCGGATCTCGGCGCGCGCGTCCTCCGGCAAATCGAACGTGCTTCGAATGGAGAGCTCCCCGTTTCCCAGACTCTTCCAGGCTTCGTCGTTGAGGCCCCGAATCTTGTCGAGAAATACTCTGACCGTGCAAAGCTCGAGGTCCATGCAGGCCAGGTCGTTCACCGCCCGCCGCACCACCACGAGGATCTCAGCCGCCGCCCGCCGCCGGAGGTCAGCCAGAAACTCCTGCTGCTCGCGCTCCAGGTCCTTCCGCCATTTCGCTTCGAGCGCATGCACCTGTTCTCGCGCCTTCTCGATCATCTCGGCGTGCTGCTTTTCGGCGCTCTGGGCGGCCTGTGCCAGCATTTCCTGATGGTGTTGCTCGAAGTCCTTGAGTTTGGCCTGGTACAGGGCAAGTTGCTCCGCTGCCGCCTTCTTCGCAGCCTCGGTCTGGGCCACGCGCGCGGCAATGGCGCTTTCCCGCGCCTGGATGGCCCGGATAATCCGCCCGTACAGCAGACGTTTCAACAGCCACACGAGAATGAGGAAGTTGACGATCTGGGCGGCAACCGTAAACCAGTTGATCAGCATGAGGGCGGCCCCTGAACCTCAGTTATCCTGCGCTCTTCGCGATGACGTGGTTCCAAAACGGGTTGGCGAAGATCAGGACGATGGCGACGACCAGACAATAGATGGCGATGGATTCGATCATCGCCAGCCCGATAAACAGAGTGCGGCTGATCGTACCCGCTTCGTCGGGCTGCTGCGCAATGGAGCTCAGCGCCTGTTGTAATGCCCTGCCTTCGCCCAGGGCGGGACCGATCGAGCCGATGCCCATGCAGATGGCCGCAGCCGATACAGACACGACACCGATCCAAGTTGAACTATCCATTTGTGTGCTCCCCCTTCATTGTTCCTGCTCCCCCGGACTCTCCTCCTGGCGGCGGACCGCAGCCGCGATGTAAACCATGGTCAGAACCGCGAAAATATACGCTTGAATAAGGCCGATCAGGAGTCCGAGCACCTGCATCAGCACGGGCAGAAAAAGCGGGGCGATGGCCAGAAGAAGCGCCACAATCATCGAGCCGCTCATGATATTTCCGAACAGCCGTACCGCCAGCGCGAGGGTTCGCGAGATCTCGCTCATGAGGTGGAAGGGCACCATGAAGAAAGTGGGATTCAGGTAATGGTGCAGGTATCCCTTGAGCCCGGCCGTGCGAATTCCGAAGAACGGCACGCTTACAGCCACACAGATCGCCAGGGCCGCGGTGGTGGAGAGTGATCCGGTGGGAGCGTGCCAGTGCGGGAAAACGGCATCCAGCACGTTGGAAACCGCGATGAACAGGAACAAGGTGCCGACAAAGGGAAGATACTCGTCGCCGCCTTCGCGGCCACAGATCTCCCGGATTTGTCCGCGAAGCAACGCGACGATCCCTTCCAGCGCGCCCTCCCAGGCGCTTCTGGGCGCGCCGGCGGCACGTTTTCGATTCCGTGTTGCCAGCCAAGCCGCCGCAACCAGAATCAGCATGACGACCCAGGTGTAGACGATGGTGGCGTTCAGCTGTAAAAACCCGCAGCGAAACAGGACGAGATGATCAGGCGTGATCTCCATGGCTACATCACCGTCCTCTGAGCCGCCTTTCGCCCCGGAATCCATCGGGCCAGGAGAACGCGGGCGAGCACAAAGCCCGCGAGACAGAGCAGTGCGTTCTGCCAGCGGTGAGCGGTCACCAGCGCAAATCCGGCAAGGGCCAACAGCATACGGCCCCAAAAGCTGGCGAGCGCCAGCGCCACCGGGTGAGGGGATCCGGCCAGGGCGCGTACGGTGAACCACAGGCCGCCGTAGAACAACGTGCCCAGCGCGAGGCCGAACAACACGAGCAGCGCGACTGAGACGGAACCGGGCATCAGCGGTCCTCCTGTTCGCGTTTTATCCGGGTCCACGCCAGCAGGCAGCCCAGCGCCAGGCCGGCGAAAAGCAGCATCAGCGTCCAGGAAAAGGGGCTGGGCCACCGGTGGTCGATCCACGTCCCGGCCGCAATGCCGATGAGCATCGGGATCGCCACGGTCCATCCGATCACTCCGATCAAAGCCATGGGCCGCCAGAAGCTCCGGTTGCTGCGCGTCCTCGTGCGGATCATGCGTGCCTGGCGCGATGCGATTCGCTCAACCAGCTTCTCGTCCGTGGGCGGCATTCTCGACTTCGGTGTGCCTTCAGGGTCGGGCATACTTCGTCACCTCGAGGAGCTGGCGTACGAGGTCGGCTTCCAGCTTGGCCTCGTATTCACGCGCCGCTTGGTCCTTCTCCTGCAGCGCTTGGAACTGCCTCTCGACGTTTTCTTTCAGACCGTCGAGGCTGGCGCTGCGCACCGCGCGCCTCGTCGACAGGGAAACCTCAGGCCCGCATTTCACCAGAACGCCGCGGTCGATCGCCAGGTACTCGGTTTCCTGATTGGGCAACTGAAACGACAGAATCCCGGGGACGAGCGAGGTAACGAAATCGATGTGCCGCGGCAGAATACAAAACCACCCGTCCTCAGCTTCGGCCGTGATCTTCCTCACCTCCTCGTCAAGCAGAACCTCCGTCGGAATCCAAACCTTTAATCTCACGGCCGGCGCGCCTCGTCGATCGATCCGATCATGTACAGCGACCGCTCGGGATAGTCCGCGAATTCGTCGTTGAGAATGCGCTCGCAACCCTGGAGCGCGTCTTCCAGCGGAACCAGCTTGCCGCTGCGCCCCGTGAACTGCTCGGTCACAAAAAACGGCTGCGTGAGGAAACGCTCCAGGCGGCGGGCGCGATAGACGGTCCGCCGGTCTTCCTGCGAAAGCTCCTCGATGCCCAGCATGGCGATGATGTCCTTCAGTTCCTCGTAGCCTGCCAGAGTCTTGCGAATCGCCTGTGCGATGCGGTAATGCCGCTCCCCGGTGATCTGCGGGTTGACCATCTTGGAACCCGATCGCAGCGGATCGATCGCGGGATACAGCCCTTCGCTGGCACGCTTGCGGGAGAGTACGATGGAGGACGACAAATGGCCGAAGGTGTGCACCGCAGAGGGATCGGCGAAATCATCGGCGGGCACATACACCGCCTGAACCGAGGTGATCGCGTTGGTCTCGGTGTTGCAGATGCGCTCTTCGAGGTTGGCGAGCTCGGTACCGAGGGTGGGCTGATAGCCCAGCCGCGAAGGCAGCTGGCCCATGAGGCCGGAGACTTCCGAGCCGGCCTGGATGAAGCGGAAAATGTTGTCGATCAGCAGCAGGACGTCCTGGCGGGCATCATCGCGAAAGTACTCCGCCATGGTGAGGGCGGAGTGGCCGACCCGAAAGCGCGTGCCAGGTGGGTCATTCATCTGGCCAAAGACCAGAACAGTCTTGTCCAGAACCCCCGCCTCCTGAATCTCGCGGTACAGCTCCTCTCCTTCGCGGCAGCGCTCCCCGATGCCGCAGAAGACGCTCACTCCGCGGTGGTGTCCGATCACGTTGTGGATCAATTCCGTGATCAGCACGGTCTTGCCCACCCCGGCGCCGCCGAACAGCCCTCCCTTCCCCCCGCGCTCGAGCGGCGAAAGAACGTCAATCGCCTTGATCCCGGTGGCGAAGATCTCCGAATTGGTGGCGCGCCGCGTCAGAGGAACCTGAGGGGCGCGCACGGACCGCCAATCACCGCCGTTAACCGCGGCTTTGCGGTCAATGGTCTCGCCAAAAACGTTGAATACCCGGCCCAGCACGCGCTCGCCGACCGGAACGCTGAGAGTCTGTCCGGTATCCAGCACCGGGTCGCCGCGGGCCAAACCCTGGGTCGAGGTCAGCGCGATTCCACGGATGGTGTCGAGGCTAAGATGGGCCACCACCTCAATCACAACCTTGTGGGCGCCATCGGTTTCGGGAGGCCGCCGTGCGCGGCCGCCGTCATGCGGGGCTGGAAGGCTACCGGCGGAGTCTTCGGGGCCGCGAGCGAGCCCTTGGCCGGCTTCCAGAAGATCGAAAAGTGGGGGGATTCGAAGCGGGAAGCAGGCGTCGACAACGCTTCCGCGGACCGCAGTCACAATTCCCTGGCCGGAGACGGATTCTCCCATTGCGCCTCCTCAACCGTGCCCGTTTCCGCCCGCCGATCTCGTCACGCCCCCGTGACGACCGCAGTCGTCCCCTGATCGCCAAAGTCCAGACGCTTCCCGATTTCCTTGATCAGCCGCCGTTTGAAGATGCAAATCCGGTTCCTCCATTCGAATGGTCCGCAGGAGGCGAACGCCACCTCTCTGCAGCGGTGAATCAGAGTCTCTGTGCTGGCTCTTCGTTCCTCGGCGGATTGTAGTCTCAGAATCGCGCGGATTGAGCACAACGTGCCCTCAAAGAATTCCTCGGAGGGCGGCCAATGAAGCCATGCGATCAACTGGCGGTAAGCCGGGCTGCTCTCTTCCACGCCGCGCCTGGAGGCAATCGCTAAAATGCACTCGCGCTCCGCGCGGCTGATCGAGCCGTCGACCCACGCCACATGAAGCAGCGGCACCAAGTGAAGCAGCCTCACGGTGTCGGGATCGTATCCGAGTCTTTCGAGCGCGCTCAGGATCGGTTCGTCCTGAGTCTGGCAGGCCTGCGCCATCTGCAGGCGTCGCGCTTTGGCGGCACCGTGCCGGCGCATCTCGTCGATCTCGTCGACGTCGAGCTGGTGGAAGTACTCTTTCTCGCTCCGAATTTGACCAAGTGCGTGCTGCATAACAACCTCTGCGGCCTTCTGCGCCTCGCGCTCCTGACCTGCAACGCAATATGCAGAGACCGGCCCCAGAAGGGTCCTCGCTGCTATGCTGCCGGGATCTACGAGGCGCTCGGCGCCATCTCTACTCATAATTATACAACGTCACGTATATCGCCCGACGCGACGTGGCACGGTGATCTGTGCCGCATAAGCCCGCCGGGCGCAACGATCGATTTCGCTGATTTAAAAAAGAAGCACTCGGGCAGGTCACAACGGCAGAAACGCCGCGCTCAATAGCCGGGAACCACACGCAACCGCCTGACATGTCTCACCTCCGAGCTCATGTCGTCGCGTCGCGTCGCCGCAAACCGTGGCACTTGGCGGAGCCATGGGGAAATTCCACTCAAACGCGCACTCTCACACGGGCGGTCGGCGCTTCCCTATCTGCTCTGTGCGCTCGCCCATTAGCCCGCCGAGTGAATTAGGCAACCCTACAAGCGCCGCTGCAGTGACGCAAATCACTTCTCTTTGTGCCCGATGCCCAACGCCCACCCGCCAGGAGCCGTGCTCGGCCGCTCGTTGTCTAGCCTAGCTGCGTGAGAGAAACACACGCAGTCGGCACGCGTGCGGTGAGCCGCCCAGGGTGCGCAGGGCGCGCGCACCATGGAGTGTGCCACTTCGACGCACTACGTGAGCCACGGTCTCCGTCGTGCCGTCCATGGCCACGGCGAGAACGCGGTGGGAGTAGAAGTCGGAAACGCGCCCGTTGTGCCATCGTGGACAGTCGGTGAATGACAGGACGTGGATGAGGGTGGTGAACTCCGGCATAATGGCTCCTCTGTCGTCTGCAGGAACTAAAGGCCGGTAGAGAAGATAGCAGATTTCGTTCTCAGTACGCGCCGCAGCCAGTCGCGCCCTGGTGTATCTTCCGGTGCCTGGAGATGAAAAGGTGCCACGGCCATCCCGAAAGGCCAGGTGCGAATCGACAGGAGACGTTCTCTTATGCGGTTTCTTCGTCTTTGCCTTGCCCTTCCAATGCTCCTCGCATCGCCTCAAAGGGCGCAGTAGGTGGTGCCCAAAGGACCTCTCCTTCATTTGACCAGCGGCACGCACGAGGGAGCGCTGCGCGGCAATATCGCGGTATTTGAAGGCATCCCCTTCGCGATGCCTCCAGTAGGGGCTCTGCGATGGCGCGAGCCTCAACCGCTTGCCTCCTGGCCGGGGGTACGCGAGGCGACCAGCCCGTCCCATCCATGCACGCAGAACGTTGCGGGCACCGACAACTTCATCGAGCCACTCGCCGCCACCTACGGCGTCGCATACACGCTTCAGACGTTCGATCCATCGGAGGATTGCCTGTACCTCAACGTCTGGACACCGCAGTTGCAGCCGGGCGCCAATCTGCCTGTCATGGTCTGGCTGCACGGTGGCAGCAACAGGGTCGGCAGTGGGACAGAAGCCGCTACGACGGCACCATCTTGGCGTCTCACGGTGTCATCGTCGTGACGGCGAACTACCGCCTGGAAGCCATGGGTTTCTTCTCCCATCCCGAGCTGACGGCAGAATCTCCCCCCACAGCTCAGGCAACTACGGCCTTCTTGATCAGATCGCAGCGCTCAAGTGGGTGCAGCAGAATATCGTCGTCTTCGGTGGCAACCCCGCCAATCGGACGCTCTTCGGAGAGTCGGCGGGATCGATCGCCGCGACGACGCTGATAGCTTCTCCCCTCACCAAGAACCTGTTTCGCCGGGTCATTGCAGAGAGCGGTCCTGCCTTCGGGCTCGGACCCGCTCCGTCTCTTCCATATATTGCATCAGCCCGAGCAACGCCCCCCAATTCTAAAAGCGATCGCTGCTGCCCACATCGTCTCCCCAACCCATGATGGCAGTGTAGTTTTCGTGAACGTGTCCGTTCTTCTGCCACTCCTGAAGGAATAGGGCGAGGGATTTGTGGGCAAACTCGCGGCGTACCGCCGGAGTGTGTAATTGCGGAGCCCAAATAGACCAGATAATTCATCGGCTCCCAGATTCGCCCGCGCCAATAGTTCTGGTCTGCGAAGGCCGGGGCGTCACGAGCGATAGAAGGAATCACCCAGGTACCCCAAAATTCTTTGGGATTCGACAGGTGATCGCGAATCATGCGGTCTGCCTGCTCCACGGTGGCGGCTCGGGCGAGCAGCGGGTAAAAATTGTCGGTGAAAGGCGGCGACTGAACCTGCCCGTGCGTAAGTCTTTATTGAGGAAGATGCCGGCTTCTTCATCCCAAAGAGTCGCGAGCGAAGCCCGGTATTTGGCGGCGCGACCGCGAAGTTCACCCGCATCCAAATGCTTCCCGAGGATATCTGCAATCGTAGCTAAAGCATGGCAATCGGCAATATACAGGCTCCTCAAACCGACGTCCGCAAGCTGCATCTGATGAGTCGCATCATCGTAGAGGGCGCTGTCGTACATCGGACTGTTATCCAGGCTTCCGAGGTTTGGACGGTGAGAAGGGGCCAGTCTCCGCCAGGGGCCACATCAGGGACTCGGACCGTATACGAACTGCTAGGATCATGACGAAGCACCACTTGGCTGGTAAGGCGGATTCGTTTCAAGGGCCGCCAGGCTGGCGAGGACCACGCGCGCCACAATGGCGAGGCTCGCCGGACTACATTCGTCCACGGTGTCGTAGCGGGTGTGCCAGTACAGGTTAAATGGGCCGTAGTCGAGGTCGATGATGTCAACAGCAGAAATGCCAAGTTCGAGAAACGGAATATGGTCGTCCTCGACGGCCCAGGGGCGATTCAGGAAGTACCGGCCGTAGCCCAAGCGCCGGGCCTGTGCGAACACGATATCGCTCAGCCAGGGGGTGGAGTGAGCTTCGCGGCGAATGTCAAGATGTGCGTCTGCGATCATGTCCACCAGGATCAGTGCCCGGACCTGACTCAATGTGCCTTGGGCTGAGAGCTCCTGGGCGAAGTGGCGACTGCCGTATCGGCCGTCGGTGTTGGACCAATGCTGCAAGGCCTCCTCTCCGTCGAAAAAAACAAGCCAGTAAGTAAGAGCGTGCTTTTTTCTGGCCAAAACATGTGCGAGTTCCAACAAGAACGCGGCGCTGGAGCCTCCGTCGTTTGCTCCGGCGAAGATAGAGCCCAGGCGCTTGGTGTCATAGTGGCCGGCAATGATGACAATGGAGGAGCCGGTGCCCGGAATTTTGGAAAGCAAGTTGACCATCGGGACGGCTCCGAGCGGTGTGGAGGCGACGAATGGATCGCGTTCGACTGCTACACCGGTGTTCTGGAGCTCTTGAGTAATCCATTGCCGTGTGAGCTCCAGAGCC
>Ga0335085_10001972_pt1 | contig 40248 bp, 38 predicted proteins | sample Lox_Sample_45_FD_206712 | JGI IMG/M metagenome (GOLD analysis project Ga0335085, IMG submission 206712) | Soil microbial communities from Loxahatchee National Wildlife Refuge, Florida, United States - Lox_Sample_4.5 | ecosystem: Environmental > Terrestrial > Soil > Wetlands | place: USA... | reverse complement strand
GAGCTACAGGGAGCGAGGGGCCGGGGAGCGGGGGCCAGGGGACAGGCGCAACTTCGACGGCGGGGATAGGGGATCGCAACTCCGCCGGGTCGAGATGCTGCTCACTACGAGCTTCGTCGCAGGTGGGTGTCGGGGATGGAAGATCAATCGCATCGCGCGCTCGGTCGTTCCTGTCCCCTGGGGAGGAGTTGCTGTCCCCGCTTCCCGTTGGTGGCCGTTGCGCCGATCCCCCGGCCCCTGGCCCCTCCTCCCGCGCCCCTGTATCGTCTCCGAACCTTCACCCGCCACCGCCCCCATGCGCCGCACACTCGCTCTCGCGCTCACCCTCGCACCGGCATTCGTTGCGAGTGCCCAGTGTCCCACTCACCCGCAGCCGATCGTCACCGCCTTTCCCATCCACTCGATGGACCGCCCGCAGCCGCGGGTCGTGACGCCGGCGCCCGCGGGAGCGCCCGTGCCCGCGCCGAGTGATGCGATCGTGCTCTTCGATGGGAAGGATCTGTCGGGATGGCGCAACGCGGACAGCGCCGACAAGCCCGCGGGGTGGCGCGTGAAGGACGGCTACATGGAGGTCGTCGCCAAGAGCGGGGACATCCGCACGGCGCGCGCGTTCGGCGATATCCAGCTGCATGTGGAGTGGATGGCGCCCACGCCCGCCGAGGGTGAGGGCCAGGAACGCGGCAACAGCGGCGTGTATCTCCAGAGCACGTACGAAGTGCAGGTGCTCGATTCGTACGACAATCCGACGTACGCCGATGGCGCCGCCGCATCGCTGTTCGGGCAGTATCCGCCGCTGGTGAACGCCAGCCGGCCGCCGGGCCAGTGGCAGACGTACGACATCATCTTCCATCGCGCGCGCTTCGATCACGACGGCACGCTGATGTGCGCAGCGCGAGTGACGGTGGTGCAGAACGGCGTGCTCGTCCAGAACGACGCCGTGCTCACCGGTCCCACCGCGTACAAGCGGCGGCCGCCGTACGACCCGAAGATGCCCGACGCGATGCCGCTCCTCCTGCAGGACCACGGGCATCCCGTTCGCTTCCGCGATATCTGGGTGCGCGAGCTCGGCGACGCCGCGGAGTGACGCACGTGCGCGCGAGCGACCCGGCGTACGACGTGTGCATCGTCGGCTCCGGCGCGGGGGGCGGGATGGCGGCGTACGTGCTGGCGCACGCGGGGGCGAAGGTCGCGCTCCTCGAGGCGGGGCCCGCGTGGTACGCTACGCGCGATTCCAAGATGCTCGTCCCGGCGTACGCCTCTCCGCGGCGCGGGAAGTCCACGAAGACCAAGCCCTTCGGGGAGTTCGATGGATGCATCGGCGGATGGGAGATCGCCGGCGAGCCGTACACGCGCGCGCCCGGCACCACCTTCGACTGGTGGCGCGCGCGGATGCTCGGCGGGCGCACGAACCATTGGGGGCGCATCTCCCTCCGCTTCGGCCCCGACGACTTCAAGGGCAAGACCCGCGACGGGCTCGGCGACGATTGGCCGATCGGCTACGACGATGTGGCGCCGTACTACGATCGCGTCGACGACCTGATCGGACTCTTCGGCAGCGTCGAAGGGCTGCGCAACCATCCCGACGGGCACTTCCAGCCGCCGCCCAAGCCGCGCTGCTACGAGCTGATGATCAAGCAGGCGTGCGACGCGCTCGGCGTGACGTGCATCCCGAGCCGTCTCTCGATCCTCACGCGGCCCATCCACGGGCGCGCGGCGTGCCACTATTGCGGGCAGTGCGGACGCGGGTGCGGCGTGGCCGCGAACTTCTCGAGCCCCGACGTGCTCATCGCGCCGGCGCTGCGCACGGGCAACCTCACGCTGATCACGAACGCGATGGCGCGCGAGGTGACGCTCGGCGCGAACGGCCTCGCGGACAGCGTGCTCTACATCGACAAGCGCACGCACGCCGAGCGCCGCGTGCGCGCGCGCGTGATCGTGCTCGCGGCGAGCGCGTGCGAGTCCGCGCGCATCCTCCTCAACTCGAAGAGCGCCGCGTTCCCGCAGGGGCTCGCGAACTCGAGCGGCACGGTGGGCAAGTATCTCACCGACACCACCGGCGCCGGCGTGGGGGGCTATGTGCCGAAGATGGTGGACCACGTGCCGCACAACGAGGACGGCGCCGGCGGCGCGCACATCTACTCGCCCTGGTGGCTCGACAACGCGAAGCTCGACTTCCCGCGCGGCTATCACATCGAGATGGGGGGCGGGCTCGACGCGCCGGGCTACGGATTCATGGACCGCATCCAGGATCTCCCTCCGGGCGGCGGCTACGGCCGGCAGCTGAAGGAGGACTACCGCCGGTGGTACGGCGCGTCGGTGTACTTCTCCGGACGCGGGGAGATGATCCCGAACGCCGACAGCTACTGCGAGCTCGATCCGGCCACGGTGGACCAATACGGGATCCCCGTACTGCGCTTCCACTGGAAATGGAGCGATCACGAACTCAACCAGGTGAAGCACATGCAGGAGACCTTCCGCGCGCTCATCGCGCAGATGGGGGGCACCGTCACGGAGCCCATGCCCTCGAAGGAGAAGGGCTACGGCATCGCCGCGGGGGGCCAGATCATCCACGAGCTCGGCTGCGTGCGCATGGGGGACGATCCGGCCACGAGCGTGCTCAACTCCCACTCGCAGGCGCACGATTGCAAGAACCTCTTCGTCGCCGACGGCGGGCCCTTCGTGTCGCAGGCGGACAAGAATCCCACGTGGACCATCCTCGCGCTCTCATGGCGCACCGCGGACTACATCACGGAGCAGCGGAAGCAGGGGGCGCTATGAGCGACGTCTCCCGCCGCGACGTCGTGAAGTGGCTCGCGAGCGCCCCCGTGGCCGGCGCGCTGTCGCTCGGCCGCGCGCAACGCGACCGCGCTATCGCACATCTGCGCGCGCTCGAGTCGCTCGGCGCCGATTCCCCCTACTCGCCGCGGTTCTTCTCGCCGGCCGAGTGGCGAACGGTCCGGATGCTCGTGGACTACATCATCCCGCGCGACGAGCGCTCGGGGAGCGCGACCGATGCGAAGGTGCCCGAGTTCATGGACTTCATACTCGCCGATCCGGACACGAGCGACGCGATGCGCACGGAGATGCGCGGCGGGCTTGCGTGGCTGGATCTCGCGTGCGCGGCCACGTTCGTCGATTGCTCCGACGCGCAGCGCCGCGCCGTGCTCGACCTCATCGCGTGGCCCAAGAAGGCCGCGCCCGAGATGAGCGCCGGCGTCGCGTTCTTCAATCGTTTCCGCGACTTCACCGCCTCCGGATTCTGGAGCACGGAGATGGGGTGGAAGGACTTGCGCTACCTGGGCAACGTGCCGGTCGCGAAGTGGGAGGGATGCCCCCCCGCCGCGCTCGAGAAGCTCGGCGTGAACTATGGCATGATGGACGCGCGACCCACCAAGTGACCAAGCGGCTCGGCGTCGGATTCGTGGGGAGCGGCTTCAACGCACGCTTCCACATGCAGGGATGGCGCGCGGTGCGCGACTCGGATGTGCGCGGCGTGTGGAGCCCGGACGCCGGGCGCGCCACGAGCGCCGCCGCGTTCGCGCGCTCGCTCGACGTGGGAGAGGCGAAGGCGTACAAGAGCATCGCCGCGATGGTGGCCGATCCCGCGATCGACGCGATCTGGCTCACCGGGCCCAATCACGCCCGCATCGAGAACGTCGAGGAGATTGTGCACGCGCTCGAGAAGGGGCGGGGCGAACTCGTCGGCATCGCCTGCGAGAAACCGCTCGCGCGGAACGTGGCCGAGGCGAAGGAGGTCGCGGCACTCGCGAAGCGCGCGCATCTCAAGACCGGATACCTCGAGAACCAGGTGTTCGCGCCGCAGGTGGAAGCGGGACACGCGCTGTTGTGGGCGCGGGGCGCGGCCGCGACGGGACGCCCCTATCTCGCGCGCGCGGCGGAGGAGCACAGCGGCCCGCACATGCCCTGGTTCTGGCGCGGCGCGCTGCAGGGGGGCGGCGTGCTCAACGACATGATGTGCCACTCGGCGCTCGTCGTGCGGCATCTGCTCACGGCGCCGGGGGAGAAGCTCAGCACGGTGACTCCCAAGCGGGTCACGGCGCGCATCGCGAGCCTCAAGTGGACGCGTCCCGAATACGTGAAGAAGTTGCGTGCCTCGATGGGCAAGGACGTGGACTACGCGAAGCAGCCGGCCGAGGACTTCGCGAGTCTCACCATCGAGTTCGCCACCAAGGAGGGCGAGATCGCGATCGGCGAGGCCACCACTTCATGGAGCTTCGTCGGCCCCGGACTGCGCCTGAGCGCGGAGCTCCTCGGCCCCGAGTACTCCATGACGTGGAACACGCTCGAGAGCGGGCTCAAGCTCTTCTTCAGCCGCGAAGTGCGGGGAAAGGCGGGAGAGGATCTCGTCGAGAAGCAGAACGCGGAGATCGGCCTCATGCCCGTGGTCGCGAACGAAGCGGCCGCGTACGGCTACGAGGCGGAGGACCGTCACTTCGTGCGCGCGTTCCTCGGCAAGGAGGCGCCGCGCCTCACGTTCGAGGATGGCGTGGATGTGGTGCGCATCCTCATGGCGGCGTACATGAGCGCCGAGCAGGGGAAGACGCTCGACTTCCCGCCGAAGGGACTCGACGCCTTCGTGCCGGCCGTGGCGAGAGGGAGCTGGAAGCCGTGAATTGCTAGGGGCGCGGTTGGTCGTACGCGTTTGGACCCGAGTAGGGCGAGAGTAGCGAGGCGCGCAGATCCCCCCCGATTCCGCGCCCGCAGGTATGCCGTTCAACGGCCAACGACGAAACGCGCCGTTACGCAGTCGCCGGCCGGAACAGGAATGCGAACACGATCAGGATCGCGAGCGCGAGCGCCGCGGGCACGAGCCAGATGGACGTCCACAGGTGCGTGGTCTGGCCGAGCGTGAAGTGGTCGACGACCGCTCCCGACAGCCACGCACCGATGAGCAGTCCGACTCCCTGCGTGATGAGCGCGAGGAACCCTTGCGCCGCCGCGCGGATGTTCTTGCTCGCGCGCTGGTCCACGTAGATCTGCCCCGTCACGAAGAAGAAGTCGTAGCACACGCCGTGCAGGAGGATGCCGGCGTAGAGCATCCACACCATGGAATGCGCGTCGCCGAGCGCGAAGAACGCGTAGCGCGCGGCCCACGCCGCCATGCCGAGGAGGAGGATGCGCTTCACGCCGAGCTCCTTGAGGAACCACGGGAGGAGGAGCATGAAGCCGAGCTCGGACATCTGCCCGAGCGTCATCTTGCTGGCGGGCTCGGCGAGGCCGATCTCGTTCAGGAAGAGGTTCGTGAACGCGTAGTAGAACTGCAGCGGGATGCAGAGCAGCAGCGAACCGATCACGAAGGTGGCGAAGGAGCGGTCCTTCATGAGCGCGAGCGCGTCGAGGCCGAGCACGTCGCGCACGCTCAGCGGCTTGCCCGCCGCGTGCGGGGGCGTGTGCGGGAGCGCGAAGGAGAACGCCGCGAGCACGAACGACGCGACCGAGGCGATGCGCAGCGGCGTGGCGGTCGCCTCGAGCGCGAGGCGCCCGACGGTGATCCCGGCGACGATCCACCCGATGGTGCCGAGCACGCGGATGCGCGGGAAGTCGCGCTGCGGATCGCTCACGTGGTCGAAGCTGATGGAGTTCGTGAGCGCGAGCGTGGGCATGTAGCAGAGCGCGTACGCGAGGATGTACGGGTAGAACGCGCCGAAGTGCGTGGCGTACGATGCGGCCCAGAGGAGCACGGCGCCGGTGAAGTGCAGGAGCGCGAGCACGCGCTCGCTCGCGAAGAAGCGGTCGGCCACCATGCCGACGAAGAACGGGCTGATGATCGCCGCCACGGCGGTCGCGCCGTACGCGATCCCGATCTGGGAGCCGGAGAACTTGAGCGTGGTGCCGAGGTACGTGCCCATCGTCACGAACCACGCCCCCCAGATGAAGTACTGGAGGAACATCATCGCGGAGAGGCGCGTGCGAGCGAAGGGCATGGGCGTGTTGAGCGGTGAGCGGTCAGGGGATGACGCAGGGCGCTCAATTATGCATGGCTCGCACGCACGCCTGCCAGCGGACCGGCGGGCGCGGCGGCCGGGGCGGCTCGCGCGTGCGCCCGGAGTGCGCTATCATCGGCCAACCCTTTCCCAGCGAGCCCCCCGTGGTCTACGTCCCGAGATCGCGGCACGTCCGCCTCGCCACGCTCACCCTTTTCCTCGTCCAGAGCACGGCCTGCACCACAACGGTGCACACCCCGCTCGCGCAGGCGGTGAAGCCGGAGAAGATCACCGGCGTCACGCTCAAGTCGGGACGCAACGTCCCGTTCAATCCGGCCGGCGCGGAGATCTCCGGCAACGCGCTCTACGCGAACGGGCCCGATGGCCAGATCGTCATCCCCACCGACAGCGTGGCGGATGTGTGGACCAAGCAATTCTCCGCGACGAAGACCGTGGGCGTCTGCCTGGCGGTCGTGGCGGTGCTCGGCCTCTTCTACGTGGTGGCGAACAAGACCTCGGGATCGGCCTCCGGCCCCGGCTACTGACGCCTCCGCCCCGCCGGGGTGGACTTCGCGGCACGACCGCTGCTATATGTGTGTGGGATAATTCTCCAGGATCTCGCAGGCTCACCATCCACTTGGTTCCACGAGGCCGCTCCCGATGAAGCTCACCGTCCGCGTCTTCGCCGCCGCATCGCTCGCGATCGCGGCCGCCCTCGTCACCACCTCGTGCAGCAGCAGCACCAGCAGCACCGGGCTCACGCCGCAGCAGCTGCAGGGGAGTTATAGCCTGCTGAGTCTCACAGCGGCGCCGAATCCGACGCTCACGCCTCCCGCCGCGACGGGAACGCTCACGCTCACGCTCACGCGCTACAACGTGTCGCTCAACATCCTCGGCACGCCGCAGCTCGACAGCGGCACGTACACCGTGAACGGCAGCACGTTCACGCAGACGTCGGAGGCCACGGGGTTCCAGTACTCCGGCACGGCCGCGGTCTCGGGCGACACACTCACCGTGGACGTGACCACGCCCGGCGGCCAGATCCTGAACACGTGGCAGAAGCAGTAAGAGGCGCTCCTTGCCCGTAGCCGACGTGGCGAGGCGGATCGAGCGCCGCATGCGAGCCGTACCGCGTGCGGCGCTCCTCGCGTTGGCGCTGGCGTGGGGCGCGGCGCTCGGCGCACAGCAAGCACCGGCGCCCGCCACCGCCACGCTCCAAGGGCGCGTGACCCAGGCCGGTTCCGACACCGGCATCGCGAGCGCCGCCGTTCTGATCACGGGCACGCTCCTCCACACCGTCACCGAGGGCGATGGTTCCTTCAAGATCATCGGCATCGCGCCGGGGACGTACACCGTCCGCGTCCTGCGCATCGGCTTCGAGCCGGTCTCGCGGGAGGTCACGCTCGCCGCGGGCGACGTTCTCACGCTGAACGTCTCGCTCGCCGTCGCTCCCGTCACGCTCGCACCCGTCACGGTGACCGCGAGCGGGTTCACGCGCCAAGTCGGGGACGTGCCCGCGAGCCAGGCCGTGGTGCCCAACACCGAGATCACGAATCGCAACGTGGTCACGCTCGACCAGGTGATGCCCTTCGTGGCCGGCGTCACGATGAACAACGGGAGCATCGACATCCGCGGCTCGTCCGGCGTGGCCGGTGGCGTGGGGAGCCGCGTGCTCGTGATGCTCGATTCGCACCCGCTGCTGAGCGCCGACGGCGGTGAAGTGGACTTCGCCGCGCTCCCCCTCCCCGACATCGAGCGCGTCGAGATCGTGAAGGGCGCGTACTCCGCGCTCTATGGGAGCAACGCGCTCGGCGGCGTGGTGAACGTGATCACGAAGCCGATCGACCAGCAGCCCGAATGGCTCCTGGGGCTGCGCTACGGCGCGTGGGACTATCCGGAGCAGTTCAAGTTCACGAACGGCACGCGCGACCTCGTGGGCGGCCAGGTGCAGTACTCGTCCGGACTCGGCCAGAACTCGGCGCTCCGTTTGTTCCTCGACCGTGGCGTGTCCGACGGCTACACCGTAGCCGGGGAGGCGAACCGCTGGCTCTTCAAGGGCGCGTGGGACCTCAATCCGTACGGGCAGCATCCGGTGAGCGTCTACGCCGTGTACGCGAGCGAGGACAACGGCGGGTTCTTCACGTGGAAGGACCCTCAGCATCCGTACGAGCCTGACTCGGGCACGGCGCCCACCGACTTCGCGCACTCCACCAAGCTCAGCACCGGCGCGCGCATCGTCACGCTCTCGCACGCCGCGTCGCAGCTCGAGCTCCTTCCCTACCTCGAGTACAACACCACCAAGAACCATTTCATCGAGAACCAGGATTTCCACGACGCGATGAAGCTGGGCCTGCCGGTGCAATTCACCATGCAGATCGCGCCGGGGCACCGCACCATCCTCGGCGCCGAGCTGTCACACACGTGGGTGACCTCGAACTTCCTGGACCGCCCCCCCGACTCCACGGTCGATTCCAGCCTCGTCTATCATCCGGGCACGGGAGACTTCGGGCTCTTCGCGCAGGATGAGTGGAACATCTCGCAGCGGTGGAGCGCCTCGATCGGCGCGCGCATGGACACGCACAGCGCCACGGGCTCCACCACCGAGACCTCGTTCAATCCGAAGCTGGGGGTGGTGTACCGCAGCTCCACGCACACGAGCTGGCGCGCGGACATCGCGCGCGGCTATCGAGCGCCCAGCGTGATCGAGCAGTTCGTGAGCACCGTGCAGTACGGGCAGCGGGTGGTGCCCAACCCCGACCTCGTGGGCGAGCACGCGTGGAGCGCGGAGATCGGGGTGACGACGAATCCCGTGCCGTGGTGGTGGATCGACGGCGCGCTCTTCGACAGCGAGTACCAGGGACTCATCGGCCCCGGCCTCGCGCCGGGCCAGGGGTTCGCCTTCCAGTTCGAGAACCTGCAGCGCGCGCGTGTGGCGGGGCTCGATCTCTCCACGAAGGTGGCGGTGGCGCACGATGTGATGACCGTGCAGCTGAACTACATGTACCTGTACACGCGCGACCTCGACCTGCCGGCGAACTTCCCCAACACGTGGCTCCCGTACCGCTCGCGCGACAATCTCACCGCCACGTTCGATTTCCTGGGTGGTCTGTGCGGCATCGACTTCCGGTACCGGAGCCGCGTCGTGCAGGTGGTGGCGTACCCGAGCGACCCGCGCGGGGCGATCTCGATCCTCGACCTGCGCGCCGGTTATCCTGTGCTCGGCACGCTCATCCAGCTCCGGGCGCAGAACGTGCTCCAGGCGAAGTATGTGGACGTGCAGGAACGCGTGCCCGGGGCGCCGCGGAGCTTCCTGCTGAGCGTGACGAAGGTCTGGGCGCACTAGCGGGGAGAATCGTGAAAGGCAGTGCGTAGGACCGGAGAGAGAAGAAGTAGTAGGCATGGTTAGTGCGCAGTTCCTACACGCCGACCATGCCTACTACTTCTGTTCTCTCCGGTCCTGCGCACTGCCGTTACGCCCGCACGATCACGTACGCCGCGACTTCTCCCGGCATAGGGGATTGCGGATTGGCCGGCGCGAATCTGCCCGTGCCGACGGGCGTCTGCAGCGTCTTGCTCGGGAGTCCCGGCACCTTGATCGTGCCGCCGGCGGCCATCGTGCCGGACGCCGTGGGCACGCCGATGAATCTCCCGTCCGCACTCCACAAGAGATCGGCGATGTGGTACACGGCGTACTTGGTGCCGTTCGGCAGCCCGCAATCGCCGAGGTCGATCGTCGCCGCCTTGGTGTAGTTGATCACGCCCACCGTCGCGAGGATGCCGGTGTCGGTGTGCGGGCTCGTGTTCACCTTGATGACGTTCTCAGTGGGCAGTCCCATCACGAGCGTGGACTTCAGGTCCCCCACGCGATTCCGCCACGGGCCGTGGTCGTTCACCACTTGGTCGAACGCCATGCTCGATTCCCCCTCCACGCCGAAGAGCGTGTCGTACTTGGGCGGCTGTCCGGTGGGACGCTCGACGTCGTCGTAGTACGTGTTCGCGCCCCACGTCCAATTCGTGAGGTCGCTCGGGAATCCGGTGTTCCGCACGACATCCCAACAGCCGGCGCTGTCCGGATGCTTGCCGCTCTTGCCGCCGTTCACCGTGCCCGTGGCCACGAGCACGTTCCCGCTCAGCATCGCCGCGCGGAAGGCGTTCACCGAGCAGCCGCCCATGAAGTGATTGTCCAGCACCTTCACGTCGTGATTGTCGTGCGCACTGTAGCCGATCGATGACTGTCCGCGCAGCACGCGCACCGAGAAGGGCTTCATCGTCACGTTCCGCTGGAAAGTCCCCGCGATCACCGGCTGCCGGAACGAGCCCCAGAGGATGGGCGCCCCCCACGCGATGTAGTCCGCGATCGCGCCGCCGTGCGCCGGCGAGGCGAGGAAGATGTTGTCGAGGAAGTCCTGGTTCTCGAGGTTGCCGTGGTGCGCGTACGAGTGGATGAGATACGGATTCCCCGGCGGGGTGTCCTGCCCGTACGTGTTCCAGAGGATGCACGCCTGCACCACTTTGCGGTCCTGCCCGTGCGGATCGGACTGCTCGTAGATCCCGTATCCGCTCCCGCCGTTGAAGCCGAGCGGATTCCCGCTGTTGAACGAGAGGAGACCGTAGTACATCACGCCCCCCTCGTTCGAGCCGAAGAGCGAGAAGTTGTTCCCGCCGTGATTGTCGGAGATCACGTGGTAGAGATTCGTCGCCACCGCGCCGACGATCTGCACGCCGCCGTCGGGGCAGCGGCTCACGCCGTCGAAGCTCCTCGCCGGGTCCGAGTTCGTGACGCGGAACCCGTAGAGGTCCACGTAATTCCCGCCGTGCGAGCCGAACAGGTTGAGCGTCCCCTGGCTCTGGGCGATCGGCTTCCCGGGCACGTAGCCATCGATGATCGCCTTGCCGAGTCCCGGCGAGTCCTGGATGAGCCGGATGCGCGCTGCCGGCGTGCCCGAGGTGCGGAAGACGAAGCCGTTCCCATCGGCGGGCGTGTAGACGCCATCGAGCATCCGGATGTCGGTGCCCGGGGGCGCGAAGTCCAGCGCGCTCTGCAGGTCCATCGGCGCCGCGCGCGAGCCTTCGCCCGCCGGGCTCCCCTTCGGCGCGACGAACAGCGGATTCGGCACCGCGCGCCAGACCACCACGCTGTCGATCGTCTCCGGCACGCCGGTGGATCCCGCGAAGGCGATGCGCGTGTTCGATCTCAGCGCGGCGCTGAGGCTCCCCTGGTACACGTCGCCCATCAATCTCGCGGACCAGTTGGACGCGCCCACGGTGACGAGTATCGGCATCCCACGCGACCACGTCGCGGACGGTGAGAGCTTCACGAATCCGCCCAGCACGCCGTCCACCATCTCGATGTAGCACCAGACGCCGTTCTGGTTGTAGAACTGCGCCCAGTTCTTCTCGCCGTTCGCGGCGAAACGGAAGCGGCAGTTCTGCTGCGCGTTCGGGAAGGGCGACGTGGGCCGGTAGTAGACGGTGTACGCGGTGCTCCCGGCATCGATGCTCGCGACCGCGTTGGCGGGGAGCGCGAGCGCGTTCGCGCGGATCGCCGCGCCGCCGCTCGCGCTCCACACCTGCCCCGTCAGCGCCGCGCCGAGCGCGCCGTCGGGGCGGTGGAAGTCATCGCGAACGAGGGCGGGCATGCGGGGCTCCTGATCTGGATGGGACGGATGTACTGCAGGGCGTAGTGCGCAGAGAGAAGAAGGTATAGTGAGGAGTGGACGGCAACGGCAACCACAACTGACGATGGTCGACCATCGACGAGGCATGACAACTCATGACGTTGGATCGTGCGGCCGGCCGGGTCCGGAAGCGCCGCGCGGCGACCGCGGCGAAGCCGCGTCGCTCGCGCTGCCGGGCGAAGGTTGAGGCGGACGCGCGCACGATCGAACAGAATGAGTTGTCATGCCTCATCGATGGTCGACCATCGTCAGTTGCCGTTGACGTTCGTCTGCCGTAACGTGGCCTCCGTCACCCAACCACTGGGGGATCCCATGTCGCGCTCCCGTCTCGCCGCGCTCGCGCTGCTCCTGCCCTCCACCCTCGCGCTCACGGGGGCCACGGCGATGCCGCCGCGGCAGTTCTGGTACGAGTACACCGTGAAGATGATCTGCGGCATGGCGACCACGTCGAACCCGGCGCTCGTGAGCTTCGGCGTCGTGCCGCAGCGCTACGGGACGACGATCAACATCGCGAACGAGACCGACTCGGTGATCCACTTCACCAAAGGGCTGATCATCACCCTCCCGCCGGGAGCGGAGAAGGCGCAATACCTCAAGCCGATCTCGAAGGATTCCCTCGCCCCCGACTGGGGCCTCGCCACGGACTGCCAGGACGTCGAGCGGCGGCTCACGCTCAACAACAATCCGTTCTTCGAGGGGATGGTGATCATCAAGAGCTCGTACTCGCTCGATGTCACGGCGGTGTATACGGTGCCGGGAGGAGTGGATGTGAGGCAGGTGCAGGAACGGAGGACGTTCTAGACCGCAACGACAACCACAACTGACGATGGTCGACCATCGACGTGGCATGACCACTGATGGCGTTGGACCGGCGCAGGCGGAGCCTCAATGCGCACCGGGCCAACGTCATTGTCGTCATGCCTTGTCGATGGTCGACCGTCGTCAGTGAGCGGTTGGCAGTTCCTGGTCAGGGAACCACGATCGGCCAGCTCCCCGTGCGCTCGTGCTCCGGCACGTCCGCGCGGTACATGATCACGCGCACTTGCTCCAGGGTGATCAGCCCGCCGCCGATCATCTCGTCGAGGCGCGGGAGGATGGCGGTGATCTTCTCTTCCGTCTCGACACACTCGATCACGATCGGGAGGTCGGAGCTCAGCCGGAACCAGCTCCCCTGATGGACGCGCGCGGACGCGCCGAAGCCGAGGATCCCGCGGAACACCGTCGCGCCGGCGAAGTGCTCGCGGCGGAGGAGCTCGACGATGGACTCGTAGAGCGGCTTCCCGTGCCACTGGTCGTTCGCGCCCACGTGGACGCGCATCAGCGTGCGCACGCCCTTGAAGCCGTGCATCAGGGCACCGCCGGCCGGTACGTGATGACGTGCGCGCGCTCGAGCGTCACCAGCCCTCCGCCGATCATCGCGTCGAGCTCGGGGAGCACCTCCATGATGCGCGCCTCGTCGTCCACGCACTCGACCACCACGGGGAGGTCGAGCGCGGACAGGTCGCTCATGTCCGAGTGCACGCGGCGCGTGGCGCCGAATCCCATGATGCACTGCGTCACCGTCGCGCCGCCGAGCCCGCGCGCGCGCAACAGCTCCACGATGGCCTGGTAGAGGAGCTTGTCCCCCGCGCGGTCCACTTCGTTCACGTGGATCCGCATCAGGGTGCGTTCGCCGTGCAGCGCGTGCGGTGGTGATGCCGTCGTCATCGGGCGTCCTCCTGTCCGACGATTATGCTCCCGGCGCGCGGTCGCGCAAGGCCGCTCGGAGTCCCTGCAGCGTGGCGCGGAGCTCGGCGAGCGCGGGCTCGAGCCGCGGCGCGAGCGACGGGTCCACCGCGCCGTACGCGCGCAGACGCTTCGCATCGCTGTCCTCGAGCTCCACGATGTGGCTCGTGAGGATCGCCCGCACGCTGCGCGCGGCCGAGTGCGTGCGCGGCTCGATGCGCATCGCCGCGGCGAGGGCGCGCAATTGCTCGCGCGCGCGAGCGATGGCGGCCGGCGCGGTCTCCACGAATCGCGCGGGAAGATCGTCCTCCGTGCCGCTGAGCGCCCGCTCCGCGTCGCCGGCGCGCGCCATCGTCTCCGTGATGCGCGCGAGCGACTCCTCGAGCGAGGCGAGCACCACTTCGAAGTGCCGGCGCTGCGACTCGTTGAGCGGGAGAGGATCGGCCGGGTCGATCACGGGTGCGGGGGCGGTTCGGGCGAACTCCATCGCCCGTGGTTCGTCACCGAGGGCTAGTCGCGGGCCGCCTCTCGCGGTAGGGCGACGCGGGAGGGAACGGTGAACGGACGATGGTCGACCATCGACATGGCATGACAACTGATCGCATGGGGTGCGGGGCGCCCGGAGGCCTCAACCTGCACCGAACCAACAGGAAAAGATCTCATGCCTCGTCGATGGTCGACCATCGTCAGTTCGCAGTGGCCTCTCCGGCCTCCTCATCATGGTGGTGGTGCTTCTTCTCCTTCTTCTCGTCCTTGTCCTTCTTGTCCTTCTTCTCCTTGTGCGGCGCCATCGCGTCGTACTCGGCTTGGAGCGCCCGGAGCTTCGTCACGCCGTAGACCACGGTGATTCCCATCATCAGCACGAGCAGGCCCGTGAGACGCCGCTCCATGAGGTAGTCGCCGGCGCGGTTCGCGGCGTAGCTCGTCACGATGAGCACCAGGATCGCGACGTTGATGAGCCAGTTCACCGGGCGCGACACCACGTAGTGCAGCGTGCCGAAGTCCGCCATCTGGTAGACGAAGAACGGCACGACCGCCATCGCGGGGAGGAGCTCGGAGGGGCCGAGGTTGATGGCGACCGCGTCGGCGGAGGTGTGGATGAGGGAGCTCGAAGCGAGCTCGTGGAAGAGCGCCGGCACGGCGCACAGGAAGGGCACGACGCCGAGCAGCTCGAGCACGAGCGCGCCGCTCCACGTGCCGGCCTTGGACGACGCGGTCGCGCCCCCCGCGGTGGACTGCGTCCCGATGAACAGCCCCGCCACCACGGCCGCGGCGCTGGCGAGCATGAGCAGCTCCACCGAGATCCCGAACCCGGTGGGCTCGCCGGTCTTGAGGAGGAGGATCGCCATGAAGCCGGGCGTATAGAACATCACGCGCACCATGCGCGCCCACACGCGTGCGTCGCGGTCGGGCGGGAGCACGGGGAGTGGGCGGCCGTCGTCGGTGACGGTGGGGCGGTCCTTCATCTTGCTCATGGGGCATCTCGGCGTGACGGGTGGGCTCTCGCAGCGTGCAGAAAATGCGCCCGAGGGCCGCGCGACGCAACGACGCGAGACGCCGGCCGACCCGCCCTAGAACTTGTATCCCACCGTCACCGGCACGGTGATGACATCCCTCCTCCCATATGGCGTCGGCATCCCGCGCATCTGCGACAATCGCATCTCGACGAAGTACCTCGAGATGTTCGCGCCGATCCCCGCGCTGTATCCGACGACGCCCACCGTGGGCAGCGACGGTGCGGCGACCGCGGAGGCGGGCGGAGGTGCGTCCGTCACCGCGCGCGTCGTGCCGCCGGCGGCGTACCAACCGGCGCCCGCGGTCAGGTACGGCGCGACGGCGTGATCGAGACCGATGACGTTCCACGCGAGATTCGCCGACGCACCCACCGTCAGGAAGTTCGCGTAGTACGTGAGCGCGTAGCACGGCGAGTTCACCGGACAATTCGGATCGTTGTTGGGATAGGCGGCGTCGTACAGCGCATTCACGCCCGCGGTCGTGCGGAAGCTGAAGAGGCCGCCGTCGGTGACTTTCCCCCACGTCACGCCCAGCCCCCAGCCACTGATCCCCACCCCGGAGTTCGCGCTGGCGAACCCTTCCCTTGGATCCGCGAGTCCGATCCCGCCCACCACGCCCCAGCCGGCGCTCTGCGCCAGGAGCGGTACGGCCGACGCCAGCATGAGTCCCGCAACGAACGTGCAACGCCGCATAAGTCCCTCCCCGTTCATCGATGCGATCCTGCTAGAACCAGAGGCCGAGAGTCACCGGGTACGAGTAGATATTCGCGCGAGAGGCGCCGTACGGCTGGAGGACATCGCGATACACGATCGCGCGCGCCTCGATGAAGTAGCGCGTGAAGCGGAATCCGAGCCCGCCGTTGTAGGAGAGCACTCCGCTCGTGAGCGTAGTCGTCCTGAAAAAGTCGGTGGTCGTCGTCTGCGCCGCGTACCAGCCGAGGCCGGCGAGCAGATACGGACTCGTCGACTTTCCCGCGCCGAGCACGTTCCACACGAGATCGGCCGACGCGCCCGCGGTCACGAATCGCGCGTCGTACCACTCGGGATCGACCGGGAACGGGTCGAGGACCTTCCCGGCATGGTTCCCGAGGTTGGAATAGCTGACGTCGATCCGGAAGTCGAGCGCGGAGGTGGGAACGCGCGGTCCGATCGTGACGCCGGCGGTCCAACCGCCGATGCTCGACACGGCTGCCAGGGAGTAGAGGTCCTCGGGGCTGCCGAGCGTGGCGCCACCGGTGACGCCCCAGGTCACGGATTGCGCCGCGAGCGGCAACGCGAACACGACGAGCAATGCGGACGAGAGAGTTCGCACGAGCGCCTCCTGGGGTGGATACACTCCCGTACCCCACCATGACCCTCCAGTTCACCGGTCGCAAGCCCGTGACGCGGGTCCCCTGGCGCCCGGGCACCTCCGCCCCGAATGTCCGGTCGGACGCTCCTCGACCGTCATGGGTCGAAGCACGACAATCCACCAGGAGGGAGCGATGCCGGAATACGTGATGTTGTACCGCAACACAGCCGCCGCGAGCGACGCGTCGAGCGACTCGCCCGAGCAGCTGCAGCAGAAGATGCGGCAGTGGCGGGCGTGGTTCGATCAACTGCAGGGCAAGGGCGAGCTCAAGAGCATCGGACAGCCGCTCGAAGGCGGCGGGCGTCTCGTGGCCGGCAAGAAGAAGCTGATCACCGACGGTCCGTACGCCGAGACCAAGGACTTGATCGGCGGCTACTCGCTGATCCAGGCGCGCGATCTGGACCACGCGGCGAAGATCGCGTCGGGATGCCCGATCCTGGAGAGCGGCGGATCCGTGGAAGTGCGTCCCGTTCGCCAGATGACGCTCTAGTGGGACACGATCGCGACGAGCCGCCCTGCGGGCTCGAAGAGCACCTCTTCCGGCGCGAGTCGGGACGGCTCGTCGCGATCCTCACGCGCCTGTTCGGCACGCACAATCTCGCGCTCGCGGAGGATGTGGTGCAGGACGCGTTCCTGCAGGCGCTCGAGACGTGGAAGTTCCATGGGCCGCCGCGGAATCCCTCCGCGTGGCTGTTGACCACGGCCAAGCGCCGCGCCCTCGACGTGCTCCGGCGCGAGGGGACGGCGCGCCGATTCGCCCCCGATCTCGAACGGTTTCTCGAGAGCGAGTGGACGGTGGCGCCCATCGTGGAGGAGGCGCTCGATGCGAGCGGGATCCCCGACGCGCAGTTGCGCATGATGTTCTCGTGCGCGGATCCGCGGCTCCCGGAGGAGACGCAGATCGCGCTCGTGCTGCACCTGTTGTGCGGATTCAGCGTGGGCGAGACGGCGGCCGCGTTCCTCAAGAACCACGCGGCGATGGAGAAGCGGCTGGGCCGCGCGAAGAAGGTGCTCGGCGAGAAGCGGGAGCTCTTCGACCTGCGCGGCGCGGGCGACGTGGCGTCGCGGCTCCCGGCGGTGTCACGCGCGCTGTACTTGCTGTTCAACGAGGGCTATCACGGCGCGAGCGCGGAGAGCGCGGTGCGCGAGGAGCTCTGCGAGGAGGCGCTGCGCCTCGTGGCGCTCTTGCTCGAGAATCCGCTCACCGCCGTGCCGCGGACGCGCGCGCTCGCGGCGCTGATGCACTTCCTGTCGGCGCGGCTCCCCGCGCGGCGCGGCCCTGACGGCGGCCTCTTGACGCTCGCGGAGCAGGACCGCGCGCGCTGGGTCCCGGGGCACATCGCGGACGGGAGGCGGCAGCTCGAGCTGGCGGCCGCGACCGCGGAAGTGAGCGCGATCCATCTCGAGGCGGCGATCGCGGCGCTGCACACCATGGCGCCGAGCGCGCGCGAGACCGATTGGGCCACGATCGTCTCGCTGTACGACGCGCTGATGCGCATCGAGCCGACCCCGGTGGTCGCGCTCAACCGCGCGGTCGCGGTGGCCGAGCGCGACGGTCCGGCGCGCGGGCTGGAGGAGATCGCGCAGATCGCGGACCGGCGGCGGCTGGCGAAGTACCCGTTCTACTTCGCGGCGCAGGGAGAGCTCGAGCTCCGGCTCGGCCATCGCGCGGAGGCCGAGCGGCACTTCGAGAGTGCGCTGGCGCTCGCGCGGAACGAGAGTGAACGCCGCTTCCTGCGTGCGCGCATGCGGACCTCGGCGGATGGACGCCGCTAGCGGCTCTCGATGGCCATGCGCGCGGTCTCGGCGGCGCCGCGCGCCTCGACGAGGAAGGCATCGATCACGGCCAGGTCGCGCGCGGGACGGCGGGCGAGCCACTTCGCGGTCTCCCGCCTGTGCGCGCCGAGGAGTTCGCGCTCGCGCCGTATCCCCTCCGCCGTGGCTTGGATGCGCACGCGCCGGCGATCGTGCGGATCGGCGACGCGCGCCAGCAGTCCCTTCGCCTCCATGCGGTCGATCAGGGTGGTGACGGCGCCGCTCGTGAGGCCGAGGTGTTTCGCGAGGACCGCGGCCGCCATCCACCCTTGGCGCGACACGAGTTCCAGCGCGCGCAGGTCGTTTCGGCTGATGGCGAGCGTGCTCGCGGCGGCCGCGTCGAGGCGGTCGAGGCTCGTGTCGAACGCGCGGAGGTCGCGCGCGATGCGGAGCATGAGGCCGGGGCGTTCGTAGCGGGGCATGGTCGATATCTTGATGATCAAGTAATTTGACTGTCAAGCTAATATCACGGACCCGCTCGGGATACCTCGGTCGCGCGTCCGCCTCCGCCTCCTGCGGCCGGCCGGCGCTCCGTTCGCGCTTGCGCTCGATGCGCACGCATGGCAGCGTGAGCCCACGGCTCCCCACCACCCTCGACCGTGGACCACCGTCTATGAACTATGGTTCGTTCTTATTCGCGATCGGCATGATCGCGTCCGGCGTCCTCACGATCGTCGATCGCGCGTTCTACTCGCCCTGGGAGCCGGTGCCCGGCTTCGCGAAGGGACAGGTGTGGCTGGCGCTCATCTCCGGCGCGCTGATGGCGGTGTTCGGAGCCGGCCTCCTCCTCAAGCGGTCGTTCGACATCTCGGTGCGCGTGCTCTTCTGGTTCCTCCTCGCGTTCCTCGTGATCATGAAGACCCCGCCCCTCGTCGCCGGATGGCGGGTGGAGCTGCACTGGCTCGACTACGGGCAGATCGCGACGCTCGTCGCCGGCGCGCTCGCGCTCGCCGCGCCCACCGAGCGGGGAGTGCGCGCCGCGCGCTACCTCCTCGGCGCGGCGCTCATCCCGATCGGTCTCTCGCACTTCTTCTATCTCAAGATCGCGATGCCGATGGTCCCCGCGATGCTGCCGTACAAGGAAGGGTGGGTCATCTTCACCGGCATCGCGCACATCGCGGCGGGGCTCGGGCTCCTCACCGGCGTCTATGCGTGGCTCGCCGCGTTCCTCGAAGCGAGCATGCTGACGGCGTTCGGCGTCCTCGTGTGGCTGTTCCCGCTGCTCGGCAAGCTCCACGACATGAACCTGTGGGTCGAGTTCATCGTGACCATCGCCGTCGCGAACGGTTGCTACGCGGTGGCGAGCCGGCTCCGGCGCGGCGCCGGCGTCCGCGCGTAGCGCGGGATCGCGACCGAGCCCCCGTGCCCCCCAGGCTCCCCGACGCCTTCGCGCACGCCGGCCGCGCGCTCCGGCACCGCAACTTCCGGCTCTTCTTCTTCGGACAGAGCACGTCGCTCATCGGCACGTGGATGACGCGGCTGGCCACGGCCTGGCTCGTCTACCGCCTCACGCACTCGGCGCTCCTCCTCGGCGTCGTGGGGTTCGCCGGACAGATCCTCACCTTCGCGCTCGCGCCGTTCGCCGGCGTGTGGGTGGAGCGGCTCGACCGCCGCCGCATGCTCGTGTGGACGCAGGCCGCCGCGGCCGCGCAGTCGCTCGCGCTCGCCGTGATGACGCTCGCGAACGTCATCACCCTCGGCGACATCATCGGGCTCACCGCGCTGCAAGGCGTGATCAACGCGTTCGACATGCCCGCGCGTCAAGCGTTCCTCGTGCAGATGGTGGACGAGCGCGCGGACCTCGTGAACGCGATCGCGATCAACTCGTCGATGGCCAACGGCGCGCGGCTCGTCGGCCCCGCGATCGCCGGCGTCGTCATCGGCGCGCTCGGCGAAGGATGGTGCTTCCTGATCGACGGCGTGAGCTACTTCGCCGTGATCGCGTCCCTCGTGATGATGCGCATCACGCCGCACGTCGTGCGCCGGGTGGTGAAGAGCCTCCCCGAGGAGCTGCTGGAGGGATGGGAGTACGTGCGCGCTTTCCGTCCGATCCGGAGCATCTTGATCCTCTTCGCGCTGGTGAGCCTCCTGCAGACGGTCTACGCCGTGCTCCTGCCCATCTTCGCGGGGGAGGTGCTGCACGGGAGCGCCTACACGCTCGGCTGGCTCACGGCGGCGTCCGGGGTGGGCGCGCTCGCTTCGGGGATCACGCTCGCCGCGCGCCGCTCGGTGCGCGGACTCACGCGCACGGTGCAGGTCGCCACGGCGATGTTCGGCGTCGCCCTCATCGTGTTCGGCGCCTCCACCGTGCTCTGGCTCTCGCTCGCGATGATGCTCCTCGTCGGCTTCGGGATGATCCAGGTGTTCGCGGGGAGCAACACCGTGATCCAGACGCTCGTGAGCGACGACATGCGCGCGCGCGTGATGAGCTACTACACGCTCGCGTTCTTCGGGACCGCGCCGTTCGGGAGCCTCCTCGCGGGCACGCTGGCGCACCGCATCGGTGCGCCCAATACCGCCATGGTGACGGGAGCGATCGGCGTGGCCGCCGCCCTCTGGTTCACCTTCGAGCTGCCGAAGGTGCGCGCGGTGATGCGCCCCATCTATCGCGAGATGGGGATCCTCCCGGACCCGGCGGCGACGTAGGCGCGAACCCGGCGTTGCGTCGTTGCCCTCGCCGCGCTCACCGCGCATACTCTCCCGGTGCCGGACCGCCGTCGTTTCCTACAGATCACGGGCGCCGCGATCGCCGCGAGCGCCGCCCCGCGCGCACTGCGCGCGCTCCCGCCGTGGCTCACGGCCGACCGCATCGACCGCGTCGGCATCCAGCTCTACACCGTGCGCGGCGCCATGGAGAAGAACGTCGAGTCCACGCTCGCGCGCGTCGCGAAGATCGGCTATCGCGAGGTGGAGTTCGCCGGCTACTTCGGCCGCACGCCCGCACAGATCCGCGCCGCGCTCGACGCGAACGGTCTCGAGGCCCCTTCGGCGCACATCGCGATCGCCGACGTGCGCTCCCCCGACTGGACGCGCACGCTCGAAGGGGCGCGCACGATGGGGCACCGGTACCTGATCGTCGCCTGGCTCGACCAGAACGACCGCGTGTCGCGAGACAGCTACCGGGCGATCGCCGATGCACTCCTCGCCGGCGGCGCCAAGGCCGCGGAGTTCGGCATCACGCTCGGCTACCACAATCACAACTTCGAGTTCACGCCGCTCGACGGGAAGACGGGCCTCGAGGTGATGCTCGATCGCACCGCCGGTTCCACGGTCGTGTTCGAGATGGACCTCTACTGGATCATCAGCGCCGGACAGGATCCGGTCGCGTGGTTCGAACGCTTCCCCGGACGCTTCCCGCTGGTGCACGTGAAGGATTCCGCCGGTCCGCCCAAGTACGAGATGCGCGACGTGGGCGCCGGCACCATCGACTGGAAGCGCATCCTCTCGCACCACGCGCAAGCGGGGATCAAGTACTACTTCGTGGAGCACGACGATCCGCCGGACCCGTTCGCCTCGGCGGCCGCGAGCTACGCGTATCTCGAGCGCCTCACCTTCTGAGCGCGCCGTGACCGATCTCTCGCGCCGCGACATGCTGAGCTCCGCCGCCGCCCTCGGCGCCCTCGCCGTGCTCGGCGTGCGCGACGCGAACGCCGCGGCTCCCGTTCGCCAGCCGAGCAGCGGACGCATCAAACAATCGGTGGCGCGCTGGTGCTACGATGCGATCCCGCTCCCGACGCTCTGCACCGCCGCGAAGCAGATGGGGCTCGTCGGGATCGATCTGCTCCAGTCGAGCGACTGGGACGCGGTGAACAACGCCGGCCTCCTCTGCACCATGGGCTACGCGTCCGACCGCGCGGATTTCCTGCACAACGGCTTCACCAACCGCGCCAGCCACACCATGCTCCTCGGCGAGTACGAGCGTGCGCTCCCATTGGCGAAGGCGAAAGGGGTGCCGAACATGATCGCGATGTTCGGCGACCGCGACGGGCGGAGCGACGCCGAGGCGATCGCCGCGGCCACGGACGGCCTCAAGAAGCTCGCGCCCATGGCGGAACAGGCCGGCGTGACGATCTGCGTGGAGCTGCTCAACTCCAAAGTGGACCACAAGGGCTATCAGGGCGATCACACCGCGTTCGGCGTCGCGGTGGTCTCGGCGGTGAACTCGCCGCGCGTGAAGCTCCTCTATGACATCTACCACATGCAGATCATGGAGGGCGACATCATCCGCACCATCCGCGCGAACTCGCAGTACATCGGGCACTACCACACCGGCGGCGTGCCGGGGCGGCACGAGCTCGACGACACGCAGGAACTCGACTGGCGCGGCATCATGCGCGCGATCGCGGACACGGGCTACACCGGGTACGTGGCGCACGAGTTCATCCCCACGCGCGATCCACTCACGTCACTGCGCGAGGCGGTGGTGCTGTGCGACGTGTGAACCAGCGGGAGGGCTGATGCAGCGACGCGACGCATTGCGCGTGCTCGCGGGCGCCGTGATCGCCCCCGGCTTCCTGCGCTGGGAGCCCGAGCGGTTCATCGCCGCGCTCCGCCCGCACTTGGGCGGCGCGCCCGCCGCCGGCGACTATCAGTTCCGCGCGCTCGACGAACGGCAGCGCGCCATGGTGGACGAGATTTCCGAGATGATCATCCCCGCCACGGACACGCCCGGCGCGCGCGCGGTGCACGTGGACGAGTTCACCGATCTCATCCTGGCCGAGTGGAGCAGCGACAAGGAGCGCGCGGATTTCCTGGCGGGACTCGCGGCGCTCGACGCGGCGTCGCAGGCCGCGTACCAGGTGCCGTTCATGAGCGCGACCCCCGCGCAGCGCGCGGAGCAGCTCGCGCGGCTCGACGCCGAGCTCACCGCCGCGCGCACCGTGAGCAAGGCGTGGAAACAAGGGATGGGGCCCAAACCGCCGGACCACACGAAGCTCTTCTGGCACCAGATCCGCTCGCTCACGGTCACGGGTTACTACACGAGCGAAGTCGGGTTCACGGTGGAAGCGCGCAACGTGATCATCCCCGGCGTCTGGCAAGCCTGCACCGCGGTGGAAGCGTCGTGAGCGGCGCGCGCACCACGTACGACGCAATAGTGGTCGGCTCCGGGATGAGCGGTGGCTGGGCCGCGAAGGAGCTCACGGAGCACGGCCTGCGCACGCTCGTGCTCGAGGCGGGGCGGAACATCATCCCCGAGCGCGATTACGTGGAGCACGTCCCCCCGTGGCAGATGCACTTCCGCGACATGGGGGACCGCAAGTCGCTCGAGCGCGATCAGCCCATCCAGAAGGACTGCTACGCCTGCGACGAGATGGGCTCGCGCTTCTTCGTGAGCGACCTCGAGAACCCGTACGTGCAGACGGCGGGCACCGACTTCAAGTGGATCCGCGGGCGGCAGGTGGGCGGCCGCTCCATCATGTGGGGACGCCAGGTCTACCGCTGGAGCGATCTCGACTTCGAGGCGAACCTGCGCGACGGCCACGGCGTGGACTGGCCCATCCGCTACGCCGACATCGCGCCGTGGTACTCGCACGTCGAGAAGTTCATCGGCGTCACAGGGCTGAAGGAGGGGCTGACTCAGCTCCCCGACGGCGAATTCCTCCCGGCGATGGCGTTCACCTGCGTGGAAGAGCACATGCGCGACACGCTCGCGCAGAAGTTCTCCGGCGAGCGGATGCTCACGATCGGCCGCGCCGCCGTGCTCACCGTGGCGCACAACGGCCGCGCCGCGTGCCACTACTGCGGCCCCTGCGAGCGCGGCTGCATCACGCGCTCGTATTTCTCCTCCGTGAACGCCACGCTCCCCGCCGCGCAGCGCACGGGGCGCATGACGCTGCGGCCGAACAGCGTGGTGTCGCGCGTGCTCTGGAACAAGAACACCGGGAAGGCGAGCGGCGTCGAGGTGATCGACGCGCTCACGAAGCAGACCATGGAGTTCCACGCGCGGATCGTGTTCCTGTGCGCGTCCACGATCGAGACCGCCCGGCTCCTGCTCCTCTCCACGTCTCCCGATTGGCCGAACGGTCTCGCGAACTCGAGCGGCGAAGTGGGGCACAATCTCATGGACCACACCATGGGGAGTTGGTCGAGCGCGGAGTTCGACGGCTGGACGGACAAGAAGAGCTTCGGCCACCGCCCCAACGGCATCTACATCCCGCGCTTCCGGAACGTGGCGTCGCAGCATCCCGACTTCCTGCGCGGCTACGGGATGCAGGGGGGCGGGAGCCGGCCGCACTTGAGCAGCGACGACACGCCGGGCTTCGGCGTGAGCTACAAGGCGGCGTTGCGCCGCTACGGACCCTGGCGCTTCTCGATGGGCGGATGGGGAGAGTGCTTGCCGAACCACGACAATCACGTGTCGCTCGATCCCGACAAGCGCGACGCGTGGGGGATCCCGGCGGTGCGCGTCGAGGCGAAGTGGGGGGAGAACGACATCAAGCTGGTGAAGGACGGCGCGGTGTGCGGCGCCGAGATGCTCGAGGCCGCGGGCGGGAAGAACATCAAGTCGGAAGACACGCCGACGCCCATGGGCCTCTGCATCCATGAGATGGGCACCGCACGCATGGGGCGCGATCCGAACACATCCGTGCTCAACGGCTGGAACCAGGCGCACGATGTGAAGAACCTGTTCATCACCGACGGTTCGTGCATGGCGAGCTCGGGGTGCCAGAATCCGAGCCTCACCTACATGGCGCTCACCGCGCGCGCGGTGGGCCACGCGGTGAAGGAGATGAAGCGGGGGGCGCTGTAGGGAGGATGCGCGCGAGCTCCGGCGGTCTCGTCGCGGTGCTCGCTGCATTCGAGATGGCGTGCGGCGGCCAGCACGGCGAGCTCGTCGAGGTCGCCCCCGCTTCGCACAATGGCGGCGAGCCCGTGGTGCCGTCGAGCAGGCCGGGGGATCTCCCCGTCTATCAGGGTCCGCCGCACGCCGGAAGTTGGACGCCCACGCGCTCATTCCGGGCCCTGCAGTACATCATCGAGTATCCTGCCACCGCGCGTGCGTACCTCACGACCGACCCACGCTTCTCGGAACCGATCCTGTGGGTGCAGGATCTTCCGGAGTGCACGGCAGGCTGCGAGGTGTTCATCAGCGTATCTCGCGTCCGCGAGCGCATCAGCCTCGACAGTGCCGTCCGGCTCATCACGGCGCCGGCATCACGCGCCCGGGGTCAGCCGGCGACGCGCGTGATCGATACGACCGTCATCAGCGGACATCGCGCCATCCGGCTCGCGATCGATTGCCGAGGGTGCTCGGAGACCTCGTACGTCACCGAGAGGCACGGCTGGATCGCCCAGATCAACATGACCGTCTCCAACTACGACGTGCTGTTGGCGCCCCAATTGGAGACCATCGTGCGGAGCTTCCGCTGGCGGGACTTACCACCGGAACCGACGCCGGATCAGTAAGCGGAGCGCTGTGGCGCTATCGCGTCGTGAACCGCCAGAACTCGAATCCGAAGCGCCCCGCCCTCTCGTTCTGCACCGGAGCGATCACCGCCACCGTGCCGTCGCGCAGGATGGTGACGCCGGCGTACTCCCCCGCACAGCTGCGCACGTTCGGATCCTCGGGCCGCGACGAGAGTCCGAAGCTCTCGAGGGCGATCGGCTCGCCCTCGGCCAAGCGCCTCGCGCTCAACCGCGACACGTTCAGGCGCAGCGAGTCCCCGCTGCCGGAGAACCAGGTCACGGCGAGATCGCCGTCGCCGCGCGCGAACAGGAACGGGTAGTAGAGCATCGCGGCGCCGCGGGCGATCCCTTGTTCGTGCCAGTTCGCGCCGAGGTCCGTGCTGCGCGCGAGGTGGAGCACGCCCCGGTCCGTCCACGCGACGTAGAGCGCGCCCGTGGAATCGAATGCCACCGGCTCCTCCCATCGCGGCGTGGCGGGCGTGGTCTTCGCGGCCGCGCTGGTGTCGTCGAACGCGCGCCAGTCGCGCGTGCCCGGCATCGCGACGGCGCGCCACGTCACGCCGCCGTCGGTGCTGATCGCGAGCTGGTCGACGCCGGGAGCGAAGATGTTCCCGCTCGCCGAGATCGGCACGACGCGCACCGCGAGCTCGCCGTGCGGACCGATGGCGAACGCGCTCGATCCGCCGCGTGCGCTCGCGCGCACGCCTTCCGTGAACGTGGCGCCGCGGTCCGTGCTCGTGGAGTGATGCACGCCGCGCCCGTCGTTCCAGACGAGGTGCACCGTGCCGTCGGCGGCGACGCCGATCCACGGGCGATCGTCGAAGCGCGTGTGCACCGCGGTCGTCCAGCGCCACGAGACGCCGTCGTCGGTGCTCACGCCGACGTTCACCGCGACGCCCTCGCCCTTGCTCCGGTCGAAGACCATCGCGGCCCAGTAGAGCGTGCCATCGGGCGCGATGGCGAGCGCGACGTCCGAATTGCCGAGGAGCCCGTTCGCTTCGGGGCGCGTGTCGATCCGCGTCCACGTGACGCCGTTGTCCGCGCTGCGCCACGCCGATGCGATGGTCTGCGAGTAGCCCGATGCGACGAGCGTGCCCGATGGGAGCTGCACCACCATCGGCTCGCGCGCGAGCGAGTCGAGATGCGTGGCGTGCGAGGTGACCACGAGCCGCGCGGACTGCTGCGCGGCAAGCGTGCCGGAAGCGGCCAGCGCCGCCGCCAAGACGATCGACGTCATTCCTTGACCGCGCGCGTATGAACCTGCGGCCGGGCCCCGCGTCCAGAACAGCACTAGCCGCTGCGGCACTCGCTTCGCTCGGGCGCACGGACGCCGTTACTGATGCGGCCTCTTCTGCGGCCCCTTCGCCTTCCTCGCTGCCAAGTCTTCCTTGAATGTGAACTGCGACGCTGTCGCCTCCGGACCGCTCCATGTCGCACGCGCGGTCCGAAGCTTTTCGAGCTTCTCCGTCAGCTCGCCGACCTCCGCGCGCGCCTGTTCCGATCGCGTCTCGAGCGGCCTCAGCGCCTGGATCGCCTCCTCGAAAGCTCGCTCGTAGAGCGCGTGCAGCCGCTCTTCTTGGCTCTTGACGAGCGTCGCAAAGCTCGAGTCCTCGCCGCCCCCGAGGCGCGCCATGAGCACGGACGGTTGGTAGCGCTCCGAGCTCATGTACGTCAGGCGCTGCAGGAACGCCTGCTTGGCGGCGAGATCGGCGCGCAGCATCGGCGGAAGAATTGCGACGCTGATCGCCTTGGCGCAATCTTGCTGCACGCAGGGCGGCAGGTCGCTTGCGCGCCGCGTGGCGACGTCGAGCTGGGTGCGTAAGTTCGCGATCGCCTGCTGCACCTCGGTCATCTCGACGTGTACGGCGGCGGACATTCGCTGCGCGGTCATGATCGGCCGCTGCTTCACCTGGACGGCAGTGCCACGGCCCGCGCGTGCGTCGGCAAGATTCTGCATGAGCGCTGAGTTGCTCACGCCGACACTTGGCGCAAGAAAGCCCGCGAATTCATCCAGGCTATGGATCTGACCGGGATGCGCCTTGAGCACCTCGACCATCATCTTCTTGCCGACGCCTGGCTGCCTCGACAACTGATTGAGGGCCCACGCGTTATTCCCCTCGATCTCGTCGCTGATGAGACTTCCGCAACCACCCGTTTGACCCTCCCAGAATTCGGCCCACCCCTCGTTGAATCCGAAGGCGAGCCCCATTTCGTGCGTGTCGGTTGCGATCTGATTGGCATCGGCCGCGCAGATGTCGTGATTCCGCGCGTAGCGGAATCGCGTCACGTCCCAATTGAAATGGTTGGCATCTCCGTCCGCGAAATGACGAACGGAGTGGGCGAACTCGTGCGTGGCCGCAGAGCTCCAATAGTGGATGGGCCAGTGCGTCGTGTTGGTGTTCGTCCAGGGCGTTCCACTCCAGACGCCGGACCAGTACTCGATGTCCCACTTGCCCGCCGGGGGTGGCTCGCCGATAAGCGCTACGTACGACTGGAACGCGTCGTGGCCGGCGTGCCAAACGCCGCACTTCGATGCGTTCCCCGCTCCGACGTCTCCCCCGATGACGAAAGTGCCGAAGTCGATCGTTCCGCCGGCGGTGTTGTCGTGATCGTGCTCCGGCGTGTCCACGGACCGGTCCGAATCGAGCTCGTCGGTTAGACGCACCCCCGCGTCGTCATTGTAGACGACCCGGATGTACGGGTCGGGAGGCGAGAAGGGATCTCCGCCATGACCGGTGAAGTCGTAGTGACCGGCGGCGTCGAGCCTACTCGAACCCATGAAGTCGTCGCAGATCGTGGATCCGTCGCAATCGGAGTCCCACATCTCGACGCGAGCGCCGGCGAGAGGAAAGGTCTGGTTCGTGCTGCCGTCGAAGCAGAGGAAGGTGCCGACGGCGCGGACGTCGTTGTCACTGGCGGTTCGACCGCCCGCGAGGAGAAAAGGGACTGCGACGGCGATCGCAACGCGACGGCTGCGGCGGCTGGCACCCATGGTGTCCTCCCGGCGGATGGAAGAATTCGCCCTAGCTCAGATGTAGCGCAGTCCGGGGCGCTCCGCGAATGGCCATCCCAGCTGACATCGCGCGCTACGGCGCGTGGAGATCGTGTCACCTTGATTCATTCCCGCATGAAGTGGCACGTGTATCCGCCGGGATGCTTGCGCAAGTAATCCTGGTGATAGCCCTCGGCGCTGTACCACGTGGACGCGGGCTCGATCGTCGTGGTGATCGGCCGCTTCCACTTCCCCGACGCCTCCACACGCGCGCGCACGCGCTCGGCCGTCGCCTTCTGCTCGGGCGTCTGCGGGAAGATCGCCGAGCGGTACTGCGTGCCGATGTCGTTCCCCTGCCGGTTGAGCGTGGTCGGGTCGTGCAGCTTGAAGAACCATTTCTCCAGCAGATCTTCGTAGCTGAGCACCGACGGATCGAACGTCACGCGGATGGACTCGGCGTGCCCCGACTTGCTGTCGTGCGTGTCGTCGTACGTCGGGTTCTCGAGCCAGCCGCCGGTGTAGCCGACGTCGGTGTCGATCACGCCGGGCACGTCGCGCAGGATGTCTTCGACGCCCCAGAAGCAGCCGCCGGCGAGCACGGCGATCTCAGTGGGATGATGTTGTTCGGGCATCATGTAGGATAATGAAGCGCTGTGGAGCGGGAGATGGGAGGAGGGAAGCTCGCGAGCAGGACGAGTAGCACGACGGCACGTCGCATGCGGCGCTCACCTCGGAATTGGGATCCAACGAGAGGACGGCAGCACGGCGCCCGGTTGCCCGGCGTTCCGGAGCGCGAACGGGACGGTGACGGTGTCGTGACGGCTCGCCCGCGAGGGCGCCGCGAGCGGATGTATTGCGGTTGGGTCTGAGATATTGCTACTTCCACATGCGGCGCATCATCAGGCTCGCGCCTCTGCGCGATCACGCGAGTCTTCGACCACCACCGGGATCCGACCATGCTCACTCGACGCGGGATCATCTCGATCGCAGGCTGCGCGTTCACGCTCATCGCCGCCGCCGCGGCCCCCACGAGCGCTCCGGAAGCGTGCTCCCTCCTCACGGCCGCCGACGCCGCCGTGGCGCTCGGTACCAAGGCCTACGATGGGAAGCGCCAGATGCCGCAGGACGCCACCGGATGCGTCTGGTCCGACGATCCGGAGGCGCGCGACAGCAGCCGCCGCCTCGTGCTGAACACGCATACGATCCGCGCCTGGCAGATGCTGATGAGCTCGACCAGCACGATGCAGAAGCTCGAACCCGTCGCCGGCATCGGCGACGAAGCGGTCTACGTGACGTACCCGCCAGCGCCGACGGCGCCTCCGTTCATCTGGTTCAAGAAAGGCGACGTGGCGATCAGCATCCGCATCCTCATCGGGACCAAGCCGAACCCGTTCTCGTTCGACGTGGAGAGGGCCAAGCTCGCGGTGCTCGCGAAGACGGCGGCGGCGAAGCTCTGACCACCCGCGGCGCCCGCGCGAGCAGGGCTACCTCTTGGCCGCGGACGCGGGCGGAGCCGCTTCGGTCGCGATGTCGACCACGCACCGCCACTGGCCGTCCGCATCGACTCGCCAGATGGAGACTCCCTGCGAGTGCAACGTGACCGTCCCGCCCTTGTCCCCGGGGACCGTCGTCTCGTCCGCGCCGCGCATATAGGCCAGCTTCCCGTCCGGCGAGAACGTCGGCGGCTGCGACACCCAGTGGATCTTGAAGCCGGGCGTGGCGAGGCTCTTCGCGACGAAGCTGCGGATCGCCGCCTTCCCTTCGATGGGCGGCTGGCCCGGCTCCATGAGGACGGCGTCGTCGGTCCAGTACGAGACGATGCGGTCGACGTCCTTCCCCGCGGTCGCGAGATCGGCCCACTCGGCGTCACGGCGCAGCAGCTTCGCGGACTCTGCCGTGGCATCGAACGGGGGGACGGCGGGCGCGCTGGTGCAGGTCGCGAGCGAGATGGCGGCGACGGCCGTGGCGAGCGCGCGAGCGCGACGGGAGGGGGTCATGGTTGCTCCTTGCCGGATCCGGGGTCTGAAGCTCTCGCAACTCGCGGACTACGCTCTATGTACCGTGGGTTCTTCCATAATGCACCACGCCAGTGGGGCCGGTCAAAGCACGTGCCGGCGGGATATTGCGGCGCACCGATCCGAGCCCTACAATCTCGCGGCGCCTAATCTCTCGCCCCGTCTGCACGCAGGGGCGGCCGCACCCGGGAGAACCGAACTTCAACATGTTGCGCGCCCCGAATTGGCGTCGCGTCCTGCTCTCCCTCTTCGTCGCGGCGGGGGCGGCCGCGGCCTGCGACAATCCGAACGCACCGTCCCGCCACTCGGCATCGCTGGCGATCCGGCCGCAGCTGAACGTCGCGTTGGGTCAGTTCGGCGGGCTCACGGTGGACCAGGCGCAACTGATCGCCGTGCACGGCGAGAACAGCACGTCGCGGAGCTTCCCCTTCTCCGCCGATTCCACCGAGATCACCACCGAGATGTCGCTGTTCGTGGTCGACACGGCCACGTACACCGTCACCGTGAACCTGCTGTCGAGCGGCACTCTGCTCTTCACCGGACAGGTGCAGATCCTCGTGACGGCCGGGCAGACCTCGCCCCCCGTCAGAATAGTAGAGCTCACGTACGTCGGCCCCGGCCAGAACATCGACTCCATCCGCATCGCGCCGCGCGATTCGCTCGTGGCGCCGAGTGGGCAGCTGCCGTTCCGCGTCTCGGCGTGGGATTCCTCCGGGAATCCCGTCTCGCTGTTCTACATCCATTGGGCCACGAGCAGCACCAACAACGTCATCAACAACGACGGAGTGTTCCGCGCCGGCGCGACGAAGAGCACGGTGTGGGTGTACGCGAGCACGCCCACGGGGATCCGCGACTCCACGCAGCTCACCGTCGGCACGGGGATCCCCGGCGTGCCGACCGCCATCACGAAGGTGGCGGGCGACGCGCAGAGCGCGCCGGCGGGGACAGCCGTCGCGATCGCGCCGCAGGTCAAGGTCACCGACGCGTTCAGCAACCCGGTTCCCGGAGTGGCGGTCGCGTTCGCGGTGGCGAGCGGCGGCGGGAGCATCACCGGCGCGAACGCGACCACCGACGCGTCCGGGCTCGCGTCGGTCGGGAGCTGGACGCTCGGCGCGGCGGCCGGACCGAACACGCTCACGGCCACCGTGACCGGACTCACGCCGGTCACGTTCACGGCCACTGGCACCGTGCCGCTCCCGACGATCGCGATCGTCGTTCCGGGCGGACTCGTCGGCACCAGCCCGTCGCAGCAGGCACAGGCCGTCGTGACGCTCTCGCAGCCGGCGCCGGCCGGCGGCCTCACCGTGACCGTCACGAGCGACAGCACCCAGTACATCACCATACCCGCCCCCGGCACGCTGTTCTTCCCGCAGGGCTCGGCGTTGGCGACTCTGTTGCCCACGGGCGTCGCACCGGGGGTCTCCGTCCTGCACGCCAGCGCGCCCGGATACACCACCGGCACGACGCAGGACACGGCGACGTCGAACTACCTCACGCTCACCTACGACTCGGTCGCGGTCGGCGGGACCGCTACGGTGACCGTCAAGAGCTCCGCCCCCGCGCCGGCCGGCGGTCTCCCGGTGCTCTTGCTCAGCGAGGACACGCTCGTGTTCAAGTTCCTCGACGGCGCGGTCACGAATCCGCTGGTCGGGAGCATGATCGACACGATCCCCGCCGGGAACACCTCGCTCGGCGTCACCGTCACGGGCCTGAGCCCGGGCACCGTGCCCATCGTCGCGGCGTCGCTGCACTACGCCATCGGACTCGAGGTGCTGGTCGTCACGCCCTCCAACGCGAATCTCTCAGTCGTGTCGGGCGACGGACAGAGCCAAGCGGTCGACAATCCGCTCCCGCAGCCGATCGTCGTGATGGTGGCCGACGCGACGGGCAAGCCGCTGAGCGGCTACGTGGTGAATTTCACGGTGGCCACTGGTGGCGGCTCCGTATCTCCGGTGGCCGCGGCCACGGATGCGTCGGGACAGGCCAGCACGAGCTGGACGCTCGGTGGATTGTTCGGCACGCAGACCATGACCGTCACGGTCACGGGCGCGGCGGGATCGCCGCTCACGGTCACGGCGAACGGGCTGGCGCCGTGATGCGCCGAACGAGGTAGTCGCACAGCCGATCGTCAGATCCACCCGCACCCGGAGAACGCATGCTCCGACGCCGCGCCGCGCTCCTCGCCTCCTCCGCCATCGCGCTCGCCGCCCTCGCCGGCGCCGCCACCGCGCAGTCATCTTCCGCGGGCTGGCCCCCGCCGCCGGCGGCCGGCTATCAGGTGGCGTCGCTCGACGATCCGTACATGGGCATGACCGCGTACGCAGTGCAGTTCCCCAGCGGCTGGCATTTCCGCGGCGCGGTGCATCAGGGGAATCTCTGCTTCCCCGTCGCCAGCGCCGTGTGGCGCGTCGTGAGCCCGGACGGACTCACCTTCTTCGAGAAGTTGCCGCCGCTCGCGTGGTCCTGGGGGGGACGCGACGCGGGCCGCGTGAAGCCGGGCTGCCTTCCGCTCGACGACGGCATGAGCGCGCAGGACTTCCTCAAGGCGCTCTCGGCGGAGATGAAGCTCGAATACGTGAGCGACGTGCAGATCCCCGACTCCGTCAAGGAGGGATTCGAGCGGGGACTCGCGCAGCAAGACGAGATGTGGGCGAACAAGTACCGTGCCGCGGGGATGACGCCCCCCGACAACTTCCACGACCTCGCGGTCGCCGATGTGAGGTTCACCAACGGCTCGTACAAGATGCGCGGCCGCCTGCGCACGGAGGTGCACTGCAACAGACAATGGGGGACCAACGCGTACGGCCAGCGCACGTGGCATGCCAGCTGCAACGCGCAGGTGCGCTACATGGCCACCCCCGAGAAGAGCTTCGACGCGATGCTCGCGCTCTTCCCGCGCACCGCGGCATTGTCGAACCCGCAGTGGAATCAAGCGGTGGAGCAGCGCGAGAATCAGCGCACCGCGATGATGCTGCAGATGATCAACGCTCGGGCGCAGGCCGAGACGCAGGCGATGAACATCCAGTACCAAACGTTCCAGCAGCAGCAGGCGGCCACGCAGCGTCAGCACGAGGAATTCCTCGCCACGCTGCAACAAGGGACCGACAACTCCATGCGCAACGCCGCCGAGATCGCCAACGCGCAGCACACGATCACGTCCGACTGGGTGGACGGGATCCTCGGCCAGCAGACCGTGCGCGATCCATCCACCGGCGAGACCGCGAAGGTCTCCAGCGGCTTCAACTACACGTGGCACAACGCGGGGACCAACGAGTACTTCCAGACCGCGGACCCGAATGCGAACCCGAACGGCACGCTGTCGGGATCGTGGACCGTGAGCACGAAGGTCCACGGGGACGGGACGCCGTGAGGGGATCATGCTCCCGGCCGTAGTCATCGTCCTGATCGTCCTCACCGGGCTGAGCGCCATCCAGTCCGCGCGGCGCAAGGGGATCTGGTCCAGCAAGCGATTCTTCGGCGCGGTCTTCGCCGCGGTGGCGATCGGCCTCCTCGCGACGCTCCCGTTCTACTTCATCTCGCCGAGCACGCTGCAGGAGCACGAGGGCTTCGCGATCGCGGGAATCCTGACCGTGATCGCGGTAGGTGTGGTCGCGCTCGCGATCTACGCGAGGCGGTGGACCAAGGGGAACTAGGCGCGCGGATCTCTGTCGGCGCTCACACCCGGGTGTGTCATCCGATCCAGCCCCGGGTCTCCTCGCTACGAAACGAGGGGCATCCTGGTCGGGACGCCCCTCGTCGCACGGTCGGGCCCTGCATTCTCAGTTGCCCCTCCTGGGCTCGAACCAGGACTCTCCTGATCCAGAGTCAGGCGTGTTGCCAGTTACACCAAGGGGCAATTTTGTTTCGCATTCTGCGCTACTCTGGAGAGGCCGAAACCTAGCGGCCCCAGTTAGATGCGGCAATGGCGGCCTCAACGCCCCGCATCGACCGATGAAACTCCGGCGTAAGACTTGCACTATACTAGTGACCCTAGACACTGACCGCCCGTCGCATTCCTGATAACGTCCATCGCCTCCCAAAGGATTCCACCCGTGCGCGCTCGCCTTCTCTCCGCACTCCTCATCCTCGGCACGCTCTCGTGCGTCGACCGCGCGCGCCTCGGGCCCGAGACGGGCTCGCTGAATGTGTTCATCACCGGCCTCCCGATCGTCGCCGCCGACGTCCAGATCACGGGGCCCGGTGGCTACGATCGCACGATCATCGCCAGCTCCACCATCGACCTCCTCACCCCGGGCACGTACACCGTCACGGCGAATCCGGTCACCTCCGGCGCCACGACTTACACCGCCACGGGCGGCGGCACGTTCAACGTGACCGCGTCCAATCAATCCGTGCCGGTGAACATCACGTACGCCGTCTCGACGGGGATACTCGGCGTCACGATCAACGGACTCCCGGGTGGCACGAACGCGAGCGTCGTGGTCACCGGCCCCAACAGCTACCACCAGGTGCTCACCGCGAGCGGCGTGCTCGGGAATCTCACGCCGGGCGCGTACGCGGTGAAGGCGAACGTCGTCAACTCGGGTGGCACGAACTACGGCGCCAGCCCGGACTCGCAGCTCGTGAACGTGCCGGTGGGCACCACCGTCACGCCGGTCACCGTGACGTACTCCGCGAGCAGCGGGCTCGATCTCAGGGTGGACGCCGTGGAGCTCATCCAGACCACGCAGAACTACACGGATACCGTGCCGCTCGTGGCGAACAAGGCGGGCTTCCTCCGGGTGTTCGTGAAGGCTTCGCAGGCGAACAGCGTGACGCCGAAGGTGCGCGTGCGCTGGTACTCGAGCGGCGTGCTGACGCGCACGGACACGATCAACGCGCCGGGGGCGTCGGTGCCGACCACGATCACCGAGGGGACGCTCAACAGCTCGTGGAACCTGGCGGTGCCGAAGGCGCTCATCGCGGCGAACTTGTCGATCCTCGTGGACGTGGACCCGGGGAATCTCGTGGCCGAGGCGGATGAGACGAACAATTGCTGGCCGGTCTCGTGCACCGCGAAGGCGATGGACGTGCGCAACGTGTCGGTATTCCACCAGATGATGGTGCCGGTGAAGGAGGCGAAGAACGGCGCCACGGGGAACGTGAACGCCGGAAACATGGCGAGCTACGACAACTTCCTCTTCAAGATCCATCCGGTGGCGACCGTGGCGCAGGTACTGCATGCGACGTACACCACCACGGATGCCGTGGATACGCTGCAGAGCGGTGACGGCAACGGGATGTGGGAGACCATCCTCACCGAGCTCACCGCGCTGCGGCAGACGGAGGCCACGACCCCGCTCCTCGACAGCACGTACTACTACGGCGTCGTGCACCCGGGCTACGGCAGCGGCGTGGCGGGCATCGCATGGGTGGGCGGGCTCCAGACCGCCGAAGGGTGGGATGGTTCGATCTCCGACCAGATCCTCGCGCACGAGACGGGGCACAATTGGGGGAACAACCACGCGCCGGGCTGCCCCGCGCCGGGGGTGGACCCGAACTATCCGCGCTTGGATGGCAAGCTCGACGCGTTCGGATACGATCCGGCCACGAACACGCTGTACGATTCCGCGAGCTACTACGATGTGATGAGTTATTGCCGGCCGAGCTGGACGAGCAATTACCAATACATCCGCATCCTGAACTTCCGCGCGAGCACGCCGGACATCGTCGACGGCGGGCCTGGGGGCGACCAGGTGCAGCCGGTGCTCCTGGTATGGGGCCGCATGTCGCACGGGAAGGTGGTGCTCGAGCCGGCGTTCGAGGTGACGACGCGCGCACACCTCCCCGAAGGGCATGGCGACTACACGCTCGAGGGAACGGATGAGAATGGCGGCACGGTGTTCAATTATGCGTTCGAGGGGCGGATGATCATGGACATCCGCGCGATGGGGAACGGCTTCGTCTTCGCGATCCCGCTCGCGAACTTCGACGTGTCGCGCTTGGCGGGGCTGCGCGTGCGCGGGCCGGAGGGCGAGGCGAGCATCGCCGGGGGCGCGGCGATCGCGGCGGCGCGCGTGGGCGGGAAGCAGGTGGTGGCGACGAATGCGCAGATGGTCGGCGCCGGCCGCGCGCGTGTGACGTGGGACGAGCGCTATCCGATGGCGATGATCCGCGACGCGAGCACGGGGCAGGTGCTGAGCTTCGCGCGCGGGAAGCAGGTGGAGCTCGACGTGCCGGGCTCGCGGCTGGAGATCGTGCTGTCGGACGGCGTGCGGAGCACGACGGAGACGGTCATCGCGCAGTAAGGGCGCTTACTTTGGTCGGCTTTGGTTGACTTGAGTCGACTTCCTCTGACTGTTTTTGACCGCAGTCGAGTACAGTCAACTACAGTCGACCAAAGTCGACCAAAGTGAAGAGAAGTGGACCGAAGGGTGGCGGCGAGGATCCATCTCGCCGCCACTCTTCTTCTCCCGCGGGTTCTTCCCTGCGCAGCGGGAGGGAGCGATCTTCTCAGCCTATGGCGAAACGTCGGAATGCGTTCTGGCAGGTCGCGATGCTCGCCGCGCTCGCCGGGTGTCTCGGCGACAATACGGCGGCGACGCTCGGCAATCTCGAGATTGACATCACCGCGCCGCCGGGGGTCACGCCGAGCGTGCACGTGGCTTCGTACAACATCGTGAACAATTCGCAGACCTGGGATCTCTCGGCGAGCAAGACGCTCGAGGCGATGCCGTCGGGATTCTATCTGATCACGACGAGCACGGTGTCCGGGCCGGGTGGTGATTACGTTGGGATGCCGCTGTCGCAGAACGCCAAGGTGCTCACGGGGATGACGTCGAAGGTGAGCGTCACGTACGAGCCCGCAGGGCCGGCGGTGTATGGCGAGGCGAAGGCGAGGGATCCGGGATCGCGGTAGCCGGCAGCGGTCGACGACAGTCGACCGAAGTCGAACGAAGGCCGCCTGAAAAACAAGAGCGCCGCCCGAAGTTGGGCGGCGCGTTCCTTAGCCACTTTCCCTGACTGTCGTCGACTGCCGTTGACTGTCGTCGACTGTCGTATGTGGAGTCTGCCCTGCACGCCGTCATTGGAACTCTGCGTCCTACCGAGCGGCGGCGGGCATCATCTCGTGTGCGGGGCTGCGACCGAACGCCATTGGAACGTACGTCCTACCGAGCGCCGGCGCATCCCGCGTCTTCCTTCAGTTCACTGCTTCTCACTTCAGTCGACCGTCGTTGACTTCTTTCGACTGCGCTCGACTGTTGGTTGAGTGGAGCTGAGGGGGATCGAACCCCTGACCTCTGCAATGCGAATGCAGCGCTCTCCCAGCTGAGCTACAGCCCCGTACAACAAAGGCCCCGCCGCGCGGGGCCCCCGTCGTGCGAATGAACGATACCACGGCCGCGAGGGAGAGTCAAGCTTGGCGTGCTACAAGGTCAAGACGCGCGAAGGATGGATCGCGTCACGGATGGCTGACTGCGAACTGACGATGGTCGACCATCGACATGGCATGACAACTGTCTCTGTGTGATCCTGCGCATCCGGCCTTAGCGCCCACCCGGCAGCGCGCGAGCGACGCGGCATCGCCGCTGTCGCCGCGCGGCGGCGGGCGCCAACTGCGCCTGTGCAGGATCGAACCGGAAAAGTCGTCATGCCTCGTCGATGGTCGACCATCGTCAGTTGCGGTCCCCGCGCCCTGCTCCCCGTCCCCTGCTCCCCCGCCTGCCCTTGCCGCGCGCGCGCCCTGCCCCCAACGTGCGCCCATGTTCTCCGACCTGAACCCCGAGGACATCCACGCCGCCGCCCAGCGCATCGCCAAGGAATGCGTGCGCACGCCGCTCACGCGCTCCGACGCACTGTCCGACGCCGTCGGCGCCGACGTGCATCTCAAGCTCGAGTGCGAGCAGATCACCGGCTCGTTCAAGCTGCGCGGTGCGTACAACGCCATCGCGTCGCTTCCGCCCGACGTGCGCGCGCGCGGCGTGGTCGCGAGCTCGGCGGGCAATCACGGACTCGGCGTCGCGTACGCCGCACTCAAGCTCGGCGTGCAGGCGCGCGTGTTCGTCCCCGAGAGCGCGCCGGAGGTGAAGCGGAAGGGGATCACGGGCTACGGCGCGGCCATCGATGCGCAGAGCGCCGACTACGATGAAGCGATGGCGCGCGCGAAGAAGTACGCATCCGAGCGCGCGCTGACGTACATCAATCCGTGCCTGGGCGACACGCTCATCGCGGGACAAGGCACCGTGGCGCTCGAGATCCTCGAGGACATGCCGAACGTCTCCATGGTGGTCACGCCCGTGGGGGGCGCGGGATTGCTCGCCGGCATCGGGAGCCTGCTGCGGCGCGAGGCGCCGGACGTGCGCATCGCGGGGGCGCAGAGCGTGAACACCGCGGCGATGAGCAAGTCGCTGCGTGCCGGCGAGCCGACGCACATCGAGAGCGTGCCGACGCTCGCGGATGGGCTCGCGGGGGACATCGATGACTTCGCGCTCGACATCGGCCGCCACGCGCTCGATGAGCTCGTCGTGGTGACCGAAGAGGAGATCGCGCGCGCGATCGCTTGGCTGTATCGCGAAGAGGGGCTCACGGTGGAAGGAGCTGGCGCCGTGGGGGTGGCGGCGCTGCTCACGAAGCGGATCGAACCGAAGTCGCCGTGCGCGGTGGTGATCTCGGGGAAGAACATCGACGCCGCTCGGCTAGAGCAGATAGTGGATCGTGGGCCGTAGCAGGTGCCAAGGTCGCCTCTTCATAGTTGCGACGGCCCATGATCCAATATCTTATGTCGTGTCCCTCTCCCTGAAATTCCTCGGCACCTCCGCCGCGCGCCCCACCGTGGAGCGCAACGTCAGCTCCCTCGCGCTCATCCGCGAGGGGGAAACGCTGCTGTTCGACTGCGGCGAGGGCACCCAACGCCAGATGATGCGCTACGGCATCACGTTCGCCCTGGACGACATCTTCTTCACCCATTTCCACGGCGACCACGTGATCGGCGCGATCGGGCTTTTCCGCACGCTCGCGCTGCAGGGGCGCACGGAGACGATGCGCCTGTGGGGGCCGCGCGGAGCGAAGAAGATGCTCGCGGACGCCGTGCGATTCGGCGCCGAGCGCATCCCCTTCCCCGTCGAGATCGCGGAGCTCGAGCCCGGCGCGGCGGTCAAGCGTAACGGCTACGCGATCGTCCCCTTCGCCGCCGACCACGGCGGCGCGCCATCTCTCGGCTACGCGCTCGTCGAAGAGGCGCGGAAGGGGGAATTCCATCCCGACATCGCGCGCGAGATGAACGTCCCCGAGGGCCCGCTCTGGGGGAAGCTGCACCGCGGCGAGCCGGTGCATTCGTCGGACGGGAAACTGGTGGACGCGAGCAAGATCATCGGCCCACCCCGCCCCGGCCGCCGCGTCGTGATCACGGGGGACACGCGTCCCTCCACCGCCACCGAGGAGATCGCGCACGGGGCGGACCTGCTCGTGCACGAGGCCACCTTCGGCGACGAAGAGGCCGAGCGCGCCGCCGAGACGGGGCACACTACGGCGCGCGAAGCGGCGCAGCTCGCGGCGCGCGCGGGGGTGCGTGCGCTCGTGCTCACGCATCTCTCGGCGCGATACTCGAACGACGCGCAGACGCTGCTGCGCGAGGCGAGGGAAGCGTTCGAGAATGTCGTGGTGGCGAGGGACGGAATGGAGATCGAGGTGCCATTCACAGCAACGACAACTGCAACCGCGCACTGACGATGGTCGACCATCGACAAGGCATGACAACTTCTCCTGTTTGATCGTGCCGGGGGCGGGTTGGCGCCCACTCAACGGAGAGGGCGCCAACTTCGGCGCCCGCACGGTCTAACAGGAAAAGTTGTCGTTCCTTGTCGATG
>Ga0335085_10001971_pt1 | contig 40260 bp, 31 predicted proteins | sample Lox_Sample_45_FD_206712 | JGI IMG/M metagenome (GOLD analysis project Ga0335085, IMG submission 206712) | Soil microbial communities from Loxahatchee National Wildlife Refuge, Florida, United States - Lox_Sample_4.5 | ecosystem: Environmental > Terrestrial > Soil > Wetlands | place: USA... | reverse complement strand
GGAAGCTGAGCGCGCCATGAGCCGGGCGGGATCGTGGAGTCTCGCGGCCGTGCTGGCGTGGTTGCTCCTGCCGAGCGGGGCACTCGCTCAGGGGGTCCCGGTCGGCACCGCGCAGAACGCGGTCGGCACGCTCGTGGTGGTGAGGACCGACGGCATCGAGCATCGGCTGCAGGGTCGCGGTTCGGTGCCGCTGTTCGAGGGCGACGTGCTCCGGACCGAGCCCAGCAGTCAGGCGCTGGTCCAGCTCCGCCCGGGAACGCCGGTGGCGCTGAACGAGAAGACCTCGCTCAAGATCCTCTCGCGCTGGGACAAGACGGCCGGGACGATCCGCATCCTGCGGCTGAGCCAGGGCGAGGTCTGGGCCAAGGCGGGCGACGGCGCGCGGCAACTCGAGATCGAGACGCCGGCGGCGGTGGCGGCGGCCCGCGACGCCGAGATCGACCTGAAGGTGGCCGAGGACGGACAGAGTGCCCTCACGGTGGTGCAGGGTACCGCGGAGTTCGGGACGCCCTTCGGCGTCTGCTCGGTACGGGGCGGCACGGCCAGCGTGGGGGCGCGCGGCGCCGCCTGCACCGCGCCGCAGCCGGCCAATGCAGCGGCCGTCGTCGGATGGAAGCAGGCGGTGAGTCAGTGAGAGAGGCGGGGACTCAGCCGAAGATCATGTAGAGGGCGACGCCGAGGAGCCCCAGCCAGACCAAGATCCCGATGGTGGCCGCCCGCTGACCCTCGAGGGGCTTCTTCTCGGAGCTACGGCGCGAGACCCGCAGACCGGTCAGCACGATCAGCGCCAGTCCGGCCAGCAGGAAGATCGTATCGAAGACCGATCCGGTGTCTTCCATCTAGCGCTCGCCGCCATGGCGACTCGCTTCTACTTCGGCCGGGTGCCGATGGGGGGCCGAGCAATCTCCCGTATGGCCTCGATCCGCGCGCTGCGCTCCAGCTCGTCGGCATCGAACACGATCTCGCGCTGGTCGGCCGAGCGAACGATGTAGGCAGGACCGATCGAGCCGTCGGGGAAGGAATGGGAGCGCTCGAGCCGGGCCACCACGCCGAGGGGACCGCCGTCGGCCATGCGGCTCAGGGTGTCGCCGGCGCGGAAGAAGAAGGCCCAGTCGCTCTGGCCTTTCGAGCGAGAGAGCTGCGCGGGCGGAGCCGGCGGGGGCGCTTCGGGGCTTGCGATCGCGCGGGGCGGCTCGGCCATCGGTGGGACCTCCCGAGTCCGTCCCAGCATCGCCGTCGCGACGATTGCGAGGAGCAGGCCGAGCAGGATACCGGCCAGGATCTTGAACTGAAACGAGCCCATACCCCGGGCACGAGCAAGAAAAAGGCCAGGTTTCCGGGCAGGAGGGACGCGCACTTAGAGGATGTCGTCCAGGCCGGCTGACAAAGTCTTGGCACCCGGCATGACAAGCTCTGGAGCCGCCGGCGCTCGCGGCCGGCCAACTAGCTGATTTTCCGCCGACCCCCGCGTGGCCCACGTCTTGCTCCCTCACCCGGGCATGCTGCTGACGACGCTGATCACGACCCTGCTGGTGGGAGCGAGCTCGCTGGTGATGTGGCTCGCGCTCGGCGCCGAATAGCTCTCGGGTAGTCGAGGAGGTCGGCCATGGACACGCCTGTCGAGAAGAGGTTTTCGCTGGAGACGGTGATGAAGCGCGGCGCCATCGTGTGCGCCGTTGCCCTCGGTGGAGTCGCAGTGGGGCTGGCCGTGTGGGCCGTGCGCCGCTGGCAAGACGAGCGCGAGTACCAGGCCTGGCGCGCGTCGGTGAGCGCCGATCCGTATCGGCGGGACCGCAACGGCTACCCGGTGGGCGCCCAGCTCGGCCTTTCTCGCGCACGGTAAGGCCCGCCCTCCCGGGCGCCTGAGGCGACCGCCTCCGCCCGGGAGGCGGCTCCGCTCGATGCTTCGCGTCACCGCCGCCTGACCCCATCCGATCAATCCGCCCCCACTGTTATACTGAATTTCGCGATGTGCGGAATCGTTGGCTATATCGGGCGCAATTTCGCCGAGATCGTCGTCGTCGACGGACTGAAGCGGCTCGAGTATCGCGGCTACGACTCTGCGGGTCTGGCGGCCCCCCAGGACGGTGCCCTCAAGCTGCGCCGCAAAGTGGGCAAGATCGCCAACCTCGAGCGCGAGATCTTGCGGGAGCCGGCCGAGGCTCACGTCGGCATCGGACACACCCGCTGGGCCACCCACGGGGCTCCGACCGTCGCCAACACGCATCCCCACACCGACAGCGCGCAGACCCTCGCGGTCGTGCACAACGGCATCATCGAGAACTATCTCGAGATCCGCCAGAAGCTCGAGGCCGACGGCTGCGTCTTCTCCTCGGCGACCGACACCGAGGTGGTCCCGCAGCTCGTGGCCTTTCACATGACTCAGGGCCTGGGCCTGGAGGCCGCGTTCCGGGCCACCCTGCGCCGTCTCGAGGGCAGCTACGCCCTGGCTCTCGTCTGCGCGCGTGAGCCGGACGTGATCTTGGCCGCGCGGCGCTCGAGTCCCCTGGTGGTCGGCTTCGGTCCCGACGAGTTTCTCGTCGCCTCCGACGTGCTCGCGATCCAGGCGTATGCGACCGAGGTGATCTATCTGGAGGACGGTGACGTCTGCGTGCTGAAGCCGACCGGGGTCCGGATCACCGACGTGGACGGCACGGTCATGAGCCGCACCCGGCACCGGGTGGATCGCGAGAGCCTCACCGTCCAGAAGGAAGGCCATCGGCACTTCATGGCCAAGGAGATCCACGAGCAGCCGCGGGTGCTCGCGCAGACGATCTCCGGACGACTCGCCGAGGGAGGTCGCGACGTCGTTCTCTCCGACCTCGGGCTGACTGCGGCCGCGATGCGGGAGCTCGAGCACGTGCAGATCGTGGCCTGCGGGACCTCCTGGCACGCGGGCCTGGTCGGCCGCTACCTGATCGAAGGCCTGGCCGGGATCCCGGTGCGAGTGGACTACGCGTCCGAGTTCCGGGGCAGCGCGGCCCTCCTGCCGCGGCGCTCGCTCCTGATCACGATCTCGCAGTCGGGGGAGACTGCCGACACGCTCAACGCGCTGCGGACCGTGAAGGGGCGCAGCGTGCCCACACTCACGATCTGCAACGCGCCGCGCTCGTCGATGGTCCGGGAGTCGGACGGGGTCATCCAGACCCTGGTGGGGCCCGAGATCGGCGTGGCCTCGACCAAAGCCTTCAGCGGCCAGCTCCTGAGCCTGGCCATGCTCGCCGTCCGCCTCGGCGTCACCCGCTCCGCGCTGAGTCCGACCGACGCCGGGCAGTTGCTCGAGCACATGCTGCGGCTACCCGCGCTGCTGGAGCACGCCCTGCGGCTCGAGACCGACGTGATCGAGGAGGCGCGGCGCTTGCAGGAAGCCCGTAGCGTGCTGTACCTCGGCCGCGGCATCAACTACCCGGTGGCCCTCGAGGGCGCGCTCAAGCTCAAAGAGATCTCCTACATCCACGCCGAGGGCTATCCGGCGGGCGAGCTGAAGCACGGGCCGATCGCGCTGATCGATCCGCGCTTCCCGGTGGTGGCGGTGGCCGGCGCGGGAGGCGATCAGACCAGGCTCCTGAGCAACCTCGCCGAGGTGCGCGCGCGCGAGGCGCACGTCCTGCTGATCGCGGTCGATCCCGACACGCCCGCGGAGGCCGCCGACCGCGTCCTGACCGTGCCGCAGACCTCGCCGTGGCTCGAGCCCATCATGCTGGTGCTGCCCCTGCAGATGCTCGCGTACCACACCGCGGTGCTCAAGGGTTGCGACGTGGATCAGCCGAGGAACCTGGCCAAGAGCGTGACGGTGGAATGAGCGGGGCCGCGGCTCCCGGCCACTTCACCCTGTCGAGCGAGGCCGATCATCTCGGCCGCCTGCGGGAGTGGCTGCGGGGCCAGCTCGGGGGGCTCGGAGTCCCCCGGCCCACTCAGGCGGAGCTGCTGCTCGCGGTCGGTGAGCTCTGTGCAAACTCCATCGAGCACGCCTACGAAGGCCGGCCCGGCCAGCCCATCCACGTGTCGGTGCGCGCTTACGACGATCGGATCGAGATCGAGATCGAGGACTGGGGCAAGGCCTTCGACGCCGCGCGCTATGTCGAGCCGGACCTGGACACGCTCCCGGATCACGGCATGGGCATCCACCTCGTTCGTCGTATCGCGGACTCCGTCTCCATCGACGTGGAGCGCGAGCGGGGCACCCGCTGGACCCTCATCAAGTACCGGCCGACCCCGGCCCCGGCCGTCGGACCCACCGACGACAGGGCGTCGGCCCGGTCAGGAGAGACCATGGACATCGAAGTGACCAAGTCGAGCGGGATCGCGGTGGTGGCGCCGCAGGGCGATCTCGACATGGCGGCGGCGGATCAGATGAAGCGGACGCTGACCGACCTGGTGGACAAGGGAGGACGGAAGCTGCTCATCGATCTGGACCGGGTCGGCTACATCGACAGTTCCGGCCTCGGCGCCCTCGTGGCCTCCATGAAGCACGCCCGTACCGTCGGCGGCGACATGCGGCTCTGCGGGCTGCAGGAGGACGTGCGCGCGATCTTCGAGATGACCCGCCTCATCAAGGCCATCACGGTGCACGCCACCCGCTCGGAGGCGCTCGGCGCGTGGGCCTGACCCGGCGCCTGCTCGCCGCCGCCCTGGCCTTGGGTCTCGGCGGGGCGACGGCGCCGGCGGCCGGCGCGTCCGCGGCTCCGTCCATTCGCCCGCTCGCGGGCGTGCGCACGTGGGTCGTCTACTACGGGGCCGCTCCCGAGGCGGCCCCCGAGCTCGCCCGCTTCGACGTGGTGGTGCTCGATCCACACGCACACCCGCCGCTGCCCGCGGTCAAGCGGCACGGTGCGCTCGTGCTCACCTACGTGAGCCTCGGTGAGGTGAACACGAGCCATCCCGGGTTCTCGGCCATCGCGGGCGAGCCGTGGGTGCTGGCTCCGAATCCGAGATGGCCCGACGCACGCCGGCTCGACGTACGGGCGGCGGCCTACGAGCGCTGGCTGCTCGATCGGGTGGTGCCGGCCGCGCTGGTCGGCCCGGTGAACGGCCTCTTCCTCGACACCGCCGACTCCGCGCTGGATCTCGAGCACACGGATCCGGCGCGCCATGCCGGGATGGCCCAGGCGCTGGAGCGGGTGCTGATCGAGCTGAAGCGCCGCAACCCGCGCGCGCTCCTGATGCTCAACGGCGGGCTTCCGATCGCCGAGCGCCTCCCGCAGATCGTCGACGCGGTCGCTCTGGAATCGGTGTGGAGCGACTATGATTTCAAGGCGCGCACCTACCGGGAGCGGTCGCCCGAGGAGGCGGAGTCGCGCGCCGGGCTCCTCGGGCGGGTGGCCGCGCTCGGCTTGCCCGTGTTCACCCTCGAGTACGCGGCGGCCGATCCCGGCGGCGGGTGGGCGGCGGAGCTGATCCGACGCGCGCGGGCGCGCGGCTTCGTCCCGTACGTCTCCACGATCGGCCTCGACTCCGTCTCGCTGCTCACGCTCTCGCCATGAGCGGGAAGATCTCGCGACGCACGCTGCTCCGGCGCTCGGCGGCCGCAGCGGGCGCGCTCGCGCTGGGTGCCGGATCCCGCGCCCCCCGCGTCGGGGCGGCTCCGTCGACGCCCCCGACCGGGAAGCTCCCCCGCTACGTGCTCGCTCTCTACAAGTCCAGCGAGCTGTACAACGACGTGGAGGGCCGCCGGCCCAAGACCGCGACGACCAACGAGATCCACGGCTGGGCCCAGATGCCGCTGAACTGGCTCGGGCTCATGGTCGACTATCACGACATCGATCGCGGCCTGCCCGACGAGCGGACGATGTCCCGCTACCGCGGCGTCGTCACCTGGTATCAGAGCGAGGAGATGGCGGAGCCGCTCGCGTACCTGCGCTGGCTCGGCGAGCAGGCCCGCGCGGGGCGGCGGATCGTGATCCTCGGCTACCTGGGGGCACTGCGCGACCGGCGGACCTTGAAGACGAGCGATCTGACCGTCGTCAACGAGGCCCTCGCGCCCACCGGGCTGCAGTTCCTGGGCAACTGGACGGGGAACCAGCAGGTCATCGAGCTCCGGCGCAAGGATCCGAGGATGATGGAGTTCGAGCGCAAGCTGCCGCCGGGCCTGCCCTACTACCAGCAGGTGGTCGCTCGCGGCGCGGGCAGCCGGGCGCATCTCGTGCTGGCCCGACGCGACGTGCCGGACTCCGAGAGCGCCATGGTCGTCACCGGGCCGTGGGGCGGCTTCGCGGCCGCCGAGTACGCGCGGTTCCAGTTCCCGGGCGAGTCGGGCGCGCAATGGTGGCTCGATCCGTTCGCGTTCTTTCGCGAGGCGCTGGGCGTGGCGGACTGGCCGAAGCCGGACACCACCACGCAGTACGGGCGCCGCATCTTCTACTCGCACATCGACGGCGACGGCCTGCGCAATCGCTCGGAGGTGCGCCCGGGAGCCTCGAGTGGTCAGGTCATCCTCGAGGAGATCCTCTCCCGCTACGCGCTGCCGATCAGCGTGTCGGTGGTGGTGGCGGAGGTGGAGCCGACGCTGCTCGGCTCCCCCGAGTTCCACGAGCTGGCCAGGGCCATCTACGCCCTCCCGAACGTGGAGGCGGGCAGCCACTCCTACACGCACCCGCTCGACTGGGAGAAGCAGACGCGCAGCTTCCCGCTTCCCCAGGTCCCGTACTCGGTGGAGACCGAGACCGCGGGAGCCATCCGCTACATGGAGGAGCGCCTCCTGCCCCCGGGGAAGCGGGTACGGCTCTTCCAGTGGTCCGGGTCCACGCGGGTGAGCGAGGAGGCCATCGCCGTCCTCGCTCGCCTGGGCGTGCCGAACATCAACGGCGGCGACACCATGCGCGACCGCCAGTGGCCGAGCTACACGCGGGTGGCCCCCTTGATGCGGCAGGTCGGACGGCAGTGGCAGACCTACACCTCTGCGTCCAACGAGAACCTCTACACCAACCTCTGGACGGGGCCGTTCTACGGCTTCCGTTACGTCATCCAGACCTTCGAGAACACCGAGGCGCCGCGCCGCGTGGCGCCGGTCAACGTCTACTACCACTACTACTCGGGCGAACGCGTCGCGTCGCTGCACTCCCTGCAGCACGTCCACGAGTGGGTCTCGCGCCAGCCGCTCGCGCTGCTGTTCACGAGCGAGTACCTCGCGATCGTCGAGGGCTTTCGCACCGCGCGCATCGCCCGGACCGCCGAGGGCTGGCGCATCTCGAGCCACGGGGCCCTGCGCACCGTGCGCTTCGACGACACGCGCGCGTCGGTGGATCTGGCCCGCTCGCAGGGCGTGCTCGGCTTCGTCCACCACCAGGGCGCGCTCTACGTGCACCTCGCCGGACCGGAGCCCGCGCACGTGGTGCTGACTGACCGGTCGCCGATGACGCCGTACCTCGCCCAGGCCAGCCACCGCGTGACCGCCTGGTCGCAGGCGGACGGCCGCGTCGCGGTCACCGTCGCGGGCGTGGGTCCCAAGGTGGTCGAGATCGCGGGGCTCGCCGCTGATCGGGAGATGGCGATCGAGATTCGGGAGCGTGGCGGCACGCGCCGTCTCCGGTCGCGCACCGGCGCGGACGGCCGCCTCACGGTCCGCGCGGGGGATGCCGGCCTGGTGGAGGTCCGGGTCGGGTGAGGATCGAGCGCTGGAAGCTGGCGGTGGGGATCGCGGTCACCCTCGCGTTGCTCGCGCTCTCGCTGCCGTGGGGCGGAGACCTCGGCTGGGCGTATCTCTCGAATCGCCAGTACGCGCGGGCGCAGCGGACGTTCACGGAGGCGCTCCGTGGGGAGCCCGGTGACGCGGATCTCTGGCTGGGCCTCGCGGCCGCCTACGAGGGCCTCGGTGATCCCGCTCGGCAGATCCTCGCGCTCGAGGACGCGGTGCGGCACGCCCCCCGCCGTCGTGACCTGCTCGCGAGGCTGGCCGACGTGTACGAGTGGAACAAGGATCCGGCGGCGGCCGCGAAGGTGCTGGAGGAGCTGACCGCGGAGCCCCACCCGGGCGACGCGCCCCTGCTCGAGCGGCTGCTCACCGCGTACCTCTGGAGCGGCGACTACGAGCGCCAGCTGGCCGTGCTGCGTAAGCTCGTCGCGCTCACGCCGACCGATCCGTCGGCGGTCCTGGAGCTGGCCACCGCTGCGCGCAGCCTGAACCGTCAGGACGAGGCGGTCTCCGTGCTCGAGGCCTACGTGCGGCGGCGGCCCGACGACCCGGAGGGCCGCCGCTGGCTGGCCCAAACCTACGACTCCCTCGGGCAGGGGGATCGCGCGGTCGAGCAGTGGAAGGTGCTGACCCGGCTCGATCCCAAGGATGTCGAGGCGCGCGACCGGTTGCTGCCGGCTCCCGGCGGCGCCGCGCGCGCGGAGGAGATCGCCCTGCTGGAGCGCCAGCGGGGAGCCGATCCCGGCGACGAGGCGGCGCGCCGGCGGCTCGTCGAGCTCTACCGGGCCATCGGCGACGGGCCGCGGGCTCTCGACGTGCAGCGCGAGCTGGCGGGGCTGCGGCCACGCGATCACGACGTCCTGGTGGGACTGGGGCGTCTCCTCGTCGAGCGGGATCGAGGGCCGGAGGCCATCCCGATCTACGAGCGAGCGGTGGAGCTGGCCCCCCAGCGGCTGGACACCGCGCTCGTGCTGGCGCAGCTCTACGAGTGGGCGAACGAGCCGCGCCGAGCTCTCCCGCTGCTCGAGCGGGTCGCGCGCGAGCGTCCCGCGGACCGGGCGCTGCAGGAGCGGGTGGCCGCGCTGGCTCGAGGCACCGGCGATCCGGCCTCGGTGGTGACCGCGCTCGACCGCCTGGCCGCGCTGTCGCCGCAGGAGGGCAAGTACGCCCAGCAGGTCGTCGACGCGCTGGTCGGCGCCAACCGCCTGCCGGAGGCGATCGCGCGCCAGCGCCGACTCGTGGAGCAGGACCCGGCCGCGGTCGGCGCCGCCCTGAAGCTCGCCCAGCTCTACGAGTGGAGCAACCAGGAGCGCGAGGCCATCGCGGTGTACGAGTCGCTCGATCGGCGCGGCGCGCTGCCGGAGACCTCGGTCGCGCGTCTCGCCGAGCTCTATCGCTTCCAGGATCGCCCCGCGGACTTCCTGCGCGTGGCCGAGCGCCTGCTCGCGCGGCGACCCGACGACGCGGCGTTGCGCGACGCGGCGGCCCAGGCCGCTGAGGGGCTCGGACGACCGCAGGACGCGCTGCGCCTGCTCCAGCCCGTCGTCGACCGGCGGCCCCTCGACGAGGCCTTCGTCCTCCGTTACCTGGCCCTCGCGGCCCAGGCCGGGCGCGTGGACGAAGGACTTCGCGTGCACCGGCGCTTCGCGGCCTCGGCCGGCCCCGCGTATCGGCTGAAGGCCGGCAAGCTCCTCGCCGATCTCGGGCGCTATCCCGACGCGATCGCCGAGTACGAAGCGCTGCTCGCGGGCCCGGCGGGGCGAGACGGCCGTGCGGAGGACGCGGTCGAAGCGCGGCTGGCCCTGGCCCAGCTCTATGACTGGACGGGCGCCGGCGAGCCGGCGCTGCGGCAATGGGAGGACATGATGCGCGCCCGTCCCCGGGACCCGCGCGTGCTCCGTGAGGTCGGCCGGCGCAGCCTCGCGATGTCGCGCAACGAGGTCGCGCTGCGCGCGTATCGCTCGCTGCTCGACGTGCAGCCCGACGACGCGGAGGCGCTCAAGCGCGCCGGCCAGCTCATGGCCTGGAGCCACGACGCCCGCGGGGCGCGGACGGCGCTCGAGCGCTTCAACCGTGTGAAGGGCGGCGACTACGAGGTCCACTACCTGCTGGCCGAGCTCTACGCCGCCGACCGCGACGAGGAGCGCGCCCGGGCCGAGTACGAGCGGGCGTTGCGGCTGCTCCCCGGCCGGCCCCGCTGAGCCCGTGCCGGCTCGTCCTTGAACCCGCTCCACCGCGCCGCCATACTCGGCCGGTGATCCGCCTCCGGTCTCTCCGGCTCGGGGCTCTGCTGTCGTGCCTGATCCTGGCCGGCGCGCCGGTGGGGCTGTCGGCGCAGACGTCCGGAGCCCCCGCGCCCGAGGCGCCGACCGCCGATCCGCTCGAGACCGAGATGCTGCGGGCGCGTATCCTGGCGCGCCTCGGCCAGGTGGAAGAGGCGCTGGCCGCCTACCGCGCGCTGCTCCAGCGTCATCCCGCCCACCGCCCGCTGCGCGAGGAGTACGCCGAGCTCCTGGTGGACGCCGGGCTGCTGGACCAGGCGGGGGCCGCGCTCGACCAGTACCTCGCCGACGATCCGACGTCGGTGCGCCTCCGCCGCCTCCGGGCGCGGGTCGATCTCGCGAAGGGCTCGGCGGCCGAGGCGGGGCGGCGCTTCGATGCGCTCGCGCGCGAGCAGCCCCAGGACGCCGGGCTCACCGCGGACCTCGCGGCGGCGGAGCTCGCGGCGGGGCGATGGAGCCGCGCTCTCGATCTCTACGGACGGCTGCTCGACGCCGATCCCGAGAATCGTGACCTGCTCGCCGCGCATCGCGAGATCGTGCTCGCTCACGCTCCCCGCGTCGAGTTGATGCACTACTCGCTCTGGCAGGACTCGGCCACCCAGCGCGTGGAGGAGGCGGCGTGGCGCGCCTGGCTGGCCGAGCGGTGGTGGCTGCGGGCGGGGGGCCGCTACGGCAGCTATCACCAGGAGCGCACCGAGGGCCAGAAGGCATTCACCGAGGAGGTGGAGACCGCGCTCGCCACGCTCGGCTTCCAGCCGACGCGCGCGCTCTCGCTCTGGGGCGGGCTCGAGGAATCGCGGCGGCGCGAGGACATCTTCCGCACCACCGGCCGCCTCGGCGCGACCTACGACGACGCGCGCGCCACCAACGCGGCGCTGGAGATCGCGATCCGCGAGATGCTGACCAACCCGGTGTCCGCGGTGTCGCGCAACGGCTCGACCGACCGGGTGACGGTGGACCTGGCCCGACGGGTCCTCACCCCGGTGGTGCTGGCCGCGCACTATGATTTCCGCCACTACCGGGTGTCCGGCGAGGATCTCGGCGACCGCTGGGAGGCGGCGGCGCGGGCGGAGGTCGAGCTCGTGCGCAGCCGCGTGCAGGTCACGCTGATCCCGCAGGTGTTCTTCTCGGAGTACACGCCCACCGCGGGCAGCCCGTTGCGCGACGAGGTGGTGTTCCTCCGCCGCGAGCAGATCGTGGGGATCGGTGGGCTGTTCGGCTGGGACATCGCCCCGGGCGTGCGGGTGCAGGCCGGCGCAGTGGGGCGGCGAGATGTGTATCGCGCCGTCACCTCGTGGGAGGTCACCGGCGAGGGGCGCTGGCGAATTCGTCCCTGGCTGGAGGGACGCGTGCTCTATACTCGAAACACCGAGTCGACCACGGTCGGGGGCCTGGAGCAGTCGCTCCTCGGCCGTCTCGAGATCCTGTACTGACAGACCCATGCGGCCGAGAGTCGTCCTGCTGATGACCGCGCTGCTCACGGTGCTCGGATGCGCGAGCGCTGTGCAGGAGTGGGTGAAGCCCGGCGCGGGCCGGGTCAGTCGCGTCGCCGTCCTCACCTTCGAGAACCAGACGACCTCGCTGCGGGCCGGCCAGGCCGCGTCCGATCTCCTCGTCTCCGAGCTGCTGGCGACCGGGGCGATCGCGGTGATGGACCCGAGCGAGGTCGCCGATCTGCTCCGGCGGGACAACCTGGATCCCGCGGACGCGGCCCGGCTGCCCTCGGCGCAGCGGGTCGGGCGACTCCTGCAGGTGAGCCACGTCCTGCAGGGATCGGTGACCGAGTACCGCTACAAACCCGGCCTCTCCGAGGCGCCCGCGGTCGGCCTGACCGCGCGGCTCATCGAGGTCAGCTCCGGCGAGGTGGTGTGGACGGCGAGCTACGCGCGGCTCGGCTCGTCCTGGTTTCGCGAGGACGGCCTCGCGCGGGTCGCCCAGCAGGTGACGCACGACATGGCCGCCCACCTGACCGGCGCCCTGGGCGACGCCCGAGCGCGGTAAGCGCCGGGTGCTCGCGCTCCTCCGCCGCGCGCCCGCCTACCTCGTCGAGGTCGGCGCCGGGCTTCTCGGCCTGGCCGCCGTCAACGTCCTGCTGTGGCCGAAGGATCCGGGCTTCCTCGACGTGCGGCCCCATCCCGCCTTGCTGCTGGTCGCCGTGGTGGCGGGTCGGCACGGCCTGCGCGCGGGGCTCGTGAGCGGCCTGGTGACCGCGGCGGTGGTGGCGGCGTGCGTGGTGGCGCGCATGGACTATCTCAGCTGGACCGAGGTGCGGACGCTCCAGCACTACGTGACGCCGCTCCTGCTGGTGGCCACCGGCTTCGGGCTCGGCGCCCTGCGGGAAGCGCAGCTCCGTCAGACGCGCGCGCTGGAGGCGCGGGTGGCCGGGCTCGAGCAGGAGCTGGCCGACCAGGCGGTCCGCTTCATGGCCGCCACGGAGGCCAAGCACGAGCTCGAGCGACGCGTGGCGGACGAGCGCGCGTCGCTGTCGAGCCTCTACACCGCCGCCCGCGCGCTGGAGACCCTCGACGCCGAGCGCCTCTACCCGGCGATCGCGCTCACCACGCGCCGCTTCCTGCAGGCCGACGCCTGCCAGTGCTACATCCTGGAAGGTGATCTGCTGCGGCTCCGCGCCGCGGAGGGCCCGCCGCCCGAGCGGCTGGAGATCGCTCCCGACGAAGGCCTGGTCGGGCTGGCGATCCGGCTCGGCCGGCCGGTCAGCGTGCGGGACGTCGCCCTCCACTCCTCGCTCGAGGATCTGCAGAACGCGGGCCTGCTCATGGCGGCGCCACTGGTGTCCGCCGGCGGCACGCTACTCGGCTGCATCACGGTGACTTCGCTGCCGTTCCTACGCCTCACGCCGGTCTCGCTCGATCGGCTCGGGCTCGTGGCGGACTGGGGAGCCCGGACCCTGGAGAACGCCCGCACCCACGAGCAGGCGCGGGCGCAGACCATCGAGGACGAGCTGGTGCGGGCCTACACCTACGCCTACTACCAGCGGCGCATCCACGAGGAGGAGGTGCGCGCGGATCGCTACGGCCGGCCGCTCGCGGTGGTGATCTTCCGCATCCACCGCTACGGGGCGGTCGCCGCGGAGCGACGGGCCGAGCTCGGGCGGGTGCTGTCGCTCGTGTTCTCGCGCACGCTCCGCGACGTCGACATCGTCTGCCGCTACGCCACCGAGGATTCGTTCGCGATCATCCTGCCGGAAACGGCGCCGTCGCGGGCCGACATCGTCGTGGATCGACTCTCGCGCGAGATCGGCGACTTCCACTTCGCCCCGTACGGCGACGAGACGCAGGACCTCGAGTTCTCGGCGCGCGTGCTCGCGGTCCGCGAGCGCTCCGGAGGGGTCGCGTCCTGAGCGCGGGGGTCGCGCTCGCGCTGGCCTGGTTGGCCGAGCTGGCCGCGGTGGTGGGGGCCCTCCTGGGACCTCGCGCGTGGCCGCCGGCTCTCGCGGCCCACCTGGCCGCGGTGTGGCTCGTGGACCGGAGCCGGCGCGACGACCGGCGCGACGCCCGGTTCCTGGGGGCAGCGCTGGTGCTGGCCCTGCCCGGCCTGGCGCTCGTCGGGGTCAGCGCGATCCGCGTGTGGCAACGCCGGGCCCCGCCGTCGGGACTCTACGCGGGCGTCCACTCGGAGATGTCCGAGCTGCCGGGGCCCGATCAGACGCCCGAGCCGGTGGACCGCGTCTTCGACTGGCTCCAGGCGCAGGTCTCGGTGCAGCCGGTGGCGGACCTCATCCGCTCGGCCGACCCGCGGACGCAGCGCTGGGGTGTCGGCCTGCTCGCCCGGCGCGGCGACGCGGCCTCCGTCGAGCTGCTGCGCGAGGCCCTGCAGGCGCCCGACCGTGACACGCAGATCGCCGCGTCCGGCGCGCTGCAGCGGATCGAGGAGCGTCTCGTGGGACGGATCGGCCAGACCCAGGAGGCGCTGCGCCTCGATCCCGACTCGGCCGAGCGGCTGCTCGCCTTCGGCGACGCCTGCGTCGCGTACCAGGCCAGCGGCATGCCGGACGCGGTGATGGGCCGCCACTGGCTCGGGGAGGCCGAGGCCGCGTACCGGCGCGCGCGCGCGCGGCGCCCCGACTGGCTCCCGGCCGCGCGGGCGCTCGCTCGCGTGCTGCTCGCGCTCGAGAGGGTCGACGAGGCCGAGGTTCTCGCGGCGGAGGCTCACGCGGCGGAGCCCTCCGCGGAGGTCGACCTGCTGCTCTCGGAGGTCTTCTTTCGCCAGCGGCGGTGGCGCGATCTCCGGGCTCTCTCCCGCGACGCGGTGACGGCCGGGCGCGCCGACGAGACGCTCCGCTGGTGGGCGGGGGAGGAGCCGGTGGCATGACCGCGCCGGCCGCCGACGTCTGCCTGATCCTCGAGGGCACCTATCCGTTCGTGACCGGCGGCGTGTCCGCGTGGATCCACCAGCTCGTCAGCGCGCTGCCCGAGCTGCGGTTCGCGGTGTTCCACATCTCGGCGACCCAGGGCGAGGCGCACGAGCCCCGCTACGCGCTGCCGCCCAACGTGGTGAGCCTGGTGGACGTGGGGATCCACGGCGGCGACGAGCCGCCGGTGAAGGGCGAACGCCTGCCCACCGAGGCCTGGGAATCGATCTGGAGCTATCACGAGGAGCTGAAGGGCGGCCGGTCCGATGGTCTCGGCGGGCTCCTCCGCGGCGTCTGCCCGCACCAGGGGGCGGGCCCGTCGGCCCACGACTTCATCTACGGCAAGCCCTCGTGGGAGATCGTCCGCCGCCTGTACGAGGAGCGCGCCCCCGACATCTCCTTCGTCGACTATTTCTGGACGTGGCGCTTCACGCACCTGCCGATCTTCCGGCTGCTGCACGCCTCCGTGCCCGAGGCCGCCGTCTATCACACCGTCTCCACCGGCTGGGCCGGCCTGGTGGCGGCGACGCAGCGGGTGCGCCGGAGCCGCCCGATGCTGCTCACCGAGCACGGCATCTACTCGCGCGAGCGGCGGATGGAGATCGACCAGGCCGAGTGGATCTACGTGCAGCGCCAGGCGCCCATGACCCTGTCGGCCGGCCCCGCGTTCTTCAAGGAGCTGTGGGCCCAGCTCTTCGAGCGCCTGTCGCGGATCACCTACGCCCACGCCGACCAGATCGTGACGATCTTCGAGGGCAACCGCCAGGCTCAGATCCGAGACGGCGCGGATCCGGCCAAGACGCGGGTGGTACCGAACGGGGTCGACCTGGAGCCGCTCGCCGCGCTGTCGCGGGTCGCTCCAGGGCCGGGCGAGTTGCGGATCGGCTTCGTGGGCCGGGTCGTGCCGATCAAGGATGTGAAGACGTTCATCCGCGCGGTCAAGATCGTGGTCGGCACGGTGCCCGGCGCGCGGGCGGTGATCGCGGGGCCGGGCGACGAGGATCCGGAGTACCTCGCGGAGTGCCGGACGCTGGCGGCCGCCCTCGGTGTCGCCGACCGGGTGGAATTCACCGGCCGGGTCGACGTCAAGCAGATCTACCCGCGCATCGACGTGCTTGTGCTCACCAGCATCTCGGAGGGGCTGCCGCTGGTGATCCTGGAAGCGGCCGCCGCGGGCATCCCGGTGGTCTCGAGCGACGTGGGGGCCTGCCGCGAGCTGCTCGAGGGCAGCGGGCCCGCGGACCGGGCGCTCGGCGCGAGCGGGCTCGTGACCGGCCTGGCCGACCCGGGCGCGACCGCGCAGGCGATCCTGAGCCTCGCCCAGGACGCGGGGCTGCGCGAGGAGATGGGCCGCGCGGGACAAGCCCGGGTGCGCGCCCACTACCAGGAGGCCGATCTGATCCGCCGCTACCGCGAGATCTACGCCGAACTGATCGGCGCGGGCCGGAGGTAGCACGCGATGGCGGGTATCGGCTTCCGGCTCAAGCGCCTCATCGTCGAGGACACCTACAGCGGCTGGCTGCGCGCGCACCTCTACGGGGCTGTGCTCTCCGCAGGGCCCTGGCTCCTCTCGATCTGCACGCTCGGGACGCTCGCGCTCCTGTCGCGCAATCTGATCGGCGACACGGCCCACGCACGCTTCCAGGCCATCGTCGTCTACACCTTCACGTTCTCGCTGGTCACCACCGGCGCCGCCCACATGGTGGTGACGCGGCAGCTCGCGGACGAGCTCTACCGGGGCCGGATCGGGGCGCTGGTGGTCTCCTACCGCTTCACGCTCGGGGTGACCGCGCTGGTCCACCTCGGGCTCGGGACGCTGTTCTACGCCTTCTGTCCGGGGCTCGAGCCGACCCTGCGCCTGTTCGGGGTCATGCTCCTGGTGGTGGTGTCGTGCACGTGGATGGTCATGATCTACCTCGGCGCGGCCCAGGACTACGCGAGCGTGGTGGCCGCGTTCTTCGTGGGCAATGCGGCGAGCCTGCTCGCCGCCCTCGCGCTCGGCCGCTACCTGGGCGGAAGCGGCTACCTGGCCGGCTTCCTCGCCGGGCAGGCGGGCATCCTGTTCGTGCTCTGCGCGCGAGTGGAGCGCGAGTTCACCACGCTGCGGGTGCCCGAGTCGGTCGACCTCGTGCGAGCCTTCGCGCGCTATCCGGAGCTGATCGCGGCCGGGGTCCTCTACAACGCGGCCATCGCGGTCGACCGCATGATCTTCTGGGCCGGGCCCACCGGACTGCCGATCGCGGGCTGGTTCCACGCCTCGCTCTACGACACCCCGATCTTCCTGTGCTACCTTTCGGTGGTGCCGTCGCTCGCCATTTTTCTCGTCAGCGTCGAGACCGACTTCTACGATCGCTATCGCGAGTACTACGGGGTGGCCACCAAGCACGGCACGCTGCGCCAGGTGCTCGAGGCGAAGCGTGCGATCACGGTCTGCTTGCGCGACAGCCTGCGGCGCCTGCTGGTGGCGCAGGCGCCGCTGACGCTGCTGCTGATGGCGCTGGCGCCGTGGCTCGCCGCCACGATCGGCCTCGACCGCCTCCAGCTCGGCATTCTCCGCTGCGGCCTCGTCGGCGCGCTGCTACACGTGCTGTGTCTTTTCGGGGGCATCGTGCTCCTCTACTTCGACCGGCGCCGCGCCGCCGCCGAGGTCGCGGGCCTCTTCTTCGCGGCCAACCTGGTCTTCACTCTGGCCACCGTGGTGCTGGGGCCGCGGACCTACGGACTCGGGTACCCGCTCGCTGCGCTCCTCGGGTGTGCCTGGGCGTACCACCGTCTTGAGCAGACGCTGGAGGACCTCGAGTACCTCACCTTCGCGGCGCAGCCCATGGCCCCGGAGGCGCCCGCCGTCGAAGCGAGCCCATCCGCCTCCGCCTGATGGGAGGACACCGCCCGACCGGCGAGGCCGCCCTGGTGGCGTCGCTGCTGGTCCTGCTCGCGGCCGCCATCGTCTATCCGCTCTTCCAGGTGCTGTCGGTCGCCTTCCTCGAAGGGGGCGGGCCGACGGCGCGCCCGCTGGTCGCCTTCTTCGCGCGGCCCCTCTTCCGCGAGGCGCTCGTCAACACGCTCACGGCCGGGGTGCTCGCCGTCGTGATTGGCAGCATTATCGCGGTGCCGCTGGCGCTGCTCACCGTGCGCTACCGGTTCCCGGGACGCGGCCTGATCGCGGTGCTCGGGGTGCTGCCGCTAGTGATCCCGCCCTTCGTGGGGGCGGTGGCCTTCCAGCAGATCCTCGGCCGGAGCGGCGCGGTGAACCTGTTCCTGCTCGAGCGCTGGGGCTTCACGATCCCGTTCATGGACGGCCTGACCGGAGTGGTGCTCGTACAGAGCCTGCACTACTTCCCGTTCATCATGCTCAACACCGCCGCTGCGCTGAGCGGTCTCGACCGGTCGCTGGAGGAGGCGGCGCAGAATCTGGGCGCCTCCGGGCTTCGGCTCTTCCGGCGGGTGCTGCTGCCGCTCGCCCTGCCCGGCTACGCGGCGGGCGCGCTGCTGACGTTCATCCGGGTGATCGACGATCTGGGCACGCCGCTGATGCTGAACTACACCAAGCTGCTGGCGCCGCAGGCCTACGTGCGCGTCACCACCATCGGGCTCACCGACGTCGACGGCTACGTGATCTGCGTGATCCTGGTGGCGCTGTCGCTCGGGGCCCTGTGGCTGTCGAAGGCGGCGCTGGCGCGCGGGGAGTTCGCCGCCCTCGGCCGGGGCGGGGAGGCACCGCCGGTGACGCTGGGCGGGCGGGGTGCGTTCGGTGCCTGGTTGCTGGTGGCGCTGCTGCTGGGACCGGCCCTGCTGCCGCACGCGGGGATCGTGCTTCTGTCGTTCTCCCGCCTGTGGAGCCTCACCGCGCTGCCGACCGCGTACACGCTCGGCAACTACGAGGAGATTCTGGTCCGCTCGCCGCAGTTCATCGCCAACACCCTGCGCTACGCGGGGCTGGCCGCGCTCCTCGACGTGGCGCTGGGCGCGGTCATCGCCTGGCTCCTGCTCCGGGGCCGCGTGCGCGGCCGGCAGTGGCTCGACGCCGTCTCCACCGTGCCGCTGGCCATTCCGGGGGTGGTGCTCGCGGTCGGCTACCTGCGCGCCTTCGGGCCCTACCGGGTGCCCGGCCTCGGTGAGCCGCTGACCTCGACGTGGCTGATCCTGGTCATCGTCTACGCGGTGCGCCGGCTACCCTACGCGGTGCGGGGTGCCTACGCGGCCCTCCAGCAGCTGTCGCCCGCGCTCGAGGAAGCGGCCCAGAACCTTGGGGCCAGCCGGTCGCGGACGTTCCGGCGCATCACGCTGCCCTTGATGACGCGCGGGCTCGTGGCCGGGGGCCTGCTCGCGTTCATCACCTCGGCGGTGGATCTCTCTTCGACCATCCTGCTGGTGCCGCGCGTGGAGCTGGGGCCGCTGTCGTACGGCATCTACCTCTACATGCAGTCCGCGGTGGGTCGGGGTCCGGGCGCCGCGCTCGGAGTGGTCGCGATCGTGCTGGTGGCGCTCGGCACGTGGGCGGCCTCCGTTCTCGCGCGCCGCTCCGGCGCCGCCCTGTTCCGCTCATGACCCGTCCGCGCGGCGAGTGGGCCCTGCCCGCCTCGATGCTGATCGGCACCTTCGCGTGGTCGTTCGTGTACGTGAGCCTGCCCTTCCACATCGAGAGGATGTCCACGCTCGACCCGGCCGCGACCCTGCGCTGGACCGGCTGGATCCTCGGCATCAGCCCGCTGATCACGGTGGTCACCGCGCCGCTCTCGGGCCGCCTGGGCGAGCACGTCGATCCAAAGCGTGGCTTCGTCGCGGTGCAGGCCTTCCAGGGGCTGGGGTTTCTCGGCATGGCGGCGGCCCGCACGCTGCCCGAGATGCTGGTCGCCCGCATGCTGCTCGGGCTCATGGGCGCGGTCTCGACCTTCGCGTTCATCATGGTGGGGCGCTCGGGCGGCGACGTGCGGCGCCAGGTCTCCTACATCCAGTCCGGCATGACGCTCGGGCAAGTGCTCGGGCCCGCGGCGGGGGCCATCGTGGCCGCGCGCATCGGATTCCGGCTGTCGTTCATCCTCGGGGCGCTGATGCTCTGGGGCTGCTCGGCCCTCGTCAGCTGGGGCGTGCCGGCCGGCAAGCCGCGCGACCCGCAGGAATCCCACGCGCGGCCGACCTCGCTGCGCGAGCTCGCGACGGTGTCGCTCGTGGTGCTCGCGGGCTCCACCCAGATCTTCTTCCTGACCGCGATCCTGCCCCAGATCCTCCCCCCGCTCGGGGTGCCCGTCGGGTCCACGCTCGAGATCGGCGGCTTCCTGATCTTCGCCACCGGGGTGGCCGCGTCGCTCGGGTCGATGGCGGCGCCGCGGCTGGCCGAGCTCCTGGGCGATCGCCGCGCCGTGCTCTGGTTCCTGGTAGGCTCCTCGCTGTTCCTGGCCACGCTCGCGGCGAGCGGCAACGTGTGGAGCTTCGGCGTGCTCCGCTTCCTGCAGGTGCTGTGCATCGCGCCGGTGTTCCCGCTCGCGGTGGCCGCCATCGCGCAGCGCGCCTCCGGCGGGGCCATCGGCTTCGTGAACTCGGCGCGGATCGGTGCCGCCTTCGTTGGCCCGGTGCTGGCCACGACGCTCCTGTCGTCGATGCGGCCCGCCGCCGTGTACCTGGTCCTGGCCGCGCTGGGACTGTCGGTGGTCCCGCTGGTCGCGCGGCTCGATCGCCGATCACGATTCAGGGATGATCGCGGAGGAGGGACGAGCACGTGACCCAGGACCAGCTGATCCGGGTGTCGGAAGTGCGTATGGAGGGCGTCGGGAAGCGCTACGGCGGGCGCTGGGCGGTGCGCGACATCTCGATCTCGATCCGCCCCGGCGAGTTCTACACGCTGCTGGGCCCGTCCGGGTGCGGCAAGACCACGCTGCTGCGGCTGCTGGCCGGCTTCATCACACCCGACACCGGCCGCATCGTGGTCGACGACGAGCCGATCGATGCCGTGCCGCCGTGGAAGCGCAACCTGGGAATGGTCTTCCAGCACTACGCGCTGTGGCCGCACCTCTCGGTATTCGAGAACGTCGCCTTCGGCCTGCGCGAGCGCGGGGTGTCCGGCGAGGCGCTGACGAGGAAGGTCGCGGCCGCCCTCGAGCAGGTGGGGCTCGCTGGATTCGAGCGACGCCGCCCGTCGCAGCTCTCGGGGGGCCAGCAGCAGCGGGTGGCGCTGGCGCGCACGCTGGTCGTGCAGCCCCGGCTGCTCCTCCTCGACGAGCCGCTCTCCAACCTGGACGCGGTGCTCCGCGCCCAGATGCGGCTCGAGCTGGGGCGGCTGCACCGCGAGGTGGGCATCACCACGATCTACGTGACCCACGATCAGGCGGAGGCGCTCTCGCTCTCCACCCGCATCGCGGTGCTGAGCGAAGGGCGCGTCGTGCAGGAGGGCAAGCCGGAGGAGATCTACTGGCGCCCCCGCAACCGCTTCGTGGCCGAGTTCGTGGGCGCGGCCAACCTGGTGCCGGTCCGCGTGGTCGAGGTGCGGGACCTGGGCGTGGTGGTGCAGACGGCCGGAGGCTCGCGGGTGCCGGTGGCCTCGGGCGGCCACCCGTGGGCGGTGGGCGCGGCCGGCCTGCTCTGCCTGCGGCCGGAAGCGCTCCGCCTCGAGGAAGCCGAGCGTGCGGCGGGCGGGATTCGCGGCAAGGTGTCCGGCCACGTCTTCGAGGGCTCGCGTCAGCTCTACGACGTGGCGATCCCGGGCGGGACGGTGCGGGTGGAGATGTTGACGTCCGCGCAGCAGGGCCGGAGCTTCAAGCACGGCGACGACGTGAAGATCGAGATCTCGCCGGAGACGTCCGTGCTCCTCCCCGAGCAGGCGGCCTGACGTGTTATCTTCCCCCCGGGAGCCTCGACCATGACCGAGATCAGGACCGACATCGGCCCGCAGGATCTGAAGACGCGGCTCGACCGCAAGGACCCCATCGTCCTGCTGGACGTGCGCGAGGACTGGGAGACCGCGCTCTGCCGGCTCGAGAACGCGACGCACATCCCGATCGAGGAGATCGAGTTCCGCACCGCGGAGCTCGATCCGGCGGACGAGATCGTCGTCTACTGCCATCACGGCGTACGCAGCGCGGCGGTGGCGAACTTCCTGCGTCAGCAGGGGTTCAAGGCGGTGAACCTGGCGGGCGGGCTCGATCAGTGGGCGCGCGCGATCGATCCCCGGATGAAGCGGTACTAGCAGCGCGTCCATGCCGGTCAAGCCGGACTTCGTCAGGGTAGAGCGCGAGGGTGCGCTGGCCTGGGTGACGCTGGACCGCCCGCCGCTGAACCTGATCGTGCCCGAGATGGTCGAGGGGATCCGGGTCACGTTCGAGGCCCTGCGGCGAGACGCCACCATTCGCGCCGCGGTGATCACGGGCGCGGGGCGCGCGACCACTGGCGGCATGCAGCTGCAGGTGCTGCGCGACTTCACCCCGGGGCCTGCCAAGGCGTTCATCGCGAGCCTGCACGAGGCGATCAACCTGGTGCACGACGCGCCGTTCCCGACGGTCTGCATGATCAACGGCGCGTGCCTGGGCGCCGGCTTCGAGCTGGCCATGGCCTGCGATCTGCGAACCGTCGCGACCGAGGCGGTCATGGGGCTGCCCGAGATCCGGGTCGGCATTCCGTCGGTGATCGAGGCCGCGCTGCTGCCCGTGGTGGTCGGGCCCGGGCGGGCCGCCGAGATCCTGCTGACCGGCGAGAGCGTCACCGCCCGGCAGGCCTTCGACTGGGGCCTCGTGAACCGGGTGGCGCCGCTGGCCGAGCTGCGCGGCGTGACCGCCGACCTCGTCGGCAAGATCCTCGCGTGCGCGCCCAGCGCGGTGCGTTTGCAGAAGGAGCTGATCGTCCGCTGGCGCAACACCGACCTGCGCACCGCGGTGGAATACGGCGTCAACGCATTCGGGCAGTCCTTCGCCACCGGCGAGCCCCGCGAAGCGATGGAGGCTTATCTCGGCAAGCGCAGGCCCCGCTTCGCATCGTGATCCGCCTCGTCACGTTCGACTTCTGGGACACCCTCGTCACCGACTCGCCCGAGAACCTGCGGGCCCAGCAGGTCCTGCGCGTGGGCGCCATCCGCCGCGCGCTCCACGACGCGGGCGCGCCGGTGAGCGAGGTGGCCGCGGAGGAGATCCACGAGCGATCGGGCGCGGTCCTGGCCGAGCGTTTCTGGAGCCAGAACCGCGACCCGAGCCCCGAGGAGCAGCTGCGGATCGTTCTGGACACCAGTGAGCCGGGGATCTCCACCCGCCTCAGCCCGGCCGCCTTCGCGGTGGCCCTCGAGGGCTACATCTCGCCGGTGCTGGCCCATCCACCCGAGCTGTCCCCGGGGGCCGGCCGCGCGGTGCGGGATTTGGCCGCGCGAGGCGTGAGCCTCGGCATCGTGTCGAACACCGGCCGCACCCCCGGGGTGATCCTGAGGAAGGTGCTCGCGCGCCACGGTCTGCTCGCCTACTTCGGGGCGATCGCTTACTCCGACGAGGTCGGCGTGCGGAAGCCGGAGGCTGGCATCTTCCGCGCGACGCTCGCCCAGGCGGGGTTGGGCCCGGCGGACGCTCTGCACATCGGCGACAATCCCGACGCCGACGTGGTCGGGGCGCGGGGAATCGGCATGCGGGCGGCGCACTACACCGCGGGCTTCCGCCCGCCTTCCGCCGCCGCCGATATGGTCATCGCCGATCTCGGGATGCTGGCCGAGGAGGTTTTTCGGGTTGCCCCAGGCCGGACCGCCGGGTAACATCGCTGCTCGGTCATGAACATCGACGAGCTCCGCGCAAAGATCCGCGACATCAAGGATTTTCCGACGGAAGGCATCCTGTTCAAGGACATCACCACACTGCTCAAGGACGGCCCGGCGTGGGCATCCGTCATCGACCACCTGGCGTCGCGGTATCACACGGCCCGGGTGGACCTCGTGGTCGGAGTCGAGTCGCGCGGCTTCATCTTCGGCGGCGCGCTCGCACACCAGCTCAAGGCGGGCTTCGTGCCGGTGCGCAAGCGGGGCAAGCTGCCGGCGCGGACGATCGAGGAGGAGTACGAGCTCGAATACGGCCGCGACGTGCTGGCCATCCACGAGGACGCGGTACGGAAGGGACAGCGCGTCCTCGTCGTGGACGACCTGCTGGCCACCGGCGGGACCATGGCCGCGACGCTCCGTCTCCTCGAGCGGCTGGGGGCGACCGTGGTGGGAGCGGCTTTCCTGATCGAGCTGGCCTTTCTCAAAGGGCGCGCGCGGCTCGCCGGGCACCAGATCGACTCCCTGATCGTCTACGAGTAAGCGGCCGGTAGTAGTTGTATGATGGCCTGTGGAGGTCGGACATGATCGAGCGAGCATGGGTCGGCGGAGTGCTGGCGGTGATCGCGGGGATGGTCCTGCCCGCCGCCGCGGGAGCCGGTGATACCGGTCAACCGCCGGCGTCGGCGCCCATGATCCTGAACCTGATGAATCGGCAGGTCGAGTCGCGGGAGCGGGCCTTCACCGAGGACATCAAGCGCGAGGCGTTGGCGCCGCGACCGGCCGGGATCGACGAGTGGGAGCCCCAGCCGGACGGCTCCATGCGCAACAAGAAGACCGGGATCAGCATCACCGTGAGGAACCCGTGCCCGGTCGGCGACATCGAGCACGAGTTCGCGCTGGCTGCGCTTAACCGGTCCAAGTCCCGCCGCTGACCGCCGAGCAGATTCCTTCCATTCGAGGCTGTCGCCGCCGCCGGGTCGACCCGGGACGGTCGTGATCAGGGAGATCGGGCATGGCAATACGTCACGTGGGTGTGCTGGGCTGTGGGCTGATGGGGTCGGGCATCGTTCAGGTGGCCGCCCAGGCGGGCTTCTCGACGGTGGTGGCGGAGGCCACTCAGGAGCTGCTCGATCGCGGGCTCGGCGGGCTCCGCAAGAACCTCGATGCCCTCGTCGCCAAGGCCAGGCTCGAGGAGAAGATGAGGGACGAGATCCTCGGACGCATCAAGGGTGTCGTCGGTCTCGAGGCCTTCCGCGACTGCGACCTCGTGATCGAGGCGATCACCGAGAACCAGCCGCTGAAGAACGAAACCTTCGCCAAGCTCGACCGCATCTGCCCGCCGCACGCGCTGCTCGCCTCCAACACCTCGTCGTGCAACATCACCGCGATGGCCGCCGCCACCAAGCGGCCGACCCAGGTGCTGGGGCTACACTTCTTCAACCCGGTGCCCCTGATGAAGCTGGTCGAGGTGGTGCAGACCATCCTCACCGACGAGAAGAGCGTGCTGACCGCCTACGAGTGGGTACAGGCGGTGGGCAAGGTGCCGGTGCGCACCAAGGACTCGACGGCGTTCATCGTCAACCGTCTCCTGGTGCCCTACCTGCTCGACGCCGTCCGCGTCTACGAGGGGGGGCTGGCCTCGCTCGAAGACATCGACCAGGCCATGAAGCTCGGCTGCGGGTACCCGATGGGCCCGTTCACCCTGCTCGACCTGGTCGGGCTCGACACCACGATGTATGTGGCCGAGGTCATGTTCGACGAGTACCGGGAACCCCGCTACGCGCCTCCCCCGCTGCTGAAGCGCATGGTGATGGCCGGGCAGCTCGGTCGGAAGAGCGGCAAGGGCTTCTATGACTACAGCCGCAAGTGAGCGAACGGACGCGGCGGACTCAGCGGTCGCCGCGACCGATCGGCCCACGGTCAACATGGCTTGGCCATGTTGACGATGAAGGCATGGCCGGGCAGCTCGGTCGGAAGAGCGGCAAGGGCTTCTATGACTACTCGAAGAAGTAGGCGCAAGCTGGCTCGAACATGAGCAACTTGTACTACCTGAGCGGCGATCAGCGGGCGATCCGAGACCTGGCGCGGGAGATCGCGCGCGAGCGCATCGCGCCGCTCGCGGCGCACGTGGACGAGACCGGCGAGTACCCGCACGAGCAGCTCAAGCTGCTCGGCCAGCAGGGTTTGATGGGCCTGCACATTCCCGAGGCGTACGGGGGTAGCGCGGCGGGCTCGCTGGCCTTCTGCCTGGCCGCCGAGGAAGTAGCCTGGGCCTGCGCGTCGACCTCGACCATCTTCCTGGTCCAGAACCTGGGAGGCTACCCGATCATCTTCGCGGGCAGCGAGGAGCAGAAGCGGCGCTACCTGCCGAGGCTGGCTACCGGAGAGATGACGGCGGCGTTCTCGCTCTCGGAGCCCGGGTCGGGGTCGGACGCCGCCGCGATGACGTGCCGGGCCGTGCGCAAGGGCGACCGCTACGTGCTCAACGGATCCAAGATGTGGGTGACGAACGGCTCGCACGCCGGGGTCATCACGGTGTTCGCCACGAGCGACCCGGCCCGGCGGGCCAAGGCGGTCACCGCGCTGCTGGTGGAGCCCGGCATGAAGGGCTTCGCAGTGGGCAAGCCGGAGCGCAAGCTCGGCATCCACGGGTCGCCCACGGTGGCGCTGCACTTCACCGATTGCGAGGTGCCGGTGGAGAACCGTCTCGGAGAGGAAGGGCAGGGCTTCAAGGTCGCGATGCGGACGCTCGAGCAGTCGCGGCCCACCATCGGCGCGCAGGCGGTCGGGATCGCGCAGGCCGCCCTGGACGCCTCGGTAGCCTACGCCAAGGAGCGGCGCGCGTTCGACCAGCCCATCGCCGCTTTCCAGGGCATCCAGTTCATGCTGGCCGACATGGCGATGGCGGTGCACGCCTCACGTCTCGTGGTTCACCATGCCGCCGCGCTGATCGATCACGGGGCCACCGGCACCGCGCTGGAGGCCTCGGTGGCCAAGTGCCTGGCCTCGGACACCGCCATGAAGGCGGCGACCGACGCGGTGCAGATCTTCGGCGGCTACGGCTACACGCGCGAGTTCCCGGTCGAGCGTTTCATGCGCGACGCCAAGATCACCCAGATCTACGAGGGAACGAACCAGATCCAACGAATGGTCATCGCCCAGCAACTTCTGGGCAAGTCCTGACGATCAGTGGGCCCACACCAATCCAACGGGGGATCTCGATGAGCGAACGTCGCCAGCCACGCGTGCATCGCCGCACCTTTCTCAAGGCCGCCGGGACCGCCGCGGGCGCCGCCGCCCTCGGCTTCCCCACCGTGCTGCGCGCGCAGGCGCCGACCTTCAAGGTGGGCGCCGTCCACCCGGTGACCGGCCCGCTGGCCGAGCCCGGCCAGGCGTGCCGGCTCGGGGCCCAGATGGCGCTCGACGCCATCAACGCGGCCGGCGGCATCAAGTCCCTCAACGGCACGAAGCTCGAGCTGATCGTGGGTGATACCCAGACCAAGCCGGATATCGGCCGCACCGAGGCCGAGCGCGTGATCAACCAGGGCGCCCAGATGCTGATGGGCTCGTTCGACTCCGGCTCGACCCAGGCGATGGTGCCGGTGGCCCAGCAGCGGCGCGTCCCTTTCCTGGTGGACATCGCGGCCGCCGATCCGATCACCGCCAACGTGGCGAAGGCGGTGAAAGAGGGTCAGCAGAAGACCCAGTACGTGTACCGCAACTTCCCCACCGGCTCGTCGTTCGGCCGCAAGGCGGTCCAGTACTTCACCGAGATCTTCCAGGAAGCCAAGGTGTCGCCCAAGCGGGTGGTGCTGATGTACTGCAACGACCTCTTCGGCCAGAACAACGCCAAGGGCTTCCAGGCCGCGCACGCCGCCGCCAAGCCCTCGTGGGAGATCGTGGACGTGATCCCGTGGCCGGAGCCGCCCCAGGACCTCTCCACCGAGGTCTCGCGCGCGAAGGCGGCGAAACCCGACATCATCGCGCCGATCACGCGGCCGGCGAGCGCGCAGCTCCTGCTGCCCGAGATCCGCAAGCAGCGCGTCGACATCCTGGGCATCGTGGGGCCGGGGAGCCCGGGGCTCTACGAGGCGGGGCAGCTGGCGGTCCTCAAGGAGGATCTCGATTACGTCATGAGCAGCCTGCCGTGGGCGAACTTCAAGAACCCGCGCACCCAGGCGGTCGCCACGGACTACCAGAAGCGGTCGAGCGGCAAGACGTTCGATACCAATTCGGGCTACTCCTACGACGGCATGATGCTCATCGCGGACGTTCTCGAGCGCGCCAAATCGACCGATCCCGAGGCCATCGTGGACGCCCTCCGCAAGTCGAACTGGTCGGGCGGGCTGATGCAGTACGCGGGCCCGGTGACCTTCAACGAGATCGGCGACAATCCGAATGCGGTCACGACCATGATCCAGATACTGGCCGGCAAGCCGGTCGCGGTCTGGCCCCGGGAGGCCGCCGTCTCGAAGTTCGTCTTCCCGCGTCCCAAGGCGTAGCGGGCCCTGGATCCGGCGCTCATCGCTCAGGGCCTGCTGAACGGGCTCTTGTTCGGCGGCGTCTACAGCCTCATGGCGGTCGGCCTCACGCTGATCTTCGGCGTGATGCGGGTGGTGAACTTCGCCCACGGCGACATGATGGTGTGGGGGATGTACCTCGCCTGGATGCTGGCCACCCGGGCCGGGATCGATCCCTACGTGGGCTTCGTGGGCTGCGCGGCCGTCCTGTTCGTCCTCGGTCTCGTCATCCAGCGGCTCCTCGTCGACCGCATCGTGGCCGCCCCCCACGAGATGCAGATCCTCCTGATGCTGGGTGTGGCCCTCGTGCTGGAGAATGCGGCGCTGGTCGCCTTCGGCCCCGACCCTCAGCGCGTGCGGTCGCCCCTGCGCGCGGCGACGCTCTGGATCGGTCCCATCTTCGTGGACGTGGCCCGGCTCGTGACCTTCGCACTGGCCATGGCTCTCACGCTCGCGCTGTACCTGTTCCTTCAGCGCACCGATCTCGGGCGCACCATGCGCGCGGCGGCCGACAACGCCTACGGGGCGCTCGTGATTGGCACCGATGTGCGCCGGGTCTACGCGGTGGCCTTCGGCATCGGCGCGGCCTGCGTGGGCGCGGCCGGGGCGCTCGTGTCCCCGATCCTGCCGTTCCAGCCCGCGGGCGGCCTCTCGCTCTCGGTGGCGTCGTTCAACATCGTGATCATCGGCGGCATGGGCAGCCTGCCCGGCGCGTTCCTGGGCGGCCTGCTCGTCTCGGTCGCCGAGTCGCTCGGTGCGGTGTTCCTCAGTCCGTCGATGAAGGAGCTGGTGAGCTTCTCGCTGCTCATCGTGATCCTGCTCTTCCGGCCCGCCGGACTCTTCGGCCGAGCCGCCACATGAAGTGGCTGGCCGCCGCGGCGCTGGGCATCCTGCTCCTGTTGCCGGCGGTCCTCAACTCCTACGCGGTCACCGTGTTCATCTTCATCTTCTTCTACGCCTTCCTGGGCCAGGCCTGGAACATCGTGGGCGGCTACGCGGGCCAGCTCTCGGCCGGTCACGCCGCCTTCGTGGGTATCGGCGCCTACGCCTCCGCGCTCCTGTCGGTGCAGGCCGGGCTCACCCCATGGATCGGGATGCTGGTGGGCGGGCTCCTGTCCGCGGCGCTCGGGACGGTGGTCGGCTATCTCGGCTTCCGCTTCGGGCTCCGGGGTTTCTACTTCGTGCTGCTCACCGTCGCGTTCGCGGAGGTGTGCCGCATCGTGGCGCTGAACACGGACGCGGTGGGTGGGGCGCTCGGCTACTACATCACGTTCACCGGCAACCCGCGCCAGTTCCAGTTCCAGGACAACCGCGCGTACTACTACGTCGCCCTGGGCCTGATGCTCGCGGCCACCGGGATCGTGGCGTGGATCGAGCGGCGGCGGTTCGGCGCCTACCTCATCGCGATCCGGGAAGACGAGAGCGCCTGCGAGGCGCTCGGCGTGAACGTCTTCCGCTACAAGATGCTGGCCATGGTGATCTCGTCGTTTCTCACCGGGGTAGGCGGGACGTTCTACGCGTTCTACCTGTTCTCGCTCCAGCCCAACGCGGTGTTCGGCATTCCGCTCTCGGTCGAGATCGTGATCCGGCCCATCGTGGGCGGCGCGGGCACGGTGCTGGGGCCGATCCTCGGCTCCTTTATCCTGAGCCCGCTGGCCGAGGCTTCCCGCATCTACTTCGGCCAGGGCGGCTGGTCGGGCGCCCACCTGATCGCCTACGGCCTCCTGTTGATCGCGGTCGTGCTGTTCCTGCCTCAGGGTGCCTATCCCGTCCTCCGCCGCCTGTGGTCGCGCCCGACCACGCGATAGCCCATGCCGCCCCTGCTCGAGGTGACCGGCATCTCCAGGCGCTTCGGCGGCCTGCAGGCCGTGCGCGACCTATCGCTGTCGATGGCGCGCGACGAGGTGCTCGGGCTCATCGGTCCGAACGGAGCCGGCAAGACCACCGTCTTCAACATGCTCTCGGGATTCCTCGCTCCGGATACCGGCGAGATCCGGTTCGACGGGCGTCCGATCGTCGGCCTCAAGCCCCACGCGATCTGTCGTCTCGGACTCTGCCGCACCTTCCAGATCGTGCGCCCGTTCCCGCACCTGTCGGTGCTGGACAACGTCCGCGTCGGCGCGCTGGCGCGGCGGCCTCACATGGCGGACGCGCGGAGCCGGGCGCGCGAGGTGATCGAGCAGGTGGGGCTCGGCGACAAGGTCGAGCAGCCGGCGGGGGGACTGACCCTCGCGGATCGCAAGCGCCTCGAGCTGGCGCGGGCCCTGGCCACCGAGGCGACGCTGCTGCTGCTCGACGAGGTGATGGCCGGGCTCAACCCGACCGAGATCGAAGCCATCGTCGCGCTCATCAAGCGGATCAACGCGTTCGGCGTCTCGATCCTGCTCATCGAGCACAACATGCGCGCGGTGATGAGCCTGTCGCACCGCATCGTGGTGCTGAACTTCGGCGAGAAGATCGTCGAGGGGAAGCCCGCCGCGGTGGCCAACCACCCGCGGGTCATCGAGGCCTATCTCGGCGAGGAATATGTCCACGCTCCTTCGCGTTGACGGCATCGAGGTCGGCTACGGCGACCTGACCGCGGTCACCGACGTCTCGCTCGAGGTGCGCGACGGCGAGGCGGTGGCGCTGATCGGGGCCAACGGCGCCGGCAAGACCACCACCCTGCGCGCCGTCTCCGGGCTCCTGCCCCTGCGGCGCGGCCGCATCGAGTTCGAGGGGCGGCGGCTGGACGGGCTGAGCCCATCGCAGATCGTGGCCCGCGGTCTCGCCCACGTTCCCGAAGGTCGTCAGCTCTTCCCGACCATGACCGTGCTGGAGAACCTGGAGCTGGGCGCCCGGACCCCGGCCGCCCGGGCCGCGCTGCGTGACACACTCGAGCGAGTCTTCGAGCTCTTCCCCCGGCTCCGGGAACGCGCCGCCCAGCTCGCCGGAACCCTGTCGGGCGGTGAGCAGCAGATGTGCGCCATCGGGCGGGGCCTCATGGCCCGTCCCCGCCTGCTCATGCTGGACGAGCCGAGCCTGGGCCTGGCCCCCGTCATGGTGAAGGCCATCTTCGAGGATCTGGGGCGCATCAACAGCCAGGGGATCACGATCCTGCTCGTCGAGCAGAACGTCCTGCGGTCGCTCCACCTCGCCCATCGGGGCTATGTGCTCGAGAACGGGCGGATGACCCTGTCCGGCCCTCGGGATGATCTGCTTGCGAGCGGGCACATCAAGCAGGCCTACCTGGGACTGTAGGCCCCCGAAAATTCGGTATAATTCCTCGCCCGGCGGGCCGAGAATAGCCTCGTGAGGCGCTTCACCCGGGGGTTCCTCGTTCCGTTCCTGCTGCTGGCCATTCCGCTCGGGATCCTGGCCTCGCTGGGGTTCGTCGCCGCTCATCGCCAGCTCGTGCGCACGCGGGACGCCGCCATCGCCCGCACTGTGGACGCGGTGACCGTCCTGGTGGCCGACTACCAGGATTCCCTCCGGCGGGAGACCGTGTTGCTCGCGCGAGACCCGGCGGTGATCGAGGGCGTCGAGAAGGGGGACTGGGCGACACTGGCCCGCGGCGCGTCACCTCGCGTGCTCGCGGTGACCCAGGACGGCCTCGCCGACTTCATCACCATCCGCGACCGCCGCGGCGCGCCGCTCGTCCAGGTCCCGGCCGGCGCGCCGCCGAGCCTGCCCGGGCTCGCGACACCGGCCGAGCCGGTCCCGGCCCTCCGGCTGGCCGGCGGCCGCCCGTACTTCCTGGTGACCGCACCCGTCAGCGCGCGGGCCGATCGCGACCCGGCGGCCGCCGGCACCGTCGTGGCCGGGCGCCGCCTCGAGGGGCTCGGTCCGCTGCTCGATCGCATGCCCGCGCGCCCGACCGTCGTGTTCCTGGCCGGCGATCGGGCGCTCGCGGCGAGCCGGGACGAATTGCCGCCTGCGGGCTGGATGCCCGCGGCCGCCACCGGCACGGTGACGGTCGGTCAGGAGCCCCACGCCGTCCGCCGGCTCGAGAGCCCCGTCATGGCCTCGCCCGACGGCGCCCTGTGGGTCGTGCTGCCGGTGGGGGAGTTCTCCCGGGCCGAGCAGCGTCTGCTGCTCGAGTTCCTCGCGCTGCTGGGCGGCGCGGTGGTGGTGCTGGCCGGCGTGGTGCTTGCGTTCCTACCCGAGCCCACGCGCTCGCGTCCGGCGCCCGGCCCGCGATCGGACAGTCCGCGGGTCGCCCTGGAGCGGCGTAACCGGGAGCTCGAGGCGTTGAACGCGATTTCGGCCACCATCGGCCGCGGGGCGGACCTGGCCACGACGGCCGAGGAGACCCTCGAGGTCGTGCGCGGGCTCGCAGGCATGGACGTGGGGGCCGTCTACCGTCTCGACGCGGTGGCAAGTGAGCTGGTCATGCTGGCCCAGAGCGGATTCGACCCGCAGTACGTCGAGCGGTTCCGGGTCCGGCCGCTCGGCGACTCGCACATGGGCGAGGCGGCGCGGACGGGCCGGATCCTCGTCACGCATCTCGACACGGCGCCGCCGTCCACCGAGACCATCCGGCAGATGGCCGCCGAGCGCGCCCATCGTACCCAGCTTGCGATCCCGATCCCGGTCGACCTGAAGACGTGGGGCGTGATGGCGCTCGTCTCCACCGAGCAGCGGGAGTTCTCGGCGGAGGAGATGCGGATCCTCTCGGGGGTGGCCCAGACCGTCGGGCTCGCGGTCGAGCGGGCGCAGTTGCAGGAGATGGCGGGGGCTCGGCTGGGCCGCCTCGAAGCCCAGCGGGTGATCGAGCGACAGATCTCGGAGCAGGTCGACACCGAGGAGCTGCTCGTCGTCATCGCGCGCTCGGCCCAGCGGCTGGTCGGCGGGGCCTACGCCGCGCTCTACCTGGTGGAGGGCGAGACCCTGCGTCCCCGCGCGTGGTCCGACGTCGGAGACTGGATCCGCGATCTCCGCTTCAAGATCGGGACGGGAGAGGCCGGCGTTGCGCTGGCGAGCGGGCGCGGCTCGCTGATCAACGACTACCCGGGCTCGCCGAACGCGATGACCGAGTTCGTGCCGTTCACGAGCCGGCTGCTGGTCGCGCCCCTGATGGCGGGCGCGCGGGCGCTCGGCGTGATGACCGCGGGCCGGGGTCCGGGCGCGCCGCCGTTCAGCGAGGAGGATCTGTCGATCCTCACCGATTTTGCGACGCAGGCCGCGGTGGCGCTCGAGCACGCGCGCCTCTTCGCCGACGCCAATCGCAACGCGGCTCAGTACCAGGCCCTCCTCGAGGTCAGCAGCGTGGTGTCCTCCACCCTCGAGCCGGATCGCGTGCTGGATCTCGTGGTCGACCGGTGCCGGGCGCTGCTCGGGGTGGTCGGGCTCGGTGTGTTCCGCCTCGAGCGCGCCACCGGGGTCATGGTGTGCGAGCGGGGGCGCGGGCTATCTCCCGAGTTCATGGGCTCGCTCCGGGTCCGGGTGGGCGAGGGCACCACCGGCCGCGCGGTCGACCGCCGCGAGCCGGTGTGGACCGAGGACGTTCTGAACGACCCCGGGGTGCCCATGAGCGAGGGGACGCGGACCCTCGTGGAGCGCGAGGGCTACCGCGCGGTGCTCTCGGTGCCACTCGTGAGCAAGGGCGAGGCGCACGGGGCCCTCGCCGCCTACTGGTGGGAGCCGCACGTCCCGTCGGCGAGCGAGATCTCGGTGATGACCGCGCTCGCGGGGCAGGCCGCGGTGGCGCTCGACAACGCCCGGCTCTTCGCCCAGGAGCGGGACCGCAAGGCCTCGCTGTCCTCGCTGCTCGAGATCAACAAGAAGATCGGTGCGGTGGCCGCCCCGGAGATCCTGCTGACTTCGATCGCCGAGGAGGCGGCCCGCCTGCTCGAGCTCGACAACGCCGGCTTCCGGCTCCTCGACGGCGACGATCTGGTGGTGGCCGGGCTCGCGGGCACTGCCGCCGAGACCATGGCCCAGGCGCGAATCCGGGTGGGCGAGAGCCTGAGCGGCAAGGTGCTGGCCTCGGGCCAGGCGCTGATGTGCGAGCTCGAGGGCGCCGACATGGTCGCGGATCATCAGGCCGCCGGCCAGCGGCTCGGCTACACGCACTATCTCGGCGTCCCCCTGTTCGTGGGCGAGCGGCCCATCGGTGTTCTCGTCTTCCGCGGGCGCCGGCCGTTCACCGCGCGCGAGCAGGAGCTGGCCGAGACCTTCGCGGGGCAGGCCGCGATCGCCATCGACCACTCGCGCCTCTACCGCGAGGCGTCCGAGCAGGCCGAGCGCATGCGCGCGGTGGCCGAGCTCGGCCGCGTGCTGGTGTCCACGCTCGACGAGGCCCGCGTCCTCGAGCTCGTCGCGACCCAGGCGCGGGAGACCGTCGGCTTGCCGGACCTGGCCATCTGGCTGCAGGATCCGGATGGCCGCGCGCTCCGACTGGCGGTCGGCCAGGGCGAGTTCTCCAGCTTGCTGTCGGGAGCGGCGAGGCCGCTGCAGAGCGACGAGGGAGTGGTGGGGCTCGCCCTCCGCGAGGGACGGCCGGTGTGGACTCCCGACGTGCTCAACGATCCGCGCATGCACCTCCTGCCCGAGACGCGGCGCTGGATCGAGGAGGTCGGTGGCCGCGCGATCCTTGCCGTGCCGCTCGTCCGGGAGCACGTCCGGGGCGCGCTGGTCGCGTACCGCCGACGGGGCGAGCGCTTCGCGGACCGCGAGATCGAGCAGCTGTCGGTGTTCGCCAACCAGCTCGCGGCCGCCCTCGAGAACGCCCGGCTCTACGAGGCGCTCGACGTTCGCGCGGCCCGTCTCCGGCGCCTCACCCGCCTGGCCCACATCGTCTCGTCGTCGCTGGACATGGACGAGGTGCTCCGGGCCATCGCGGAGGCGGCCGCCGAGCTGATCGCGGTGCCGCTCGCCAACTTCTGGGTGGCGAACGAGGTGACGCGCACCCTCACCCTGCGAACCGTCTCGGCCGATTTCGGCCTCGACCTGCCCACCCGCGAGCTGCCATTCGTGGAGGGCACCGCGGGCTGGGTGGCCCAGCACCGCCAGCCGCTCGAGATTCCCGACGTGGAGCAGGATCCGCGCTTCGAGTTCAAGGAGTGGGCGGCGGCGCACGGCATCCGCAGCATCCTGGCCGTGCCCATCCTGGTGCAGGACGCGCTGCTGGGAGTGCTCAGCCTGGCCGGCCGCGGGCCGATCCGGCTCGGCCCCGACGACCAGCAGCTGCTCGAGAGCTTCGCGGCGCAGGCGGGCGTGGCCATCCGCAATGCGGGCCTCTACGGCGAGACCCGCGGGCGCCTCGAGGAGAGCCGCGCGCTGCTCGAGGTCGCCGAGATCCTCAACTCCACGCTCGATTCGAAGCGGCTGCTCCGGGAGGTCGCGATCAAGATCGCGCAGCTGTGCCGGGTGGACCGGTGCTCGATCCAGCGCTGGGTCGACGGGCGCGTGGTGCCCCTCATGTCCCAGTACGCGGACGGGCACCAGGACCCGGAGCGCTGGGAGCAGTTCCGGCGCATGGCGGTGACGCTCCCGCTGGATCCGCCGCTCCACTCCCGCGCGGTGCAGACACGCCGGCCGGTGATCGTGCCCGACGCGAGCGCGAGCGACCTGGTGCCGGCCTCGTGGGTGGAGGCCTTCGGCGTCAAGTCCACGATGGCGGTGCCGCTGATCCGGCAGGACGAGGTCATCGGCGTCATGATCCTCGAGCACGTCGAGCGGGTCGTGCCGTTCGAGCCCTGGCAGGTGGACCTCGCGATGGCGGTCGCCGGCCAGCTGGCGCTGTCGCTGACCAACGCGGGCCTCTACACCCAGGTGCAGGAGCGGCTGCGCGAGACCACCGCCCTGCTCTCGGTCGGGCGCGCGCTCTCCCGCCCCGACTCGGCGCAGGACGTCATGCGCCTGGTCGCGCGCGAGGTCGGGCAGGCCTTCGGGGCCGACATGGTCGGGGTCTACGCGCTCGACACGAAGCGCGAGGCGCTGGTTCCCGTGGCCGGCTACCATGTGCCCGCGCATCTGCGCGAGCACTTTGTCACGCACCCGTTCGTGCTCTCGCGATTTCCCGCGCTCACCCAGGTGTGGCGCGAAGGCCGCGCCGCCTGGTCCTCCGACGCGCGCTCGGATCGGCGCTTCGACGGCGCCGCGCTGGCCGGGGTGGAGGCTCACTCGGTGCTCTTTGCGCCCACCAGCGTGCGGGGCGAGCCGGTGGGGGCCCTGTTCCTGGTGTGGTGGCAGACCGGCCGCGAGTTCTCGGACTCGGAGGTGCGCCTGGTCGAGGGGGTGGCGGCCCAGGTGGGCCTCGGCATGGAGAACGCCGAGCTGGCCCGCCAGACCGAGACGAAGCTGCAGGAGACCGAGACGCTCCTGTCGGTGAGCCAGGCTCTGGCCTCGACGCTCGACGTGGACGCGCTGGCCCGGGAGCTCCTGCGCCACGTGGTTCGCGGTCTCGGTGCCGACCTGGCCGGCCTGTGGCTCGTCGAGGACAACGGTCAGTGGATGGCCCCGCTGGCCGGCTACCACGTGCCCGCCGATCAGCGGGAGCGCATGCGAGGCACCCGGATCGCGCTCACCGGTGGACCGTCGTTCTACGACGAGGCCCTACGCCGCCGGCAGGCGGCGGTGTCGACCGACGGAGTCAACGACCCGCGCCTGCCCGAGCACATCCGCCGCGCCATCCCGGTCCGCACCCATCTCTTCGTCCCGATCGTGGCGCAGGATCAGATCATCGGAGGGTTCGCGGCCGGCTGGTGGCACGAGACCCGCGATCTCTCGGACGCCGAGCTCCGGCTGATGGAGGCGGTGGCGAGCCAGGCCGGCGTCGCGTTGCAGAACGCGCGCCTCTTCCAGGACAACCAGCGCCGGGTGCAAGAGCTGTCGGTCCTCCACGAGCTGTCGCGCGCCGTCACCGGCCAGCTGGACCAGGCGGGGTTGCTCGACGCCGTGTACCAGCAGGTGTCGCGTGTGGTCGACGTGCAGAGCATGGCGGTGCTGCTGCTGGACGAGGAGCACGACCGGCTCGCGGTGGTCCTGCGGGTGCGGGACGGCCGGCGGTGCGACGACGAGGAGCCGCGCTTCTATCCCCGCGGCGGCGCGGGGCTCTCCGGATACGCCTTCGACACCGGCCGCCCGATCCGCACCGCGGACTACGTGGCCGACTGCGCCCGGTACGGCGTGGCCCCGCTGCCCGCGGTCGTCGGGCTACCCTACTGCCTGATCGTTCCCATGACCGCGGGCGAGCGCGTGCTCGGGGTGCTGTCGCTGCGGAGCCCGGACCACCCCTTCAGCGAGGCGGACGAGCGCCTCCTCGTCAACATCGCGCAGCTCGCGGCCCTCATGCTGCGCAGCGCGTGGCTCTACGAGGAGCGCTCGCGGGCCTTCGGCGAGCTGGCCGACGCTCAGGATCAGCTCGTGCGGACCGAGAAGCTGCGGGCCCTCGGCGAGATGGCCTCGGGGGTGGCCCACGACTTCAACAACGTGCTGGCCTCGATCCTCGGGCGGGCTCAGCTGCTGCTGGAGCGCGTCCAGGACGTCAAGCTGCGCCAGTGGCTCAAGGTCATCGAGCGCGCCGCGATGGACGGCGCGCGCACCGTGCGCCGGCTCCAGGACTTCACCGGCATCCGGCGCGACCAGCCCGCGGTGGCGGTGGATCTCAACCAGATCATCCAGCAGGTCCTCGAGGCCACCGAGTCGAGCTGGCGGCACGACAGCCGGCGCCGCGGTGTGGAGATCGAGGTGGTGACCGACCTCGCCGAGCGCCTGCCTCGCATCGCGGGCGATCCGGCCGAGCTGCGCGAGGCGTTCACCAACCTGGTGCTCAACGCGATCGACGCGATGCCGCGAGGCGGCACCCTCACCCTGCGCACGAGCATCGGGGAGGGGGCGGTGGGAGACGTCCGGGTCGACGTCAGCGACACCGGGACCGGGATTCCCGAGCACATCCGGCAGAAGATCTTCGATCCGTTCTTCACCACCAAGGGGCCGAAGGGCACGGGCCTCGGCCTCTCGATGGCCTATGGTATCCTTGCCCGCCACAGCGGCCGGATCACGGTCGAGAGCGAGGAGGGGCACGGCACCACCTTCCACCTCGTGTTCCCCGCGACCGATCGGATCGCGGAGGCCACCTCGCCCGCCGCCTCGCTCGCCGGCTCGGCGGTACCGCTGCACTGCCTGGTGGTGGACGACGAGCAGGAGGTGGCGGAGGTCGTGGCCGACATCCTCACGGGCGCGGGGCACACCGCGGTGATGGTGGGCACCGGTCAGGCCGCCGTCGAGCGGATCGGAGTCGAGCGGTTCGATCTGGTCTTCACGGACCTGGCGATGCCCGGGATGACGGGCTGGCAGGTGGCGCGCGCGGTCAAGGATCGGGCGCCGGAGGTTCCGGTGGTGATGATGAGCGGATTCGGCGTGGAGGTCGCTCCGGAGGAGCTGCGCACCAACGGGGTGGACCTCGTCCTGGCGAAGCCGCTCCAGATCCGCGACGTGATGGACGCGGTGAGCACCATCCTCCGCGTTCGCGACGGCCAGCCGTGACCAGCCCGATCATCACCGAGGCCCTGCGCGCCCTGATCGATCGCCGCGACCTGACGCGCATCGAGGCGGCGGGGGCGATGGAGGCGATCATGTCGGGGGCGGCCACCAACGCCCAGATCGCCGCGTTCCTCACCGCGCTGCGCATGAAGGGCGAGACCGTCGAGGAGCTGATCGGCTTCGCGCAGGTGATGCGGCAGAAGGTGGTCAAGGTGCGAGCCCGCGCCGGGGACCTGATGGCCCAGACCGGCACCGACCGCGAGATGCTGATCGACACCTGCGGCACCGGCGGCGACGCGTCCGGCACGTTCAACGTGTCCACCGCCACCGCGTTCGTGGTGGCGGGCGCCGGGCTGAAGGTCGCCAAGCACGGCAACCGCTCGGTGTCGTCGCTGTGCGGCTCCGCCGACGTGGTGGAGACGCTCGGCATCAACATCGAGCTGAGCCCGGCCAAGGTCGCCCGGTGCCTGGACGAGATCGGCATCGGCTTCCTCTACGCTCCCCTGCTGCACACCGCGATGAAGCATGTGATGGCCGCGCGTCGGGAGATGGGGGTGCGCACGGTGTTCAACATGCTAGGGCCCCTGACGAATCCGGCCGGGGCCAACGTCCAGGTGATCGGCGTCTACGCGCCGTCGCTGGCCGAGCCGCTGGCTCACGTCCTCGCCGAGCTCGGCACCATCCGGGCCTTCGTCGTCCACGGCGCCGACGGGCTCGACGAGATCTCGAACACCGGGGAGAGCCAGATCGCCGAGGTGCACGAGGGGGTGGTGCGGAGCACGCGAGTGCGCCCCGAGGACTTCGGCATGCCGCGGGCCGCCATCGCCGACCTGCAGGGAGGTGATCGGCAAGAGAACGCCGAGATCATCCGCCGGATCCTGGGCGGGATGCTGGGCGCCCGCCGCGACATCGTGCTGATGAACGCGGCGGCGGCCCTGGTGGCCGGCGGGAAGGCCCGCGACTTCAAGGAGGGCGTTAGCCTGGCCGCGCAGTCGATCGACTCGGGCGCCGCCCGGCGCAAGCTGGAAGCGCTGACCGAGCTCTCCGAGCGCCTCGCCGCTGAGCCAGCCGCCTAGCCCCACGGGCCATTGACCCCGCCCGGCTGGCGCGGTTACAATGGCGCCGGTCGCAGTAACTGCCCGTCGCGCCTGCGTGAATCCCGTTTCGAGCTCGACGAGGGCGTTGAGCGGCCAGCCAGAGTTCTAGAACACTCGAAGGCGAGGGGACACTTGGCCAGTCGCGTGCCGCGCTATCACCAGATCGCCCAGGTTCTGCGCGAGCGGATCGTCGGGGGCGGTCACGGTCCCGGCAAGCGACTCGATAACCAGCGCAGCCTCGCCCGGGAGTTCGGTGTCACGCTGATGACGCTGCGCCAGGCCCTGGATCTGCTTGAGCGCGACGGCCTCATCGCGCGACGACACGGCCTGGGCACGTTCGTCGCGCGTCCCTCGATCGACTACGACATCCTGCATCTCCGGGCGCTCGCGGGTGACCTCTCCGCGCTGGGCGAGGATGTGGCCACCCGATTCCTGCGCAGCTACACGACGGCGGCCGATCGCCGGGTCGCCGAGCCGCTGGGACTGCGGGCGCGGGCCGATGTATTCGTGCTCGAGCGTTTGCGACTCGTGGACGGAGAGCCGGTGAGCTTCCAGGCCTCCTACCTTCCGCCCGCGCTCGGCGAGGAAGTCTCCAAGGCCGATCTCGCGGTGACACCGCTGCGGCAGGTCCTGGCCTTCAAGCTCGGGATCGAAATCACCGCGGCTCGCGAGACGGTCTCCGCGGTGCTGCTGGAGCGTCGGGCGGGCCGCGAGCTCGGCTGCCGCCCGGGCACCGCCGCCTTCCGCTCCGACCGCATCTCGATGGGCGCCGACGGCACCCCGATCGTCTACGACCGCGTCTACATCCCCGGCGACCGCTTCCGCATCACGCGCCAGCTCCGCTACGACACGCTGAACGGCGGCAACCGTCCTGATCGGGCGCCGGATTCGGTCGACGCGCGCGAGGGGGTTCGGATGAGCGCTTGCGCGAAGGAGCCGAACCGCCAAACCGAAGTCCTCGACGTTGAAGCGACTGAAACATCCGCTTGCGCGAAGGAGCCGAACCGCCAAACCGAAGTCCTCGACGTTGAAGCGACTGAAACATCCGCTTGCGCGAAGGAGCCGAACCGCCAAACCGAAGTCCTCGACGTTGAAGCGACTGAAACATCCGCTTGCGCGAAGGAGCCGAACCGCCAAACCGAAGTCCTCGACGTTGAAGCGACTGAAACATCC
>Ga0335085_10001970_pt1 | contig 40265 bp, 27 predicted proteins | sample Lox_Sample_45_FD_206712 | JGI IMG/M metagenome (GOLD analysis project Ga0335085, IMG submission 206712) | Soil microbial communities from Loxahatchee National Wildlife Refuge, Florida, United States - Lox_Sample_4.5 | ecosystem: Environmental > Terrestrial > Soil > Wetlands | place: USA... | reverse complement strand
CGCCTCGCACGGGCTCACGGTGTGGCACGAGCCGCGCCGCGCGAGCTTCCAGCTCGGCTGCGCCGCGACCATGGCCGAACGCCTCGGCGTGAGCGTGGTGAGCGATTTCCGCTCCCGCGACGTGGCGGCCGGCGGCGAGGGCGCGCCGCTGGTGCCGCGCGCCGACCGGCTGCTGTTCGCGCGCGACGACGCCCCGCGGGCACTGCTGAACATCGGCGGCATCGCGAACGTGTCGGTGGTGCCGCGCCGCGGCGACGACGCGCCGCTGGTCGCGTTCGACACCGGCCCGGGCGTGATGGTGATCGACGCGTGCGTCCGGCGGCTGTTCCCGGGGCACGGCTACGATGCCGACGGCGCCATCGCGGCGTCGGGGCGCGTGCTGGAGCCGGCCCTCGCCCGTGCCCTGGCGCAACCGTTCTTCGCCGCCGCGCCACCCAAGTCTACGGGGCGCGAGCTGTTCGGCGACGCCTTCACCGAGCGGTTCATCGCCGAATGTCTGGAGAGCGGTGAGCCCGCCGACACCATCGCCACCGCAACCGAGCTGACGGCCCGTGCCATTGGGCTCGCCGCGCGGTTCATCCCGCCGGCGCTCGCGCCCGCCGACCTGCTGCGTTCGGGCGGCGGCGCCCGCAACCGGACGCTCACCGCCGCCATCGCGCGCGCGTGGCCCGCGATGCCGCACCGCGACTTCGGCGAAGTGTTCTTCGACGGCGACGCCAAGGAGGCGGTGGCGTTCGCGTTCCTCGGCCTGCTCACCTGGACCGGCCGGACCGGCAACGAGCCGGGCGCCACCGGCGCCGGCGGCCCGCGGATACTGGGCACGGTGACGACCGCGTGACGGCGTCCGCCGCCCGCCTCGTGATGCCCGCGATCTGCTGGGACGACGCCGATGGGTACGCGCCGGCGCGGGCGGCCGTCGACGACGCGCTGGCGTTAGGCGTCGGCGGGTTCATCCTGTTCGGCGGCGAGCGGGCGGCGGCGCGCCGCCTGGTGGAGGACCTGCGCGCGGCGGCGCCGCACCCGCTGCTCATTGCCTCGGACCTCGAACGCGGCGCCGGCCAGCAGCTCGCCGGCCTGACGCCCCTGCCGCCGCTGCGCGCGCTCGCCGCGCTGGGCGCCGACGCGGTCGCCGAAGCGGCCGCCATCACCGCCGCCGAGGCGCGCGACATCGGCATCAACTGGGTGTTCGCGCCGGTGTGCGACCTCGACATCGAGGCGGCCAACCCCATCGTGCAGACCCGCAGCTTCGGCGCCGACGCCTTCGAGGTCGGCGACCTAGCGGCGCGGTGGATCGCGCGCTGCCAGGCCGCCGGCGTCCTCGCGTGCGCCAAGCACTTCCCCGGCCACGGCCGCACCGTCGCGGACTCGCACGCCACGCTGCCGGTGGTCGAGGCGGGTCACGAGCTGAATCGCGACCTGACGCCGTTCCGCCGCGCGGTGGCCGCCGACGTCGCCACGGTGATGACCGCCCACGTCGCCTATCCGCGGTGGGACCAGAGCGGCGCGCCCGCGACCTACTCCCGGAGCATCGTCACCGGCCTGCTGCGCCGGGACCTGTTCTTCGGCGGCCTGGTCGTGACCGACGCGCTCATCATGGACGGCGCCCGGGCCCAGGGCGGGGAAGCGGCGGGTGCGGCGGCGGTGATTCAGGCGGGCGGCGACATCCTCCTGTACCCGCGCGAGCCGCGCGTGGCCGCCGGCGGCCTCGCCGACCTGGACGTCACCGGCCCGTTGCGCCGGCTCGACGCCGCGTTAGGCAGGACGGCGCCGCCCGCACCGCTCGCCGACGCCGCGGTAGCGACGCACCGCGAGCGCGGCCGCGCGCTGGCGCGTCAGGCGGTGCAGGTGCTCCAGGGCGACGTCCGCGCGCTGCGCGGCGCGGCCGCCGTCGAGATCGTGGACGACGACGCCGGCGGCCCCTACCCGCTGCCGCCGCGCACCGCGTTCGCCGAGGCGCTGGCGCGCGCGGGCGTCGCGCTGCGGCCGGACGGCGAGCGGATCGTCCTGCTGTTCGCCGACGTCAAGGGATGGAAAGGCCGCGCCGGCCTGTCCGCGGACAGCCGGCGCCGGCTGGGCGCGCTGCTCGAGCGCCCCGCGACGGTCGTGGCGTTCGGGCACCCGCGGCGCGTGGCCGACGTGCCGGGCGACGGGCCGGTCCTGTGCGCCTGGAGCGGCGACACGCTCATGCAGGAGGCGGCGGCCCACCGCCTGGTGTCCGGCACCGGGTGAGGGCGCTCGACTGGCTGGTCGTCGCCCTGTATCTGGGCGGCACGTTGTGGCTTGGGCTGGTGCTCGCGCGCCGCGGCTCCAGGAGCCTCGCCGAGTACTTTGTCGGCGGCCGCTCGATCCCCTGGTGGCTGGCCGGCGCCTCGATGGCCGCCGCGACGTTCAACGTCGACACGCCGCTCTACGTCGCCGGCGTGGTCGCGCGGCGCGGCATCGCGGGCAACTGGGAGTGGTGGGCGTTCGCGTTCACCCACGTGTTCATGGCCGTCGTGCTGGCGCGGCTGTGGCGGCGAGCGGAAGTCATGACCGACGCCGAGTTGATCGAGCTGCGCTACCACGGCCGGCCCGCGGCGCTGCTGCGCGGCACCCGCGCCTTCCTGTTCGGCATCCCGCTCAACTGCATCGCGATCGGCTACGGCATGCTCGCGATGCGCAAGGTGCTCCTCGCCCTCGGCGTGGCCAGCCTGATCCCGCTGCCCGGCGACCGCGAGCTGTGGGCGGTGCTGATCATCGTCCTGCTCACCCTCGTGTACGCCGCCGCGGCGGGCCTGTGGGGCGTGGTCACGACCGACTTTCTCCAACTCGTCCTGGCGCTGCTCGGCGCGATGCTCGTCGCCGGGTACGCGCTGCGCGAGGTGGGCGGCCTGGGCGCGTTGCGTGCCGCGCTGGTGCACGCCGGCCACGGCGACGCGCTGCGCATCGTGCCGCGCCCGGGTGAGGCGTTCTTCGGCACGTTCCTCGCCTACCTGTTCCTCCAGTGGTGGTCGTACCGTCTCGCCGATGGAGGCGGGATGTTCGTGCAGCGCCTCTCGGCCGTCAAAGACGAGAAAGAAGCGGAGCGCGCCGCGCTGTTCTTCAACCTGCTCAACTACGTGATCCGCACCTGGCCGTGGATCGTAGTCGCGCTGGCGGCGTTGGTCGTCCTGCCCAACCTCGCCGACCCCGAGCTTGCCTATCCGGTCATGATGCTCCGCTATCTGCCGGCCGGCGTGCTGGGACTGGTGTTCGCGTCGCTGCTCGCGGCGTTCATGAGCACCGTGTCCACGCAGGTCAACTGGGGCGCGTCGTACGCGGTGCGCGACCTCTACCAGCGGTTCGTGAACCCGGCGGCGGACCAGCGCGCACTGGTCCGCGCCAGCCGCTGGTCCAGCGTGCTCATCACCGTGCTCGCGGCGGCGGCGAGCGTCGCGATGAGCGACGTGGGCACGGTATTCCGGTTCCTCATTCTGATCGGGAACGGCACCGGCACGGTGCTGCTGCTGCGCTGGTTCTGGTGGCGCGTCAACGCGTGGGCCGAGTGGACGGCCCTGGTGACGGGGAGCGTGCTCGCCGTGCTGGTCGTGGCGGTGCCGGCGCTCGCCGCGCTGTCCTTCGGCGCCAAACTCGCCATTACCGCGTTCGGCGCGATGGCGCTGTGGGTGCCCGCCATGCTGCTGACGCCGCCGGAGACGCCCGAGACGCTCGGCCGCTTCTATGCCAAGGCGCGCCCGGCCGGCCCGGGCTGGGGCCCGATCGCCGCGCTGGCCGGCGTGACCCCGGCCCGGCCGCTCGCGGCCGATGTGCGCGAAGCGGTCCTGATGCTGATGATGGTGCTCGGCCTGATGCTGGCGATCGGCGGGCTGGTGGTCGGGTCCGCCGCGTGGAGCGTGGGAGGGTCGGCGGCAGCGGCGATCGGGTGGCTGCTCAAGCGGAAGCGCGACAGATGACACCCGGAATGTGCGAAGGGTGCCGATGTCAAATTGATTTGACATCGGCACCCTCTGCCCCTGACGTCGCTTACGCCGTGGCGCTCACCAGATCAGGCTCGCGCCCAATCCGACGATCACGCCCGGCCGGTTGCTGCCGCTGATGGACGCGATGGACGCGTCGAGGTTGACCCCGAGCAGCTGGATGCCGCTGCCGGCCGAGAGGACGACCGTGTTGCTCAGGTCGCTGCTGATGCCGGCGCGGATCGGGAGAATGTGCAGCAGCCGCAGCTCGCCGCCGGCCGAGATGGTCTGCGCGGGCTGCTCGTCGAGGCCTTGCTTGATGCGCACCGAGCCGCCGGCGCTCAGCGTGATCCAGCCTTTGCGCAACGACGCGCCCACGCGCACCAGCTGCGAGAATCCGGAATTGGCCAGCAGGCTGTCGCGCATGGTCCGGGCGATGGGGTCGCCGGCGATGGCGGCGCCGCGCAGCGTCCGCGACTCGCTCAGGGTGTCCACGCCGCCGTCGGGCCGCTCGGCGAGCGTGTCGAGGGTGTACTCATACACCAGGCGGTCGGTGTTCCAGGTCATCGAGGCCAGCGCGTTCACGAGCACGGCGGACAGCGTGAGATTGGGGCCGCGTTGCAGCACGGCGCCGAAGTCCACGCCGTAGCCGCTGCCGGCGTTGAGCGAGCACGGGTCGGCGCTGGCGCTGAGGCTGAAGGAGCGCGAGCCGCAGCTGCCGCCCTCGTCGGTGTAGATGGCCTGGCCCTCGGCGCGCGCCACGAAGTTCGGATTCACCTGGAACTTGCTCGACAGCACCCCCGCCCGGCCGAGCGCGTGGCCCAGCACCCGCTTGTACGTCACGCCTAACGCCAGGCGGCCGAGCGCGGTTTCGCCGATCGGCAGCGCGAAGCTGCCGGCCAGCACCGTCGCGGCCCAGCCGGTGCCGCCCGAGCCGTTGGCGGTGAAGTACTGCCCCGGCCCCGACCGTTCCGCGTTGCCGTACAGCGCCAGCTCCACGGCGTCGGCGCCGAGCGAGCCCTCGACCTGGCCGGTGGTGTAGGCGGACAGGGCGATCGACCCGAACGAGATGCCGACCGGCGCGGCGGCGACGATGCCGCGGATCGTCAGCACGGAATCGTCCCGCGTGATCTGGTGGAGCAGGTAGGCCTTGTCGGCGCTGTCGAGCGTCTTGTTCGCGTACTTCTCGAAGTCACTGAGGGTGTAGCTGTTCGATCCCGTCTCCACCCGGACGTTGGGCAGGCCGAGCGTGAAGCTCGGGCGTCCCGTGGCGCCGAGCATGGCCGGGTTGCTGAAGGCGGCTTCCCAGCCGCGGGCCAGCGAGGTGTAGGAGCCGCCCAGCGCGATGGAGCGCGGAATGAACCCGGTGGGAAGCTGCGCCGCCAGGGCGGCGGGCACCACCAGCGCGGCAATCACCAGTTTCGTCGTGCGCATGGTTGGGCCCTCAGTGAGAGACGCCGACAGTGGCGACCAGCTGGATGCGGGCGCTCAGCTGGTCGGCGGATGTCAGCACCACGGGGGTCGCGCCGGAGTTCGCGATGCCGCTCAGCTTGAGCCACAGCGCGGACTTGGCGTTCGTGACGTCGGTCAGCATCTGGAAGTTGGTCGACGTGACGACGAGCGTGTCGACCACCATCGTATCCGACGTCGTCATGTCGAGCCGGAGCTGGATGGTGCGGGGGTTGCCGTTCACGAGAGCGTCGGGCGCTTCGCCGACGAACACGGTGTCGATCACGGCGAGCGCCGTCGTCTTGCGCAGCTCGAGGACGACCTTCGCGCTGCGCAGCAGGCCGGGGTCCGCGAACAGGTTGCCGACGCCGCCGCTCAGGCTCTGGCTCACCGGCGGGAAGCTGATGGGCACCGTGTCTTTGGGCGGCACCGCGAAGGAGCCGAACGCGCCGGGAAAGGAGATCGTCTGGCTGGGCAGCGGAATCACCCAGTCCGCGTCCCACTTGGGCAGCAGCGGCACGTCATGGCACGCGGCCCCTGCGGCCGCGCACAGGAGCGCGCCGGCGGCGGCCAAACAACGACGGTTCATCGTGACTCCTCCTAGGGTGAAACCAGCGCCATGGCGCGACGAATCGGGAGACCGAGAATCGCCCGGCCGGCCGAGCCGACGAGGCCACCGAACTCGATGCCGATCACCCGCCCGGTGCGGTCGAGAATCGGGCTGCCGCTCGCACCGCCGCCGCTGTAGGCATCGAGGCGCAACAACGAATCTGTCACGACGTCGGCGATGCTGCCTGTGACGAGGGTCGCACGCGGAATGCTGTCCGTGCCACCATATCCGGGAAATCCCATGAGGACGATGGGGTTTCCGGGCTCCGGTGCGGCATCCTGCGCCAGTCCCTGGACCACGGGGAAGGGGCCGGGATCCGTGATCTGCACCAGCGCCAGGTCGACGTCGGGCAGGACGCGCACCACGCGGGCGCGCAGCACCTCCGCGCTGCCGGAGAACTGCACGGCGATGCGCGTGGCGCGCTGGTTGCCGTGCTCGCCGGCGACCACGTGGCGGTTGGTGAGGATCTTGCCGTCCGGTGAGATGCAGAACCCCGTGCCGGTGAAGAACTCGGACGTGTCGCCTTCCAGCTCGACCGTCAGCACCGCGACGGCGGCGCGGTTGTTCCGGAGGATCGCGTTGTAGTCCACGTCGTCGGCGGACGCGATGCTGCGTTCGATGTTCGCCCGCCGCGAGACGACGCCGCTCATCTCGACTTGAAGCGTGCGGCGGCGCGCGGGATCGGTCTCGGCCGCCAGCTCCGCGTGGAGCGCCTTGATCGCCGAGTCGGCCTGCTGGCGCGCCGCCTGCATCTGCCCGACGAATCGCGCCAGGCTGTCGGCCCGCAGCACGGCGGCGTCGCGCGCCTTCGCCGCCTGCTGGTTGGTGTACATCAGCACCGACGCCGAGCCGACGAGCACGATCAACAGGAACGCCGTGACCGCGCGGAACCGCGAGCGCTGGGCCGCGATTTCGGCGCGGAGGACGCTGGTCTTGGACGGCGCCGGTGGCTGCGAGGGGTGCGGCGCCGGCCGCGGCGGCGGAGCCGCCGTCGGGCGCATCGCGCCCGGACGCGGCTGGCCGGCCGCCGGCGCCGCGCTGCCCGTCCCGCGCCGCACCGCGTCCATCACCTGTTCTTCCTGATCACGCAGGATGGTGAAGGCCAGTTCCGGGCCGTGGACGCCGCAGCGGATCACGTCGCCGTCCTTGAGCGGGACGTCGCCGGCGACGCGCTGGCCGTTCACGAACGTGCCGTTGGTGCTGCCGAGGTCGCGCAGCACGTACTGCGAGCCGTCGAGGAGGATGGCGGCGTGGCGCGTGGAGGCGTCGATGTCCTGCTCGGCGTCGAACCGCACGTCCGAGAGCGGATGCCGGCCGAGCCCGATGTAGGGCTTGTCGAGCAACTCCCGGTGGCCGGCGCGGGCCCCGGAGACGATCCGGATCTCACACTTCACGCATTGGCTCCGGGCGAGAGGAGGCCTAGAACGGCCACCACTTCTTCTTGGGCTCCGGCGGCGTCTCGGGCGCCGGCGGGGCGGCGGGCGGGTCGGTTCTGGACACGGTTTCGGTTGCCCGCTTGGAGCTGTCGGCGTCGGGCCGGTACACCGGCACCGGCTCGGTGGTCGACTCGGTGTCGAGCAACGGGTAGACCTGGTGCCCCACGGCCTCGTCGCCGTCGGGGGCGGGCAGGTCGTCACCGCCGAACCGCGCGACGATGCACGTGATGTTGTCAGGGCCGCCGCGCTCGTTGGCCAGGTCGATGAGCGCCTTGCACACCGCCACCAGCTCGGTGTTGGTGTTGACGATGCGCTGCATGTCGTCGTTCTTGACCGGCCCGGACAGCCCGTCGGAGCACATCACCAGCACGTCGCCCTTGCGCAGGTCCTGGCGGGTGAGGTCCACCTTGACGTTCGGGTCGGGGCCTAACGCCTGGAGGATGATGTTGCGGCGCTCGCTGACGGCCGCCTCTTCCTCGGTCAGCTCGCCGGCGTCCACCAGACGCTGCATCAGCGACTGGTCCTTGGTGATCTGGTGGATCACGCCGCCGCGGATCAGGTAGCCGCGCGAGTCGCCGATCTGGGTGAGGTACAGCGCCGTGCCGTACACGCCGCACGCCGTGGTGGTGGTGCCCATGCCGCGGTGCTCGGGGTGCTCCCGCGCGTACTGGTGAATCTGCTGGTTGGCGACCTCGACGGCTTCCTTGAGCCGGTAGGCGAACCGCTGCTCGGTGTTCTCCGGGTCGTTGGTCCACTCGGAGAGCATGTGGTTGTAGATGGTGTCGGTCGCCATCTCGCTGGCGATCTCGCCCGCCGCGGCGCCGCCCATCCCGTCGGCCACGACGAACAGCGTGCCGCGGGGGCCGAGGTCGTGCTCGCGCACGTCGGGCTGGAGCGAGGCCACGCGCCGGCTGAGATCGGCGACGAGGAAGCTGTCCTCGTTGTGCTCGCGGGTCTGGCCGACGTCGGTTCGGCCGAATACTTCGACGCGCACGGGCGTCATGGTCCTCCACTCCGCAGGCGGCGCAGCGCTTCGGCGGCTGCGGCGTTGGTCGGGTCGGTGTCTACGGCCCGTTGGAGCCACAGCTGGTAGCCGCTGGCGTCGTTGTCGTTCGCGTAGGTCTCTGCCAGATACTGTGCGGCCCGCGAACGCTGGGCGCGCGTCGCAACCGACGACCCCCACACGAAGGTGGCCAAGCTGCGGGCATGTGTATTGTCGTTGTCCATGACCGACGCCGCTAGGCCGAGTGAATCCTCAATGTGCGGGCTGGCCGGCGCTGGCCCAGGCTGGGTAGTGGTTGACTCCCGCTTGCTGGTCTCCCGCCCGGGATTGCGCGAGTTGCCGGGATTGGCCTGCGGCGGGTTCGGCCGCGTGCTCGCAGGGGCCTTGCTTGTGTCCGGCGCGGCGGCGTTCGCGATCGTGTGCGGCGTGTCGGTCGGCGTCTGCGGCTTGTGGTTCAGCATCAGGAGCGCACCGCCGCCGACGCCCGCTACCACCACGAGCCCCGCGCCGACCGCGACCGCCATCGGGAACCTCTTCGCCGGCGCCGGTGGCGCGACCGTCGCCGCTGGCGCCGCGGCCGCGGCGCCCTTCTTGGCGGCCTGCTGGTACTTGGTCGACAGATTGAGCGCGGCCTCGGTGTCCATCACCTGCGTGGCGAGGGCCGAGATGCGCGACTGGTCCACCCTCGTCTCCGGCATCGCGAGGCCCGCGACCGCGTCGGCGGTGTCGCGGCCGAAATCGGAGGCGCTGGCGTAGCGGTCCGCCGGCGTGCGGGCGAGCGCGTGATCGAGCACGGCCTGGAGCTTGGGCGGGAACGCGATGTCCGGCCGGGCCTCGGCCAGCGGCATCGGGTCGTCGGTGAGCCGCTTGATCATCGTTTCCTGCGCGCTGTCGGCCTGGAAGGGCAGCACGCCGGTCAGCATGCGGTAGAGCACCAGCGCCAGCGAGTAGATGTCGCTGCGGCCGTCGAGCTTGTCGCCGGAGAGCTGTTCCGGGCTCATGTACTCGGGCGTCCCGACGACCAGGCCGGTCTTGGTGACCTTCTGGCCTTCCTGGTCCCCCGCCACCGCCTTGGCGATGCCGAAGTCCACCACCTTGACCACGTCCGAGCCGTCGCGGCCCCGGATCACCATGATGTTGTCGGGCTTGAGGTCGCGGTGCACGATGCCCAGGTCGTGCGCGGCCGCGAGGCCGTCGGCCGCCTGCTTGAGGATGCTGGCGGCGCGCGGCGGAGCCAGCGCGCCTTCCTGCTCGATCAGGTCGGTGAGCGCCTGGCCTTCGATGAACTCCATGGCCAGATAGATGATGCCCTCGGGCGTCTCGCCGAAGTCGTAGATCTGGCAGACGTTGGCGTGGGAGATCCGGCTCGCGTTGGCCGCCTCGCGGTTGAACCGGCTGATGGCGTCGGGGTCGTTCGCCATGGACGGGTTCATGACCTTGATGGCGCTCTTGCGGCCCATCTTGACGTGCTCGCCGAGGTAGACGGCGCCCATGCCGCCCTCGCCGAGCTTCTTGATGATGCTGTACCGGTCGGCGACGACCTGGCCGACCAGGTCGGCGGTCGGGTTCTTGCTGCGCAGGGTGGAGCCGTCGAGCGGACAGAACTTGGTCGTGTCCGGATACTCCTTGCCGCACACCGGGCAGGTCTTCACGCGATCTCGACCGTCATGACCTTGTCGCCCACCAGGATCTTGGAGCCCTTGCCGAGCGCCACGTCGCCGCGCGCGGCCACCGCCACGCCGTTGCGGCTGCCGGCGTCCATCAGCACGAAGTCCGCGTCCTCGGAGCGCACTATGGCGTGCGCGCCGCTCATCGACGGGTCGTAGGGGAACACCCAGTCGCCGCGGTCCCTGCCTAACGTCACGTCGCGCCCCGGCGAGAGGTGGAACGTGTCGCGCACGCTCCCGTCGGCGCGGAGCTGGGCGAGCGAGGCGATGTCGGCGCTCGGCACCAGGGAACCCATCCGCCGTGTCGCGTCGGCCTCCGGTGGGTGCGGCCCGGGATAGCCGAGCCGGCGAAACCGGATCAGCTGCGAACCGACCAGGATCAGGTCACCGTCCACCAGCTTGTGCGGCCCGGTGAGGAACACCCACGTGCCGTTGCGCGAGCCCAGGTCGCGGATCACCAGGCGCGCGTCTTTCCACATGAGCAGGGCATGGATGGGCGAGAGGTACGTGTCGTCGGCGAAGCTGATGTCGGCGCCGCCCCGGCCCACGGTGGTTTCCTCGCCCAGCAGGCCGTGCCGCGTGCCCTTCGAGCCGTCTTCCTTCATGACGACCAGGGTCACCGGCGTGGTGGCGCGCTTGGCGGTGAACACCGCCGTGGCCTCGTGCGGCGCGCTGACCCGGGCGCCCTGGCCCAGCGGCGTGGCGCAGTTGGGGCAGAACTTGTAGCTGGCGTTCGCGATCGCGGCGCCGCACTTGGCGCAGGGCGGCACCGCGCCGGCCGGCGCGGCCGCCTCGAGCTTGGCGCCGCACGCGGCGCAGAAGGGGAGCGTGGCGTCCACCGGCTTGCCGCAGTTCGAGCAATGCGGGCCCGGCGCGGCCGCCGCGGCGGTGCCGCCGGCGGCGGGGGCCGCGCCCGCGCCTTGCGCATAGACGCGCGTGGCCGGAACCGGCTGCGCGCCGCCGGTCACCCCGGCCGACGCCGAGACGGCCATGGCCGAAGCCGACAGCGGCTTGCCACAATCCATGCAGAACCGCGAGCCGGATTCGTTCTCTCGGCCGCAGTGCGCGCAAGTCGTCACGCCTTCGCGGGCCTCCAACACATCGGCAAGGTGAGGATCGAGTGGCCAATATACGGGCCCGCTCAGGGTCGGGTCAATCGAAGCTAAACCGACACCGCAACGCAAGTTGGCGGGTCTGGTGGCGCCGGTGCGGTCCGTGTACGTTGCCCGCCATGAGCCGGAACGCGGCGCGAACCGCCCTGGGCGCGCTGTGCGCCGCCGCGCTGGCCGCGCCGCCGGTCCACGCGCAGCTGGCGCCCAGCCGGCGGCCGGCCCCGCTGCCGGCCATCCCTCCGGCGACCGGTCCGCTGGCCATTCATGTCGTCTATCCGGACAGCGGCGCCTTCATCGACGCCACCGACTCGACGTTCATTTTCGGCTCGCTGGGCACGGGCCGCGCGGCGCTGACGGTCGACGGGCAGCCGGTGCCGGTGGCGCCTAACGGCGCGTTCCTGGGCTACGTCGCGCTGCCCGACAGCGCCGCCGCGGTGTTGCGCGTGGTGGCGCGCGCGGGCGCCGACAGCGCGGCGGTCGACGTGCCGATCCGCCTCCCGCCGCGGCCGCCGGCGCGCGCCGGCGGCGCGTGGCTCGATCCGGGCAGCGCCGTGCCGCGCGGCGCGTGGTGGCTGCCCGCGGGCGAGCCGCTGCGGGTGAGCGTGCGGGCGGCCGACGGCGCGCGGGTCCTGCTGCGCCTGCCCGACGGCCGGACCATCCCGCTCGCGCCGGATACGACGACGGCCGTCCTGCCCGGGCCGTTCGACCGGCAGCCGGAGGCGCCGCGGGCGCCGGGCACCCGCTACGCCGGCGTGCTGCCGGCACGGCCGTTAGGCGGCCCGTTGCCCGCGCCGCTCGCCGACGGCGCGCCGGGCCCCGCCGATACCGCGGCCCTGGCCCGCCTGGTCGTGGTGGTGGGCACGGACACGGCGCGCGCCGTGCTGCCGCTCCGGCTGGACACCCTCGCCGGGGGCCCTCCGCCGGTGGTGGTCGTCGGGGCGGGCAAGAGCCGGGCCGGGGCGGGCGACGCCGTCGGGATGCCGGGGCCGGGCGGACCCTATCACTGGCTGATGGCGGACGGCACGCCCGCCGCGGTGACCGGCCGGAGCGGCGATCTGATCCGGCTCGCCTTGTCGCGGGAGTCGGTCGCGTGGGTCATGCGCGAGGAGGTGCTCGGCGTCCTGCCGGCCGGGACGCCGCCGCCGGCCGCGCGGGCGGCGCTGGTGCGCCTGACCGCCGGCCCGGAAGCGGTGCGCGCCCGCGTGGCGCTCACCGCGCGGGTTCCGTACCGGGTGGATGAAGACGGCGACAATCGCCTCGTCCTGACGCTCTACTCGGCGGTGTCGGATCTGGACTGGGTGCAGTACGGCTCGGTCGACTCGACGGTGCGGCGGATCAGCTGGGCGCAGCCGGCGGCCGACGTCGTCACGGTGACCTTCGAAACCGCGCGGCCGGTGTTCGGATACCGGGTCGGCTGGGACGGCACCGACCTGTTGCTCGACATCCGGCGCCCGCCGCTGGTGGATCGCCGCCACCCGCTGCGCGGCCGGCTCATCGCCGTGGACCCGGGCCACCCGCCGGGCGGCGCGACCGGCCCGACCGGCCTGCGCGAGGCCGACGCCAACCTCGCCGTGGCGCTCGCGCTGCGCGCGATCCTCGAGCGCGAGGGCGCCCGGGTGGTGATGACCCGCACCACCGACACCGCGCTCAGCCTCTACCAGCGGGTGGCCGTGGCCGACTCGGCCGATGCCGATCTGCTGGTGTCCATCCACAACAACGCGTTCCCCGACGGGGTGGACCCGTTCGCCAACAACGGGACCAGCACGTACTACTATCATGCGCGCGCGGCGCGGCTGGCCGCGCTCATCCAGCAGGGGCTGCTCTCCGAGATGGGGCTGCGCGACCTGGGCTACGGCCGGGGCGACCTCGCCATGGTGCGGCCGACCTGGATGCCCGCGGCGCTCAGCGAGGGCGCATTCCTCATGATCCCCGAGCAGGAGAACGCGCTCCGGACGCCGTCGTTCCAGCGCGCCTACGCGCGCGGCGTGGCGATCGGCATCGCGGCGTACCTCGCGGAGCGCTTCGGAACTCCGCGGTGAGGGCGCGGCGGCTCGTGCCGCTGTGCGCGCTCGGCGCCCTGCTGATCGCGCGTCCGGCCGCGGCGCAGGACCCCAGCGGCGCGTGGCGCATCATCGAGACCGATCACTTCCGCGTCTACACGCGTCCCTCGTATCACGACGTCGGGTTGCGCGCGGCGGCCGAAGCGGAAGCCGCGTGGGCCGCGCTCGCGCAACTGCTGACGCCGCCCCGGGGCCGGATCAATCTGGTCGTGGCCAACAACGTGGACTACGCGAACGGCTTCGCCACCACCTATCCCACTCCCACCGTGGTGCTCTACGCGGTCCCCCCCGCCGCCGACGTGGAGCTGGCCGAGTACGACCGCTGGCTGCGGCTGGTCATCACGCACGAGCTGGTGCACGTCTTCCACCTCAATCTCGTGCGCGGCTGGTGGGGCGCGGCGCAGGACGTGTTCGGCCGCGCGCCGGGGCTGTTTCCCAACGAGTACACGCCCACCTGGCTCAAGGAGGGCGCGGCGGTTTTCTACGAGTCGAAGATCACGGGCGAGGGCCGGCTCGAGGGCAGCTATCACCGCGCGATCGTGCGGGCGCAGGTCGCGGAGGTCGGCCCGCTGGCGATGGGCGCCGCGGGCGGCATCGGGCCGCGGTGGCCGGGCGGTGTGCGGCCGTACGCCTTCGGCGCGACGTTCTTCGACTATCTGCTCTCCGCGCGCGGCGACACCATCATGCCGCGATTGTTCGACGCCATCGCGCGGCGGCCGCTGCCGTGGATCGAACTCAACGCCGACCTCACCGCCGCCGCGGGGCTCAGCTTCACCGCCGCGTGGGACGATTGGATGCGCGCGGCGGTGGCGGACGCGCGCGCGAGCGTCCCCGGGGCGGCGGAGGAAATCGTGATCGCCTGCTGCCAGCGGATGACCGAGCAGCCGCGGCTGTCGCCCGACGAGCGCCGGCTGCTGTTCGTGCGCTACGACGGGCGCGACGTGCCGCGCCTCGCGGTGTGGGACCGGGACGCGGGCACGGTGCGCGACGTCGCGCGCGTCAACACCGACGAGGGCGTCGCCTGGCGCGGCGCCGACATGCTCGTCGCGCAGCTCGAGTTCACCGGCCCCTACACCGAGCGCTCCGACCTCTGGCAGGTGAGCGCGCGGGGGCACACCCGGCGCCTCACGCACGCCGCCCGGTTGCGGCAGCCCGACGCCGCCCCGGACGGCGCGATCGTCGCGGTGCGGACCGTCCCGGACGGCAACGAGCTGGTGATGCTCGATGGCGATTCGGCGCGCGCGCTCGTCCCGGCGCGCCCGGGAGTCGAGTGGGCGTCGCCGCGGTTCAGCCCCGACGGCCGGACCATCGCCGCGATTCGCGTGGTGGACGGCCAGCACGACGTCGTGCTGCTCGGACGCGACGGCGCGCTGGTTCGGCAGGTCACCAACGACTCGGCGATCGACCGGACGCCGGCCTGGACGCCCGACGGAGCCTGGGTGCTGTGGGCCCACGAGATCGAGGGCGTGTCGCAGATCGTGGGGATGCGGCTCGCCGACGGCGGCACCTTCCGGTTCACGACGGCGCCCTTCGGCGCCTACGCGCCCGCCCCGGCCACCGACTCGCTGTTCTACCTGTCGTATCACGCGGACGGATTCCGGCTGGTTGCCGTGCCATTGCGGGGCTTGCCGTGGACGCCGGAACCAGGGCTGCGCGCGGCTCCGCCGACGCCGCCCCAGCCGCCGTACCGGGACCTGCCCGCCCGCCCGTTCCCGGCCTTGCTGCCCCATTACTGGCTGCCCGCCGCGGTGACCGCGGCCCCGGGCCTGCTGGTCGGCGCGCTGACCGCCGGCGAGGACCCGCTGGGCCGGCACGTCTACTACGCCGACTTCGGTGTCGGAACCGGGGCGGCCCGCGGCCGGTGGCGCGGCGCGGTGTCGTACGCGTACACGGGCGTATCGCCGCTGGTGTTCGACGTCGAGGCCTCGCGCGAGCAGGACACCTACCTCATCGGAACGGCGGGCGCGCTGCGCTCGGCGTGCTGCCTGGCGGAGGACCGGGTGGGCGCCGGGGCCACCGTCCTGGACCGCCACTGGCGCACGACGCTCGACGCGCGGTTCGGCGGCGAGTACGACGGGGTGGAGCGGTTCGAGCGGCGCGCGGGCGTGTCGCTCAGCGCGGGCGCATCGCACGTGCTGGCCGCTCCGCTCGCCATTTCGGCGCAAGGCGGTTGGGTCGTGTCCGCCCGGGCGCGCTACCGCCGGCGCCAGGACGCGCCGCTGTCGGCCACCGATGTGACGCTGGCCGGCGCGGCGTACGTCCCCGGGGCCAGAGTCGGGTTTGCCCGGCAGGTGTTCGCGGTGCGCGCGGCGGCCGGGTTCATCGCGGGCAGCGACAGCGTGAGCTACGGCGTGGGCGGCGTGTCGGGCGGGACCTTCCAGCCGGTTCCCGGCGTGGTGTTAGGCGGCGGCGGGCAATCGTTCCCGGTGCGCGGATATCCGGGATCCTGGCTGGCGGGGCGCACCACCGCCAGCGTCGCCGCGGAGGTTCGCACGCCGCTGGCCCTGGTGGGGGACGGCCCCGGCCTGTTCCCGCCCGTCACGCTGGACCGCCTGTCCACGACACTGTTCTTCGACGCCGGCGCGGCGTGGTCGAGCCGGTACTGCGCGGCCGGCGCCGGCGGGCCGGCGCCGGAGTGCCGGCGGGTCGTGAGCAGCGCGGGCGGCGAGCTGGCGATCGACGCGGGTGTGACGTACGACTTTCCCGTACGGGTCCGCCTGGGAGCCGCGTGGCGCTTCTCACTCCGGTCCGCGGCGGTGTACGCGGCGGTCGGCTCGACGTTCTAGATTCGAGGTGCCATGCGGACAGCGGTTGTAGCGGTCGCGGGCGCGGTCCTGCTGGGATCGGCGCTGCCGCGGGGTGCGATGGGCCAGGCGCCGGCGGAACGGCTCCGGCTCGATTCGCTCCGCGCGCGCTACGACACCGTCGCGGACTCGGTGCGGCTGCTCGCGGTCGAGCAGGCGCGCATCAACGTGGCGCGACACGACCGGGACAATCCCTTCATCCACATGGAGCTGGGGTGGATCGCCCAGCGCATCGGCGACCTGACGGGCACCAAGAGCCACTACGACGACGCGGCCGGCGAGTTCGAGTGGGCCAGCGACCTCCAGCCGCAGTGGGCGTACGCGTGGTACTGGCTGGGCGTGAGCGAACTGTCGCTCGGCGAGTCGAACTTCATCGCGCTGGAGAACATCCGCCAGGCGCTGGGGCTCGACTATCTCTCGCGCGCGGCGCGCGATTTCGCGCGCGCGATCGAGGTCGACCCGTCGTTCACGTCGGCGCTGGTGGAGCTGGCCAACACCACGCTGCGCCAGCGCGTCCGCGGGCGCGTGGACGTCGCGCTCCAGGCACTCCGCAACGCCACCGCGACCGCGGCGGGGCGCACGCCGGCCATCTGGTTGCTGCTGGGCCGGCTCGAGCGACGGGTCGGCGACAACGACTCGGCCCGGATTGATTTCGGGCAGTTTCTCGCCCTGGGCGGTGACCCGCAGGTCGGGAACGTGGAGGTGTCGCGCGCCGAGGCCGCGCTGGGGATGCGCGATTCCGCGCTCGCCGCCTACCAGGCCGCGCTGGCGTCGCCGCTGACCGACTCCGGGCGCGCGGAGGTGCGGCGGGACCTGCGCTGGATCGGCTCGCCGCGCGAGCTGGCCGCCTTCGACGCCGCGCCGCCCGAGTCGCTCGCGGCCGTGGTGAACCGGTTCTGGAGCGCGCGTGACGTCGAGGACGCGCGAGTCCCCGGCGACCGGCTGCTCGAGCAGTTCCGGCGTTACGCCTACGCCACGCAGAATTTCCAGCTGGTGTCGCGGCACCGCGGCTTCAACGTGGAGTTCATGCTGCACGACACCACCCAGACCGAGCTCGACGACCGCGGCGTCATCTACATGCGCCAGGGCGCGCCGACGTCGGTCGTTCATTACATCCCGCCCGGCTCGGACGCGGAGCCGAGCGAGACGTGGTACTATCGCCGCGACCCGCCCGCGCAGGATTTGATCTTCAACTTCGCGCCGCTGGGCAACATCCAGGACTACCGTCTGGTCGAGAGCCTGGCGCAGGTGTGCGTGCAGGGGCGCGGCGCGCCGGAACGGACCCTGGTGGAAAACCAGCCGGGCGCGGTCGACCCGCAGTGCTTCGGCGCGCGCGCGGCATTCTCCGACGTGTACGCGCGGTTGCAGCAGCTGATCCCCGGGTCCGCGAGCTACCAGAGCCTGCTGGCGAGCGAGCGCCAGCTTCTGGACCGCTCGGAGCGCACCGGGACGACGACCGACGCCTATCCGATCGCGTTCGCCGGCGACCTGCGGCCGGTCATCTCCACGTTCATCGTGGGCGACACGTTGCGCCGCCCCGAGCTGCACGTCGTGTTTGCCGTCCCGGCGAACCGGCTGCATCCGGTGAGCGTGGCCAGCGGCGCGCTCTATCCGCTCCGGCTCCGGATCCTGGTGTACGACACCAGCGACCGGGCAGTCGCGGCGCTCGACACGCTTCGCACGTTCCACGCGCCGGCGGTGCTCGCGGGCGACGCGTTCCTCACGGAGCAGATGACGTTGCGGGTGCCGCCGGGCGCGTGGCGGACGCACATCATCGTGGAGGAGGCGGCGTCCGACAACGGCACGATCGTGCGGGCCTACCCGATCGACGTGCCGCGGATGGACGGCGGGTTCGCGGTGAGCGACATCGTGGTGGGACGCGAGGGCAGCGGGCTGGTGTGGCACCGGCCGGGCGAACAGGGGGACATCCCGCTCAATCCGCTCGCGCGCTTCCCGGTGGGCGGTACCGCGACGCTCTACTATGAGATGTACGGGCTGCCGGCGGGAACGAGCGTGCCCACCCGCGTCACGGTGCGCCCGGTGGGCGGCGGCGGACTGCTCGCGAAGCTGTTCGGTCACCATGGCGGCGCGGAACTCGCGTACACGACGGTCACCGATCAGGCCGGCCGCGCCCGGGTGCGCCAACAGGTCGGACTGGTCGGGCTCAAGCCCGGGCGCTACACCATCGAGGTGACGCTGACCGATCCGGCCACCGGCCGCCACGTGGAACGTCACGACCGTCTCGAGATCGACGGGCGCGCGCCTTGACACTGCCTCTAGCGACGGCCTAGGTTCATGCCGTTCTTCGACTTCACCACCGACTGAGCTGCCATGTACTGCTCCCGTTGTGGAACGCAGGTTGATACGTCCGTCCGGTTCTGTCCGACGTGCGGCTTGGACCTTTCGGCCGTCACTGGGGCCGGCCAGGGCGCGACGGCGCGGATGGCCGCGGCGCCGGCGGCCGAGCAGGACGAGTCGGCGATCATCCGCGACGCGCTGAAGGAAGAATACGATCTGGAGAAGGAGCTCGGCCGCGGCGGCATGGCGGTTGTGTACAAGGGTCGCGACAAGCAGCTCGAGCGTGAAGTCGCCATCAAGGTCCTGCCGTTCTCGCTGAGCTTCGACGCCGAGTTCGTGGAGCGGTTCCAGCGCGAGGCGCGGACCGCCGGCAAGCTCGAGCACCCGAACATCATTCCGATCTACCGGGTCGGCAAATCCGGCCGGGTGATCTACTTCGTGATGAAGTTCATCCGCGGCAAGTCGCTGTCGGCGGTGATCGAGGCGCGCGGCGCGCTGCCGGTGCCCGAGGCCAAGCGGATGCTGATCGAGGCCGCGCGGGCGCTGGGGTACGCGCACAAGCACGGCATCGTGCATCGCGACATCAAGCCCGACAACATCATGTTCGACGAGCTGGGGCAGGCGATCGTCGCCGACTTCGGCATCGCGAAGGCGCAGTCGGGCGCGCGGCTGACCGGCACCGGCATGGCCATCGGCACGCCGCACTACATGTCGCCGGAGCAGGCGCGGGCCCAGAACCTCGACGGCCGCAGCGACATCTACTCGTTAGGTGTCGTGGGGTACCAGAGCCTCACGGGCCGGGTGCCGTTCGACGGCGAGGACAGCTTCTCGATCGGCTACAAGCACATCATGGAAGAGCTGCCGACGCCGGCGCTGGAGACGGCGGAGCAGCGCGAGCTGTTCGCCGTCGTCCAGAAGATGATGGCGAAGAAGCCGGAGGACCGTTTCCAGACGGCCGAAGAGCTGATTCAGGCGCTGGAGAGCGGCGGCGGGACGGGCATGTCCATGGCCGACATGAGCACGATGCCCACGCGGGCGATCGAGCCGATGAAGCCGCCGGCCACCAAAGCGGCGCCGCCCGTGTCCACCGCCGCGACCGCCCCGCTGCCGCGCGCGTCGGCGTCCATGGGCAAGCCGGCGGATGCGGCGGGAGGGGCCGCGGCGCCCGCCAAGAAGGCCGCGCGGCCGGCGCCGCCCAAACCGAAGAGCAAGGCGCCGGTGTTCGCCGGTCTGGCCGTGGTCGTGGTGGCCGGCGGGCTCGCCGGCGGCTACTTCGGCGTGGTGCGCCCCAAGCAGATCGCCCAGGCGCGGGCCGACTCCGTGGCGCAGGCGCAGCGCGACTCGGTGGCGCAGGCGCAGCGCCTCGCCGCCGCCGACACGGTGCACCACGACTCGCTGCCGGCCACGCCGGCCGACGGAAACGCGTCGCGCCACCCGGCGCCGCCGAGCCGCCCGACGGCGGAGTCCAACCGCCGGGTCGAGGCCGCGGCCCCGCCCGCTGGGCGCCCCGGGACGCTACGGGTCGAGGGCGCGCCGCCGAACGCCGATATCAAGCTCGACGGTCGCTCCATTCGTGCCAACGCGAAGGACGTGCCGTCCGGCCGGCGGCGCCTCGTCGTCACCGCGCCGGGGTACGAGCGCTTCGAGGCCCAGGTGGACATTCCGCCGGGCAGCGCGCTCACGTACACGGTGCACATGGTCGCCCAGAGCGCCGCGGCGCCGGAAGGCATCACCCAGCCCGCGGGCGGGGCGGCGAACTGCGACCGCTATCAGGTCAACCTGCGCAATCCCAACGGCGCCTGCTACGACTCGCCGCCGGCGATGCGGCGCGGCGGCGCGCTGTCGGTGGCGGTGCCTTCCACCTGCAACCGGGTCAAGCGCGCCACGATGCTGGTCCGCGTATCCACCTCGGGCGACGTCGAAGGGACGCCGGTGGCGCTGATTCCGTCCGGATGCGCGGCGTTCGACCAGGCCGCGACCGACCTGGTGCGCACCCTGTCGTTCACGCCGGCCCGCAAGGCCGGCGCACCGGTGGAAGCGTACTACACCCTGCCGGTCAGCCCGCAACGGCAATAGTCCATCCCACCGCCTTCATCGCCCCGTCGGCGGACGTGCTGGGTGACGTGCGCCTGGGCGAGCACGCCAGCGTGTGGTACCAGTGCGTCCTGCGGGCGGACATGGAGCCGATCACCGTCGGCGCCCGGTCCAACATCCAGGATCTCACCATGATCCACGTGGACGAAGGCATCCCGTGCGTCGTGGGCGACGACGTCGGGGTGGGGCATCGCGCGATTCTGCACGGCTGCACCATCGAGCCCCACAGCCTGATCGGCATGGGCAGTATCCTGCTCAACAACGTGGTCGTAGGCACCGGATCGGTCGTGGGCGCGGGCGCGGTGGTGCCCGAAGGCATGAGGATTCCGCCGGGTTCGCTCGTCCTCGGCGTGCCGGCCCGGGTGGTGCGCCCGGTGGACGACGGGCTGCGCGCGCGGATCCAGGCAACGGTGGACCACTACGTGCGGCTGTCCCGGCTGCACCGCGAGGGTCGCTTCACCCGTCCCAACTCGTAGCACCGAGGTCGCCATGCGCCGGTCCGCCCTGCTGTTCCTCGCGATCGCCACGCCGCTCCAGGCCCAGGTGTCCGACTCCGTGCACGACGCCGTGCACCGCATCTTCGCGACCGCGACCTACGCGCCCGAGCGGTTCGGCCCCGCGCGGTGGATCGAGGACGGCGCCGCCTACACGACCGTGGAGCGCGCGGCGGACGGCCGCGGCATGGACATCGTCCGCTACGAAACGGCCTCGGGGGCGCGCAGCGTGCTGGTGTCGGCGCGCGCGATCACTCCGCCCGGCGACAGCGTCCCGCTCGCCTTCGACGACTACGACTGGTCGCCCGACCACACCCACCTGTTGTTGTTCACCAACACGAAGAAGGTGTGGCGCGCCAACACCCGCGGCGACTACTGGGTGCTCGACCGGCGCAGCGGCCGCCTCACCAAGCTCGGCGGCGACGGCCCACCGTCCACGATGATGTACGCCACGTTCTCGCCCGCAGGCGACCGCGTGGCCTACGTGCGCGAGGGCGATCTGTACGTGCAGGACCTCGCCGGCGGGGGCATCACCCGGCTCACCGCCGGCGCGACGCGCACGCTCGTCAACGGCATGACCGACTGGGTCTATGAAGAGGAGTTCGGGCTGCGCGACGGGTTCCGCTGGTCGCCCGACGGGACGAAGATCGCCTACTGGCAGTTCGACATGAGCGGCGTGGGCACCTTCCTGCTCATCGACGACACCGACTCGCTCTACCCGTTCACCATTCCGATCCAGTATCCGAAGGTCGGCACCACGAATTCCGCGGTCCGCGTGGGGGTCATATCCGCCGCGGGCGGCGCCACGACCTGGCTCCAGGTTCCCGGCGCGCCGCGCGACAACTACATCCCGTGGATGGAGTGGGCGGGCCCGAACGGCCTGCTGATCCAGCACATCAACCGCCGCCAGAACGAAGACGACCTGCTGATGGCCGACGCCGCGAGCGGCGCCGTGCGCACGGTGCTGGCCGAGCGGGACAGCGCGTGGGTGAACGACGTGGCGGTCGTGCCGTGGATCTCGAGCGGACCGCGCGGCGAGCTGCTATGGGACAGTGAGCGCGACGGGTGGCGGCACCTGTGGGCCGTGTCGCCCGGGTCGGGGCAGGCGCGGTTGATCACCGCGGGTGCGTTCGACGTGGTGGGCGGCGTGGTCGTGGACACGGTGGCGGGGTATGTGTACTACAGCGCGTCGCCGACCAACCCCACGCAGCGCTACCTGTACCGCTCGCGGCTCGACGGGCGCGGCGCCGCCGAGCGGGTCACGCCGGCCGGCGCGCTCGCGGGCGTCCACTTCTACGACATCTCGCCCGACGGACGCTGGGCCATGCACGGGTATTCCAACATCGACACGCCCAATCGCATGGACCTGGTGCGGCTGCCCTCGCATCAGGTGGTGCGGCCGCTGGTCGGCAACGACCGGCTCGCCGCGGCGGTCGCGCCGATCATCACCCGGCCGACCGAGTACTTCCGCGTGCCGGTGGACGGCGGCGACAGCGTGGACGGCTGGATGATCCGGCCGCGCAACTTCGACTCGACCAGGACCTGGCCGGTGCTGGTCTACGTGTACGGAGAGCCGGCGGGCCAGACCACGATAGACAACTGGACCGGCGGCAGCGGGCTGTGGTATCACCTTCTCGCCGACCAGGGCTACCTCGTGGTGAGCTTCGACAACGCGGGCACCCCCGCGCCGCGCGGCCGCGCCTGGCGGAAGGTCGTGTACCGGCAGGTGGGCGTGCTGTCGAGCCGGCAACAAGCCGAGGCGATGCGCGCGCTGGAGCAGCGCCGCCCGTACGTGGACGCGACGCGGGTGGCGATCTGGGGCTGGAGCGGCGGCGGCTCGAGCACGCTGCAGGCCATGTTCCGCTATCCGGACGTGTATCAAGTGGGGATGGCCGTGGCGTCGGTGCCCGATCAGCGGCTCTACGACACCATCTACCAGGAGCGCTACATGGGGCTCCTGCCCGAGGACTCGGCCGATTACGACGCCGCCTCGCCGATCAACCAGGCGCAGGGGCTGCGGGGCCGGCTGCTGATCGTTCACGGCTCCGGCGACGACAACGTGCACTTCCAGGGCGACGAGCGCCTCATCAACCGGCTGGTGTCGCTGGGCAAGCCGTTCGATTTCATGATGTATCCCAACCGGACGCACTGCATCTGCGAAGGCCCGGGGACGACGGAGCACGTTTTTCAGCTGCTGACGCGCTACCTGCTCGAGCACCTGCCGGCGGGCGCGCGCTAGCCGGTGAGCGGGAAGCAGGTTTGTGATGTGAAGAAATGGAACATGGCGTCACTGCTGGACGTTTGCGGGGTGTTGTCCAGCGGCGAACGCTCCCCTAGTTTGACCCCTCGCCGTTTTGAAGTCCAAGTCCCCAGTCATCATGGACTCACGTAGATTTGTGGTAGGGGCATCCTCATTCACGCCCCGGAAGATGGAGAATTGTCATGGCTTCACGCCTGCCGGATCACCTGCCCCCGCTCGAGCTGACGCCCAACGCGCTCACCGTCCTCGAGAAGCGCTATCTCATCAAGGACGACCGCGGCAAGCCCTCCGAGCAGCCGGAGGCCCTGTTCTGGCGGGTCGCCACGACCATCGCCGCGCCCGATGCCGCCTACGGCGCCTCGGCCGGCGCGGTCCAGGCGGTGGCTGAGGAGTTCTACCGCGTCATGGCCGAGCGGAAGTGGATGCCCAACAGCCCCACCCTGATGAACGCGGGGCGGCCGCTGGGGCAGTTGTCGGCGTGCTTCGTGCTGCCGGTTGAAGACGCGCTGTCCAACGGCCAGAGCGGCATTTACGACACGCTGCGCGCCATGGCGCTGGTCCACCAGTCCGGCGGCGGCACGGGGTTCAGCTTCAGCCGCCTGCGGCCCAAGAACGACGTGGTGCGTTCCACCATGGGTGTGGCGAGCGGCCCGGTGTCGTTCATGAGCCTGTACGATGCCAGCACCGACGTGGTCAAGCAGGGCGGGACGCGGCGCGGGGCCAACATGGGCATCCTGCGCGTCGACCATCCCGACGTCATGGACTTCGTGACCTGCAAGAGCGACACCAGCAAGATCACGAACTTCAACATTTCGGTGGCCGTCACCAACGCGTTCATGGACGCCGTGAAGGCCGGGACGAGCTACGACCTGCTCCATCCCAAGACCGGCGCGGTGGTGGGCCAGCTCGACGCGCGGCACGTGTTCGGCGAGATCATCAAGGGCGCGTGGGCCACGGGTGAGCCGGGCGTCTTCTTCATCGACGAGGCCAACCGCTACAACCCGGTCCCGCACCTGGGGAGCTACGAGGCGACCAACCCGTGCGGCGAGCAGCCGCTGCTGCCTTACGACGTCTGCAACCTGGGCTCGGTCAACGTGGGCGCGTTCGTCCGCAACGGCGCCATGGACTGGGACGCGCTGCGGCAGACCGTCCATCTGTGCACGCACTTCCTCGACAACGTGATCGATGCCAACAAGTACCCGCTCGAGGAGATCGACAACCTCGCCAAGCGGATCCGCCGCATCGGTCTCGGGATCATGGGATTCGCCGATGCGCTGGTGCGGCTCGGCATTCCTTATAACAGCGACGAGGGCGTGGCGTACGGCCGCCGGCTGATGCAGTTCGTCGACGAAGAGAGCAAGGTCGAGTCGGAGCGCCTGGCCGAGCAGCGGGGCGTGTTCGCGGAGTGGGAGCAGTCCATCTGGGGGCCGGACGCGACGGCGGCGCGCGACGCGGCGGGCGAGCGGGTCCGCCCGATGCGGCGGCTGCGGAACTGCAACCTCACCACGGTGGCGCCGACCGGCACCATCTCCATTCTGGCCGGGTGCAGCTCGGGCATCGAGCCGCTGTTCGCCGTCGCGTTCCTGCGCAACCAGGCCGGCGTGTTGATGCCGGACGTGAACGAGGACTTCGTCCAGTTCGCGCAGGACGGCGGGTGGTACTCCGACGGGCTCATGAAGCGGATCGCCGAGCAGGGGCACATCCACATGGATGAGGTGCCGGAGGCGATGCAGCGGGTGTTCGTCACCGCCCACGACGTGACGCCGGAGTGGCACATCCGGATGCAGGGCGCGTTCCAGGAGTTCACCGATTCGGCCATCAGCAAGACCTGCAACTTCTCCGAGTCGGCCACCGAGCAGGACGTGCGCGATATCTACGAGCTGGCGTACAGCCTCAAGTGCAAGGGCGTGACAGTGTACCGCGACAACAGCCGGCCCATGCAGGTGCTTTCGACCGGCGCCACCGCGACCAAGGTCGCGGAGACCGGCGCGACGCAGGGCCGCAACGTCACGGGCGGACGTCCCGCCACGGACATGGAGCGCGAGCTGGGGGAGCTCAAGGGCCAGCTGGCCGAGAGCCTGGCGGAGCTGGAGCGGACGCGGCGCGACCTGCACACGGCCGAGGCCGAGAACGCGCAGCGGCGGCTCAAGCGGTCGCGGCCGGACCTCCTCAAGGGCACCACGCGCCGGGTTGAGACGCCGTTAGGCACCGCGTACATCACCATCACCGAAGACGACAAGGGCCAGCCGTTCGAGATCTTCATGAGCCTGGGCAAGGCCGGCGGCTCCCTGATGGCCGACGTGGAGGCCATCGGCCGGTTGATCAGCCTCTCGCTGCGTTCCGGGATTCCCATGGCCGAGATCCACCGCCAGCTGCGCGGCATCTCCTCGGACAAGGCGATCGGGCTCGGGCCCAACAAGGTCATGAGCGTGCCGGACGCCATCGGCATCGCGATCGAGAAGTGGATGCAGGAGAAGAACGAGGGCGTGCAGGAAGACCTGCTCGCATCGGCGCCGAAGCTGGTGGAGATCGTGCGGCCGGCGGCGGGCCCGAGCGGCGCGCAGCCGATCTCGGGCACGCGGCAGGACCCGGGTCTGGTGGGTGCGTGTCCCGACTGCGGCTCGCAGATGGAGTACGCGGAGGGGTGCGTGAAGTGCCACGTGTGCGGGTTCAGCGAGTGCGGGTGAGGGGCCCTGTGCTGCGGCTCGAGTACATCACGGCCTCCCGCCCAGGGGGGCCGTTTGCTTCGCTTGTGGTAGGGCCTTTGCCGACTGAGCTACAGGAGTGCAAGTGAACCAGGATCTTGTTCTCCAGGCTCTGTCACGGCCAGTGGACTGGACGCATTTCGAGCGACTGGCCTCGGAGGTTCTGGCGCTGGACGATCTGCCCGGCCTTCGCGCCATAGGTGGAGTCGGTGACCAGGGACAGGATGCGGTGGAGGAGCGATTCTTCACCGGAGAGCTTGAAGCGCGGACGGTGGTACAGGTCACAAACGAACGGGCGCAGAAGGGAAAGCTACGGAGTACCATTGCGACCCTCCGCGAGAACGGGATTGCCTTTTCACGGTTGGTCTTTGTCACTGGCCACCCGATCTCGAGCAGCGTCAGGAAGGAGATGCAGGAAGCGGCGACCGAACTCGGGGTGGCACTCGATATTCGGGATCAGCAGTACATGGTGAAGGAACTTGCGAGGCCGAGCTCGAGACTCTTCGCGCGCTACTTCGGCACTGTGGGTGATCAGGTAAGGGCACTCCTCGGGGGCAGCGACCCGTTGCAGGTTCTCGACACGTCTCTTCGACGCGCGATGCTGGGGACGCTTGCGGCATACGTGCTGCACCCACGTGCGCGGCTCGCGCGACAGACGCTCTTTGACAAGACGGTACTTGCTGCCCTCGTCGACGCTTCCAGGCCTATGACCGAAGCTGAACTGATTGGCCCCCTTCGGTACCTTCTCCCAGGCGAAGATCTCACCGCGGGGCGGATTCGGGCTGCGTTGGGCGGAATGGTGGGTCGTGGCGAAGCTGTGCACGATGGACACGCTTTCGCCGCAAGTGAACACTCTGCGGCACAGATCGGTGTCGCGATTAGCGCAGGTCAAGCCGGCTTCGAGGCCTTGCTCGCTCATGTTCAGAACGCGTGCGGTAGGGTGATGCGGCTCGATGACGCGACTAGGGGCTACCTAGAGGTGAACCTACGAAGGGCCTTGCTGGCCGTACTGCGTGCTTCAGGGCCGCTTTCCGAGTCGGGAAACGACGATGTACCTGCTGGTGCGGACTTGGTATCAATCGTGAGTCGGGGATTGCCAGAGCCAGTGGCGAGGACTGCTCTGTCTGCCATGGGGGCGTTCCTTCAGACAACTGAGGGTCGCGCGGCGATCGCGCCGCTCGGGCGCGCATACGCCGGACTAGCAATCCGCAATCTCGACCCAGTCGGCCGGCGTTGGCAGGCGGCAGTGCTTGCCCGAACCACGATGGTGCTGGACACGGATGCTGCCCTTCTCCTGTTGATCGAGGAATTGCCCGGGCACGAAGCTCTCGTTCGGGCACTTCGCGCATTTCACGACAGCGACGTCCGCACCGTAGTCCCGCAAGCCGTGCTGGAGGAGGTGGTCATTCACGTTGCAAACGCCTCCAGCACATTCCGCCGATTCGCGGACGCGCTGCAGCGGCTGCCGGAGAGCGCGGTCGAGAGTCAGGTGTGGAATGCGGTAGTGAGGGGCTACTACTATGCGTGTCAAGCCGCTCCGAAGCTGCAGGCCGAAGACTACTGGAGCCAGTACTACGATCGAAACAGGGCAGGTGAGTACATTCGGTTCCAACTAGGACAACGTCTTCCTGTGAGCATTGAGGACGTGGCGTGCGAGAAGCCAGAATGGGTGCAGGACCTTGATGCGCTTGCTGCCTTTCTCCTTGCTCGACGTGAGAGGAAGCGGTTGAAGTCTCAGTTCCGAAGCGACGCTGAGATGGAACAGAGGGCCCGTCAGGATGTGAGCATGGCTCTTCGGATGGCGGAATTGGGGACGCCCGCGGCAGGAGGCGAGGCACGCGGTTACCTGGTGACAAGTGACGGGGCGCTCCGCTGGCTGGAGCACCAGGACGCATGGGGCCTGCGCCCGAAGGTCGTCGTTTCGACGACCGTTGTGCCCGACTTGGCGGGCTTTGTTTGCGGGCTTGATCTAGATGACGATCAGGTAGTTCAGCTGCTATTCGATCCGGTGCTATCCTCTGCGGCAGAGCTACTCAAGGAGGAGATAGGCGATCTCACCGCTATCGGAGTTGAGCTACGAAACGTCAAGCTCGATAAGCTGGAGTGGGATCTGTCAAATGGGCTGCGCGATTCGATCCACCTTGCCGTAGCGGCGGCAGAGCGGTCCGAGGAGGGAGGCCTCATCAGTGCCGAGGTCATCTCCGGATTGGAGGCGGTCAGGGCAGAAGCGCGTCGACTCGGGTATCCAATCAATGAGGAGCTCTCGGCTGCAACGCATCGGTATCAAGCAGCAGTCACGGAGGCTGGCGTGGCGCGCGAAGAGAGCGCGGAGCTTCGAGAGAAACTGCGCATTCTGAAGCAGGAGATGATGCGCAGCCCGAAGAAGACCAGGCGGAGGTGGAACCGTCTGCTCCGGGAGTTGGGTCTCAGTTCGAGCGCAGAGGAGGATGAGACCTCTCCTAGCCGCGAGGCGTGATGGCGTCTTCGCTGCGGGAGAGCGCTCCCTTGGGGTTATGGAGGCCGGCTTAGAGCAAGGCCCTGTTGGCTGTCGCCTGTCTTCGATGATGTCCCAGCCCCGGCCTTACTACGGTCTCGAACGGTCTTCGCCCCGACGCCCTAGCAACACGCCTACGAGAACTTTGACCGCCTGCTGACCGCTGCCGGCTGGGTCATCCAGTGCTACCGCGACCTTAACTACTACGCCGCCCGCGACATCGCCGCGAGGGGCGGCTGATCCGACGGGATCCGTACACCCTGGAAAGCAAGGGGCCGCGGTTTCCCGCGGCCCCTCCGTGCGTGGCGGAACCACGCGTTTCGTCGGCAACGCATCAGCATCTTACGCTCGGCGCGGCCGCACCGTCAAGCCAGGGTGCGGGTGGGGAGACTCGAACTCCCACGGGCTTGCGCCCCAGTCGTTGCCGACGACTCGCGTCTGCCAATTCCGCCACACCCGCGACCAACACCGGCAAGTCGGCGGAACAGCATCTCGGCGCGGTTCGGCGAGGACCGTTGCCACTGGCTGCGCTAGTGTAGGCTCGCCCTCTGGAGCCGTCGTCATCGAATTCGTGTCGGCTGGTGCCGAAAAGCGCAGGCCCGTAATTTGGTCCGAGCATGCCCCCCACCCCCGAGCAACGCGCCCGCGAGAACGTTGACCGCCAGCTCACCGCGGCCGGCTGGATCATCCAACGCTACCGCGACCTGAACCGCTACGCTGGGCAAGGCGTCGCCGCCACCGAGTTCCCAACTGGCACTGGCCCTTCGGACTACCTGCTCTACGTTGATGGCAAAGCCGTCGGGGTCATCGAGGCCAAGAAGGAAGGCGTCACGCTCTCGGGCGTCGAGCTTCAGACCGACCGCTACAGCGGCGGCCTGGACCCCAGCATTCCGACTGTCATGCGCCCGCTGCCGTTCCTCTACGAAAGCACGGGTGTAGAGACCTACTTCACGAACCTGCTCGACCCCGAACCGCGCAGCCGCCGGCTGTTCGTGTCAAACGACAACCAGGGGGTCTTTCACCGGCCGGAGACGTTTGCCCGCTGGCTCGCGAGGGAGCCGCTGTTCCTTCCCGCGGGCCACCGGCTCCACGACATGCCGGCATCGCTGCGCCTTCGGCTGCGCCAGATGCCGCCGCTCACCAACGATGGGCTGTGGCCCGCACAGTTCGACGCCGTGCGCAAACTGGAGAAGTCGCTGTTCGACGACCACCCGCGCTCGCTGATCCAGATGGCGACCGGCAGCGGCAAGACGGTCACAGCCATCGCCGCCATCTACCGGATGCTGAAATTCGGCGAGGCCGAGCGAGTGTTGTTTCTGGTGGACCGCGCCAACCTCGCCAAGCAGGCGCTCAAGGAGTTTCAGGGCTTCGTCACGCCGGACGACGGCCGCAAGTTCACCGAGCTCTATAATGTGCAGAGGCTCACCAGCGGCCGGTTCGACCCGGTGGCGAAGGTGTGCATCTGCACGATCCAGAGGCTCTACTCGATCCTCCAGGGCAAAGATCTGGCCGAGGAGAGCGACGAGGAGCCGCTGGATCGCCTCGAGTCGCTCTCCAGGGAGCCGTTACCGGTCGCCTACAACCCTGCCGTGCCGATCGAGTTCTTCGATGTCATCTTCGTGGACGAGTGTCACCGCTCGATCTACACGCTGTGGCGGCAGGTGCTGGAGTACTTCGACGCGTTCATCGTCGGCCTCACAGCCACGCCCTCCAAGCAGACATTTGGCTTCTTCAAGCGCAACCTGGTGATGGAGTACGGGCATTCGCAGGCCGTGGCGGACGGGGTCAACGTCGGCTACGACATCTACCGTATCCGCACCCGCATCACGGAGCAGGGCGCCAAGGTCGAGGCCGGCGAGATCGTCGAGAGGCGCGCGCGCGAGACCAGGCGGCGGCGCTGGGAGCGGCTCGATGAGGACCTCGAGTACGAGGCGAGCCAGCTCGACCGCGACGTGATCGCCGATGACCAGATCCGCACTGTCGTTCGGGCTTACCGCGATGCGCTGCCAACGCTGTTCCCCGGCCGCACCGATGTGCCGAAGACGCTCGTGTACTGCAAGGACGACAGCCACGCCGAGGACGTCGTGCGCGTCGTGCGCGAGGAGTTTGGCCACGGCAACGACTTCGCGCAGAAGATCACGTACCGGAGCCCCGATCCCGAGGGGCTGCTCCAGTCGTTTCGTGTCTCCTACCTGCCACGGATCGCAGTGACGGTGGACATGATCGCCACCGGCACGGACATCAAGCCCCTCGAGGCCGTGATGTTCATGCGCCAGGTGAAGAGCCGGAACCTCTTCGAGCAGATGAAGGGCCGCGGCGTGCGCGTGATGAGCGACACCGACTTCCATGCGGTCACGCCGGGCGGAGGCTCCAAGACGCGGTTCGTGATCGTGGACTGCGTCGGAGTGACCGAGGGCGACCTGTCGGACACCTACACGCTGAATCGCCGGCCAAGTGTGTCGCTGGAGACGTTGCTCCAATCGGTGGCAAACGGGAACACGGACCCCGACGTCGTGTCCACCGTCGCGAGCCGGCTCGCCCGGCTGGACCGCGCGCTCACCACGGAAGAGCGGGAGAAGGTGGCCGCTACGTCCGGCGGCCAGTCGCTTGGCGGGATCACGTCACAGCTCGTGGCGGCGGTGGACCCGGACGAGATGGAGCGGGCCGGCGCCAAGGCAAGCCAGGTGATCGAGGAGGCCTGCAAGCCGATCGCCGCCAACCCCGAGCTGCGCCGGCTCCTCGTGGACCTCAAGCGATCCAAGGAGCAGGTCATAGACCACGTGTCGGAGGATCAGCTCCTGGACTCGGGCTACTCGGCCGAAGCCAAGAAGCGCGCGGACGAGTTGACGAAAAGCTTCGAATCGTTCATCAAGGAGCACAAGGACGAGATCACGGCGCTGGAGGTGCTCTACGACCGGCCGTACGGGAAGCGGCTCACGCTGGAGGACATTCGTGCGCTGGCCGACGCGATCAAGGCGCCGCCGCGCCAGTGGACAGCGGAGCGGCTGTGGCAGGCCTACCGGACGCTGGACGACAGCAAGGTGCACGGATCGGCGGGAACGATCCTGACGAACCTGGTGAGCCTGGTCCGGTTCGCGATGGAGCACGACGAGCTGGAGCCGTATCCGACACTGGTAGACGAGCGATTCGAGAGCTGGATGGCGCAGCAGGAGCAGCGCGGCCGCCGGTTCACGCCGGAGCAACTGCGGTGGCTCGAGGCCATCCGCGACCACGTGGCGGCCAACCTGGCGATCGAGCCGGACGACTTCTCGTACACGCCGTTCGCGGAGCGGGGCGGTCTGGGCGCGGCGCACCGGGTGTTCGGGGAGGAACTCAAGCCCTTGCTGGACGAACTGACTGGGGTTCTAGCAGCGTGAACCAGCCAGCGGGGTGGACCGTTGCAACGCTCGCCGACGTCATTGCTACCGACGGGGTCTTCACCGACGGCGACTGGGTAGAGTCGAAGGACCAGGATCCAGATGGCGACGTCAGGCTCGTTCAGTTGGCCGATATTGGTGACGGTGATTTCCGCAATAGGTCGGCCCGGTTTCTAACTCAGCAGAAGGCAAAACAGCTCGGCTGCACCTTCCTTCAGAAGGGTGACATTCTAATTGCGCGAATGCCGGACCCATTGGGCCGGGCGTGCATCTTCCCGGGCGATTCAAGGCCCTGCGTGACAGTCGTCGATGTGTGTGTGGTCAGGTCGGGTTCTGCGGGTGTCGACCATCGCTGGTTGATGTACGCGCTCGACTCGCCGGCATTCCGTGGGTCAATCGCTGAATTGCAGTCGGGTTCCACTCGCAAGAGAATCTCAAGAGGGAACCTGAGTGTCCTTCGCCTGCCGGTTCCACCCCTCGCCGAGCAGCGCCGCATCGTCGCCGCCATCGAGGAGCACCTGAGCAGGCTGGATGCGGCGGTGGCGGGAACCCGGAGAGCGGGGTCCGAGGTGACGCATTTGGTCAGAGCTGCACTCCACGCTGCTGTGCATGAGGAACATTGGCCGCGCACGACGATCGGTGCGGTAACTGCGTCAATGAAGAATGGTATCTACAAGGCGCGCGACGCGTACTTTGGGAATGGGACCGCGTGCCTGAGAATGTACAACATTGACGAGGGGAGGATCGTTTGGAGGAACGTCAGACGGATGCGCCTCTCCAAGGAGGAACTTGTCGAGTATGGCCTGAGGCCCGGCGACATCCTCGTCAATAGGGTGAATAGCCGGGAGCTTGTCGGCAAGGCTGCCGTGATACCGGATGGCCTAGAGGTGTGCGTGTTCGAGAGCAAGAACATACGGCTTCGGGTCGACCCTTCGCGTGCCTTGCCTCAGTTTGTGTCGTACTGTCTTCAGGCTGACGGTAAGCGCCACTTTGCGATGAACGCGCAACAGGTGGTTGGCATGGCGTCGATCACCCAGGGGCAGATTGCGGAATTCAGTCTTCCGCTACCAAGCCTTAGCCGTCAGCAGGAGGTTGCGGCGACGTTGGACCGGATTACGTCGGCAGCCGAATCCGTTAACGGCGCGCTCGATCGGATTGTGGCAAGGGCCTTCTCGGTCAGGCAGTCGATCCTCACCCGCGCCTTCTCCGGTCAGCTCGTTCCTCAGGACCCGAACGACGAGCCGGCGAGCGTGCTGCTGGAGCGGATTCGAGCGGAGCGGGTGCAGTCAGGACCGCGGAGACGTTCCAGGAGGGCCGCAGTGGCCTCAGGAGATGCCAATGGCTGAAATTACCCGCGAACGGATGGGCGAGCTGGCGCCCGAGGCGTAAGGGACCGAACGACCAGAGGCCGCGCCACTCGACACGGCCCCTCGGCAGCACCCTCGCGATGCCGAGAGCTTATGCCGTCCCTGAGGGCGAGTCAATACGGCCTGGCGAGGTTGAACGTGGCTGTCCAGGTTCCTCTGCCGCGGTGTATCTTGGGCGGCACTCTTGTACCCGCAGTCTCCCGCTTCGTCGCGCGTTTTTTCGCACCAGAGGGGAGCAGACCCGATGCTAACCTACCGGTTGCGACTCCTCGGACCTGAAGCCCGCGGCGCTCGCATTGGCGCGGCGCTCCTGAAGGACATCCTGGACGTTATGACCGAGGGCGCGAAGGGCGCCGTCCGGCTCCGCGCCGAAGGCCGCAGCTCAGCGCGCGGACTCGCACCCGCCTGGGTCGGGAAGGCCGCCGATTTCGACGTGGTCGGGCTGGCCGCGGGCTCCACGGTCCTCCTGATCGAGGCGAAGACGCTCCACGAGGCCGCGCCGGAGCGCTTCGGCCAGGGCGACTTTCTCCTGGAGCTCGATCCCAACGACTCGGCGATCGGGTTGCTGGAGCAGAGTCTGTCGGAGGCGCTGGAGGGCAAGACCGACAGCGAACTCTTCGACGAAGCGCTGTTGGGGAAGTTCGAAGATCTCGGCGACGTGTTCGCCCACCGCGTGGAGACGATCGAGCTGACCAACGGACGATCGACCAGGCCCCTGATCATTGACCGCGCGCGCTTCGCGAACGTTCCCAAGCTGCGTCGCGAAACACCGCCCGCCCAGGCTGCTCGGGTAGCGGGCTGGCTCGACGCCATCCGCCACAGCGACCGAATGTTCACGCTGAAGCTCGAGTCCGGCACGACGCTCCGCGGCGTCGCGGAGGCGGTGCCGACGGAGACTCTGGCCGGTCTGTTCGGGCGTAAGGCAATGGTCTCGGGCACGGCGGTGTTCAGGCCATCCGGTGCGGTGCTGCGTATCGAGGCGGAGCATATCGAGCCGGCGGGCGAGGACGTTGCCTTCTGGTCGGTGGAGCCGCGACCACTGCGGGGAGGAGAGGAATCGCCGCTTCGCGTGAACCAGGGGCCGCGGTCGGGGCTCAACGCGATACTCGGCCAGTGGCCGGGCGACGAGTCGGACGAGCAGATCGCGAGGGCCCTCGAGGACCTCTCGTGATTCCCCCTGGCTCGCTGGTCATTCTCGACACGAACGCCGTGGTCCAACTGGTCCGCATGAATCCGCTTGGCAAACGCATCGAGGCCGATCTGTCGCTCAGGCACCGCCAGGAGCGTCCGCTCATTTCGGTCGTGACGGTGGGCGAGTGCCTCGCTCTCGCGGAGCACTTCGGATGGGGTGCGGAGAAGAAGAGCAGCCTGATGACCTTACTGCACCAGCTCCTCGTGCTCGACCTGGGGCGCGTCGGTGTCACGGAACGCTATGCCGCCATCACTGAACATTGCCGCCGCCGCGGCCGCACCCTGTCTGACAACGACCGCTGGATCGCCGCCACCGCGGCGGCCGCCGGGGCTGTGCTCGTTTCGACGGATCGCGATTTCGAACCCCTGCATCCTGATCTTGTGACCTTTGTGTGGATTGACCCCAAGGCCGATACATGACCGCTGCCGCCACCCAGATCGTCCAGAAGCTCTGGAACTACTGCAACATCCTCCGCGACGACGGACTGTCCTACGGAGACTACGTCGAGCAACTCACGTACCTCCTGTTCCTCAAGATGGCCGACGAACGCACCCGGCCGCCGTTCGACCAGAAGCCCATCATCCCGAAGGAGGTCGGCTGGCCGACGCTGGTAGCCAAGGACGGCGACGCCCTCGAAGCACACTACCGCCACACGCTGGAGTCCCTCGGCCGGAAGACCGGGATGCTCGGCATCATCTTCCGCAAGGCGCAGAACAAGATCCAGGACCCGGCCAAGCTCAAGCGCCTGATCGCGGACTTGATTGACAAAGAGCAGTGGACCTCGCTCGACGCCGACGTGAAGGGCGACGCCTACGAGGGCCTGCTGGAGAAGAACGCGCAGGATACCAAGGGCGGAGCCGGCCAGTACTTCACGCCCCGCGCGCTGATCCGCGCCATGGTGGACTGCGTGCGGCCCCAGCCCGGCGAGACGATCTGCGACCCGGCATGCGGCACCGGCGGCTTCCTGCTCGCCGCCCACGAGTACATCTCGACCCACAACCCCACGCTCGACAAGAAACAGAAGAAGCAGCTCAAGCTCGGCGCGTTGCATGGCGTGGAGCTGGTGGACGGGGTGGCCCGCCTGTGCGCGATGAACCTGCTGCTCCACGGCGTAGGGCCCGAGGGCGATGAGACCAACCCGCCCATCACCGTGGACGACAGCCTGCGCGCCGACCCCGGCGACCGGTTCACCGTGGTGCTGACAAATCCGCCGTTCGGCAAGAAGTCCAGCGTGCGCGTGGTCAACGAAGAGGGCGAGGAGGAGCGGCAGGCGCTCACGGTCGTCCGCGACGACTTCTGGACCTCGACCAGCAACAAGCAGCTGAACTTCGTCCAGCACGTGAGGACGCTGCTGGAGATCCAGGGCCGCGCAGCCGTGGTGGTTCCGGACAACGTGCTGTTCGAGGGCGGAGCGGGGGAGACCGTCCGCCGCAAACTCCTGCACGAGTGCGATGTGCACACGCTGCTCCGGCTGCCGACGGGCATCTTCTACGCGCAGGGCGTGAAGGCCAACGTGCTGTTCTTCGACAAGCGGCCGGGCGCGGAGAAGCCGTGGACCAAGGAGTTGTGGATCTACGACCTCCGCACCAACAAGCACTTCACGCTCAAGACCAACCCGCTCCAGCGCGGCGACCTGGACGAGTTTGTCGCGTGCTACAACCCGGAGAACCGCCACAAGCGCGAGGCGACCTGGAGCGAGAAGAAGCCGGAGGGCCGCTGGCGCGCGTACGGTTACGACGAGCTGATCGCACGCGACAAGGCCTCGCTCGACATATTCTGGCTGCGGGATGAGTCGCTGGAGGATGCGGCTAATCTCCCGCCGCCCGACGTGATCGCTGATGAGATCATCGAGGACCTGCGGGCGGCGTTGGAGGAGTTCGAGCAGCTCAGGGCAGGGCTGGGTCCCGACCCGCGTTCATGATGCGCCGCGAGTTCCTGACATTAAGCACCGGCATGGCGCTCGCGGGACCGCGCGATCGCGTGCGTCGCCTGGTCGCGCTCACCGGCGACGCATCGCCCGATCTCGCCGCGGTCGAACGGCGCGTGTCGGGCCGCCTCGGCGTCGCCGCGCTCGACACCGCCACCGGCCGGCGTCTCGAGCATCGCGCCCGCGAACGCTTCCCGATGTGCAGCACGTTCAAATGGCTCCTGGCCACCGAAGTGCTGAGCCGCGTGGACCACGGTGTGGAGACGCTGGATCGCGTCGTGCCCTACGGCCAGGCCGACCTGCTCGACTACGCGCCCATCACCCGCCAGCATGTGAGCGAAGGCGGGATGCGCGTGTCGGACCTGCTTGCCGCGGCCATCGAGGTGAGCGACAACACGGCCGCCAATCTGCTGCTGGCGAGCGCGGGCGGCCCCGCCGCACTCACGGCGTTCATCCGCCGCCTCGGCGACCCCACGACGCGGCTCGACAGAAACGAGCCAAGCCTCAACACGTCCATCCCCGGCGACCCGCGTGACACGACGACGCCGGCCGCCATGGTCGCCGATCTTCAGCGCGTACTCCTCGGCCGGACGCTCAGCGACGGCTCGCGCGAACACCTCGTGGACTGGCTCGCGCGCTGCACGACCGGCGGCGACAAGTTGCGCGCGGGATTGCCCGCGGGCTGGCGCGTCGGAGACAAGACAGGCTCCGGCCAGCACGGCTCGACGAACGACGTGGCCATTGCGTGGCCCCAGGCCGGCGCGCCGATTCTGGTCGCGGCCTACTTGACGCAGACCGACGCGGCTCCCGCCGAGCGCAGCGCGGCGCTCGCAAGCGTGGGTGAGATCGTGGGCCGATGGGTGAGCGCCCAACGTCATTGACCGGCGCTCCGGCGCTCAGACGCGAAGGCCAAGCGTCAGGCGCGTCCGGGCCGCGTGTTGCAACGTTAACCCGACAACCAGCCTGCCAATTCCGTTGCTCATCTCCTGTCGGCCGCCGAACTTCCCATGGGGTTGCTGTGCCGCGTCCTCATCGGGAGAATGACATGCTCCGCTTCGGATGGTGGTTCTTCGTCGTGGTTGCGCTGGCCGAGGTCGTATTCATCGCGCTGGGCAAGCTCGACTTCAACTCGGGCTGGGGCCCGATCTGCATCGCCGTCTTCTTCGCCGCCATCCTGCGCGGCATGGACATGATGTACGGCGAGCTCAAGGCGGTTCGCGCGGAGCTCGAGCAGATGAGGCGCGCCACGGCCGAGCAGGCGGTCATGCCCTCCTAGCAGCGCCGACGAAATTCGCAGACGGCGCCCGGGTCGGGGAACGCGGTCGAGCGACCGTCATCACATGCGATACTCCATTTCCGTTGTGACAGACTGCCGCGCCTCTGGGCCGAGAAGTCGCTCGACGATGTGGAGAGACAGATCGATGCCCGCGGAAATGCCGGCGGCCGTGAAGATCTTCTCGGCCGACTGAACGAACCTCTCGTCTGCCACCACGCGGGTTGACGGTGAGAGCTCACGCAGCTGATCAAACGCGGATCGGTGCGTCGTGGCGTCCCGGTTCTCCAGGAGGCCGGCCTTCGCAAGCAGGAGGGCGCCGGTGCACACGGAAAGCAGCAGCTCGACCCTCGAGGCCTGGGCGGCGAGCCACTGGAGCAGCCGCTCGTGTTTGAGCAAAGGCCGCGTGCCGCTGCCTCCGGGAACGACCAGGATGTCCGGCTGCGGGCAGTCGTCAACCGAGTACCGCGGCGTCACCTGGAACTTGCCTCGTCCAAGTACCGAGTGATGGGAGAGCCCGACATTGTAGACGTAGAACGGCTGTGGCCGGGTCAGCTCGCTCGCCACGTTGAATACCTCGTACGGGCCCGCGAAGTCGAGGACTTCGACGTCATCGAACACGAAGATGGCGACGTTACGGGGTGACACCTAGCCTCCTGTCGGGCGGACGGAACCTCGTGTTTACCTGCCTGGTGGACCGTTGAGCGGATCCGGGCTCGCCGCCGCGCGCCTCGTCCGCACGGCATCCAGGCTGTACGGCCCCGGCCCGTGCGCGGCAAACAGCAGCCAGATGAAGCAGTACAGGAGAGGCGCTTCCCCATTATTGCGCCACCACCACAGCGTGCCGCTCATGCCGACGTGTACCCAGAAGTAGGCGACGGCCATCTCACCGGACGCGATGAAGGCCAGCAGCCGGGTGAACAGCCCCAGGACGATGCAGGCGCCAGTCACGACTTCGATGACGCCGGCGGCGCCGAAGCGGCTCAGGTATTCCGCGTGGCCGCCGCCGGGGCCGAAGCCGCCAAACCAGCCGAGCAGCTTCTGGGCGCCGTGGCAGAAGAAGGCGGCGCCGGCCGCCACGCGCAGCAGGGTCAGGGTGACGGACTGGGCGCGAATCGGTTCCTCCCGGGTCAGGTGGCCCACCAGCGCGGCGCGGCCCAGGCAGGAGAGCCGCGGCGCCGCAGGATCAGGTGATAGGCCCGCTCGCCCGCGAGCCCAGCGACGCACTCATACCCGAGCGCGGAGAGATCGAGCCCGTCCCACAGGCGCTCGCCGGCGCCCAGCAGTATTGGCCGCAGCGCGATGTGCGCTTCGTCGACCACCTGGGCGCGGAGATACTGCTGGAGCGTGGCAACCCCGCCGGCGATACCGACATCTCGCCCCTTGGCCGCTTCCTGTGCCTGCGTCAACGCCGACGCGATCCCATCGACCACAAACCGGAACTCCGTCCCGCCCTTCATGGCGAGCGGCGGCCGTGCATGGTGGGTGAGCACGAACACCGGCGCATGATACGGCGGCTCTTCACCCCACCAGCCGCGCCACTCCTCGCCCCGCCACGGCCCACGGATCGGGCCGAACATGTTGCGACCCATGATCCAGGCGCCGACGCGCCCGAGCCACTGCTCGGCCATCGCGCTATCGACGCCGCGCTCGCCGCCGGTCTGACCATGCTGGCGTCGCCAGGCCTCGGTTGCGAACGCCCACTCCATCAATTCCTGGCCGCGCACCCCAAGCGGATGCGTGAGGTCCTGCCGCGGTCCGGCACCGAACCCGTCCGCGGACACGGTAAACCCCGTTACGCGTACGATCGACATGACGAATCCCTCGCGGAGCGGCGTCGCGGCGGCCGGTGGGCCACCGCACGGACCGGCGCATCGCTCATGGCGCTGCCGCGTACGTCAGCCGGACGGCATCCACACCGACGGATGCCGCGCCCACGAGGCGAAGGGGCGGCCGAGGACCGGAGAAGTACGGCTTGCCGCCCCCCAGGACGATCGGTCGGAAGTACAGGCGATACTCGTCGATCAGGCCGAGCGCCGTGAGCGTGCCGGCCAGCTCGGGTCCGGCAACATCGATCTCACCGTCGAGCTTCGCTTTGAGCGCGCGCACAAACGCTCCGACGTCGTCGCGGACGAGCGTGGCGTTCGGCCCGGCGGACTCCAGGGTGCGCGACACGACCCACTTCGGCTTGGCGCGCCACAGGGCCGCGAAGGCGTGGTCGCCGACGTCCCAGTCCGCCTGGTCGTCATCCCAGTAGCGCATCACCTCATACATGCGCCGGCCGTACAGCATGCCGGCCGACGCACGGACCTGATCGCTGAAATGGCGACCGAGCTGATCGTCGGGCGGCGGCAAGAGCGCGCCGTCGGCACCGGCAATGTAGCCGTCGAGCGATTGCATCATGCCGAACACGAGCTTTCCCATGGTGTCGCTCTCGACTACTTCATCGAGTTGACGTGCGCCACGAACTGATCGAGGGCGATTTCGGTGCCCTGCCGCCAGCCCGAGGTCTTGTTCTTCTCAAGGTCCGCCTCATCCCGATGCAGCGCCGTGAAGACGTACCGCGTCCCGGTCCCGACACTCTCCATCGTCATGATGGCGGTGATCGGAACGTCGTCGAAGACGGCCGGACGATAGCCTGGGAACAGCATGGAGGTCCAGACCACGCGCTCCATCGGAACGACGTCGAGGAAGCAGCCGAGGTTGCG
>Ga0335085_10001969_pt1 | contig 40268 bp, 29 predicted proteins | sample Lox_Sample_45_FD_206712 | JGI IMG/M metagenome (GOLD analysis project Ga0335085, IMG submission 206712) | Soil microbial communities from Loxahatchee National Wildlife Refuge, Florida, United States - Lox_Sample_4.5 | ecosystem: Environmental > Terrestrial > Soil > Wetlands | place: USA... | reverse complement strand
GGGTGTTGAAGTCGAAGGCTTTCGCAGCTGCAACTTCATCTACAACTTGCGAGTCTCGTGCAGATTCTACTACGGCAAAGTGCTGAATTCATTCTGGCGTCGCGGCTCCTATGAGGTGGAGCCCCTGGTGTTTCACCAGAGTAACCCCTCAGCGGCTCAAAGAACATCGAACCTCCGAGGCAGATCGTCGCGGAAAGTGGAAACACGGCCGGAGTCACGGCCGTGCAGTCAACGTCGCTTCGCGTCATGAGCCTTGACACGTGCCACCGCAGTCTCGGCTAAGATTTGCAATTGCGGGGATCGCTTGCTTTGTCGCTCGAGATCGGAGTGGTAGATCGAGATTGGTCACAGCAGCCGCCAATCACGGGCAATTATGCTTACTCTCTATTGGAGCCTGATTACCCCGCAATTGCATTTATTCGCAACTGGAAAGGATTTACTTTAAAAGACGTGCTCTCTTGGTTGGTCATCAATTCCAGCTCATTTGTGCGCGACGTATTGCAGCGGCGTGCTCGTGAATGCGCAGCAGGCTTTTGGTTGCTGGCTTTCGCATCTTCGCTGCTTGCGCAGCCGCTATCTCTTCGCGAGCGTAACCGAGGGCTGCCGATCGTGGTGGATGCTGCGCCCTCAACCACGCTCAACTTTGCCGCGAGCGAACTGGCCCGTTACTTGGAGCAGATCAGTGGGGTGAAGTTTGCTATCACGACGGACTTGCGCGGTTCCACCGACGCCTTGTTAGTGGGCCGGGAGGTTGTCGAGAGGGTTGATCCGTCGTTTTCCCGGCTGCAACTGGGCGACGAGGGGTTTGTCATTCGTAGGCGGCACGGACATGTGTTGATTGCTGGAGGCAGCGACAAGGGCACGCTTTACGCGGTCTATGCGTTCCTTGAAAAATTGGGGTGTCGCTGGTTCGCTCCGAACTTTCTCGATTATGGCGCCGCGACGGGAGAGTTGGTGCCGCATATTTCCGAACCCGCCGTGGGTAGCTTGAACGTTATCGAGCGGCCGGCTTTCAGGTGGCGCAAGCTCTATATCGAAGAGGGACGGAGTCACACAACGGAAAACCTTAAGCAGATAATCGACTGGATGGCTAAGGCACGTATGAACGTGCTCGACTGTCCGATCGATTACCAACACCTGCACCACACGGAGTGGGATCGCTGGCGGCTGGCGCTGATTCCCGAATTGCGCAAGCGCGGGATCTCAATCGAAGTGGGAGGGCACGGCTACCCGAACTTCCTGCCGCAGGAGGAATATTTCGCAGATCATCCGAATTGGTTCGGAGTGCACGATGGAAAGCGAAGCAGCGATCCACGCGTCGTCTTCTCCACGGCAAACCACGATGCAGTCGGTACACTCGTTGCCAATATAGAGACCTATCTTCGCGCCCATCCTGAAATCGACATCCTGGACATCTGGCCGCCAGACGGAGCCGAGTGGTCGAATGCTCCTGACGATGCCGCTCTCGGTACTGCCTCGGAGCGCCAAATTCTACTGCTGAATCAGGTCGCAAGCGCGCTCCGTGCAGATTTTCCAAAACTGCGCCTGCAATTCATTGCGTATGAGACGTACACTTCTCCGCCCGCGAAGTTCAAGCCCAACTCCGGCATTCTCATGGATTTTTGTCCCATCAGCCGCAGCTTCGAGAATCCACTCTACGCGCACGGATTCCCGAAAAACAAAGAGTATTTCGCCGATCTCCAAGGCTGGATCCATGGTGTGATGGATCCGTCTGATATCACGATCTACTCCTACATCGCGAAATATGGGTGGAGATCGTTGCCAATTCTCATTCCAAGTCTCATCGACGATGAGGCGCGCCGTTTTCACAGAATGGGTATCGGAGGCTTTGCGACTTACAGCGAACCTGGCAATTGGGCAACCTACGAGCTGGATCACTACATCACGGCTCTCGTGCTCTGGAATCCGGACTTGAATGTGAATCAAACTCTGGCTGACTACGCCTTGATGCGCTATGGTGCGGCTGGACCCTCCGTCCTTGCATATTTGAAACTTGTAGAAAACGTAGTCCCGCACGCCGTGGGCATTCCCGGCACGCGCCTGACTCCAGAAAGACAGCGATTGATGATTGACCGGTTTGCGCCTGCTGCTGATCTCCTGCAGCGCGCCCACAAGGCTGCCGCAGGCGATCCTGCAGTCGAGATGCTCCTCGCAAAGCTCGACCATAGCTATCAATATGTTGAAAACGAGATGCATCTCGAGCTTGTGGATTTGCTCAATGCGCAGGACTTGGGGCACGAAAACTCTGAATCACCGAAGGCATTACTTGAAAACAGATTGAGAATCATCAATGCTGATCCTGACGACGGGGTAATCCTGCGCGGCGCACGAGTTCAGTGAACGGTACGTAAACTGATGAGCGCCTGTGCAATCGGCACCCCTTGCTGCTCGTCCTTCGGCCGCGAAGGGACGAAAGCATGGCTGCTTGACACCGCTCGAAAGCTGAGAGTATCGTTTCAGGGATAAAGATGAATCGATTCATCTTCAAATGTTAGTCCATTCATCTTCTCATTCCAGCCGCTCGACCTATGAAGGAGCCAGGCTTATGAAGTTGTTTGACGGCGTTGCTGCGGCAAGTATGATCGGCGTGCTCGGCATGAGCTTCCATGCTTCCGCGCAAGATGTCCTGCCTCGACCCGATCCGCATTTTACGGGAGTCATGAATCCAGACCAGCGAAAGTCGACTGAGGACTGGCCGGCCGATGTCACAGCTCCCAAAGGAGCGCCGAACGTCCTGCTTATCCTGGTCGATGACGTGGGCTTCAGCGCAACGCACACGTTTGGCGGCGCGATTGCAACTCCGACTTTCGATAAACTTGCGCAACAAGGCCTCCGCTACAACGAATTCCACGTGAACGCAATCTGTGCGCCGAGCCGCGCCTCCTTGCTCTCCGGGCGTACCGATCACCAGGTGGGCTTCGGAACCATCACCGAATTCGCAACTGGATATCCCGGCTACACCTCACTCTGGCCGAAGAGCGCCGCGTCGGTGGCCGAGGTGCTGAAAGACAACGGATATAACACCGCAGCCTTCGGCAAATGGCACGGCACGCCGGTTTGGCAAGCCACGCCGGCCGGACCATTCGACCGCTGGCCCACGGGACTCGGCTTTGAATACTTTTACGGCTTTGTCGGAGCATTCGACAGCCAGTACTACACACGGCTGTATCGCGACACGACGCCGGTCGAGCCGCCCAAGACGCCGGAGCAGGGCTACAGTCTCACCGAGGATTTGACGAACGATGCGATTCGCTGGCTGCATCGCCAGGATGCTGCGGCGCCGGACAAGCCATTCTTCCTTTACTTCGCGACCGGCGCGACGCACACGCCGCACCAGGTTCCTGAAAAATGGGTGACGCCGTATAGAGGCAAGTTTGATGAAGGCTGGGACCAGCTAAGGGCGGAGACATATGAGCGTCAGAAGAAGTTGGGTGTCATTCCGGCAAACGCCGAGGATACGCCGCGGCCCAAAGGCCTGCCCGCATGGGATTCGCTGCCGGAGAACGAGCGTAAATTGCTGGCGCGGCAAGCTGAAGTTTACGCCGGCTTCACCACGCAGGCCGATTACGAAATCGGTCGCCTGATCCAGGCAGTGAAGGATGAAGGCAAAGCCGACAACACCATCATTATCGAAATCTTCGGCGACAATGGCGGTTGTGCCGAAGATGGGCCCACGGGATATGACGCACGCGACGTGTACGGCGTGCCGCTCAAAATCGCTCAACGGCTCGACATCAGCTCAAAGCTGGGCAGCGAGCTATATATGAACGGCGCAGCCGCTGCATGGGCCTGGGCTTTCAGCACGCCACTGCAAGGAACGAAGGCCGACGCGTCGCATCTGGGCGGAACGCGCGATCCCATGATCATGGTCTGGCCGAAACGCATTCCCCATGGCGGCGGGCTGCGAAGCCAGTTCACTCATCTTGATGACGTTGCGCCAACGCTGTACGAGGCAGCCGGCATCACTCCGCCAAAGGTAGTGAACGGTGTGGAGCAGATGCCGCTTTACGGAACAAGTTTTCTGTACACGATTGATCATCCCGACGCGCCGAGCCGGCACCATGTGCAAGTGTTCGAGACCAATGGGAACAAGGCAATCTACAAAGACGGCTGGTGGGCCGGACAATTGCTGCGGTCATCGTGGGAGCGCATCGGCGGCCCGGGCCTGTCGGACAAACAATTACTCGACGGCAATCTGCACCCCTGGGAGCTCTACAACCTGACGGACGATTACAGCCAGGCCCACGATCTCGCTGACAAAGATCCGCAGAAGCTCGCCGAGATGAAAGCTCTTTTCGACGAGGAAGCGCGCAAGACCAACATCTATCCCATCCTGCCGCTGCGCGGTCTGATGGACAAGCCGATGCCTGAACGATCGACATACGTCTTCCGCGACGGCGTAGATCGGTTGCAGGATACAGCGAACCTGGCACTTGGCGGTGGCAAGCCCTACACCGTAACCGCAGATGTGGATGTTCCAGAGGCAGGCGCCAATGGCGTCATCATGGCACAGGGCGGACACTACGGCGGCACCAGCCTGTTTGTAAAAGATGGGCATGTGATTTACGAAGTCACTGTGAATGGAAATCGCTCCGGGCAACTCGTTTCCACTTTCGCGTTGAAGCCGGGCAAGGCGCATATCGTGCTGCACATTGTGCCGGAGGGCGCTGGCAGTGGAGGCGGCGAAGACGACCAGGGCGTGTTGCATCGCAAGGATTTCCCCGCGACAGGCACACTGACAATCAATAGCGTCGCTGCAGGGCAGGCGCACTTTCTCAATGTGCCGAAGACCGGCGGCTATTGGTCGGGCGCCGAATCGCTCGACTTCGGCAGCGATCTTGGCTCAGCTGTGAGCCCCGACTACGAGCCGCCGAATCGCTTCAATGGAACGATCGATACGGTGACCGTAAATCTGGAGTAGCTATGAAGGCGCTGTGCGGAGCGTGTGTGAGCTTGCTGGCATGGTCACTGGCGATGACTGCGAGCAGCTCACCTCATGTCGCAGATTTCCTGCCGACGATCGCGAACAAAGCGCCGGCGCCATCCGCCGCTCCCACGGGGATGGTCTGGATTCCCGGCGGTGAGTTTTCCATGGGGAGTGAAGATCCTCGAGGCGTGCCCGACGGTGGCCACGAGCCGATGGCCGACGCTCGCCCAATCCATCGCGTGTATGTCGATGGTTTTTGGATGGACAAGACCGATGTGACCAATGCGGAGTTCGCGCGATTTGTAAAAGCCACTGGCTACGTCACGGTGGCGGAGCGCAAGCCGAGCGCAGCAGACTTTCCGGGCGTCCCTGAGGAGAAGCTGGTGCCGGGAGGGATCGTCTTTCATGCACCTGCCGGCCCGGTGGACCTGAATGATCCTGCGCAATGGTGGTCCTATGTTCCCGGGGCAGATTGGCGGCATCCCACGGGACCCGGCAGCAATATTGAAGGGAAGGAAAACTACCCCGTAGTTCAAGTGGCGTACGAAGATGCAGCCGCCTATGCGCGATGGGCTGGCAAACGCCTCCCCACCGAAGCGGAGTGGGAGTTTGCCGCGCGCGGGGGCCTCACCGGAAAGCGCTATGCGTGGGGAGATACGCTGCGGCCCGGCGGGCGCTGGATGGCGAATATTCACGAAGGCGATTTTCCTGAGCACGATACAGGCGCGGATGGTTTTGCGGGGATTGCACCCGTTGCCCGTTATTTACCGAACAACTATGGGCTCTATGACATAGCCGGAAACGTCTGGCAGTGGGTAGAGGACTGGTACAGGCCGGACTATTACGTGCAACTGGCGGCGATGGGTGTAGCGCATAATCCTCAGGGGCCGGCGAGCTCGTTCGATCCGGACGAGCCGGGAGTCGCAAAGCACGTGCAACGCGGCGGTTCGTTTCTTTGCACAAGCCAGTACTGTTCGCGCTACCTGGTGGGAACTCGCGGCAAAGGCGAAACCAGCAGCGCCAGCAATCACATCGGATTTCGATGTGTGCGCGGAGTCAAATTGAAATAACGATTGACAGCGGGATCAAGTGAGGTATACGGTGTTGACTGCAAATGAATCGTTTCATTCTTCAAAGATCATCGAGCATGAAGAACCTTTGAGGAGGTCGTTATGACTTACCAAAAGACGCTGATTGGTTCGGTCGCCGGTTGGCTGGTATGCGCCGCTCTTGCCCTGCTGGTCACCGTGGCTGCGGCTCAGAGCACAACGGGATCCATCTACGGAACAGTGGCTGATACCACCGGCGCCGTGATTCCGGACGCTCAGATCACCGTGAAGAATGTGGCCACCGGAGAGGTTTTCAACGCTGTCAGCGACAGCGGCGGAAATTTCAATTTTCCGACGGTCAAACCAGGAGAATACGTCGTCACGGCGGAACATACCGGCTTCGAGAGCGAGACGCTGAAGGGCGTTCGCCTGGCTGCCAACCAGAACGTTCACGCGAATTTTGATCTCAAAGCTGGCTCCGTGCAGGAGACCGTCACGGTGAATGCCGGCATTACGCTCGTGGATACCCGCGAATCGCAAATCGCGACGACGATCGAAGAGAAGAAGATTCAGGACCTTCCTTCGATCAATCGCAACGCATACGAGCTCCTGCAGATCACGCCGGGAGTAACGAACTACGCTTCTGACACGCAGACCGGGTCGCGCCAGGGCGCGCAGGTTAGTGTCAACGGGCTGGGCCAATACCAGACCGCGTACTACCTCGATGGCGGATATGACACGAGCTCCTGGAGGTTCGGCGGGAATCTGCTGCCCAATCCGGATTCCCTGCAGGAGTTCCGCATTATCACCAGCAATTTCGATGCGGAGTTCGGCCGCTCGCCCGGTGGAGTCGTCAGCGCCATCACGCGATCGGGGACCAATCAATTCCATGGACTGGCGTACGATTACCTGCGCAACAGCGATGTCAACGCGCGCACCGATTTTGTGAGCGGCGGAGTAACGCCGCTGCGCCAGAACCAGTTTGGCGCCAACGTGGGCGGTCCCTTGCCGTTTCTGAGGAACAAGGCGTTCTTCTTCGCTTCGTACGAAGGGCTCCGCGTGCGGACGCCCACGCCAGTTACGTCCGCTTCTCTGACCGTGCCGACGACGCTGGAAAGGTCCGGCGACTTCAGCCAGAGCCCCAAAAAACCAACGCTACCCGCAACCACGGTGAATGGCAGCGGCGCGACGGTGACCGTGCAGTGCGGCACCACCGCGGCGCCGAAAATCTGCCCCGGCGCGCTGGACCCCGTGGCGCAGAACCTGCTGGCATTTGTTCCTGTGGGCAGTTCCGATTCCGCGAACTACGGCCACCCGCCGCAACAGTCGGCCAACGCGAATATCAACAATGATGAGGGCCTGGCCCGAATCGATTACAGGCTGGGCGACAAACACCAGATCTCCGGGATGTATTTTGAATCGCGCGGCATCTCCAATACGCCAACAGCCAGCGGCAACCAGATCATCAGTTACGCGGGCATGGCGAATTACGAAGGGCAGTACAACAGCGCGATCAGCGACATCTGGACGATTTCGCCGAACAAGGTCAACACGGTACGTACGTTTTATGCGCTCAACCACTACATCATCGGAAACATCTACGGTACCCAGCATATGTTGAAAGACCTGGGAAGCCAGGCAGCGCAGGGTGGAAACTACAATGCGCAGCCGATGTTCAAGGTCACCGGCTACTGGCAGATGGGCACGAACAACGGCGGACCGAACAATCTTCCGGCATGGACGCTGGGCGCCTCTGACACTTTTATCTGGACCCTGGGCCGCCATGAGATGAAATTTGGCGGTGCCTACATGTGGGACCGCTTCACGAGTACCGGCGGCGCGTCCTCGAACGGCTTGTTCACCTTTACTGCACGGTCGGCGAGCGAAAATGCGCTGGTGAATTTCCTCCTTGGCCAAACCTCCACGCTGACTCAGAACAACGGAGTGTTCTTCCGCAGCCACTCCCAGGATCCGTCTCTCTACGTTCAGGACAACTGGAAAGTGACGAAAGATCTGACTCTGAACCTCGGTTTGCGCTGGGAATATTTCCCGATGTACACAGGGCAAAACGACACGGCGACCTTCGTTCCAGGGCAGCAGTCCACGCGGTTCCCAACGGCGCCGCTCGGCTTGGTGTCCTCCGGCGACAAGGGAATTCCTGACGGCATTCAGAAGACGCCGTGGAATACCTTCGCCCCGCGGTTCGGTTTTGCTTATGACGTATTCGGAACCGGAAAAACATCGCTCCGCGGCGCCTACGGCGTGTTCTACGCAGCCATCGACCAGGTGGCCGTGTCGAACAATCTTGTTCAACAGCCGTTCTCGCGGTCGGTAACGGTCTCGAATACACCCAACCTTGTGAATCCGTTTGCGCCGGGTTCAGATCCGTTCCCGTACACAGCGAGCACGACAAATGCCGTGTTCCTGTCGGGGGCGAACATCTTCGCTTTGCAGCCGGGCTTCCACAACATTCCTTCGGTGCAGGAGTACAGCCTGGGAATCCAGCAGCAATACGGCGCCCGGTGGAGCTCTGAGATCGAGTACGTTGGCAACGTAAGCCGCCACGAGCCGATTACTACCGACGAGAATGGGCCGGTCTATAGCGCCAGTTGCACCAGCGCCACCTGCAACAGCACAGCGCAGAAAAATGCGCGTCGGCCCTACAATACCCCGCCAAATCCCTCTTACACCTATGCTGCAGTCTCTGAAGTACTGCCGTACAGCAACGCATCGTACAACTCATTGCAGGCAACCATGACCCGAACATTCGACCAGCACTTTTCGCTGGCACTGGGCTATGTTTGGTCGAAGACGATGGAGATGGGAGCCGTAATGGATTATTCGAACATCACGAGCAGCCGTGGGACGGCCTCAGTCGATATGCCGAACAAATTCGTCGCGTCGTATATCTTCGTCACTCCGTCGATCCACGCGCTGGGCTACCTGGGCAAGGAGGCACTGAGCGGATGGCAGGTCAACGGGATTACCACGATTCGCTCAGGGCAGCCATTCAACGTGTTGTCCGGTGTCGACAGCAATTTCGACAACAACAGCACCGATCGCCCGAACCAGGTTGGAAGTTCGAACCTTGGGAAGCGCAGCAGGTCCGAGGAGATCAGTAAGTACTTCAACACCTCTGCATTTGCCCAGGTGCCCGTCGGCACCGCTACCGGCCTGGGTACAACGCGCTACAATTCGATTCTGTCGCCGGGCGCGGTCAACACGGACCTATCGGCCTTCAAGACATTTCCCATCGTCGAGCGGATGAGCGTGCAATTCCGCGCGGAAGCATTCAATGTGTTCAACCATGGAAACCTGAGCGGCCCTAACTCGACGCTGAGCAGCCCGGCTTTTGGCACAATTAGCGGCGCCTCAGCCGGTCGCGTGATGCAGTTCGCGCTTCGTTTATCCTTTTAAGCTGCAAGTGGGGAGAATGAAAGCAGGACTCGCGACATGGTCACAACAGTAGCAGGCAAACTCTGTGCGACAGCGGCACTCGGCGTCCTTCTGGGCGCCGCGTGCGCCACGCGTGCGCAGGACCCTCCGGTGCAGGCTAATGGCCAGGTAATCGATGGCCCGCTCAAGCCGGCAGATTTTCCGGCGTGGATTGCAGGCATGGTTCGCTGGCGCGCCGAGCAATGGAAGCGCATGGGCTACGACGACAGCGAATACGAGCGGCCCGAACTGCAGTGGACGCAGAGCAGCTTCATGCAGCCGCAAATGATGATCCAGGACCGGTACTTCTTCGACATCGTGTCGGGCAAATACACGGTGGATCGCTATCTTGACGATCTCGACACGCGGTTCGGCGGCATCGACTCAGTGCTGATCTGGCCCACGTACCCCAACATGGGGATCGACAACCGTAATCAGTTCGATCTCTTCCACGACATGCCGGGCGGCATTGATGGCGTGCGTCAGATGGTTGCCGGCTTCCACCGCCGCGGCGTGCGTGTGCTATTCCCGGTAATGCTGTGGGACCAGGGCACGCGCGATGTGGGCAAGCCGGAAGCCGATGCACTGGCAGAAGAACTCACAGCCGTTGGCGCGGACGGCGTAAATGGCGACACGATGATTGCCATGCCGCGGTCGTTCCGTGTCGCGTCAGACAAAACAGGGCATCCCCTGGCGTTTGAGCCTGAACATCTGGGTGTAGACGAGGCACTCGCCTACAACAATATGAACTGGGGGCAGGCGGTTACCGCGATGAGCTCACCCTCCATCTTCATGTCGAAGATGGGCGTCTACGAGCCGGAGCTGGTGGACAAGTACAAGTGGCTCGAGCCGCGGCACATGACCAACATCTCCGACCGCTGGCAGCGCGACAAGACGCTGGATCTGCAATTCGCATTTTTCAACGGCGTCGGAATGGAGACCTGGGAAAACATCTGGGGCATCTGGAACGGCATCACTCCCCGCGACGCCGAGACCATCCGGCGGGTGGCGAAGATCGAGAGGAAGTTCTCATCTCTGCTGGTAAGTGCGGACTGGGTGCCGCACACGCCGGTGCTCCAGTTCCAGGTGTACGCAAGCAAATGGCCCGGCAAGGGACAGACCCTGTGGACGCTCATCAACCAGAACGAGTTCGACATCGGCGGCGAACAGATTGCCGTTCCCTATAAACCGCGCGAGAAGTATTTCGATGTGTGGCATGGCGCTGAGCTGACCCCGGCGATTGCGGATGGCAAGGCAACGCTGAGCTTCACGATCGAAGGATCCGGCTTTGGCGCGATTCTGGCGGTCGAGGACGGCTCGGAGTCAGCCGATCTGCACGCATTCCTGGACGAAATGCACCGTCTGAACGGTGTCCGGCTCGACAGTTTCTCGAGCCAGTGGCACGTGCTGCCGCAGACGCTGGTAGAAATCGATCCGACGAAAACGGCCACGTCTGCGCCCGATCGGATGGTTGCGATTCCCGGCGGTACATTCAACTTCAAGGTTGCCGGAATTGAAATCGAAGGCGGCGATTGGGACGGCGTGGACGTCCAGTATCCGTGGGAAGATACGCCGCGGCGCCATCACGTCCACAAAATGCAGATCGCCCCTTTCTTTATTGATCGCTACCCGGTCACTAACGAGGAGTTCAAGAAGTTCCTTGATGCCACGCACTATCATCCCCGCGACGATCACAATTTTCTTCGCGACTGGAAAGACGGCAGCTATCCCGACGCCTGGGGCAACAAGCCTGTGACCTGGGTGTCGCTTGAAGATGCGCGCGCCTATGCCAAGTGGGCCGGAAAGCGCCTGCCCCATGAGTGGGAATGGCAGTATGCGGCGGAAGGGACCGATGGCCGCGAGTTTCCCTGGGGCAACACCTGGCAGCCCGGCGCCGTTCCGGCTCCCCACCGCGGCCGCGATATGCGTGCCCCCGACGATGTGAATGCCCACCCCGAAGGCAGGAGCGTTTTCGGTGTCGAAGATTTGGTAGGCAACGTCTGGCAATGGACCGACGAATATCAGGATGAACATACCCGGGCGGCCATCCTGCGCGGCGGCAGCTACTATTCACCCCAAGGCTCGAGGTGGTACTTCCCGCAGGCATACAACCTTCACGAGCACGGCAAATATCTGTTGATGGCACCGAGCGAGGATCGCGCAGGCACACTCGGATTCCGATGCGTTGTTGATGCTGCGCCGGCCAAATGATCGACTCGATATCAACCGAAGACGCGCGGCGCACAGGCGGATGCTCACGCTTTTCGCGTGCCGTTTTTCCTGCGCGCCGAAGTCTGTCTGTTGGGCGCTCCGGTCGATTCGCGCAGTCGCAGGCAGGTCGAGATGCAAATGCGTTTGGTGGGGCTTTTGTCGCCGTTGACGCGGTTGATCACGATTTGAGCAGCGCGCCCACCGAGTTCAGAGATGAATTGGTCGACCGTGGAAAGCGCCGGCGTCGTCTCATCGTCCATCTCCAGGTTGTCGAAACCGAAGATAGAAACATCCTTCGGGCACGAAAGGCCGAGATTGCGTGTCGCTTTGATCGCTCCCATGGCGATGAGGTCGTTGGCCGCGAAGATTGCCGTGGGCCGCGAGCGCAGCTTCAGCAGAAAATCGGCCTTTTCATATCCTCCCGCCCGGTTGAAATCGGTTTCCTGGATGTACTCGGCGGCTACCGGAAGCCGGGCGTCCTTCATCGCGCGTTCAAATCCGGCCAGTCGCTGCGCCGCGCTGGTGCCCTGCACCGGTCCGGTAATGGTGGCGATCCGTTTGTGGCCCAGCGAGATCAGATGCCTGGTCGCCTCGTACGCACCTTCTTCATGGGCGCTGGTGACGGCGTCGCCGCGCCAGTGCGGGGGAACGCGGTCGACATACACCACTGCCGACCCCGCCTTGATGTAGGCGCGCACTTCTTCTTCTCCCTCGCGCAAATCAGACGGCACAATAATGAGTCCCGATGGCCGGTAGCTGCGCAAGGCGCGCATGTACGCCAGCTCCTTGGTGTAGTCGTTATCCGAGTTGCAAAGTACAAGCTGATAACCATTCTGGAAAGCAACGTCTTCTGCGCCGCGCACAACACCCGGGAAAAACGGGTTCGTGATATCGGGCACGATCATGACGATGATGTTTGTCTTTTCTTTGCGAAGCGCCCGGCCGAGCATGGAAGGCTGATAGCCAAAGGAATCGACGACGGCAAGGACGCGTTTCCGCGTCGCTTCGCGCACGCTGGGCAGTTCGTTCAAAACGTTGGATACAGTGCCGACGGATACTCCGGCACGCTCTGCGATCTGCTTGATGTTAACGGTCGCCATGATCCTGTGAAATCACCTTCAAGTCTACAAGGCTTCGCGCTAAGCTCCTGGGATGTCACGAGCGCAGGAGATGCAACTGAGAGCTCGACGTCGAAAGGAGCAGCCTATCTTCAATTGATGAATCGATTCATTCTAACAGATAAGCCTACGGACATTCACGCTCATTGAGGCCAACCATGTACCTTCCTGACACTTATCTTCTTGCCTTGCTCTTCATGATCGGCAGCATGCTCTGCTGGGGCTCGTGGGCCAACTCAATGAAGCTTTGTCCCGGCTATCGCTTTCAGCTGTTCTACTGGGATTATGTTGGCGGGCTTTTTGTTGGTGTTGCCGTCTGGGGATTCACGTTCGGGAGCCTGGGATCCACGGGACAGACGTTTCTTGATGGTTTGCGTTCCGCGCATGCGTCCGCGATCTGGGAAGCGATCGCTAGCGGGATGTTATTTAACCTGGCCAACATCCTGCTGGTTGCGGCCATCGAGGTCGCCGGCATGGCTGTGGCCTTTCCCGTGGGAATCGGGCTGGCGCTGGTTCTTGGCGCGGCCGGCAGCTATCTATTCTCTCCGCAGGGAGATCCCTGGCTGCTCTTTGGTGGCATTGCGCTGGTCATGACGGCAATCGTTTGCGATGCGCTGGCGTATCGCGAACACGCGGCCGCAAGTCGACAAGGAAATGGCCGGGGCATCGTGCTCAGCCTCGTCTCAGGCGCTCTGATGGGCAGTTTTTATCCCGTGGTCAGCAAAGCGATGACGGGACCCGGCGCTCTCAGTCCATATGCCGCTGCTCTGCCGTTCGCTACCGGCGTGGCCCTGTGCGCGTTGCCGTTGAACTTCATCTTCATGCGCCATCCCATTGACGGCGGTGCGCGCACATCCATGCAGGACTACAAAAGCGCTCCCGCGAGGTGGCATTGGGCGGGCATTCTCGGCGGCGCCATCTGGGCGTCGGGGGCAATCTTCAATTTCGTCGCTTCGCAGGTCCATTTTGTCGGGCCGGCCATCTCGTATTCCATCGGCCAGGGCGCCACAATGGTTTCCGCATGTTGGGGTGTATTCATCTGGCACGAGTTTCGCTCGCCCAGCGCGCGAACCCGGATGCTCCTTTTCTGGATGTTTGTTTGCTTTCTGGCCGGCCTCACAGCGATAGCGGCGGCCCCGCTTGTTCGCCTCTAAATTCTTTGTGATATAGGACCTTCAAATGAAGCCCATTGTGGTTGTAGGCAGTATCAATATGGATCTCGTCTCCGTTACCCATCGGGCGCCCGCGCCCGGAGAAACCGTCTTCGGCACTGATTTTCAAATGTATTCCGGCGGTAAAGGCGCCAACCAGGCCGTTGCCGTGGCGCGATTGGGCTATCCTTCGGTCCTGCTCGGCAAGGTCGGAAATGACGTTTTCGGTTCTCAGCTTCTCGAGCTGCTCGACGCAGAAGGCGTAGATGTCTCCGGGATTGAGCGTGTCTCCGGTTCCACCGGCACTGCGAGTATAGTTGTGGATTCGCGCGGGGAAAACAGCATCATCGTGACTCCGGCGGCCAATCTGGAGGTTTCGCCCGAGTACCTCGATAGCAAGCAACACATCTTGCGCGACGCAGGTATGGTTCTTGCTCAATTAGAGATTCCCTTGACCACGGTTGACGATCTGGCGCGGCGCTGCGAGGAATTTGCCGTGCCCTTCATGCTCGATCCCGCCCCCGCCCAGCTGCTGAGCGCCGAAACAATGGCACGTGTTGCCTGGCTTACGCCCAATCAAACCGAAGCCCGCTTTTACGGAAAAGGGGCCGGCGAAGTGGATGCAGCCGTCAATTGCCTGCTGGGTCAAGGCGTGCGCCATGTGATTCTCAAGCGAGGTGTAGATGGAGCGGTAATCGCCAATGGAGATGGAAAGCCATTTTTCATCGAATCGTTCACTGTGAAAGCGATTGACACCACCGCCGCTGGCGATTCATTCAACGGCGCGTTCGCTGTGGCGCAAATGCGCGGTCTCAACGCGAAAGACAGCGCGCGCTATGCCGCGGCCGCCGCCGCGGTCTCTGTTACACGAAAAGGCGCGCAATCTTCTCTTCCGACGCGAGATGAAGTTGATCGTCTACTATTTGGAAGCGAAGAAATGGTTTAATGGGATGGGCCCGCCTCCTAATGGCGAGTCAATAAGCCTGAGGCCGAAGGTTTCAGCGCTCATCCGTGGTCGTTTGTCGAGATTCTCGATCGAAAGGCTTTTACGCTTCTTGCTGCGGCTGGGCGTCGATGTATCGATCACCATCAAGCCTCACTCCCGACCACGCTCAAAACGGCGCACGAGAGCCGCAAGGCGTTTCGAAAAGTTTTCTGTTGAGGAGATTTTGAGTGTAGACGAAAATCGTAGCGGGCAAAGCATCCAAGAGCCGCAAGAAACAACAGCGTGCCGCATGATGGCTGCACGCGGTTCAATCCAAAGTAGTTGGAATCCACAATTCTCAATAGACTTCTGTAATCGCTCAAATCCGGTTCGGGACCAGGGAGTCGGAGGTTCAAATCCTCTCTCCCCGACCATCTTTCTCTCATCCTTTCAATGCTTTACGCAACTTTTTCAGTTGTGACGAAAATTTGATTTTTCGGTACATTCGGTACAACTGAGGGCAGTCTAAAGCCGAAGCCACAATTTTCGGCCCACTTCCTACGGAACTCCACATCCTCTTTGATCTTGTCGTAGAGATCGGACATGCTCTCATCCGCGTGCCCCATCCAATATTTTCGAAGACCCTCTGGACATTCGGTTCGATTGCGCAAGTGCGTATTCCTGAAACGCCCGAATGCGTGGTGAACTGCACAGGCATATCGGAAAGAGCGTGCGCAAGTGCAAGGGTCACCATGATGCTTTCTGCCGGGAAGCCGATGGGTTCCTTTACCCGGCGTTGCTCGAGATGAAGAGCCGGTATCAGAAGCTACCAGGTGCCCGCAGCGACCTTCATGAACTGCCCGCATCGACATGGCACCAGTACCTCCTGAGCGTGGGAGTGGTACCCGGTACCTTCCGGTCATGGAAGAGCCGAACGAACTCGGCGTTGAAGCAACTTCAAGCGACGACAGATCCCCCAGCTGAACCGCGCGCGCAGTCAAACCCTTCCGCCAATTCATCCCCGCTAGACGATGATGACGCCGTCGATCTCATCGCACAACCTGAAATGCGACCGGCGCAAGCGACTGTCAGCCCGCTTACGACCGACTCTGAGCGTAGCCCTCTCGCAAACGAATTCACCGAAGCTGTCGAGGAAGGGGATATGACCGCTATTGCTGAACCGGAGTCTCCGGCTAATGATGAATTGTCTAGCCGGTATCTCATTCTAGGCCGGCATGTGACACAAGACGGCGAGGAAGTCAAAGACAACAACTATGACGCACAAACAATGGAGGAAGTCCAGGACCTGGTCAAGAGCTTGATGGAAGGCGCGAATACGATTGACATCGAAGTAAGCCACAGCGAGAACGGGGAAGTGGTGATCGAATCCGGGCGCCTCTCTAAAGAGAGTCGCACCAAGAAGCAGGAAGAGGAGGATGACGGTAACCCCTACGATGCTGAGGATGCCTCGCGGAGAGTAGGACGGCCATGGAACGGCACGCCCGACGTCACCCCGGTCGCGCAGTCGGTGCGGGACGACGATCAGTCCGAGGTTGAGACCAGGGCATTGACTCAATATCGTGTGACGCTCACGGTCGAAGACAAGCGGCTGAGCATCGTCCAGAAAAAGATTCGGCAGATGTTCCCCGGGCTTGATGAGGATGACATTGAGGTTGAGAAGCTGCCGGCGTATGTCTCGCGTCCTAATCGGCTCGACGAAGCCGCTGCGCAAGTAGAGGGCGCCAAGGAGACTGTCGATCAACTCGCACAGGAACTTCGGGAATGGCGCGATAACCTGCCGGAGAATTTGCAGTGTGGTGAGAAGGCTTCCGCATTAGAAGAGGCAATCTCTGCGCTGGAGAGTCTGAGCGGCGAACTGGAGAACATTGATTGGGGCAACGTCGAGTTCCTCTCGATGATGTAGCGCCACGAGACGAGATGACGTATGGTGCCCTGTGCAGGTGACGCCGCGTCGGGCATGGGCTCCGGCCAGTGTTACCCTGCACGCCGATACGGCTCTCAGCGGGGAGAAGGTCGCCGCGGCGCTGGACAAGATCGTCGCCGATCGCGGGGCACCCAAATCGATTACCGTGGACAACGGTACAGAGTTCGCATCAAAGGCGATGGACCTCTGGGCCTACTCGAACGGAGTGCACCTGGACTTCATCCGGCCAGGACGGCCGGTTGAGAACGGCTACATCGAGAGCTTCAACGGAAGACTCCGCGACGAATGCCTCAACGTGGAAGTCTTCTTCAGCCTGGCCGACGCGCGCCGTAAGTTGGGACTGTGGCAGCATGACTTCAACCACCACCGGCCGCATTCGGCATTAGCCGATCGCACGCCAGCTGAATTTGCAGCAGTATGCAGCGGTGGAAATGACGGCGATAAGGCCGCCTTGGAAAACGCTTTGCGTTTTCCACATTTCCCCCGCACGGTGACGGCTGGCAGTTATCTCACTTATGCTCCGGTCTCAAGGCTCTTGCTTGAGACCATCACTTGAGTTACATTAACCGCAATCGTGCCCGCCAAACGGGCACATACCGAATCACGCAGGCCGAAAATTCTAACCTCCTGCGGCGGAGTTTTCCGGGGCTGGTCAATTTATCGGACAACTCTCGCTTCGGCTGGACTAAAGGGAAGGATGCAGCTCAATCGAATCCCAAATCACGAAGGGACCAAAACAGGGACCGGGCCGACCTGAGCAGACTGATCATTGCGATCAATATAGAGCAGCGCGTCACTGAATTATTCACAGCCGACGTAGAAAGGCTCAGGCCGCTAAAACCCGCAACTTCATTCTCTTACATAATTTTTGCGGACCACAGCACAACGTGTATTAGCACCGTGGGAAGTTCGGATGAAATCAATTGCATTTTGGCTATTGTTTACAAGTCGGTCGAGCATTCTGCAGAGAAAGACGAAATCTGAACGGGAGCTTAGATTGAAGAATGTATCGTTTATTACTTGCAACTCATGAGCGATGCTCCGCAAGGCTTCTACTCCCTTTCGGCTGAGTGACAGCAACGTCACTCGCCGATCTACTGCGGATGTCTCCTTCTTGAGGTAACCTTTCCTGCTCAGCTTGCCCGATTCGATCGTGACATAGGTCCCGGTTACATGGAGATAGTCGCCCACTCGCCCCACGCTTACGCCCTCTTCCTGTTCAAGCTCTGCAACAGCAATGAGCAACGTGTACTGGGGTCCAGAAAGTTGCAGTTTCCTTCCGATGTAACTCCGCACCTCTTCCATGCGACTTGAGACGGTGAAGAAATCGTAAAGCAACTTGCGAAATGCATGATTCGACTTTCCAGTCTTTAGGATCCCGAGCGTAATTGTTTGCGGCAGGCGGGTGTGAACTTGTGGCTTAGGCATCGAGATAGTCAGCCTCCTGCATGAGATGCGCCTCCATCGGAATGCGCAAAGGACTATGGATTGCGTCGTAATTCTTCCGACATCCGGAGAACCACATATAGCCTTTGATTTGCGAGAGCAGGGAGACTATAAATGATACGCACCCGCACCCTTGACAACCAGCTCCGATTACTGGCACGTGAAATTTCCAGCGGAAGATGCGTCACTGTTGCCCTTCCAGTGCGCCGTCTTCGGATAGTTGCACAGAGGCCTGCTCAGTGTTACTCCGTTCTTCTCCCGATGCACGGCCACAAGGCTGTCGGGGGCAATTCCGTGCTCTGTCCAGTCTTCAATCGCGCTGATCTTGTCAAAACTATCGGCCCCGGGTCCTCCCTGGCAGTGTCCCACTCCTGGCAGCATAAAAAGCCTCACAAAGCCCGCTGCTTGGCTCGCGCCGCCCACCGCCGCTATAACGTCCTTGTAATACTCAACGCTCTCGAGCGGAGAGATAATCGGGTCGCTCCACCCATGAAACATGATGAGTTTCCCGCCGCGGGCCTCAAATTCCCGTAGATCGGGGTCGATATCATTCAAGATCTCGCCGTTCGCGCGATCCGCCGCTGCCAAATCACTATCGAAATTCAACGTCTGCTCGTCCCACTTCGGATCTCGATGTAACGCAAATTGAAAATAGGAGAGGCTCGTCAGCGTCGGCCCAGGAATGTGCAGCATCCCGCCCCAGCCGAGTTCGCTACCTAACACTTGGCCGGGGAATACTTGTACTCCCGTGCGCGGATTTTTCGCTCCGCCATATAGAGCCGCGACCATCTTGATCTGTGACGAAGTCAGGCAGTTCGGGCCGTCATTCTTGCGGCAAGCAAGTTGCTTCGGGTCGTAGTGGCAACTTTCTGGATCGCTGATGATGCCGTCAGCAACGCCGTCAAGCGCATCACATGCGTTCAGAACCGCCTGATGCAGCAACTGTAACTTTTCCACTGGTATTGGGCCCGCCGGATCGCTTCGAGCCGCACGCCCATACCACTGAAGGCTGAACATCAAATGAGTAAAGTAGCTCGCCGGATCGCCTTCGACAATCCCGTCGTAATCCTTTGGAAAGCGCTGCGCTTCGGCGAGTCCCTGCTTTCCGCCAGTCGAGCATCCATTCCAGTACGAATACTGTGGACTCTTGCCATAGAACGCCTGGATGTACAACTTTGAGGCCACAGTCATTAGGTGTGTGGAGCGAAAGCCGAAATCTTTGAGCCGTCCATTCGACTTAAGAACCGCCCACGTGGATCGATCGGTGTTCGAGAATCCGCCGGTTCCCATGTCGGTTGAGACGGTGACGAAACCCTTGTGCAAACCTTGCGCCAACCCGCTGTAGTTGATGACTCCGCCCCATCCACCATTGCCCACACCGAGGAGCCGTCCGTTCCATCCCGCAATCGGCAGCCACACCTCCACACGGATATCTGAATCCGACGTCGGTTTCAACGTGACGGCCACGCGGCAAAAGGCCGGCAGCTCCTTGAACGCCTGCGCCACCCGTTCTTTCTGCGCTTCTGCAACTCCTGCGGCGTCCGGCGGCGTGAATGCTCCCGCCTGCACGATCTGAGTAAGTGTGACCGCTCCATTCTTCAGCGCGGTCGATTCGAGTTTTTCACACGGCAAGCCAGCGGCTCGAGCGGATCCGTTGCAGAAACAAAACACCGCTACCAGTCCCAGAGCAGCCCAAAAGACTATTCCCCTTCTTGCCAGGACATACGTGCCGCAAGCAGCGCAAAGAAACTTCGTAAACGCCCTGTCCAATCTCATTTGCTCCCTCGTCATCGCATTGGATCGACGCCCTATTTCAAAATGCCATCGAGGAATTGCTGCATCCTCTTCAGCGCCGGCTCATAAAATGGAGGCGTATTGAAGAACCCGTGATTCGCACCCTCAGCTCGGTACAATTCGGCCCTCACGCCCACAGCCAGCAACGCCTCTTGCATCTCCGTCGATTGCGAAAAGGGCAAAGTCGTGTCCGCGGTGCCATGAAGAAAGAGAAATGGCGGCGATGTGGTACTTACGTGCGCCACCGGTGATGCTTCCATATAAACTTCTGGAATCGTCTCTAACTGACCACCGAGAAACGCATCGATCGCCTTGCTTACCGCTTCGGGGTTCTGAGTCTTCTCCAACGCGCTCACAAAATCCGTGAGAGGATTGAATGCCACAACCGCTTGTACACGGCTCGAGAACTGCTGGTTCCCGCCGTCGCCTTCCAGCGTCTTGACATCGGCCGTGGTACCAAGCAAAGCCGCCAGTTGGCCGCCCGATGAACCACCTACCGCGGCAATACGCTTAGGGTCGACCCTGTACGTTGCGGCATTGGCGCGCATCCATCGCACAGCTGCCTTCGCGTCGAAAAGTGCTGCCGGAAACCGAACCTCCTGCGACAAGCGATAATTGATGCTCACGCATACATAGCCATTTGCCGCAAGATACGCCGCCTGGCGCTGGAAGGCGGTCTTGTTCCCAGCGCTCCACGCGCCACCATGGATGAAGACAACACCCGGATATGGTCCGGTACCCGAAGCAGGACGAAACAAGTCAAGCGATTCCTCGTGGTCCCCGTAACGGGCATAAACCAGATCGCGCTCGGCCACAACTCCCGCCGGCACCACGAATCTTCCAAGGCCTGCCCCGCTTTGCTCGCCCTCTTTTGCAGCTGCCTGCCTCGCATTTGCCAATAGATAGCCGGTTCTCGCGAAGGCCCGGAGCACAGCCCATGAGGCTGCTTTGCTGATGAACGCTCTCCTATGGAAATACGTCATTTAGGCCGTCTCAAATCCATACAAGCTCATCTTGGGAAATCTTTTCTCGAATCTCTACCTCGAGCTCACCGCCTAAATTCTGGTCTGAAGTAGATGAAATTACCCGGTATGCAGAGTGAGAAATCATTGCTTCCGTTATCGAAATCGCTTACCTATTTGTCAATGAAAAAAGTCAGCATCGCCTCGCCGTCCACATTCCACTGTGAACGCGCTTAAGGATGTTTCGGCCGCGTCGCCGCCGTCATCGTGAGGCCGGTGTCGTAGTCCAATTCTCGCGGTAGGTACCCGTCGTCCTCGCGCTGCCGCGTATAGCCTGCATTTTCCCAGGTAACCGGAAAATCCTGCCTCCACACGCGACGTCCCCAATAGTATCCGCGAAACGGATCCCGGCTCACATTCATCCAGTTCAGCAGCCGGTCATGCAAATCTTTCCGGATCGCAGAATGCTCCTGCGAGTTGATCAGGTTCCTCATTTCGCTCGGATCGGTGCGCAGATCATAAAGCTCGTCAGTCGTCAAAAGGTTGATCGCCAGTTTGTACCGGCCGTCGCAAATGCAGCGGATGGGCTGGTACGCGCCAAAGCCGTCGTGATCTACCTCGTACCGGCCCCATTCAATAAAGACTTCTTTGCGTCCCGCGCCAGCAGCAGTGGGGTTCTTTAGCACGGCCAACATGCTGCCACCCTCCAGTGTCTTCGGCACTTCAAATCCAAAGAACTCCATTATCGTGCCGCTCAGGTCGAGGTGTGAAGCGAGGGCTGATGAACGGGAGTGTGCGGGAATGTGGCCTGACCACATGGCGAGCAGTGGAATATGGGTGATCTCGTCATACATGGCTGGTCCCTTGTCCGTGAGCCGGTGCGATCCTAGAAAAACTCCGTGATCGGCGGTATATAGTACCATCGCTCCGGGTGCGCGTTCGGTGGCTTTGTCTAGAACGCGCCCAATTTCGTGATCAATGAATGCATGGGCGCCAAAATACTGCGGGTCGTGCGCTGGCTGAATCAGACGATGCAGCCGCGGCGCTGCCCAAACGCGTTGCTCCTCGGGTTTGTCGGCCAGATCATCTTGCAGATTCTTGTTTCTCGGAAAAGTGTAGTCTTTGTACATTTGTGTATATTCGATCGGGCAGAGCGACGGCCCGTGCGGTTCGTCGTAGGAGACGACCAGGAAAAAGTCTTCGTCGCCATGCTTGTCGAGAAAATCAAGCGTGCGTTCCGTGCAACGATAGCCATAGCAATATTCCTTCGTCCAGGTCGGATCGTAGGCCGTTTTGCGGTTCCGCGAACGCACGCGATCCTGAGGCGATAGTTCCTCAAGGTACCGTCGCATGTCATACCAGTAATTCCCGTCCCACCCGGGCGCGGGAATGCCCGTATCAAAGTAGTCCGTGCCGCTGAGATGCCACTTGCCAATAAAGGCGCAGTGGATACCGCGATCTGTGAGCCGTTGGCCGATGCTACGCGTCGTATCGCCAAGCGGCATACTGTTGCCCCATACCCCATTCGTGTGCGGAGTCAGGCCGGTCCAGATCGCCGAACGGGCGGGGGCGCACACTGGCTGGCAGTTGTACGCCCGGTCGAAGCATGTTCCCTGCGCGGCGATGCGGTCGAGATTCGGCGTCTTGATGCCCGTATCCGCATTGCAGCTGAGCATGTCATAACGGACCGACTCGCCCAGAATAACAATCACCTGCCGTCGCTCCTTGCCAAAGGGAATGGCGGCAGCCCGGGCCAGCGGCTCAGCGGTGGCCGCGGTAATGCCGGCCGCACCGGCGAATTTAAAGAAGTCTCTGCGATCCAATTGAACATCCTCTCAGAACGAATTTGAGATCAGGAAACCGGCTTACGAGACCGCCATGCATTGCTAACTTCCAGGTTAGAGAAATGCTTTAGTACTATGTCAAGACCGTAGCGAATGTGAGAGCGCATTGCTTCGTCCGCCCGAAGAACATTTCCCGAGCAGATTGCTGCTGCCAGCTTGCTGTGAAAGCGCAGCGGTGGCACGGTGCGCCTCGCTGAAGTATCAAACAGCCAGTTAAAAATAAGCACTTGCTCCTTTTCGATTGCCCGGCTCAGCCCAGGGCACCGCGCAAATTCCGCGATGCGCATGTGAAACCCCATGTGATATGTGTGCACGGAATAGAGAAACACCGGATCAGCTTCCGATTGCCCTGCCTGATAGAGCCGATCGAGATGTTCAGCGCCCTTCTTGAGCGACTCCTTCTCGCCATCAGTCATTCTGGCGGCACATAGCCGGGCAGATTGCGCTTCCAGCGCCTCGCGAATCTCGTACGAGCCCCGAATATCCTCCTCGCTCGGAATGCGTACGCGCGTACCGATGCGGGGGCGGCTTTCGACGAGCCCCTCTGACTCCAATCGCTGCAATGCCTCAGTGATCGGCACGAAGCTCATATGAAGGATCTTGGCAAACTTCCGCCGTGAGAGTACATCTCCAATCGCTAAGTTGCCGCGAAGAATCTCATCACGAATCTGAGCATAAGCACGATTTGCAAGAGTGGAGCGGCTCCTCCCAAATAGGGCTGCGCGCCTTCCTGCGCCGTTCGACCGACTTTCCTTTTGCATGATTGCACCTATTATTTCCCAATAAGCGTAATACTCGGGACTCAGGCGCTCCCTTAGCGAAGTGACATATCAGTAGTACAATGTCCACAATAACGCAAGATTGACGAGCTCTGCAATGCAAATATCGAGCAAAACCTGCCTTATTACCGGCGGCACAAGCGGAATCGGTGCCGCGACTGCAAATCTGTTCGCAGAGCGCGGCGCGAACATCGCAGTAATGGCACGTTCATGCCGCCGAGGTCCGATCGAACAGTTGGAACAATCCGTCGGGAGTTCTGGCGGAAAATTTCTCTTCATTCAGGCCGATGCCGGCCTTGCGTCCGATTGTACCCGTGCCGTGGCCGAAACCCATGCTGCTATGGGTGGCCTCGATATCCTGGTTCACGCAGCTGGTAGCCCCGCGCCCGGGGGGCTCATGGATGTGTCCGAAATCGACTGGCAGAGGGCATTCAACGTTCACGTACATGCCGTGTATTGGCTCTGTCGAGCAGCTGTTCCGCTCATCCGCAAGAACGGCGAGGGGGCAATCATCCTTGTCGCCTCGGCTGCAGGGTTGCGTGGTTGCGCCGGCGCGCTTGCTTACGGCGTCGTAAAGGGAGCGCTCCCCCAGTTTGCGCGATCATTGGCACGAGAACTCGCTGATGACAATATCCGCATCAACTGTATTTCGCCCGGCGTGGTGCGCACTCCTTTCCAGAGCCTTCTTACGCCCGAGCAGGTTCATAACAACGTTCAAAAAAGAATTCCGTTGCATCGCGAAGGCAGACCCGAAGAGGTTGCGGCTTTGATCGCTGCATTAGTGACCAACGACTTTATTACCGGTGAAAATGTGATCATAGATGGCGGTATGTCAATGCGCATGGCTTGAATTGCCCCCTCGATTCGCCTGCTGAGTTCATCCGCTAGCTGCTTCCACACAAGTCAGTCAGTCTTTCCGGGCCAGGTCCAATGCTTCAAATCATCGCTCCAAGCGATGACAATATTGCAGTTGGCCAGAATGTTGCGGTTCGTCCTCGCTTTACCCGGTCCCATTGAGTGACACACAAATATATATTTGCCCACTCCCGGCGCACTGCGAAGGTCGGCCACGTAACCGGCAGTGATCCGCGTCTCCGCCCAAGGCCAGTTCTTCTGACCCAGAACGATCGACAGCTGATCCTGTTGCCACGTCACTCCGTCATGCGACCGCAGAACCCCTGTTCCATTGCCTGGAGAGTAAAACATTATAAAATCGCCATGGTCGACAAGCACTTCAGGATTTTCGCCCGCCACGATCGCGCGCGGGTGGAATGTCCATGTCTTCAAATCCATCGAAGTCGAAGCAAAAATGTGACCACTCTGCTTGAAGAAACACCACCATTTCCCCGGCACGGCCATATCGGCAACCAGCGTGGGATCGATCATGTGTCCCATATCCTGCTGTGACACCTCCGGACCTTTCACGCGCAACAACTCCGGCTTCGACCAATGCACGAAGTCACGGGTGCGCATCATCCACAGCCGCGAAGTATCTTCTGGATACTTCACCTTCGCATCTGTCATGCGGACCCCATTCATCGGGATGGTTTGCAGCGCAAGCACCCAATCCTTACCGACGCGATCAAGCGATCCCGGCGAAGAGAAATTCAGGTTCTGGCTCTTCGGAGTGAAGACATGCGGGGCGGTCCAGTGCCGAAGATCAGTGGACGCCGACCAGGCCGTGTACCAGTACACCTTCCGATCTGGATCTGTGACCACGTAGGAATAGAACAACAGAAACTTGTGATTCACCCAGACCAGCAGCGGATCGCGATAGGCGATCGTGTCACTGCCCTTAAGAAGTATCGGTGACGAGAGCTTCAGAAGTAGCGAGTCTCCCGCCTGAGCCCAGGCGGGCGCTAGGAAGAGCAGCAACACAAATGCGAGATTTCGCATATAGATTCTCCAGCGCGTTATCTTCGCGCGCCGCCGGGGGTCGACGCTCGGTATTTTGGGAATTCGGCAGGTTCCCATTTGACACAGACACTACTGATATATCACAATTCCAACTACGTTGCATGCCTCGATTTGGCAGCAAGCTCGTACCATCCTGCTCGGAGGCAGATTTGAACGATGGAAAAGTGCCTGAGACACACCGAGGTTAGCCGTCGCTCGTTCACCCTGGGCGCGGGGAGTTTTGTCGCCACCGCAATATCCGGAGCCGTCCTGCAACCCGGTGCGGCTGCCCAGGAGAAGGCGAAAAGCGCCCATGCGAACGGCCGCGTGCCAAAGAAGTCGGGGAATGACGTTCAGTGGGTGCGGCCAGCTCAGGGCAGCGAAGAAGAGACTCTACCCGACGGGTCCGCAGGGCGCGTCTCAGAGTATCGCGGGTGCGACGGGAGTTTCATAGCGGCGTATCTTCGCAAACCCAAAGGCATGGGGCCGTTTCCGATCGTAGTGGTTCTGCACGGTGGCGGAGTCAGCCCGAAGGGCGCCTACAGCATGGGCCGGAGCAATCCGCTGACGACAGCCTTTATTGCTGCTGGATGGGCGGTATTGTCCATCGACTTTCGTGAGACTGCCGTGCCGCTCGACCGCCCCGGAGGTGCCGTTCCCTTTCCCACCCTGCCGCCAATCGAATGGCACGACGCCATTGCCGCCGCCGAAGATGTGCGAAATCTCGCATTCACCGACGGTCGTCGAATTGCTGTGATCGCCGGCAGCCACGGGGCCTACGTCATGTCGCACGTGGTCTCGCGTGCCGATATTCAGGCCGGCGTACTTTGCTCGCCTGCAATCTTCGATTTCGTTGAGCTCTCGCGCGCCATCGCTGCAGGTTCTCCTGCTATCGATCACATCAAGGACAAAATCGCCGAGGCCGAGCAACGGTACGGAGCAAAGATGGACGTGGTTGCGCAGCACCCGGAGTGCTACGGGTACCAGACGCCGATGACAGAAGCAGCCAATGTCCGTTGCCCCATCCTGATCATCAACGGCCGTGATGATACGTCCTCGCCGATCGCTGTGATGGAAGTTTACCGCGACAGATTGCGTGCCGCGGGCAAAACGGTCGAAACGTTTTTCCCCGAGAACGCTCCCCATGGATTCTACTTCGGCAATCCCAAGCCGCTCCATCCACAGACGGACGACGCCATAACCCATGCAGTAGACTTCATCCGCCGGTCATTTGCGCAAGTCCGTGGCTGACTCACAGAAGGCGGTCGCGCGTCATGTATCCAGCGGTATTGCTATTCTCGTAAGTCATTGCTTCGATCGTTCAAATACAAATGCCGCTGCGTCGTAATCACTTTGCAAATCAGCATTGATACCGCGGCCCATCCAAAAAGCGCCGCTAGCTTTTGCAGAGGCATTGCCCGTCAAGTGGCCGTACAGCGGACGGACGGTATATGTCGCACTCTGGTTTAGTCCTTCAGGGAACACCATGGGAGCTGGATAGCGCATCTGCTGCGAGTGCAAGAATTCAAAGACCACCGCGAGACTGCGTTCAGGCGCTACTGATTCCGTTGTTGCCAGTTCCCCGTTCGACTGCGGCGAAATCAACCGGTAGAGAAGCCCATGTTGCACTACACCCCGAATCGGCTTGTAGGCTACGATCATTTCTTTCGCAGTGGTGAAGTCTTCCGACGTCCATTTGTTCAGGTTTGCCCCGATACCCAACGAGCCCTCCATCGATGACAGAAATCTATAGGGCAGTGACGTGCCGCGATGGTTCACCCAGTTGGGCGAATCCGTCATCCACGCCATCATGACTCCTGGCGTGTATGCATCAGCAAATCCGTCCTGGATCGACAACCGATCGAACGGATCCGTATTGTCTGATGTCCACACCTCGTCAACACAATGTAGCACTCCCAGATCTACGCGCCCGCCGCCGGAGCAGGACTCGATCTCTACGCCGGGATGCTTCTGCCGCAACTCGGCAAGAATGGAGTAGTAATTACACGTATAGATGACGTAGATCTCCTTCTCTTCGTCCGACGCGACCTCCGGCCGGCCTGGCTCGGCCCACGGACGATTCAAATCCCACTTGAGAAATGCGATCTGGTTTTCGCTAAGCAGACGATTCGCCACTGAATAGACATATTCACGTACTTCAGGCCGCGCCAGATTAAGCACTAACTGATTTCGCTCCTCCGTGCGTGGTCTGCTCCGAAAATTGATCACCCAGTCAGGATGTCTTCGATACAAATCGCTGTCTGGGTTCACCATCTCTGGCTCAACCCAGAGGCCAAAATCCATTTCCAGCGAATGCACCTTCGCGATCAGCGACTCCAGCCCGTGCGGAAATTTCTGCAGATTCACGTACCAATCGCCGAGGCCGGCCCTATCATTTTTCCGCTGGCCGAACCATCCGTCGTCCCTAACAAAGCGCTTGACGCCGATGCGGTTCCCATCGGCATACATGATCTTCAGCGCGGGTTCATCGAGCACGCCGCCACCCCAGCCGGGAAACTCCTGCTCGGTGTCGTTGATCTCGTCGGCATATGTGACTGGAACATGCGTGGGCAGCGGATCGCTCGTCGCCAGCCGTCGGCCCCAGTACACCGTCTGCAATTCTCCGCGTGCGTTCGCGCCCATCGCATAGGTCACATCGCCGCCATCGAGACGAAACAATTTCCTCCCCGTATTTGACGCCGTTCCGGCCGCCTGCGAATTGGCGCTTAACCGGCCTGCCGTCATGATCAAGGCGAGCATCGTCACAATGCATCCCCATCTTCTTTAGCTCAATCGCGAGTTGCTCATCTTCACTCTCGCTCCTTGACAATCGCCGATAGTCTGGCGTCTTCTGACATATCAGATAATTGCTTTTGCTGATCGAGCCGTTCCGAATGAAATTGGTCCGCCTGAGGAGCCTGTAATGACGTTCATCAACCGACGCACTTTCGCCCTGGGTGCGGGATTCTTCGCGATAGACGGAGTCGCCCGCCTTGCGATGACCTCACCTGCAAATGCGCACAAGTCACCCGCAAATGACGCGTCATGGGTCCGCCCTGCCCCTGGGAACCAACTCGAGCGATTACCCGATGGCTCAACAGGGCGCATCTGCGAATATAGGGGCTGCGACGGTGCATTTATCCCAGCTTATATGCGCACTCCGAAAGATCGCGGGCCGTTCGGCGTTGTCCTTGTCCAGCACGGCGGAGCGCCTTCGGAACAGGCAACTTACTCGACGGGCAGAAGCAGTCCGCCGGCCCAGGCCTTCGCCCAGGCCGGATGGGCCGTTCTCGCCACCGACTTTCGACACCTTGCTCTGTCGGGCGGCGGCATCCTGGAGTGGCACGACGGAATTGCCGCGATCGAAGCGCTTAGAAACCTTTCCTATATTGATGGCCGCCGCATTGGGATCATGGCCGGCAGCCATGGCGGGCACGTCTACTCTGAAGTCGTAGTGCGAACCACGGTCTGCTGTGCAATTCTCTGCTCGCCTGCCATCTTTGATCTGATCGAGCTCGCCCGGGCGCGCGACCGGGGGGTGACCGAGGTCTCTGCCATCACCAATGCCATCACCGAAGGTGAAAAACGCTACGGCGGCACGATGGACGTAATCGCGAAGCACCCTGACTGCTACGGCTACCAATCTCCGCTGGCTGAAGCTGCGCAGACCCGCTGCCCCATTCTCATCATCAACGGCCGCAATGACACGTCGTCGCCCGTCGCGGTCATGGAAGTTTATCGAGACCGGTTGCGTGCCGCGGGTAAGACTGTGGAAACATATTTTCCCGACAATGCTCCGCACGGCTTCTATTTCGGTCTCGGTCACCCGCCGCGTCCCGACGAAACCGCGGAGGCCACACGTCGGGCAACTGCTTTCATTCGCAAACACTTTGCCTGACCGATTTTGTTATTCTCCGCCAGTCTTGCCCGCCCCACCGCGCGCCAGGAACCACGGCCGCGTTGTAGGATCATTCGCGAAGAAATCAACCAGCAATTTCGCGATCTTCACCTGGCCTCTCGGCGAAGGATGCAATCCGTCGTCACCCACATCCTCGCGCAGATAGACAAACCCGTCCTTTCGGCCGTTCACGCCATCCGTCCAGAAATATGGACCCCACTCGACCCACGGCACTTCCACGGCGCCTTTCTTCGGATCGAAGTTCATTTCCGGCTTTCCTGCCAATTGATCCGCAATCACCCACTTCACGCCGAAACCGGTCTCGTACGCCCAGGGCTCGGGGCTTCCGCCCACCTCGGTGTAGCCGCCATATGTGCGTGTGGCCAGATAAGTTAGCTTCAAATTTGGGAAACGATCGTGCAAGATGTGCAGCGTGCGCTCCATGTCGCTCTGCAATTGCTTCGCCTCAACAGGAAATGGCATCTTCGGCAAAGGTACCACCTCTTTTAGCCATACTGCCTGCACTTGCTGCGGCATCACCCCTGCATCTTTGATCGCGCGAGCCACCTGTTGCCAATATTGCGCCTCCTGGTTTGCGATGGTGCTCGACGCCATACCCGGCACGCAGCCGTTCACCATTACCAGGTGCGGGTTCAGGCTCTTCTCGGCCGCAGCATCCTTCATGAAAACAGGAAACTCCATGAAGGGATTCGAAAACCCAATCGCGAGCAATACAATCTTTCCGTCTTTCGCAGGATGCCCTACGGCATCGAGCGGACGCACCGTTCGCGCCAGCTTGATGCCGCTTTTCAGATGTCTCACCGGGATCACATTCGATCCGCCGGGATAAAGACCGCCTTGCTCTCCTTTGTACGTCCCCGTTTCGAGATCGGGCAGCGCAATCAGGCCCGTCGAAGGCTGCGGCGTATGATCCTTCAACCACGCTTCGCGCGTTTCCTTGGCCCGCTGTGCACGAAATGCCTGAATCGACGTTTGCTCTTCGGGCGTGAGCGGCGTTCCATTGGCGATCTTCTGGCGGATCGCATCGATCTCCGGCGGGACGGGGTTGGCGGCTTGCGCAACGGCTATCGCCGAACCGGCACAGATCAGCAGGGCTAATAACAGCTTCAGTTCACGTATTCTCATAATGCAAAATCCTTGAAGCGACATCTCGCCGATTCTTGTTGAAGGGGCTCGAACTCGTTGACATGGCTCGCATCCGCTCGGTGTTCATTGTTAAGGAGCTAATCTGAGTCGCCGTCACGCGGACAGTCCTCCAGCAGAATCGGAAGATTGCCGACCTGCACGGTCCCTCCCGGCGGGATTGCGACCTCGTGGCCCCACAGATCACGATATGCATGCCAGCGCGGCGATGGAGTATAGGTGTACGTCGTACAATCGTTGCCCTGATAGCTGTCCGCGTTGCAGCCATAATCGCCGATGTCCCAGATCACCTTTCCGATGAATCCCCGAGGCCCCTCCAGCGGGCAGGTCCACTGCGTAGGGGCACCTGGCGTGATCGAGCACGGCGTCTCACGATCGCCCATCGCCATGCTTCGGCCAATCATCCAACCTGCTACGCTACTCCACGCCAGCGCAGGATCGCCGGCCTGCGGACCCGAACCGTTTGCGCCTGCACCGTTGAGTACGCTATCCAAGTCGTAGTCGTACCACGCAAAATGGTGAATGCCGAGTGACCACTGCGTCAGTGCATAGCGCGCAATGAACGACGCCTGCATGTCGGGATTGCCGACCAGGTTTACCCCACCCGGCACCGACGACCAGCCTGCGCTGGCTCCTCTGTATCCTGCTTCACCATTCCAGAAGGGTTCTCGGAGTTCGGTCGGCCGCAGAATGCCGGTTTGCCCGTTGCATCCCACCACCGCGCAGTACTCGATTTCCATTTCGGTCTCTTCGTTGAAGCCATCTGCCAGATTCCCAGGTTTCATGTGCCAGTTCGTGCCGTCCAGATCGTACGACTCGTCGTCGCCCGTGTTGCACCAGTTCGGCGCGCCTGTCGTCGTGCCCGGAATGCTGCAATAGAGAAGATTTTGAATGACATTCAATCCCTCTGCGGCGCGTGAGTGGCTTGAGGGCGCCACGATCACCGCGTCCGGCTCAATGCCTCGATCCTGCGTGCAGCTTCCCGCAACTCCCTGACCGTTCTCGTTGTCGATCGCAAAAGGCACGCCGTTCTTCCGCCGCAGCGACCACTTGCCCAGAATGATGCAGCGCGCGTCCTGCGTCATGCGCACCAGTTGCGCATAGGAGCCGTAATAGGCGTTGCCAGAGTTACTGGGTGATGTATTCCCGAAAAGATACGGCGCTGCATAACTACTGCCCGGAAATGGATATCCTTGATTATTCCGGTCGATCTCGTTCCATATTTCGTAGTACTTGATGCAGGCGGCATTCCCTGAATGGCAAAGTGCGACGGCTTCGTTGGCCAATGCTGTAACCCAGTTCTTCCAGGTCTGATCAGTCCCCGAGCCGTCAGGATTCAAATCAGCCGGCGGGTAACACTGCCCCGGCGCGCCGGCACCCACTTGTGTGCCGCCGGTGCCGTCATAGTTGCAGCGAATGTCGCAGGCCGGCTGGTTTGGATTCGAAGTGCAATCGCCGCTCATGGCCAGGGCAAACTGCGGAGTTCGGCTCATCGTGTAGAACGCCGTCCTCACGCCATTGGTGTATGCGTTTTCAAGCAGCGTCTGCAACGCTGTCCACTTGAAAACTGTCGGATCTTGATAATTGCTGCCAGCCTGCAACTGGATGTTCGTCCACTGTGCGCCTGAATCCCATACGCGCACCATTCCATAGGTGATCGGCTCTTTCAGGGGCCAGGCATCTCCCGCCTTGTTGAAACTCAAACCGAAAAACTCCGCTGGGATGATTGGAGCGTGTTCATGGTCAAATTTGAGCGGATCGTGTTTCTGCACGTCATGTTGTTCTCCGAATTGCGCTCGGGCGACGAGTGAATAACAGAGCGCAAACGCGAGAACAGCCGTGCACAACATAAGGCTGCCGAATACTGCGTTGAATCTAGTGCATGCAGCTCGCCAAGCACGCAGCGGTCGCTCGTGTACGGAATAGAAACGCATGCTATCCTCCTTGCCGGTTGATGCGGATTCGTGTCGAGCAGGTTCAGGGACGATGTCGCTCTCTAAGGGATGATGACGGGCCCGTTTGGCTCTCATCGTCCCCGAGGTTGAGCTTCTTCAGAACGCGTATTTCAGCGTGAGCTGGAGAATGCGACCCGCGGCGGCGCTGTTAATGACGGCGTCATTGGCGCTGTTGAGTTGCGCTGTGGGATTCCCCAGATTGACATTGTTGAACACGTTAAACGCGTCTGTACGGAACTGCAGGCGATGCTCGCCCTTGATGATGAAATCCTTCGCAGCGGACATGTCGGTATTTTTGCGTCCGGGACCGATCATCAGGTTGAATTGAGTACTGCCTTCCCCGGTGGCAGTTCCAACCGGAACCGGCGAGAACGCTAATTTATTGAAGTACTCGGCAACTTTCTGAGCACGGCTTCGCCCGCCGTCAAGATGCCAATCCGCCACCTGGTTTGGGCGGTCGTTTCCATAGTTGTCGTAATTTGTATCAGTGCCCGAAACCATGTTGAAAGGCGTCCCGGTGCTGATCGTGGTGATGCCACTAATGCGCCAGCCGCTCAGGATCTCCCGCCCGGCGTAGCCCCACAGGTGTACAGTCGGCGAAACCCAAAGATACGATGCGACGAAATGATGCGGCATATCGTAGGAGGCCTTGCCGTAATCGGCCTTGAAATTGTATTCGTCGGAAGCCGAGAAAGTTGTGATGGGATTTGCGGTCGGATCCACGCCGTCAGCCATGTCCTTGGACCAAACGTAGTTGGCGTTGATCGAAAATCCGCGCGCGAATCGTTTGGTGAGCGATGCTTGCAGCGAGTCGTACGAAGAACTGATTCCGGGGTAGTACTCGTCGACCGCATTGAACACATAAGAGCCGCCCGGCTTGTAAGGTCGCCGCGCCAGATAAGAGGCCGCTGTGTTGCATGCCGTGCTGCCGGACGACGTGCAACTGGATGAGTAGACCGGCGCGTTCTCATCGCGCGTGGAATAGAACTTCCGCGCCAGATTGCCCACGTAAGAGACGCTGCCGCTCCAGTTGGGGGCGAATTGGTGTTCGACAGTGAGGTTTTCCTCCAACACGTATGGGACTGCCTTGTTGTAAGCCGGATAGGCGGGGAAAGCGAGCCCATTTGCAAAGGTTGGGTTCTTCAGATTCACCGTGTACGGAAAAGGGTCCGTTCCCGAGCCGTAGGGATTCGCGAACGACGTCGTATCGGTCAATGCTACGCTCACGTTGTAGAGCGGTGACAGCAAGCTGGAGTAGAACGAGGCCGGAACCTCCGAGTAAAAGATACCCCACGAACCGCGCACCGAGGTTCGGCCGTTGCCAAAAACATCGTAAGCAAATCCAATGCGCGGCGCGAATTTGGTCCACGTCACCTGTAACACGCCGTCCGGCACTCCGGAATCGCCGCTGAAGAGAACGCCGATCGGGGCGGTCGGCACAACCTTCGATTGAATATTCGGAATGAATGTACCCGTGTTGTTTTCGCCGCAAAAAGGTTTGAAAAGCTCCCAACGCAGCCCGAGATTGAGCGTGAGTTGCCGGCTAACGTGCCAGTCATCCTGCGCAAAAACCGAAGGGCTCATCTGGTGAAGGTTGATTGGATAGGAATTGTTCTGGTTATATGTCGTCGCCTTTCCAAGAAGCCAATCGGCCAGTTGGTTGCCGCTGGCCCAACCGTTGGCGGCAATGGTATAGATACCCGCCCGCTGCCCTACGGCATTCGAGGCATACTTGTTTCGAGCCAGCGCTGCGCCGATCTTTAGAGAGTGGCTGCCGCGGGTCCAAATCAGCGTGTCCGATGCGCCGAAAGTCGTAAGTCCGAACAGATTCGGAGCGCTGCCGCTGTTGCCTAACGATGAAATATAGCCGGGAATTCTTACATTCGGCTGCGTGCACGGTGATCCGGCGCAAGGAATCGTAATCCCGAGCTGCGAAAAGGTGTTCTGCCCCGCAAACAGATCGGCTGCGTGATAGTGATTGCCTGAGTAGTAAGCCCGAAAGTTGTTCAGCATGCTGGGCGTAATCGTCCATGTGTCGGTGCCAACCTGGTTGGTTTGGTCGCCGACCAGCAAGTCGCCCGAGTATCCGTAAACCGGATCGCCGCCGGAGTTCGGACTGGCATTGGTGCCGTACTCGTGAAAATACATGTACGACAGCTTGTGCGCATGATTGAGCTGATAGTCGCCGCGGCCGAGATACTGATTGGCCGACGTTGGGGCCCCGGCAATCTGCTGGGCCGAGCTGCCGCCGGATGTTCCGTTGAACGCCGGCGGAGTTGGAATCGATTTGAGAATCTGCTGAACGACCGGATCGAGATACGCTGCCGGAATAATTCCAGGCGTGGTGTTCGGATTCCCCGGGCTACCCGGGCATGGATAAGTAATAGGTCCGCACTTAGGAATGTTCTTGTCGGTCGAAAAATCACCCGCGCGCTCGCCGCCTGGACTTGCGCCCGCAGTCTGTCCTGCGCCGTTGCCGGCAGGGCCAGTGGGCAGAATCGCGCTTGCGGCATTCGATATTTGAAATTGAGCGATCCGTAGCCCTTGATAGGCAAAGAAGAAGAAGAGCTTGTTGCGATAGACCGGCCCGCCAACGGTACCGCCGAACTGGTTGTAGCGCAGATGCGTCGCGGCGCTGGTCACGAACTCAGTTCTGGCGTTGAGAATGTTGTTACGGACGTAGTCGTAGAGCACGCCATGAAAGTCGTTCGTGCCGGAACGAGTCACCATGTTCACGACTGCTCCCGGCATCGATCCGAATTCGGCGTCAAAACTGGTCGTCAGAATTCGATATTCGAGCAACGCATCAGGATTCGGAGCATAGTTGCCTCCGGGACGGTAATAGCTGGTGTTGTTGGCGCCGTCCAGATAGAAAGAATTCTCGTATGCGCGAAGGCCGTTTGTGCTGAACGTCGCGCCGACAGGGTCACCAACATATTGTGAATTCTGAGCTTGCGAGTAATTGGTGACACCCGGAGAAAGCTGCACCAGATCGTAAGCGTTGCGGCCGTTAAGCGGCAGTTCTTCCAGTCGCTTCTGGTCGATCGTCGAACCGAGTTGCGATTCACGCGTGTCAACCAATGTTGTCGCTGCCTCGACAACTACGTTTTCGGTGACGGCGCCGACTGTAAGACTGAAGTTCACATGCACGTTCTGGTTGGCATCGAGCCGGATGCCGGTCTGCGTAATGCTGTTGAAGCCGCTCATCTTTGTCGAGATCGTGTAGTCTCCAGGCGCAAGCGCAGGAAACACATAATTCCCAGCCCCATCGCTCTTTGCTGTGTGCGTTTCGTTTGTCTGCACGTTGATCACGGTAATTGCCGCCTGCGGAATCACACCTCCTGACGCATCCGTGACTATCCCATAAATTGATCCGGCCGTCGATTGGGCAAACGCCGGAGCCGAGATCAACAGCGAAAGCACCGCGAGCGCAAACAACCTCGCGCCTCTAAGTCGATTCTGAACTTTCCGCCAATTCATCATCGAACTGCCCCCTTCAAAACCTTCACAGCCTGTATTCCATCCATTCCATTCGGCTCACGGTTCGTCGTTAACTCTACAGATATATCACTAACTCGCCCTAATAGAAGCAAACTCTATGAGAGAATTGCCTCTACTGTCAAGAAGAATCTATCGTTAAAGTAAAGGGATAACATAAAAAGTGATTCTCCAGTTCCTACGCCTTGCGGAGGGCGGAAAACTGCATCACTTGAGTTCTGATATGTCAGTCCGATGACACTTTCTCTGGCAGAACACCAAGGCGCGAAGGGCTATTGAATGTGACAAATACGGATTACGCTCGTGAACTGCGCCCACGGAAGAAGATCCAGAAACAGCCAATTCGTGCAAATGGGGAAGACCTGTTCACTCAAAGAATCAGGTAGGTGCTGTTGCGAAAAATTAGATAACTATATTATATAATTGTCAAGATGAATCGGCGCACATTCCTCGTTGCCGGAACCGTCGCCAGCCTGCTCCGCTCACGCGCTTTTCCTGGTCAACCGAACACCTCCGGCCATCATCTTCCCGCGTCTGACGTGCATTATCGGCGAACTCTCAGCTACATCGAGGAAACACCTGTTTCTGGATATCACTGGGCATCTGATGCTGCCTACGAACGCTTTCGCGATCTCAAGTTCGGCGTTCGCGTGCATTGGGGCCTCTATTCGATTCTCGGGTTGCCGGGAGAATCATGGCCGTTTCTTGCAAAATCATTCCCTGAGCGGGCCGCTTACAACCAGATGTACCGGACATGGAATCCGACAGGCTTCGATGCAGAGCAGTGGCTTGAACTTTTTCAGGCGGGCGGCGCGAAAGTGTTCTCCTTCACTACCAAGCACCATGAAGGATTCTCCATGTTCGCCACCTCCACCCGCGTCCACTCACGTGTAGATTGGGCGGCTCCCGACGCACCACGCATAGTGCCGTGCAACCATGCGTATAGCATCATGGAAACTCCCTTCGCTCGCGATGTGACAGGCGAGTTGTGCGTTGCTGCCCAAAAGCGTGGCATCGCGGTCGACTTGTATTTTTCTCACCCCGACTGGTATGACGTCGACTTTCGTCCCTATGCGTTGCACCCGCTCCAGACAAGCGTCTCTATCCAGGATCCTGAAGTTCAGCGGCGGCAGTCGCAGGGCGCGCGATTCACAGTCGTTCCCGATCCCACACCGGCCGAAGCCGCGCGCATGATGCGGCGTCATCGCGACCAGCTCACTGAGTTGCTCACGCGTTATGGCCGAATTGACATGCTATGTCTTGACCAGTGGCTAGGACCGGCCGTGTGGCCCGAGCTTCGCCAAACGCTTCTCCATATCCGCACCCTGCAGCCTGACGTCATGCTCCGCGCACGCGGCATCGGCAACTACGGTGATTACTACACGCCCGAGCGGTTTGTCCCGAGCGGCAAAGAGAACAGCTCCTTGCCGTGGTTCGTCATCGATCCCCTGGGGAGGTCGTTCTCCTATGAGTCGGACCCTGCGAATTACAAAGGCTCCGACTGGATCATACGTAATCTCGTTGACTCCGTCTCCAAAGGCGGCAATTTCATGGTTGGCATTGGTCCTGATGGCAACGGCCGTTTCTCCGATGAAGCTACGCGGCAATTGATACGGGTCGGTTCCTGGCTACGAATTAATGGCGAGGGCATTTATGCCACGCGCCCGCGCGCTGGCGAACTATGGCACGAGGGCGACTCCATTCGTTACACCGCTTCGAAAGATCAACGCAAGGCATACGCTTTTGCACTGGCTTGGCCGGGCAAGAACTTGAACCTGCGCACGGTTCGTCCAAAGCGTTCGAGTGCCATATCGTTGCTCGGCTATGACAAGCCGCTTGAGTGGGCCTGGGATACGGCTTCAGGAACATCCATTAAGCTTCCCGACGATCTGCAGGACGAGACGCATCGCCCCTGCCGCACGGCATGGTGTTTCAAGATTCTTGTTGCTTGATCAAAGCTCGAGATAATGATGGGTCCTCGTGAAGAGATACTTCGTTCAAATCAAGCCGTGTTGCTATGGAGCGAAGCCGCTGTCACTGCCGAGACGGGCTCAATAGAATGTGTTTGTAGTAGAGGCCGACCAGGGTTGAGGACATCTCGAAATTTCTCAGACGCGGCATCTGTTTTATGCAAGTTTGTCTATTTGTAGTAGTTGTCTTGCTTGACCTACCGCTCGGGTCTTTGAATTGCAGCGGAAGCCCTAAACAACTGAAATGATAAGCGCCGGGGATGGCCGCCATTGCTATTTGCACTTGTTCCTCGCAAAAATTCCGTCGGGACGAGACGATAGGCACCTCTTAACTGTTATGACCGGCAGGATGTGAGATGGGAAACTGAGAAACGGCCGTGCGTCGACCGTAGGCGCGATCAAGACGGACTAGATCGATCCGCGCAGCCCTGGCGCGCACACTTGTTCTGCTACGGCCTTCTGCTGAGAGTTTCGATACCCGTCAGAGGAAACTAGGCCGCGAGATCGTAGCGATGATGCAAACCACCGAGCTTGGGTACGGAGACGATTTTCGTGTTCGGTACAGCGCGATCACGGCTTTCCTGCTTGCGGGAGTCTGCTTGTCCAACCCAAGATGAGTTCGGTCATCGTGATGATAGCGGACATACTCGGTCATGAGTCGTTTAAGATGGCGCTTATTGAACGGGATCACGTGATCGAGCAATTCGCGACGGCAAGAGCCGACGAAGCGCTCAGCAACACCGTTCTGCCAGGGGCTCTTGAATGAGGTGCGCACAGGTTTCACGCCGAGAGTCGTTGCGGTTTCCAGGACTTCGGGGTTGAAGGTCGCGTCCCGGTCGAAGATCAGATGACGTGGTGCAGAATCGAATGGAAACGCTTCGCGCAATTGCTGCACCCCCGCCAGTACGATCTTCCATGTCAGCCCTCGATTCATGTTTGTCCTCCCATGCTCTGCGGAATCCTGACACGATATTGCTGATCTGTCTCCGAGGACAATTGGCGACAGCTAGGACTTTCCTCCGTCCGCACAAAGGATTGCTATTCCCCAATGCCGGGATACGCTCTCAAGCCGTGCCGGGTGCTTTGCCCGTCAGGAGGATCACTGCATCTGCTTGGGGGCCTTTCGAGCCTTGGACAATGTCAAATTTGACTTTATCGCCCACTTTGAGCGTTTTGTACCCATCCGATTGAATCGCTGTGTAGTGGATGAATACATCCGGCCCGTCGTCACGTCCGATGAATCCGAAGCCCTTGGCGTTGTTGAACCACTTGACCTTTCCCTTGTACTGAGCCACGGCTTCCTGCCCTCCCTGCGCCTTTGGCGCGGCACAGGCGAATCGAGTGAATGGAATATGCCTGTCTTTATGAATTGTGACGCGATCTGACGATAAATCGATGCCTTCAGCCCAGTGAATACCAGTGAACAAAGGATACAAAGCTCGAAGCGCGTGATACTTCTCAGAGGTTCGGTGCTCGAACTTCTCAAGAGGAAGCAGGAATGAGGGCAATGGAGTCGAGCATCGCCTTCTCCTAGACAGGAGCCACCCATGCCCCTCCTAGACGTTCCACTGACACAGTCTTGCCGCCAAATTGGAGAGCGTAGCAACCCTGCGGCATGTCGAGAGCCGCGTCGAAGATGATAGGTCTGGAATATTCTGAGATATCTGTACCAGGCAACGAGACCTCTTCAGCCAGCACATTGCATCTTTCGTCCCGCCCCATCCCATTAAGTCGTCCGGGCAGCCACACAATTTCTCGATGCGATGCCATGCCCTTCTCCTTTCGGACAATTGCAGGATTCATTCCAATCATAGGCTGGAATGAGAATGATCGTTACGCGCCAATCTGATTTGGATCGCATGTGTACCATACGAGTATCTGTGTCGTCTCCCAACTCGTCTCCAATGTGCTGAAGGCTTAGGTCCGTCTAAGCATCCTCATACGCAGTTTGCGGTGCCAAGTGTATGAGCGACGAAAAACTCCGCAGAAAGCTGCCGCTGCTAAGATTCGTGTGTGGTCGATTGCCAACCCACGAATCGATTCCTTTCTCCGTCACAGGCAAAGCATTTCTATGACCGCCTCGGCTCACGACAGGACTGGCAGGGCGTCTTCGAAAATCCAGCCATAAACGAACTCGTCGCACATGCTGCTTTCGACTCGGCACACTCGGTGTTCGAGTTCGGGTGCGGGACGGGCAAACTGGCCGCAAAGTTATTGGATCGTCATTTGCCCAAAGATGCTCGATATGTCGGTGTGGATATTAGCAGCACGATGACCTCG
>Ga0335085_10001968_pt1 | contig 40305 bp, 28 predicted proteins | sample Lox_Sample_45_FD_206712 | JGI IMG/M metagenome (GOLD analysis project Ga0335085, IMG submission 206712) | Soil microbial communities from Loxahatchee National Wildlife Refuge, Florida, United States - Lox_Sample_4.5 | ecosystem: Environmental > Terrestrial > Soil > Wetlands | place: USA... | reverse complement strand
CTGGCATCAAGGTTCCGGACTCCGAGATGGCGGAGATCAAACTCCGGCGAGACGCTTTTCACGGCGAATGGAACTATGAGATTACACCGCGAGCATGACACTGTTATTTCTTAACGGTTCCTTAGTAGACCCCGTAAATCCAATGGCGTCACCCCCGCGCAGGCGGGGGTCCACGGCACGGCACGCGCCAGCCGAGTTTTTACACAGACGCTAAAGGTCGGCGCCACGAAATCCAAGCGATTCCTCCAACGCCGGGCGGTAGTGTTCGAGTCCCGGAACATTGAGGCCGGGGATCTTGGCGCGATCGTCCCAGCGCCGCAGGCGGACCGCCTCTCGAAAATATCGGTGCTGTTCGAACTCGCGCACTTCGGCGTCGCTGAAAGGCCCGCCTTGCAAGGCCAAGCTCTGGACGGAGGCTGGCGAAAGTTGCGCCAGATATTCGGAATCGGTCTTGCATAGGTAGCGCTTGGCGGCCACGTGCAGCTTCACGGGTTCGGTGACCTCCGGCGGGAAATGCCGCGCCAGCCAAGCTTCGCCCGCGCTTTCGTGGCGCCCATCGAGTCCCTGGTCCGCAATATCTTCCGGCAACTGGTGGACGAGATGCCCCACATCGTGCAGGAGCGCGGCCACCACGAGAGACGCGGGCGCACCCTCCTGCTCTGCCTGATAGGCTGCTTGGAGGGCGTGCTCTTTCTGCGAGACGGGTTCCCCGAAGTAGGCCTCGTCTCCACGGGTCGCGAAGAGCTTCAGAATTTCGTCAATCATACTCATGCTCGCATCTCTTGGAAAAACTGACTTGGTCGTTGCTGGCTGCAGGCCCTTCGCGCCGGAGTGACCGTCCTACAGCTTGACCACAACCTCGCTAACAGCGGTTAGGAAGTGCATCGTAGCATTTCCAGCAATCGACGGATATTCCGGGTTTGGCGTGTCCGGCTCCGGCGCGGCGTCGCTCGAAAGACACCGCTACTCCCACCGCCACACCTTAGTGAGACGAAACGGCGAAAACGGCGACCGGCTTCTTGACATTGGCGATGACGTTCGTCTACCTTCAATAGAAGGCCCGCATCTGGCCTGAACAAGCGGAAAAAGGGGGCTTGTGGCGCGCTTGTCTCGCTGAAGGAGAAAGCGATGAAGCTTCGTACTTGGTTACTCTCGACCGTGATCTGCGCCTTTCTCTGCTGGAACGGCGTGCCCGCGCTTCAGGGTTCGCAAAGCACGGCACCATCCCAAGAACCCCAACAACCCGAACAACCCAGTCAGACCACTCAGCAACCGTCTAAGCCGCCCGTGACGCAACCTTCGCAACCGGACGTGCAGCCACCGGTGGACCAGTCTGCGCCTGAGAATGTTACCCCTACAGCGACTCCGGACGCTTCTGCCACGGGCCCTGAAGGAGACAACTCTACCGTCAATCCCGCAGCGTTTGGCCCCGCTGACCCTGGCAATTTAGCAAACGGCCGAATCGGTCCCAACTATCTTCTCGGTCCGGAGGATGAAGTTGAGATCAACGTTTTCGATGTGCCTGAACTGAGTAAGTTTGACGCGCAGGTGGGCAATGACGGGACGATATCGGTCCCTTTGATCGGCTCCGTACGCGCGGCTGGCCTTACTCAACGGCAAGTTCGGGCTGAACTGACGGAAAAGCTGGGCGAAAAGTATCTAAATAATCCGCAGGTGACCCTCTTCATTAAATCATTCAAGTCTCGTCCGGTGTCGGTCGTCGGGTCGGTCACGAAACCCGGCGAATACTATCTGACAGGGTACCGTAATCTGGTGGACGTCATTGCGATGGCGGGCGGCCTCGCGTCGATTGGCGCCCAGGCCGGTAAGTACGTCTACGTTGAGCGCAAAGAAGGGTTTCAAGACTTGCCCCAAGTGGACGGCCTCGTTCCGACAGCACCTGACAAGGTCTCAATCGAGCTGCACAAACTGCTCTATTCGCAGGACAGCCGCCTGAATATCGAAATCCACCCTTTCGACGTTGTTACGGTGAGCCGAGCAGGTATCGTGTATCTGGTTGGTGCTTTCGTCAAGCCGGGAGGGTACGTTCTCGAAAACAAGGACTCGATGACGGCGATGGAGGGTATTGCCCTGGCCCAAGGTATCGGTGGGAACGCCAGGACATCGCAAGGCATGATTATTCATCGCTCTCTTTCTGGGACAGTGACCAGCGAAGTGCCGATTGATGTCAAGAAGCTCATGCATGGAAAAATTCCCGACGTAACCCTGGCAGATAACGACATCTTCTTTTTACCTAACAGCACCGCCAAGAGCATCACGAAGGGTGCCGCCGGAAATGTGGTCGGAATTCTCACCGGGATCGCCATTTACCGCGGCCTCTGACGTTTGTGGAATCAGGCGCCTTTCAATCTTACTCAGGTTGAAGGATTCAGAATGGATGAGAATCGAATTGCCGAAGTGAGGGAACCGGAGGCCCTGGTGCGCGCCCAGCGCGCAGAGCCGCGCGAGTCGGTCGTGTTGGACGTCGCTCCCGAGGAAGTTCCGCACCTTCTGGATTATTGGGAGCTCATCCTAAAACGGCGATGGCTGGTGCTGACGTGCGTACTCATCGTCTTCACGACGGTTGCCATTGGCACACTCAAAGAGAAACCCGTTTACGAAGCCAAAGTCGAGATTGAAATCGACCCTGAACCGCCCAATGTGGTGAACTTCAAGGAAGTGGTAAGCCTCGGAAATAACAATGATTTCGAAAGCTACCAGGACACGCAGTATAAGCTCATCCAAAGCCGAACTCTCGCCGAGCAAGTCGTTAGAGACCTTAAGCTTTATGAGAATTCCGACTTTATTCGGCCCCGCTATTTGTTCGGATTGATCGAAGGGGCGGTTCCCGCGCTCCCCCCCAACATCGATGAGGATCCTCCAAGCTCATCTTCACCGCTTCTGCGCAATGCCATCGCGTACTTTCAGAGTGCCGTGGACGTGAACCCTGTCCGGAGAAGTAACCTGGCAGAGATCAGCTTTGAGTCGCATGATCCCAACGTCGCGGCGACTGTTGCCAACAAGCTGGCTGACGACTACTCCAATTTCAACTTGGAGACCAAGTATAACGAAACGATGAAAGCGTCGGCCTGGCTCAAAAGCAAGATCGCGGACATGAAAATCACGGTGGAGAAGGAGGATGACAAGTTAGCTGAATACGCTCGTGCAAACGGGATCGTTTTTGTCAGCGATAAGGAAACGCTGGTCACCGCGCATCTATCGCAAGTCGAGACTAGTCTGACCACTGCCCAGAACGATTTGATCCAGGTCGGGACGCTTTACGACCAGGTCCAAGCCGGACACATTGACACCTTACCGGGTATCATCGATAACCCTCTCGTCCAAGATCTTCAGCGCAGGAAGCAGGAGTTGGAACGCCAATACGATGATTTGAGTGTCGAGTACAAGCCTGACTACCCGAAGGTGCTGCAGGTGAAGAAGCAGATAGATGGCATCGACAAGCAGATCGAGAGGCAGAAAAAGATCGCCGCGAAAACCATCGTAGACCAATACACCGATGCACGCGCGCGTGTCAAAAAGTTAACCACCGCGCTCGACGAAGCCAAGAACGCGCAGAACGACCTTGCCGAGAAAACCATCCAGTACGACATCATCAAGCGCGAATCCCAAAGCAACCACGACCTGTATGACGGCCTGCTGACGCGCATGAAAGAGGCCAACGTCTCGGCCGGCCTGGGAGCGAGCAACATCCGTGTGATCGATCCCGCCACGGTGCCTTTGGAGCCGGTAAAGCCCCGCGTGTTATTGAATTTGACTCTAGGCTTGATCTTGGGCCTCGGCTTAGGCGTCGGGCTGGCATTTTTCCAGGAATACCTGGACAAAACTCTGAAGACGCCGGACGACGTCGAACAATATCTGCGTCTGCCGTCGCTGGGTGTCCTACCGCGCTTCGCAATCGCGGGCGCGAACAACGGTAGAAACGAGGAGGGCCTGCTCACTGCGGGCTCGAATGGCCACGTCGCTCTGGCGCCTGGCATTCAGACCAATCCGCAATCCGTCGAGGCTTTCCGCTCGCTGCGGACCTCGGTATTGCTCTCAGCGAGTCCCGTGCCGCGGCTGATACTGGTGACGAGCGCGCTTCCCAGTGAGGGAAAGACCACAACGACTGTCAATTTGGGAGCCACATTGGCCAGCTTGGGCAATCGAGTGGTGGTGGTCGATTGCGACATGCGGAGACCTGCCTGCCACCGCTCCACCGGGGTCGAGAACCATCCCGGCTTTGTGCAGTGCCTCACAGGGCATGTTGACCTGAAAGCCGCGCTGTTGCCGGTGCCTGGTGTGGAGAATTTGAGCGTTATCCCTTGCGGGCCGATTCCACCGAATCCCGCCGAGGTTCTTTCCTCCCCAACGACCGCTGATTTGCTTCGGAACCTGCGAGCTCAATTTGAGTACGTCCTGGTCGATTCACCGCCGTTGCTCAGCGTCGCGGACAGCCGCATCCTGGCGACGTTGGTTGATGCCGTCGTGCTGGTGGCACGCGCGCACGCCACACCCTACGATGTGGTCCGCCGCGCCCGCACGTTGCTCTACGGAAGCGGCGCTCGCATTCTGGGCGTCGCGCTCAACGATATGGATATCGAACGCCACAGCTTCGGCTCTCAGCAATACCAGTACGGATATGGCTACGGTTATGGCAGTGAACAGGATGACGTCGAGGGGTCAAACGGGGACCGGGCCTGATAGAATCGCGCCAGCCACGGCGCGGTCCTTAGCTGAGGCTCGCTTGTAATTCTGCTGCACCGCCAAGTCGCAGGCCGGGCCCTTACGGCGAGACACCTCCCGAACTTTCAAAACCTTCCATCCATTCCGCGGGTACGGCTTGAAGAACCGCCTGCACCGAAGGGAATCGTGCGGCGATGAAGCATATGCCGAAGTCCTGGATGAGCAATTGTGCAGGCATGGCAACCACGCTGAGAACCGCCAGCACCAGACTCACGAGCACCGTGAATCCGGCTGCTGTTACGGAAACTGTGAGCGGATTCCAGCTCCAGAAGAAGCCGAGAAAGTGTAGCGCGAGCACAACAAGCGCGCCCGAGATGATGGCTCCCGAAAACAGGCCGAGCAGGAGCGGGAATAGCAGAAACAGGGTGGCCACACTGGTGGCCAACGAGACTGCGAATCGAAGCAGCACGTACACCGCGAAGGCTGCGGGTTCCGCTCTCAACTTGGGCAGCAGCTTGGCCCAGGCGGAGGGGAGCATCAAATTCTCGGCATACATGATGGGAACTACAAGATCGTCCGTGAGTACGATCACCAGGGCCACAACGAGACCGATGAGAACGTCCACGACCAGCACTCCCACCAGCAGAGCCCAGAACGAAGGCGAGCGTATGCCCTCGGCTGCGGCTGCCCGCAAATAGGGATATACGAGCATACCTCCAGCGAGTAAGGACAGGCTGACTCCCGCGACAATGCCCAGCAGCCAGCGGAAATAGGATCGGCCCGGCCGTCGGGTTTCCTTCAAGCTGGAGCGAAGATGCACTTCCCTCTGCGCAATAGCATCGACGAGTGCGAAGCGAAAAACAGATCGTAAGTACAAGATACCCACAAACAGGCCGGCGCCGACCAGTGCGACCAAGGCAATCAGCCAGGTGTGCGCCGTGACGGTTTGGCTCGCACGGCCAATCAATTCCCTGAAGCCGATGTCGCCGGGAAGCAAGCCCAGACTCCAGTTAAACGCCGCCGAAGGTGTGCCGCCCCCGAGCAGCAGACACAGGACGCTGAGCTTGAGCCAACGCACGGCGTCGACCGGCCGGAGCAACAGATCAGCAGTGTCATGAAACGCCGCCACCAGGGCGCGCGTGGCCTGGCGGGAGGCACTCTGTCGAGGCTCGAGGCCGAAGAAGGCGTTGCGGCAAAAGGCGTGCGGTGCCATGCGGGTCTGTGCGTTCGATGTTCGGGACCCTGGGGTTCCCGAAGTTCACGAGATGCGTCCGCCGCCGCCGGCCCTAGCAGGGCAGCGCCAGCCGGAATACGGTGCCGCGGTTTACTTCACTCGAGAAGTCAAGGGTGCCATTGTGAAGCTGAACGATTCGGTATGACATCGCGAGACCGATGCCACTGCCCGAAGGCTTCGTGGTGTAATAAAGCGCAAACACTCGTGAGCGAGCCTCCAAGGGTATACCGACTCCCTGGTCTTCGATTTCAATCTCCACCTGCCGCGCCTGGGTATGCGTGGAAACCTTAAGTTCTCCACCTGAAGGCATCGCCTGGCAACCGTTAAGTACAAGATTAAGCAGCGCCTGCTTCATCAGATCGCGGTCGACGCGCACCTTGGAAGAGCCATTGCGATCTAGCACCAGCCGCACCTGATGGCGGACCGCGTCCGGCTGGGCCGACCGGAAGACGTCTTCGATTAAGGCCTCAACGTCTGTTTCCACGGGGTGGAGTTCGACCGGCCGCGTGAAGTCAAGGAAGGTTCTCACCACGCGATCGAGCCGCCTGATTTCGCTACTCAGAATTTCGAGCTGAGGGTTTACGGCTTCCGCCTGCTCTCCAAGCTTTGCCCTTAGCACCTCGAGTTGCAGGATCATGGCGTTCAAAGGATTTCGCACCTCGTGCGCTACTCCCGCGGTGAGCCTCCCGATGGCCGCCAACTTGGCGGCGGTATCGATTTGGCTCTCAAGCTGAGCGCGTGTCTCGGCATCACGCAGCGTGACCAAACTGGCGACCGTTGCTCCTTCCTCCTCGACAAAGACCAAGCTCACGGCCACGGTGCCGGTCTGTGAGCCGTTGGAACCTCCGACCATCTGGCCGCTCACCGATCTTCGGTTGACGAACGCGCTTCGCAAAAGGCGGCTCAGTTCGTCGTCGTCTGAAAAAATCTCCGCCGGCGTCTGCCGCAGAATCTCATCTGCTGGCCTGTTCATGAAACGGGCCACGGCCGGAGTGGCCAGCACCAGGCGATCCTGTTGGTCAAAAAACATTAGTCCGTCCGCCAGGTTGCCCAGAAGCTGGTCGAGGTTCTCCTTGAGAGCGACGAAGGCTGCTTTCTCTCCCCGAAGGCGTTCGCCCAACAAGTTCAGTTTTGAAGACAAAATACCCCACTCATCGCTGCGGGATACGGGAACAGGGCCAGGCAGCTCGCCGCGCGCCATCCGTTCAACACTGAGCGAAATCGATTCCAGCGGACGGAGCACAAGAAACGAAAGTAAACCTGCGGTAAGGGTGGAGAGCAAGATGGCGGCCAGCGAAACGCGAAACGCACGCGACAACTCGGGCTTGAGCAGGCCCCTCAGCAAAACAGTGGAAACACCCACGCGAATGTTCATGGGCTCCTCACCGAATTTGATGGGAAACACCACCTCGTACAACCGAGGATGTCCGTAGATGGCCTGAAGCTGGTGAACCAGCGTTCCCTTCGATAACTGTGAGAAGGGCGGAGCCGCTGGGAACTTCTGGCCGTCTTCGCCGGCGGTGTTTTGGAGAAGGACGTGGTCGCTGCCGTCGGTGATCGTCACGTATTCAAGGCTTTCCGAAAACGTGGCGGTTGACTCCAGCAGAGACACCAGTCGCGAGTCGCCATTGAGCGCGGTGTGAAGAAAGTTCCGTACTTGATCAGGATTGTGGAAGTCTGTGCCGGGCGGCACTGGAGCCACATTGAGGGCCTGCCGAGACTGCTCAAACACAAGCTTGGTGATGTCATTCGCCCGGCCCGAAACATTAAGGAGGGTGTGCTGGATGAGGGCCGAGCAGTAAAGCACTGAGATGGCCACCACCACCATCAACACCAAGAGGGAGATGAGTGCCGTTAGCTTAGCTTTCAGGCTGAGTCTCATAGTCCTTCAGCTTGTTGTGAAGGGTCTTGATGCTGATCCCCAACAGTTCCGCGGTGCGGGTCTTGTTGTTGCTGGCAAAGGCGAGGGTTTCCATAATTAAGCGCCGCTCCGCCTCCTCAACCGTGAGGCCCGGCCGCAAGCGCAGTCCGTCCTCGGCGGCAGCCACCGCGCGACCGAAATCGGCGGAAATGTCTTTCCTGTGAAGCACGGTACTGTTGCAAACCACAACTCCGCGCTCGAGGGTGTTTCGAAGCTCGCGTACATTTCCGGGCCAGGAGTGGTGCCGGAACATTTCCATCACTTCGGCATCCACGGACGCCACCTCGCGACCGTGCTTGCGGTTCAGGTCCCGCACAATAGTGGGCACCATATCGTCCAGATCTTCCAAGTGCTCGCGCAGTGGGGCCATTTGGATCTGAACCACGTTCAGGCGAAAGTAAAGGTCGCTGCGCAACTGTCCCTGGGCCACCGCATCCTCGGGCACTTTGTTGGTGGCCGCGAGCACCCGGACATCCACTGAAATCTCGTGCTTGCTGCCGAGGCGCCGCACTAGAGAATCCTCCAGCACTCGGAGCAACTTCGCCTGCGTGGCCATGGGCATTTCGCCGATCTCATCCAACAACAACGTCCCGCTGTCGGCCAGCTCGAAACAGCCCAGGCGCCGCTCCGTGGCGCCGGTGAATGCTCCCTTTTCGTGTCCGAAGATCTCGCTTTCCATCAGACTCTCGGGAATGGCCGCACAATTCACGGCGACAAAAGGCTTGGGCGCTCTGGGACTGAGCTCGTGAATGGTGCGGGCAGCCAGTTCCTTGCCGGTTCCACTCTCCCCGGTGATGAGAACCGAAGCGGACGAAGGCGCAACCTGCTCGATGAGTGTCAGCACGTCTTGCATCCGCTTTGAGCGGCCTACCAGTTTGCCCAGGAGGCCGACGTCGCGCAGGCGCCGGTGCGCAGCCTCAAGATGGCGCGCACTTGCGGATCTTTCCACGCAGTTGCGGATTTCGACTTGCAGCCTCTTGGGATCGATCGGCTTCTCAATAAAGTTGAAGGCGCCCAACTTCGTCGCTTCCACTGCCTCTTCGATTGTGGCCTGTCCCGTCAGGATCATGACGGCTGTGCCCGGCGACTCCTCGCGCACACGCTTCAGCAGTTCGATACCTGTCATTTGCGGCATCCGGAGGTCACTGATCACAATAGACGGCTCAAAGGAGGGTAGCTTGCTAAGCGCCTCGTCGCCATCCTCAGCCGACTCGGTATGGTACCCCCAAGCCGCGAGGACTTCTGCCAAGCCACGGCGCTCGTTAAGGTCATCTTCAACAATCAGGATGCGAGGTTTCTTTCCGTTACTCATTCACTTCCCTCCCTCCATAGTACCTCGGGCTTAGCCTGCATTCCTCACCAGAATTCAAAAAGGGCGGGGCTTAAGAGCCTGTGTGAAAACTCGTGGATTCCCGCCTTCGCGGGAATGACGCGCTTTGGTAGACCCCGTAAATCCAATGGCGTCACCCCCGCGCAGGCGGGGGTCCACGGCTCGGCACGCGCCAGCCGAGTTTTCACACAAACTCTTAAGCCCCGCCCTTTTCAGATCCTGGCGAGAAATGAAGGTTAGGGAAAGCCGCCAACCTTGCAACAACACCGCTCGCCGGCACAAAACTGCGAGGGTCAACCGGAACGCTGAAGGTGCAACTACTTGGTCTGTTGGGCATCCCCTCAAACTAATCAGATGCTCGGGATCGAACACGGGACATCCGGAAAATGCTCAGCGGCAATCCGTTTCCCCGTAGCCGGTTGGCACTTTCGGGACTGCCGGTTCACTCAGCGCGCAGGGCCTCGACAGGATCGACGGTTGCCGCCCGGCGTGAAGGCAAGTAGCTTGCCAGCGCTGCCGTCACGGCCATGCCAAGTGAGACCGCGCCGTATGTTACCGGATCGACGGCTTTCACGCCGAAAAGCAGCGAGGACATCAGGCGCATCAGCACCGTCGCTGCCGCCAGCCCACAGGCTACGCCCACCCCGGTCAGCAGCAACCCGTGCCGGACGAACATTCCAGTCAACTCCTGGTGTCGCGCTCCCAGCGCCATGCGGATGCCGATCTCGCGCTTCCGCTGCGATACCGAATAGGCTATCACTCCGTACAGGCCGACTACTCCCAGCAACAACGCCATGCCGCCGGCGATGGCGAGCATGACCAGCGTGAACGAAGTGCGCGCCATGGAGCGCGTGTAGTAATACTCGAGCGTGTGAACATCGGCCAGCGGCAGGTTGGGGTCTACCGACCAAACAGCCTGCCGCACCTCATTCATCAGGCTCGCCGAGCCCGCGAGGGGAGTGCGAATCGAAAAGGTCACCCATCGGCGTACATCGATGTCGTTACTCGTTACTCTCGAAATGGGCCGCCAAGATAGGCCAATACACCGAACGGGGCGCGGGCTTGTCCACGCCGTCGTCGCGGACGTCGGCGACCACGCCGATTACCTCTCGCCAGCCGTCTTTGGTGGTGGAGCGAATCTGTTTGCCGAGGGCAGTCGCGGGGTCGTGCCAGTATTCCCGGGCCAGCCTCTCGGAAACGATGGCCACCGGGACCTTATTATAGATATCGCTCCACGTGATATCGCGCCCTGCCACCAACGACGTTCCAACGGTCTTGAAATAGCCCGATGCCACGAAGTGGTAACGGCAGAGCGGAAGTTCACCTGGGGAGTAGGTGTGGTCCTTTGCGAGGACTGGATCGCCCCATTCGTTGCCGTCCAGGGGGACACTCATCGAGAGCCCGACCGAGGAGACGCCGGGAATGGCCTCGATCCCATGTAGGATCGCCTCTTGCATGCGAGTCACACGCTCGGGCTCCTTTACTTCGGTATCGTCAATGCCAATCCGGAATGTCTGGAGATCGGCAGGTGCGACGAAGCCAGGAGGTACGGTCGCCAAAGCGCGGAAAGTGCGAATCATGAGGCCTGAGCTGATCAGCAGAATCAGTGCAAGCGCCACTTGCATGACTACCAACGCGCTGCGCGAGCGATGACGCTCTCGGCTCTCGCTCACGGAACGCCCACCCTCGCGCAGCCCGATCCCGAAGCGAACGCCGGTGTATTTCAGGATCGGAATGGAGCCGAATAGCACGCTCGCGATTATGGAGAGGGCCAGGGTGAAGAACACCACACTTCCATCAATGCCGATTTCATCGAGACGAGGTAGACCGGTAGGCGCCATGGCGACCAGAACACGGAGGCCTGCGTACGCAAGCCCGAGGCCAATAACGCTACCCAAGAGCCCGAGAACGAGACTCTCGAACAACATTTCCGCAGCGATTCGGCCCCGGCTCGCGCCCAACGCGGCCCGAATCGCAATCTCCCGCTGGCGTCCTTCCGCCCGCACCAAGAGGAGATTGGCCACGTTGGCGCACGCGATCAGCAACACCAGCCCGATGCCAACCATCAGGACCCATAGGATCTTTCCTACGTCACCCACCACCTCTTGCTTCAGTGTGCAAAGATTCGGTCCCACTCGCACATCCTCAAAGATCTTCAGGCTGTAACCCGGTGGCGGCGGAAAAGTTCTCAGCACGATAGGAATCATTCGGGCCACGTCCGCGTCGGCTTGCTCCAGCGTCACACCTGGCTTGAGCCTGGCAACAGCGTCAAAGCTGTACTGCCCGAGGGTCATTTTGGCGCGGTCGAACTGAATCGGGACGAGCAAAGCAAGGTCGGACCCGCCGAAGCGAAAATCCGGCGGCAGCACCCCGATGATTTGGCGTAATTCTCCGTCAACGGTGATCGTCTTCCCGATCACGGCCCGGTCGGCGCCGAATTTGCGGCGCCAGTAACCGTATGTCAGCATTACGGTTTTCGCGCTGGCCGGCAAATCGTCTGCCCGCGTGAACGACCGTCCCAGTAGGGGCGTGACGCCGAGAATCGGGAGCAACCCGTCGGTCATATCGAGGCCCGCCACGTGCTCCGGCTGCGCCAGGCCAGTAACGTTCCTCGAAACCCACATGTAGAACCCAATGTCCTGGAAGGTCCGGTTCTGCTCCCGGTAGACCTCGTAGTCTGCCGGCGATGGATTCAGGTCCTTGATGCCGACTCCAGGCGCCGTCAGTCTGATGGCGACCAGTTCCTCAGGATGCGGATAGGGCAGAGGCTTCAGCAAAATGCCCTCGACGACGCTGAAGATAGCCGTGTTGGCGCCTATTCCGACAGCAAGCGTGACCAATACGATCGCCGTGAACATCGGCGCGCGGCTCAGGCGGCGCAGAACCTGTTTGAGTTGACCTCTGAGAGATCCCATGACTGTGGCCTCCTACTTTGCGTGAAAATGCGCGAAGCGCCTTGGAGTGCGGCAGCTTGCTGCCGCTTTGATGAGGCCGGCTTGCCGGCCCTTGAGTCTCTACATTTGCTTGAGGTACAAGCGCACGGACAGCGACGCATTTTTTTCCAGCCATAAGGCACTTTGTGGCCCTCGCAGTTTGACGTGGCATGGCCATCTTGGCCATGAAAGAACACGGGCAGGATGCCCGTGCCACCTCAAACGGAGACACCACCGGCCTCCCTCCAAGCCTTCCAGACAGAGCCGGTGAGGAGGCGACCGGCATCGAGAAGCTCGGGTTCGCTTAGGTTCGTTTTGGGTTCGTTCTTTATGCCATCCAAAGGCCACGCTTATTCTAAAAGACTTGTGAGACCGATCCCGAGCGCTTCTCGGGTTCGTTTGGGTTCGTTTTGGGCTCGTTTTTCCGAACTATTGCTGATTCTAAACAACTTCTCGGGTTCGTTTTCCATTTCGGAAGTATGTACTTTACGCAAGGGGGCGTTTGAATTATGATTAAGGCCCCGCTTCCGTTCATTGTAAAGCCAAGGCCGCAGCTAGGTCCACCGAGGAGACAGCGGGAGAGGAGGAGGCATTCGATGACGTTAGCCGCTGCCCTTTCCGGTTGGGATACGACAATTTTGTTTGCTGACACCGAGGAAACTGTTGGTTCCTACAGCACAAGGATGGTCGATAAGTTGGAGGTTCTTGATTGCCCGGAATTTCGCCTTGGAATTACGGGAGCAACTTCTGACGCCAGCTATTCCGTGATGTTGCAATCTGAGATTGTAAATGTTCTTTCTCGCGTCTCGCCATTTGATCTCCGTGTCATGAAGAACCGTCTAACCGATTGCCTGACGGCATTCTATGCAAAGCATGTTTGGCCGCGCCCCGGAGAGAGTCCGAGGATGGATTATCTTTTGGTGATTCAGCCTATCCCGTCTGGATTCCCAGAAGTCGTACAGGTTAGTGAAACCTTGGCCACTGTTGTTCCACATCCGCATGGATCGGTGACTACAGTGGGTGTCGGGTCTCATTTAGCCGAATATCTTTTCAAACAGATTCTCCTGGATGATCCAATTCCTGTAAACCGAGGCGCATCACTCTCTTTCCTTTGTGCCGCAGGAATGTTTGTCGCCGAGGAAGTAAAGGAAAACATAACCGGCGTCGGTCCCGTAGAGAGAGTGGCAATTTTCGATTCCCAGGGCACTTACGATGAACTTTGTCCAGTTGACATACATGACATCCAGAAAACTTTTAGAGCACTCCGAGAGTATTTTCGCTATTGCTTCCTCGACGCGATGGACGTGGAGTCGCCTTCGTCTGACTCAATACTTGAAGAGTCTGAAAAGAACTGGATACCAGATATTCGGCAGGAACACCAGGAATGGTACGAGCGTTGGAATCAGCGTCGCGAAGGCAGAAAACTGTTGGGTTACTTTCGAGATCAAAAGCGCAACGCGTCGTAATTTTTATATCTTTTTACTTGACACAACCATTGCGTCCGGTATAGAATTAAAGCATGAAGAATACGAAACGATCTCAGTTGACGAAATCTGAAGTCATCGCAGTGATGCCGCTGGTCTGCTCAAACGAGGACGCCGCTGTCGAGTTCTTTGAGCTTGAGCGGTGGGGAAACAAACCGACATGCGTTCACTGCGGGAGCGATACCGTCTACAAGATGGCCGATGCCAAAACCGGCAAGCGCAGCAAGCGGTATCTATGGCGCTGCCGAACGTGCAAGAAGCAATATACAGTGCGCATCGGCACGGTCTATGAGGAAACGCGCCTTGACCTCCGGCACTGGTGTTACGCATTCTGGCGAGCGGCCACATCGAAGAAAGGCGTCGCGGCGCTAGAGATCATGCGGCATTGTCAAATCAGCTACAAATCTGCTCTCTTTCTCATGAATCGAATTCGCTTTGCGATGGCTCCCGCCGCCGACGCTCCTAAACTAAGTGGTACGGTTGAGGCTGACGAAACGTACATCGGCGGCAAGCCAAGACCCGGCGATAATAAGGAACACAAGCGCGGACGTGGAACCTCTAAGACTCCCGTGTTCGCTGCTGTCGAGCGAGATGGAAGCAAGCGCAGCCGAGTCGTGGCGGACGTAACGAGCGATACCTTGGAAGCGGCAATGCGGGAAGTGGTAGACCAACAGGCCCGCGTCATCACTGACGATTATCAGGTTTATGGCGGCCTTGGCGCACGCTTCGAAGGCGGACACGATACGATTTGTCACAGCACGAAGGAATACGTTCGCGGTGACATCCATACGAACACAGTTGAATCGTCTTTCGCCCTGGTGAAGCGCGGAATCCACGGCATCTATCACAACATCAGCAGGGAGTATCTTCACCGCTATCTCTGGCAGTTCGACTTCGTTTGGAATAATCGGTTTCTTAACGATGGCGAACGGACGGAAGTCGTCGTTCGAGCGGCGGAAGGCAAGCGGCTCATGTACAAGAGTCCGACTGCATAGAGTGGGGAGCAATGAAACGCAGTCCACCAAAGAGAACACGCGCAAGCGCCAAGCCGCCATCGGCGAGGCGCGGGCCAAAACCTGACCTGCTAAAGATCGAAGGCGACTGGAGGAAGGCTATAAAGAAGTCGCTGGAGAAAAAGAAGCCGCCGGAAGGATGGCCTAAATAGAATGACTCATTTACAATTCGGTACAGCTTATTCCAAGGTTGCGTAAAGTACATACTTCCGTTCCATTTTAGGGCCATACTGGGGGGAGGGTCCCACGTCCGCGGGGCCGTCCTAGTAACATCATGGTAATTTCCGGGCTGGCTCTCTCTCCGAAAACAGATAACCACCTGTGTTTCAATAATCTCTTGGCTTGACAAAAATAAGTCATTTGTTTTCATATACCTCTCGGCTTTGCAATCTGCAATGGAATCATCTCATTTATTTTCAATAACCTATTGGCTTCGTTCGTTAAAATCTTGATTCGCATCGCATCCCGTTCGTCGGGCCCCCTAAGGCACGGGCTGGAAGCCCGTGCCAGGCCGGCTTGCCGACCGGTTGCTGGAGGGCCCAGGGCACCGCGAGCAAGCTCGCGGAGGAAAGCGGCAGCAAGCTGCCGCACTCCAAAGCGCCTACGGTGCCGCTCAAAATGCCGCAAACCTCTAATACGCCCACCAACCGAGGAAGTTCCCCAGCTCAGACGGTCGTTGTCAAGGGAAGACTAGCCATAAGCTAAGCACCTGTGTTTTCATATACATCGTGGGATAGTCGCACTAAGTGGCTTTGTTATGTGTAACATCGTGGGATAGAAAATCCGGTCCTTTATTATCAACAATATCGTGGGACTCTCCTTCATTTTCGATGTTCATTTTTTGGTTCCGCGCGTGCCACGCCTGCACATTGGCGGGCTGCCAGGAGGCGCGTAGGGATTCGAGCAGCGCCTCAAAATCCTTGGGATCCTCGCCCAGCGCGCGCAGGGCTTCCTCTTTGTCCTGCGCGTAGGCGCCGTGCTTCATCTTGCTGTCGCGCATGCGGATGAGGCCTTCCGGCGTTATCGGTCCGCGCGAGAGTTGGGCGTTGGCTCGATTGGCAGCTAGTTTTTTGGGAGTAAGCGTGGGGCCGTTGATGAGAGGCATGAGAACCCTCCGGACGCCTTACTCTTGGGCACCACCCTGCCTCCCCGAGAGAGCGGTGCGAAGGCGTTCAGTCTCAAAGCTTTACTATAGCATTGATTAGCGACTTGTCAATCACCGCCTCCGTTCCGTCTGTTCGCTGACCGGCTTACTACGGCTGCTCACCCGCTCGACTTTCGCTTTGCGAGCCGTCCGTCAGTGCCGTATACTTAGCATGATGAGCGCAGGAATTGCCTATACCAGCGTCTACGAAAGAAGGGTGGACAAGGTCCTCGCTGCTGAAGAACGGGACGCGATGGAACTACACATTGCCACCAACCCAGAGAACCACCCGGTGGTGGGTGGCACGGGCGGGGTTCGGAAAGCGCGCTGGGGCCGTCAGGGAAAAGGCAAGCGAGGCGGCGTTCGCGTCATCTACTTCTTCCGCTCAGTCGCCGATGTGGTCTACTTTCTGGACATCTATTCGAAGTCTGAGAAGGAAGACTTAACGCCCGCGGACAAAAAGCAGCTAAAAGAACTTGTCAACCGTTTGAGGGGAGTTCAATGAAAGCAGTCAAGCACTCGAAGGCAGGCAAGCGCCTGATCGCGGCGATGAAAGAGGTTGCAGATCACGTCGAAGGTAAAATCGCGCTCCCCATGCGGTACGCCGAAATTCCCGCAGAGGTGGACGTAAAAGCGATTCGCACGCGTTTGGGCCTGTCGCAGGCGGAATTCGCGCGCCGATACGCGGTGAGTCCTCGGTCGCTTCAAGAATGGGAGCAAGGCCGCCGCCGTCCCGAGGGCGCCGTGCGCGCTTACTTGACGGTGATCGCCAACGATCCTCGCGCGGTCGAGAAGGCCTTGACGGCGGACACCGGGCGGAAGTCCTGTTGAGCGTACGTAAGGACTGTTTGCCGGCCGGATATACCACGACGCCTGGATGCCACTGTTGCGCCTCGTTTCGTACCATGGCTCCGGCCGTACGATGACGTCGAGATCACCGGCCGCTGCGGCCGGGTGCGCATCGGCCAAGAACTGATCACTGCGGTGTAGAATTCAAGACACAGGAAGAAGCGAAGACGTTGTCTTCATTCCGGGAGATCTAGCCTATGACAGACTGGTTCGCGCGCCCCGTCCTACACGTGACGGACGTTGAGGCCTCGCTCCGCTTTTACGTTAACCTGCTCGGCTTCACCAGCCCATGGCGGTACGAGGAGGACGGCAGAGTGAGCGTGGCGCAGGTGGAGCGGCAGGGGTGCGCGCTGATCCTCTCCAACCATTGGCCGCAGAAGGTTGGCAAGGGGCTGATATTCATTTCCATGAACGAGACGCGCGATGCCCAGATCGCCGCGCTGGACGCGCTGCGCGCGGAGCTCGAGGCCAAGGGCGTTCCGGTCAAGGAGGGTTCGTGGGGCTACCGGCTGCTGGTGGTGGATGATCCCGACGGCAATCAGCTCTTCTTCAACTATCCGAACGAGACTGCATCCGGCAAGACTCTTATAGATGACAACTCAAAACAAGTTCCATAGAAGGAGCCTCCTTGCGGGCAGCAGAATGGATTCAACTGGCCTTCGTCTCCATATTTGCCCTGGCCGCCTGGCTGCGGCCCCTCGAGCGCCCTCGCCGGGTGCGCGTAACTGCTCTCGCCCTCGTGGCAATCGCCGGAATTGCGGCGGCGCGGTTCAGTTCCCACTGGATCTCACCGCTCGCTTCATCCGTCGTTCGCGATTGGCTTCCCGCTGCGCTGTTGCTAGTGCCTTACTGGCAGGTCGGCCAGTTCTTTACCGGGCCCAATCCTGCAACCGAGGAGCGCCTCGCCAACTTTGATCGCGCCTTCTTTCGCTGGCTCGGGGTTCAGCCGGCGCACGCGCGAATCAGCACGGGCCTCGCGGCCTACTTCCAGCTTGCCTACTTGATGGTGTATCCGCTCATCCCGCTGTCTCTGGTCGCGCTCTACAAAACCGGAATGCGTAGTAAGGTGGATTTCTACTGGCTCGTCGTGCTGCTTACCACCTACCTCTGTTACGCTCTCACTCCTTTCATACGCGCCTTGCCTCCGCGCGTGCTGCCGGGATACGACACCTTCCGGATGCCGCCCACCTGGGTCGGCTCTCTAAACCGCGGCATTCTGGATGGCGCCGGCATCCAAGCCATAACCTGCCCCAGCGGCCATGTGGCCTCTTCCATGGCCGGTGCGCTGGTCCTGCTTCGCCTCGAACCTTGGGTGGGAGCCATCTTCCTCTGGGCCGCCCTCAGCATCGCTGTCGCCACCGTTCTGGGCGGATATCATTATGTGGCCGACGTGCTTTTAGCGATCGCGATTGCCGTTGTGGTATTTGCCGCCACTATTTGCATCTAACAGCGTGATGAAAAACGGCGTACGATTCATGTCATTTCGAGCGCAGCGAGAAATCTCGCTCTGACAAGAGAAGACTTACGAGATTTCTCGCTGCGCTCGAAATGACATGAATCGGATTTTTCATCATCCTGCTAAGGAACAACGGGAGTATGAGGTCAGCAGAAGTGACGAGAATCGGACGAAGACAGCGACAGTCGATCAGGCCCTCCGGAGTGGAGCGATGAACACGGCGCACGTTCGGCGTAAACTTCACGCCGTTTCGTTTCAGCTCCGGCAGGCGCGCGTGGTGGCGAAAGCCATGAAGTCGCGCTATCACCCCATCGTGGCGCATATCGTCCCCATCCGCCGCTGCAACCTCGCCTGCACGTATTGCAACGAGTTCGACGCTGTCTCCAAGCCGGTGGCTATCGAGACGATGCTGCGCCGCGTCGATCGCCTCGCCGATCTGGGCGCCACCGTGATCACCATCAGCGGGGGCGAACCGCTGCTTCATCCCGAACTCGACAGCATCATCCGCCAGATCCGCCGTCGCGGTTGCATCGCCACCCTGATTACGAACGGCTACCTGCTCACTCCCGATCGCATCCAACGCCTCAACGGCGCCGGGCTCGACCACCTGCAGATCAGCATTGACAACGTGCGTCCTGACGGCGTTTCCATGAAGAGCCTTAAGGTGCTTGACAAGAAGCTGCAGGCGCTCGCCGAGCACGCCACGTTTCAGGTGAATATCAATTCCGTGGTGGGCGCGTCCGAGAACCCGGAAGACGCCGTGGTAGTGGCGCGCCGGGCCCGCCAACTCAAGTTCGCGACGACGGTGGGAATCGTTCACGATGGCGGCGGCCAGCTCCGCCCCCTCGGCGATTCCGAACACCGCGTGTATCAGCAGATCGTGCGCGAAAGCGGCCAAACATTTTCGACCTTCGCCTACTACAATCAGTTTCAGAAGAATTTGATTCAGGGGCTGCCCAACAACTGGAGCTGCCGCGCGGGTAGCCGCTACTTGTACATCTGCGAAGATGGCCTGGTGCACTACTGCTCGCAGCAGCGCGGTGCGCCCGGCATTCCGCTGGAGAATTACAGGTCGCAGGACCTGAAGCGTGAATATGAGAGCGTGAAGTCATGCGCACCCTTTTGCACCGTCTCCTGCGTGCACCAGGTCTCGATGATCGATCAGTTCCGTGAGAGGCCGGAGGAATCGCTGCGTAGGTTTTTCCCGCCAAAATCGAGAGGACAGCAGGGCTACGATCCGCCTGCCGTCATTCGCGCCCTCGTCTGGATGTTCCTGCCCCCCCAAGAAAGCAAATCCCGCAAGAAAATCACACGCGGCTTCACGCGCGCTGCCTTGTGGTGCCTAAAGGTCCGTTAGGCATGCACCCTAGCAACGAGTTAACTGTGCGGTCCGAAATATTGACCGCGATTAGCTCACCGACACAGAAATTGAAACCGAGTGGCTCGCGGTGCCGGCCGTACCTTCTACGGTGACCGTTCCGGATTCAGGAGATGGTCCGCCTCCGCCCCCACCGCCGCCCGCGCTACCTCCGCCGCAACCGAGCGTCAGCGCAACGAAGCAAACCAGAGCTCCAAGCAAGGCAATCAGTTTCGCGCGCGGCCCTAACAGCATAGGTTGCGATTCGCGCTGGCGCGAGATGATCAGCGCCACGAACGCCAGGGAAGCGAGTATAACTGCCATCAGGAGCACGTCCACTCGCCCTCCCGCGAACGGACGTGTCTTTCGCGTCCGCCAATAGACCGACGTCAAAGGGTCGGCAGTGATGGTGACAACGGCCGTATTGTCGCTACCAAGCAGGCCGACCGTGCAGGTGACTCCCGCAAGCGTGCTCGACGCGGTACACGTGAAGCTCACAGTGCTGGGAGAGAGGTTGTTGATCGGCGTCAGGGTCAGCGTGGACGTGGTGCTGCTGCCAGGGCTCAGCGTGACGCTGTTGGGTGAGGCGCTGAGAGAGAAATCCGCCGCAGCGGCCGTGAAACTGGAAGCGCTCGACCACGAGGCATTGCGGTTGCTGCCGGACGGCGGCAGCGCCTGAACCTGCCAGTAATAGGTGGTGCCCCCGGTGAGATTGGTGCCAGAACTGGTATAGGAGGCCGCTGTGGTGGTGGCGCCTACGACGCAGCCGCTGCAAACACTCACTGACGGATTGGTCGGCAATACACTCTTAGTAGGTGTAATCAGTATTCGATAGCCCGAACTGCCAGACACCGCTGTCCAGGTGAAGGTAGCAGGCAGCGAAACCGCTGCGGCGCCGTTCGCCGGAGCTTTCAGAGTGGGCGCGGCCAGCGTGGCGCCAGTTGTGGTAAAGCTAAAGACGTTGGACCAGGCAGCAAGCCCGGCACTGGAAGCGCGCACGACGGCCTGCACCTGCCAATAGTAGATTCCCGCCGTGAGAGCGCTCGGCAGGGTGTAGGAATTCTTGGAAGGCGTCGCCACCACCGTGCACGTGCTGCAGGTGGTCGCGCCGGGGTGCGTGGGCAAAACGGCCGGATTGGTTGCGATCAGGATTCGATAGCCGGCGCTGCCGGCCACCGGTGTCCAGGTGAAGGTTGGGGAAAGGGCAGCGCCCGTCGCGCCGTTCGCAGGCGCAGTCAAAGAGGGCGCGGGCAAGTTCCCCGTGCCGGGAGAACCCCAGGATGTGATCAGGTTGAACGCATCGATAGAGCCTAGGCCGCTGGCTAGATCGTAGCCGGTGCCGGCGCTGTAGCCGATCTCCGTGGCACCCGTCGTAGGACAATCGGGGCTGCCTGCCTCGCAAGGCACCAGATTATTGCCCGTGGTGATGTCGTGAAACGCGGCCGGCAAAGCCGCAGCCATCGAGTACAAAGTGGGGTTGATATTGCCCTGTCCCCTGGGCGTATCCATGTGCTGGTTGATGAGGGCTACGATGCCGGCAAAGGCGGGCGCCGCCACCGAGGTTCCGCCGACAACAGACAGCATATGGTCTGCGCTCCGAAATCCGGTGACACAGCTTCCCTGGATGCAGGTCAAGGTGCCGTCATGTACCGAGGAAGCGTTCAAGGAAAGATCCGGAACGTCGCGGGCCTTGTCGTTGGGCACGCCGGTTCCCGCCTGCCACGACGGCTTCGAAAAGTTAGCGCTGGCTCCGCCTCCGCCGGCCGAGAGACCGTTCATTGAAGATGTGTCGTTCCAGACCTTCTCAGGAATGTAGGAGAGCACCGAAGGCGAGAGGTCTGTGGCGTTGCTCGTCGGCTTCCAGTAATTCCCTGCCCCTTCGTTGAACTCGCTGCCGCCCATTGCGGTCACGTAGGGAAGACTCGCCGGCGCGTCTACCGCCAGTCCCTTGGTGGCGACACTGACCATGCCGCCCGGAGTGGCTGGCGCATCGCAATCCGCCGGCCCCAAGTCACCGGCGGCAGCCACCAGGGTCTGCCCCTGCGCGTTGGCCTGCTGCGCAAGCTGACTCAACGAATTGAGGTCAGCGGCTCCCCAATCTGCTTCGCAGGCGCCATAACTGATGCTGATCACCGGCGCCGTATTGTTGTTGATGGCGTACTGGAGCGCCTTGAACACGCCGTTGCTGCCGCCATTGACGAAGATGATGGCGGCGTTCCTGGCGACGGCGCCGGACCACTCTACATCCAGACTAGCTTCACCAACGTCCCCGGAAACTACGCCGGGGTCAGTTGCGCCGGGAATCAGGATGATTTGTGGGGCGTTGGCCGAGAGGCCCGAGGCGCTGCGGAAAGCCGTAATATCACTACCCCCGTTGTATAGGTCTGTCTGACCCACGACCGCGATCGACTGCCCCTTGCCATCGATCCCGGCACTGTAAAGCGCGTTGAGATCATAGAGCACCGCGAAGTCGCTCGGAGCCACGAAGGTGTTCGCGGTGACGCCCGAGGTAAAGTGCGCTGCAGGCTCTTTCACTTTGCGGACGACGGCGCGCGGCCTCAGAGGGTAATTGTCCAGCGCCTGTATGCCGAGCACGACTTCCGCCAGAGCGCGGGGCATAGCAGGCTCCGTGGCGTTCGAGTAGTACAGATTCCCATTCACGAGATATTGGTGAATCTCCGTTCCGAAGGCGGCTCGCACTTGTGCTGCAGTACCTGAAAATGAAACCGAGTTGCGGCCGCGCGCGGTATGGGTGATTTCGAAGCCTTGTGCTTGAAGCCAGGCCACCACTCTCGCGATGTCGGCGTGGCTGAGTCCAAATCGGTCCGCAAACTCTTCCGGCGTGAGCCATTGATGAAAGTGCGGCGACAGAGGATTCTGTAGCTCGTCCAGCAGCTCTGTCAGGTCCGCTTGCTGGCCATCGGTGAGTTTGAACATGAGGGCCATGTTCTCGAGCCGCAAAGACTCGTCCACGGGCCCCAGGTCATTTTCGGGACATCGGGCGGACGGTACCCTGCAACGGGACCGCGAACATGCTATCAATCGGCTCCAAAATGCGGTCCGCTTGCGGCGATTGAGCAGACAAAGATTGTGTCGCTGTGATGAGCAGCACTGTGGCGATCGCAATGGCAACTCGCTCGGTGTTGCGCGGCATCAATTCTCCCCTGGAATTTCCGGCTTTCAACTCCCGCACGCGTCCACAATGTAAATCCCGGGACTGTTGGGATGCGTTTTGCGGCGCCGAACACTTCCCGTTCCGCTGTGCGTGCCAAAATCCGCGCGATCCGAGTTAGTGGGTCGATTCGACGTAGGGGCGGCCCTTGTGGCCGCCCAAGTAGCAGCCCTGCCTTGAATGGGTGGCCACAAGGGCCGCCCCTACGTCGAATTGACTCACTACCCGATCCGACACCGTCTGGCCAACCCTGGCCTCGAATGAGTATGATAGTTGATCGGTCTGATCGCAAGAGAAGCATCCCAAAGCAGACAGACTCGACTTTCGATGGAGGGAGCGCGTGAAGTTCAGGCTGGCGCTGCGGCGTCCAAATTGTGCAACCGGCATTTTCGTTCTTACGCTGTTGAACGGCCCCTTGAGCGTGGTGCGCGCCGCCCAAGCTCCTTCCCCTGAAATTGTGGAGCACGGCAGGCAGCAGTTTCAGCAAAGCTGCGCCTTCTGCCACGGCCCTGACGCCACCGGCGGGCGTGGCCCGGACCTGATCCGCTCCAAGCTTGTGGCCGACGACGTGAAGGGCAACCTCATTGGCCAGGTGATTCTCAACGGACGTCCCGACAAGGGCATGCCGCCGCTGCCTCTGAACAGCGATCAGATTCAGGCCATCGCGGCCTTCCTTCACGCTCGCGGCCAGGAGTCCCTGGATTCGGCGCGTCTGCCAAAAACCTATGCGCTTTCGAAGCTTCTCACCGGCAACGCCCAGGCCGGCGAGGAATACTTCAACGGCGCCGGAGGCTGCAAGAGCTGCCATTCGCCGAGCGGCGACCTTAAAGGCGTCGGCAATAAGTACTCGCCGCTTGAGCTCGAGGCGCGGATGCTCTATCCCGAGAAAGCCCCCGTTTCCACCGTCACCGTATCGCTGCCCTCCGGCGAGCAAGTGAAGGGCAGCCTGGTGCGGCTCGACGAATTCTCGGTGTCGCTTCGCGATTCGTCGGGCTGGTACCGTTCCTACGCGCGCGACCAGGTCAAAGTGGAGGTCCATGACCCGCTGGCTGCGCATCGGGCGCTGCTCAACAGCATCACCGATGAGGAATTTCACAATCTTTTTGCCTACCTGGAAACCCTAAAATGACCGTTTGTACTGGTAATGCTAGGCTTACTATAGTAGCCTCTCTCATGCTGACCTTTGGATTCTCCGCGCGGCCTGCCCGCCTGCAGGCGCAAGGCCTCGCGCCGCAGGACCTGCTGGCCCCTCCGGCCGATAGCTGGCCTACGTACAATGGCGACTACTCCGGCCGCCGCTTCAGCCGGCTTGACCAAATCAACGCCTCCAATGTCAGTTCGCTCTCCATCGGCTGGATCTTTCGGGCGAATTCCGCCTCTATCAAGTCTACGCCGCTCGTGGTGAACGGCATTCTGTACTTCACCACTCCCGACAACGTCTGGGCTATTGACGCGCGCACCGGCCGCCGCATCTGGCATTACCAGCGGACGTCGCAGGGGGACCACATCGGCCATCGGGGCGTGGCCATGTACGGGGACTGGCTCTACTTCACCACTCCCGACGCCCACATGGTAAGCCTCAATGCGAAGGATGGCACCGTCCGCTGGACCATCGAGCTGGCTGATCCCAAGCTTGGTTACTTTTCCACCATGTCGCCGCTGGTGGTGCGCAATCACGTGATTGTCGGCGTCTCCGGCGATGTCACCGATATTCCGGGTTTCCTCGACTCGATTGACCCGGCAACCGGAAAGCTCCAATGGCGTTGGTATGTGGAGCCGAAGCCCGGCGAGCCTGGGTCGGAGACTTGGCCGAAGAATTCGGACGCCATTTCCCACGGCGGCGGCATGACCTGGATGACCGGCACCTATGACCCCGATCTCAACCTGCTCTACTGGGGAACCGGCAATCCCAATCCGGTGCTGGTGGGCGAGGCGCGCCCGGGTGACAACCTTTACACTTGCTCGGTGGTGGCACTCAATCCCGACACCGGCAAGCTGGTTTGGGCCTATCAGACCTCGCCCCACGACGTGCATGACTGGGACTCCGTCGAAACCCCGGTGATTTTCGACGCCGAAATCGATGGCAAGCCGCGCAAGCTCCTTGCCCAGGCCAGCCGCAACGGCTACTTCTTTGTGCTCGACCGCAGCAACGGCCAGCATCTGGTGACGGCTCCTTTCATCGACGTCAACTGGGCCTCCGGCATTGATTCGCAAGGGCACGCGATTCCCAAGCCTGAGCTTGCTCCCCGCCCTGACGGCGCGCTGGTTGAGCCCGCATCCGACGGCGCCACCAACTGGATGGCGCCGAGTTTCAGTCCGCTCACGGGGCTGTTTTACGTGCGCGCTCAACGAACGTTCAGCATCTTCTATCTCACCGCCACCGGAAAAGCCGAGGGCTGGGGCGGCCGGGACCGCGGCCTGTGGAGCGACTCGGCGCTGCGCGCTCTCGACTATCGCACCGGCAAAGTAGTGTGGGACCACGAGCTCGGCGACAGCGAAGGCTCGGCCGGCATCCTGACGACGGCGGGCGGCCTTCTCTTCACCGCAGACAACAACGGAAACCTGCTGGCGCTCGATTCGCGCACCGGCCACACCCTGTGGCACCTCAGCGCGGGCGGCGAAATGGAAAATGGCCCTATGACTTACCAGCTTGACGGGCGGCAGTATGTGGTGATGGCCGTGCAAGATACACTTTACGCCTTCGCTCTGCCCATGAATTCCGCCCCGCCTTCGACCACTGCAACCATCACGCCAGCGCAACAAGTTCCAGGACGGTAGACGTAAACCGGCGCCTTGTTTGCCGAGAATAGCTGTTCGCCTCCGGTTTTCGCCAGATCTGTGACCGGGCTCGAAATCAAGTGGCTTGTTATCACACACATGCTGGGTTATCTCCATTAACAACTTATTTTTCAGATATTTGCTGGGTTCCTGAAAAGTCCACTGTTTGTTTTCAATAAGATGCTGGGTTTGTTCGTGATCTTTTGCTGTCTCGACTCGCCCGGTGGCTCCATCTGAGGCCGTGACGAAATCCCGTCCGAAGGACGCTGGGCTCCCCTGCACCGGTCAGCGCCCCCTTAGTCTCTCGAAGTAGCTAAGCCCTTGCCCATCAGTAACCTTATTGGCTTTGAGCGGACAACCGTTGTATTTTCATAGGCCTATTGGCTTTCAAAAATCCGTTCCTTTGTTTTCAGCACCCTAATGGCTTTGTTCGTAACATTCTTCATTTCATTTCCCCACTATCGGCTACCTATGCTGGCAATCGTGACCTCCCGCGCACCGGTTAGCAACGCCACGAGTTGCATCCGGGCCACAACCAAAGCCACAGTCTGCCACGCCTCTAAGTTAATGTCAATAAGTTTGTTGATGCGTTATATAGGCACTTGTTCTAGGCTACATTAACCTGTGCGCGGGCGACCGGGAGGACGACCCTTGATCGAGTGCTGGCAGGTCGGCGGGGCAAGCGAGCCCCACGCTATCTTGCGGGCTGTGGCATGGCCATCTTGGCCATGCTGCAAATCTACAAACTCCATGCACGGGCACTCCTGCCTGGGTTTGTTCGTTTGCATAACCAAGAATGGCTGTGCTACGGGGCCTTGGCGAGCGCGTCAGGCTGCAGGCTGCCCGGCCCGGGAGCGCGGGCATCTTGCCCGCTACTTGCAGTTTCGACGAGCGGGCGGGACGCCCGCGCTCCCAGGAATATCGCCTTGGAGTGCGCAGGCGGCGCCGAGGCTTAACTAGAAGTTCTCAAGCATCCAGACGTTGCTGTCCCACGTCTGAGCCTGAAACGCCAGCCACTTGCCGTCGGGAGACGCCCAGGGGCTAATCATCCACTGACGACGGCCGTTGCGCACGAGAGGTTTCACCTTACCCGCGAGCGTGACATAAAGCAGGTTGTACGAGTCCGGCAGCACGGAGGTCACGAAGAAGCCCTTCCCATTGGCTGCCCCGCTTATCGATTGAAGGCGGCCCCACCCCGGCTCCATGGAAATCTCATGCCAGGTTCCATCTGAGAGGATCAACGATTCGATTCGTCCCGTGTACTTCTGCTGGTCAATCAACGCCAGGCGTGAACCATCAGGTGAGATTCCCCAGTTGTAATCATCTCCGACCTCGATGGTGCCGAGACGGTCCCCTCTGCCGCGGACCGGGTCGAGCGCATAAAAAACCTCCTGCTTTCCTTCCTTCTGACCGAGAACGCATGGCGAGCTTGGCTTGACGGGACACCGGTAATCCACCGCAGGTTGCTCGAGTACCATTTCGGGCGATCCCGCAGCAACTGGCCGCCGCATCAGCCGTTCCGGAGAAGGAGGCGCGCCCGGCGCTCTGTGGTCCGATTCCACGTATAACATCCAGGAGCCGTCGGGGCTTAGGCGGGCACTCCCGACGGCGCCAGGCCCTTCGACAATGGTTTCGGCGACGCTGTCGTTCAGACCCTGTTTGAAGACCTCTACGTCTTTCCCATTTCGCAAGGAGAAAAAAAGAAGAGCTTTACTGTCGCGCGTCCAGCCACTGGCATAGCTTCCCCGATTATCGAGGGTGAAGCGGCGGGGCGGCTTCATGCTGGCGCCATCCGGGCCGAGCTCGCCCAAGTACACGTCCTCCCAAATGTGCTGCTTAAGGAAGGCCAGCCGCTTTCCGTCTTCGGTAAAGGTCATCTCCCGAGGCTCAAAGTCAGTGCACTGTGCCAGTCGTTCTGGCTTGCCGGCAGCTCCGGCCTTCTGCAGGTCCACCCGGACCGCCCACAGGCCATATTTCAATTGGCTTCTAGGGGATGCTTCCCTGATGGCGAACACCAGGCGTCAGTCGGGCAACCAAGCGAGATACCGCTCCCACTGCAAGGGAGAGAAGAGAGTTGACTTGGGCAAACTCGACTCCGATACCAGAGTCTTGGCTGGGCCGCCGCTGGCTGGCCGAACCTCGATGGAAGAACTCACGGAACCCTGCGCAGTCCAGTTCCTGAGATAGGCGATCCAGCGGCCGTCCGGCGACCAGGCTGGGCTAGCCATGTCTTGGTCCTCTCCCGATGTCAGCAACTTGTGTGGCGCCTCCCCATTGACGCTGCCGACCAACAGTTCCCGGTTAACGCTGGTATCCGCATAATCGCTTCTCCGGAAGGCTATCAGCCGTCCGTCCGGTGAGATTGTCGCCGGCCCAGAGCCATGCCGGTAAAGCAAGTAGGGTGCCGCCTCGCCCAGGACCGAAATGACCCAGAGTTCCATTCCGTCTGAACCGGCTACCTCGGCGACCAACTTCCCACCATCCGGGAACCAACGCACGCCCCAAATCCGGCTGCATAGGTCGGCGGGCACAGCGGTAGGATGAGTTTCGCCGGAGTCGATCGAGCGCAGGAGGAGTCCCGTCTGGTCAACATAAGCCACGTACTTGCCATCCGGGGAAATGGCGGCGCTCACCACCCAATCTTCCAGAGGATTGGCCGTGAGCTGGCGCTCCGCCAGTTCCAACCGAGTTCCTACGCGGTGCCACGCGAACCATGCCACCGCGACTCCGGCGAGAATCATCGCCAGCGATCCTGCCACCCACAAAGGCCAGCGCTGTTGTAGCGGCGCGACAGTAGAGTCCGTCTCGTGCTTCAGTCGCTTTAAGTCAGCCAGCAGATCGCCCGCGCTTTGATAGCGCGTTTCGCGATCCTTCTCAAGCGCCTTGCCAATGATTTCTTCCATCCGCGGCGGAACATCGGGGTTCAACTCGCCCATCGGCGCAGGCGCACGGTTGACAATGGCTTCGTGCACCTCCGCGACGGTTTCACCAGCAAAAGCGACATGGCCGGTGGCCATTTCGTAAAGCACCAGCCCAAATGAAAACAGATCAGTGCGCGCGTCCAACCTCTCGCCTCGCACCTGCTCAGGTGACATGTAAGGGGCGGTGCCCATGGCTACGCCGGTCAGGCTCAACAGTAGCGCGGGTGTCTCGCCCGCTGTGGCACGGGCATCCCGAAGTCCAGAATCTTCACCTCATCCCGCGTGGTGATGAACAGGTTGGCCGGCTTGATGTCGCGATGGATGATCCCTTTCTGGTGAGCGGCGGTCAAGGCGTCGGCCGTCTGAATGGCAATATCCAGCAAAGTGTCGATCTGTAGCGGCGCTCTATGAGCGCCGTCCGAGGCTCGGCGGTCATAGACCGCCGCTACAGCGCCAACCAGGTGGCCCAGTGTTTGCCCCTCCAACAACTCCATGGCGATGAAGGGTTGTCCCTCGTGTTCGCCAAATTCATAAACGGTGCAAATGTGGGGATGATTGAGGGCCGAGGCGGCGCGCGCCTCGCGCTCGAAGCGCTCCAGCGCCTGGGGATGGGCGATTAGTTCTTCCGGTAGGAATTTGAGCGCCACGCCACGTCCCAGCTTGATGTCCTCGGCCCGGTAGACCACTCCCATCCCGCCGCCGCCCAGGACTTCGAGCACGCGGTAGTGAGAAATCTTCTTGCCGATCAAGCTACCCGGGAGCGCGGGCGTCCCGCCCGCCTTCTTGTCGTCCGACTTGCGACTTTCTTCGACCGGCGCGTCCTGCTTGGGGACAAGTCCCCAGGGGAGCGGGCGAGACGCCCGCGCTCCCAGCTCCTGCGGCACATCCGACGGCCGCCCATCTTGGGCAGGCACAACGCCCGCCCCTACGGTGTGTTCCTCGGGGGCGGAAACAAGCCCCGCCCCTACGTCCTGCAAAGGGCAGATAAACCGATAGCCTCGGCGGGCCAAGGTTTCGATGTAACGGGGATTTTCGGCTGAGTCGCCTAACGCTTGCCGCAGCCGGTTCATGGCCGCGCTGATGCTGTGCTCGAATTCGACGATGGTGTCATTGGGCCAAAGCCGCTTGCGGATCTCCTCGCGGGTTACCACCTCGCCGGGGCGCTCGAGGAGCATGGTGAGGATGCGGAAGGGCTGCTCGGCCAACCGGGTGGTCTTGGTCCCATTCTCGTCACCGGTGCGACGCAGCTCGCCTGCTCGAAGGTCGATCTCAAACCCTTCGAAGCGAATGCAGCTCGGCGACGAGCGGTCAACCCCCGGCATGTTACACCTGCGATACTTGCAGGATTCTATCACTTCCAAACTCGCAAGATTCGGTTATTTGACCATCGCAGTAACTCCGGCAAACGTCGGAACGGTGGCAACGAAAGAGCTTTGAGCGAGCAGCTTTCAGCCGCTGGTTGGGCCAGCCTCTCGCCAAATGCTGTAAGCCGACAGCTGAAAGCTCGCCACCATCCCTGGTCAAAATATTCGGTAACACACTCTTTTCAAAGCAGATCCGCTTATGACCCAAAATGATGCATTTATGATCAGCCTTGCATTGAGGCACTGACTCGCCTAGCTCAAGTTCGCCTAGCCGCGCAACCAGCCGCGGAGGGCGAAATGGAACCGGAGGTCAGATGGGGTTCTTGGGCGGGACGACAGAGGCGACACGTAGAGGGGAACTGCTGGATCGATCGGCCTCCCAGAGAATCGTCTTCCGCCCTGCCCGTTGTTCTTGTGGGACTGATCTCGTGGGCCGGCTTGGCGTTCGCCCAGTCTTCAGAACCTAGCCACTCGCCGAATGCTGCGTCCGAGGCGGACTCCATCAAGCCGTCGGTGTCAGACTTGCGGCCGCAAGTCACCTTGCGAGTCTACAACTACGCTCACTTGGATTCGGAGTTTCTACTAAACGCCCGTCAAGTGGTGGCCGCCATTTTCAGAGCAGCAGATGTTGAAGCGATGTGGATTGATTGCCCGCTGTCACCCGAAGAATTCGAGAGATATCCAGCCTGCCAGCAGAAGGCGCGAACTACAGACTTTGTGGTTCGGCTCATCACGGCTTCCATGGCTGCGAGAGTGCCCACGAATGACGGTCCCCTTGGCTTTGCCCAGCGCTGCCCCGACGACGAGCGCGAGTGTGTAGCCACCGTCTTCTACGCCAAGGTTGACGAATTGGCCGTTCGAGGGGACGCACGAGCCCATAGAATCCTAGGCCACGCCATCGCCCACGAGGTGGGCCATTTGCTGCTGGGGCCGAACGCGCACTCGTCGAGCGGGCTTATGCGTGGCCTGTGGACTCCGGACAACCTACGGTTTATGAACTGGAGCTATTTGTTCTTCACACCCCGGCAGTGCAACCAACTGAGGGCCAGTCTGGGACGGCGGAACAAGCTGGAACTTCAGTCTGATCTCCAGAGTTCAAACCTGTCTCCGGGCAAATAGGCTGACAGGGTTTCAGGAGCTGCGGCATGAACTGACGCTTTTCATCCCACCGCCATTCTGGGTGCAACCTCCTCGTATCAGGGGCTGGCCAGCCCGGCACCGAGCCAGGCAGCCATCGACCTGCGTCCGCTAAACAAAGGCAAACGAATCAGAAGCCGCAGGGCTTGAGATGCGAGTCCGCGCGCCAAGCGGCACTCCCGATTAGCTGGCCTTTCACGCGCGTCTGGGACCGCGAAGCACGCGCCCCGGGAGGGTGATTATGGCCCACAGCAACTCAAGCACGCCGCCCACCGCGATGCCGACGATTCGAAACGGCAGCAGCAACAGCCACACAAGCGGGTAGAGCACCAGGGCTGCGATGGCCAACGGCCAGCACAGGACCAACAGAATGCACCAAAGGAGAAAACCCATCATTTGATTTTAGATTGTCGATTGGCGATTTTCGATTGAAAAGCCGCTTCTGATCCGTAACCCCTGACTCCTCCCCTGGTATACCACACTTCTCGGTCATTAGAGTGGGCGACAGGGTCAGCGCCCGTGCGTGGGCGGGGTGCGGTGGAGAAAGGCTGTTATCAAGACCGTGGGCTGTCGGTCGTCTCCCGGATTAGACAATTTAAGATTTAAGAAATCAGAATGCTTCATATTCTGCATAAGTGAAAATAGGTTGACACTCGCTTGCAAGGGCGATATATAAGGTTACCCAGTCGGGTGTTACGCATGGTTATAAGCTTCGTTTCGCTTCTTCGGCTGCCAGGCTCGCAGGCCGTCGAATAAAGGGGCGGTTTGAGACCCCTCCGCGCTTCTCGGGACAACTGCTGTTAGAAGGGAACATCGTCATGGTGACAACCGGAGGAGGTAAGCCATGGTTTACGGAGGAGTGTATCGAAAGCTAGGACTATTGTTTGCTGCTGTAATTCTCTCCGTCTCGTGGGCTTGGGGGCAGGCCACGAGTTCGTTGCGCGGTACGGTTACTGATGCAACCGGCGCGGTGGTTCCCCGCGCGCAGGTTACCCTCTTCAATCCTTCCACAGGCGCCAGCCATGCCACCAAGACGGGGCGAGACGGTGTCTATGAGTTTCTGCAGGTGGTCCCGGGCGAGTACCGCGTGAGAGTGGAGGCCGCCGGCTTTCGCACCTACGAAGCCCCGGTGACGCTGCTGGTGAGCACTCCTACCACTGTTGACGCCAAGCTGGAGGTGGGCAGCTCAACTCAGACGGTTGAAATCACCGCCCAAGCGCCGCTGATGAACACTACGGATGCCACGATGGGCAACGCCTTCGACGAGAACCAGGTGAAGCAGCTGCCGATCGAGTCGCGTAACGTGGTGGACCTGCTGAGCCTCCAGGCGGGCGTGGTGTTCACCAGCAACCGGCCCGACATTGACCTGGATACAGACACCCGCAGCGGGGCCGTAAATGGGGCGCGAAGCGATCAGTCGAACGTGACCCTGGACGGCGTCGACGTGAATGACCAAGTAAACGGATATGCCTTCACTTCCGTGCTGCGCATGACGCCGGATTCGCTGGAGGAATTCCGCGTTACCACCACCAATGAAAATGCCGACGTAGGACGGTCGTCGGGCGCCGAGGTGGACTTGGTGAGCAAGAGCGGCACCAATCATTTTCATGGCGCGCTCTACGAGTACAACCGGAACACGGCCACCAGCGCCAATGACTGGTTCATTAAGCAGGCTCAGCTTTCCAGTGGAGAGCCGGACAAAGCTCCACAGCTCATCCGCAACATTTTTGGCGGCGCGGTGGGCGGGCCCATCAAGAAAGACAGGGCCTTCTTCTTTTTGAATGCGGACTTTCAGCGCGACCGCGAGGGCGAAAGCGTGGTGCGCACTATTCCCAGCGCCTCGCTGCGCGAGGGCGTCGTGAAATACCTCGACACCAACGGCAACGTTGACATGCTGAGCCCCCAGCAGATCACGGCTATGGATCCTCTCGGCCAGGGCCCAAACCCCACAATGCTGAAGTATTTTCAGTCATTCCCCATGCCCAACGACAATTCCGTGGGTGATGGTTACAACTACAGCGGCTTCCGCTTTGCCGCGCCCGTGGACAACAATTTTGACACTTACATCGCGCGCTTCGACCTCCACCTCAATTCCAGCGGCACACAGACCCTTTTCTGGCGCGGTAACCTGATGAACGACGTTGACGTCGTCAGTCCGGCCTTTCTGCCAGGAACTCCCCCGGAAACCACTGAGGAAAATTTCAGCAAAGGCTTCGTGCTGGGCCTGATTTCGAATCTCGGCGCCACCAAAGTCAACACACTCCACTGGGGTCTGACGCGCCAAAGCCTGAACTACCTCGGTGACTCGAACCAGCCCTGGAACTATTTCCGCGGCATCGACCAGGGCGTGACTCGCAGCCATGGTTTCACACTCCCGGTGCATGACATCGGCGACGATCTTGCCTGGACGCTGGGCCGCCATACGCTGCAGCTCGGCGGCGTGGTGCGGTTCGTCAGCAACCCTCGGTCGAGCCTGGAGAATTCGTTCAGTGACGGCATCACCAACGCGTCCTGGCTGAACCCGTCCGGCATCGCCGGCACCGGCACTTCATTCGATCCGGCGGCGAACGGCTATCCGGCCGTTGACGATAGCTTCACGAACTCGTACGACTTCCCCATGATCGCTCTGCTCGGAATGGTGACTGAAGTCGACGCGACCTACAACTACAACAAGAGCGGCCAGGTGCTGCCGCAGGGAACGGCGATTCAGCGGCACTTTGATGAGCGGGACTACGAGTTTTACGGCCAGGATTCGTTCCGGCTCAAACCTAACCTCACTCTCAACTATGGATTGCGCTGGCAGCTTGCCTCGCCCCCCTGGGAAGTAAGTGGCTATCAGGTACACCCGACGTTCAGCCTAGGGCAGTGGTTTAACCAGCGCGGCATGAATGGTTCTACAGGAGTTCCCGACAACGCGCTGCCGCTGATCCAGTTCGGCCTCGGCGGGCCCGCCAACAATGCGCCCGGGCTTTATCACTGGGACTACAACAACTTTGCTCCGCGCTTCTCCTTCGCCTACTCGCCTCACCCAAGTTCGTCGTTTTTGCAAAAGCTTTTCGGCAACGGCGACAAAACGTCGATCCGGGCGGGCTTTGGCATGGCGTACGATCACTTCGGCATGAACATTCTTAATACTTTCGATTCGAGCGGCTCCTTCGGGCTTTCCACCACCCTCAGCAACCCGGCAGGAATTCAGACCCAGGACTGCGCCGCCCGGCTCACCAGCTTGAATGTGATTCCAACCACCGGCTGCGCCGCGGCGAATACGGGTGGCGGCACGATCTTCATTCCGGCGCCGCCCGGCACGTTCCCGCAGACGCCGCCCGCCAGCCTCGACAACGGCGGTTTCGCTATCGCCTGGGGCATGGACGATACTTTGAAGACACCGTACACCTACATGCTGAACTTCTCCATCACCCGAGAGCTTTCGCGGAATATGACCCTCGAAACCTCCTACGTGGGTCATCTCGCGCACCGGCTGATGAGCCAGGAGGACCTGGCCCAACCGCTCAACCTGGTGGACCCGGCCAACGGCGTGGAGTATTACACCGCTGCCTCAGCGCTTTCGCGGCTGGCCAACGCCGGAGTAACGGTGTCGCAGATCACGCCTGCAATGGTGGGCAAGAGCTCTCAATACTGGGCTGACCTGTTTCCGAACGTGGCCGGCACCAGCTTTAATGCTTGCGGCAGCACGGTGGTGAATTGCAGCCCTCTGCAAGCCGCCTACGACATTTTCAGCAGCAACTTGCACAATGAAACCACGGCCACATTCTACATGGACTTGCCGGGGCTGCAATGCCCCAACGGCTGCAGCAAGTATGGGCCTTTCGCTTTGTACAGCGCGCAATATTCATCGCTGTACGCATGGCGCACCATGTCCAATTCGGACTACCACGCTTTGGAGGTAACGATGCGCCGGAGGTTCAACCGAGGCCTGCAGTTCGACTTCAACTACACGCTTTCCAAGTCCATCGACCTTTCCTCAGACGCCGGGCGAATTAGCGCCTGGGGAGGACTCGGCGGCCAGATTATCAACGCCTGGGATCATAAGCAGCTTCGCGGGCTGTCTGACTTTGATGCCACGCACCAGGTGAACGCCAACTGGATTTGGGAACTTCCCTTTGGTGCCGGCCACGCGTGGGGTAGCAGTGCTCACGGGCTTACCGAGGCGCTGATTGGCGGCTGGCAACTCTCCGGGCTCTTCCGCATTACCAGCGGCTTCCCCATCAGCATGTCCAACGGATACGAGTGGCCTACCAACTGGCAGCTCGGCGGAGACGCCACGTCGCTAGGCACCCTGCCGGTGATGCAAACCACGAAGCGAGGCGACGGCACCGTGAACATGTTCGGGAACGCCACTCAGCAGGCGGCGGCGCTCGGCGACTTTGCCTTCACCCTGCCCGGTGCCTCAGGCGTTCGCAATCCGGTACGCGGCGACGGTACCATCGGGCTCGATACCGGGCTGGCGAAGCGCTGGAAGATGCCGTGGGGCGAAGGCCAGTCCCTGCAGTTCCGCTGGGAGGTCTTTAACGTGCCTAACTGGAACCGCTTTAACGTCCAATCGAACGCGCCCGAAATCGATGTCTCATCGTCCTTCGGCAATTACACGGGGCTCTTGACCAGCCCGCGTGTGATGCAGTTTGCGTTGCGATACGAATTCTAAACTACGAAGCTCGCCAGCGACCGCTTGGGACGCGCCCTGCAGCGCGTCCCAACGCTCGTTCAACACGCGTCGCTACCCTCAAGCGACCACTCCATTCTCGCAATCCCCTCACTCTCAGCTCTACCGTCCTCCGCCCGGAGACCCCGTAGTCGCGCCGCGATCTTGGTTGTGAGCGCTAGCCGGAGCAGACGAAGAGGCGTTCGTGAGAAAGCCGCCCTCGTGACCGGCGTTGTTTAACACCACGTACTCGTTGGAGGAGAGGTTCGCTCCCTGGGCTTTCACAGTACTGAGTGCATCATTGCCTGCCACCACCAACACCATGTGCGCCGCATCGAGCGGATTCGATGCCGCCAGAATGAGTGCCTCGCGCTCGTCATCATGAGCCCGGCCATTGATCTTGAAACCGGCTCCCTGGTAGTCGAGGCCAAGCTTGGGTGCCCATAGCGCGAGCGCCGAATTGGCCTCGGGCCGACCGACGAACACCACGTCGCGATGGCGCAGCAATTCGTCCGAAACTTCGAAGTCCTTGAAGACCGGCACCTCGCTCTGGTACCGATCGAGAAACCGGTCCTGCAACTGTTCCGCAGCGTAACGGTTCGCTCCCGCGTCGCGCAAGGTGCCGTAGATAATCACCGCCGAAGGCAGGCGCCGCCAGATGTCGTTGGTGAGATAGGCGGGGCCGTCGGGAGGATCGATGGCGCCGAGTTGCACGCCCGCCTTGGCGAGGAACGATTGCGCGGTGACCGTCTTGGTGGTGTTCTCGGCGAAGTATTCGTTCATCAGCTTGAGGAAGGCGTCGTCGCCTATCTTGATGCGCAGGGAGTCGAGGAACATGACGCCTTTCGACTGCTCGCGCAGATAGCGATTCAGAGGAGTATCGGGCGCCAGTTGCAGGCCGCGCCAGATTGCGCGTTGTGCGTTCAGCGTCTCTTCAACATCCTTCGATCCAAGCACGCGCGCGTACGCGGCTGAACCCGCCACGAACCAGGTGTCGGCGTCGGAGGCGGGCAGCACCCAACCTTTCCAAAGGCGCCCGTCATAGGATTTGGCGGGCGGGTCCGGGGGACCCGCCGGCGGATCGAGCGATGCCGTCAGGCGGGCCTTCTCGTTTTCCTGAATCTCCGCGCGCAAGGTGCTCGAAGGTTCGGCGTCGAACAGGTAGTAGCCCGAGGGATAGAGGCCGTCGTCTTTGGCGAAGTCGCGCTTCTTGTTGGGCAGCCACGCCGTTTGGTTAGGCCTGCCCATTTCAGCCCACACCATGAGATGAGACGCCATATCTGCCGTCGTCACCTTGGCATCCATGGTGCTGAGCGCCACCAGAGGGGCGGTGCGGAAAGCCAGAAAGCCGAACTGCTCGTCGATCTGGCCCTGATATTTGCGATAGAGTTCCTGCCAGGCCATATCGCGCGGCCCATCCACATAGGGAATGTAATCGGGATCGCCCTTGGGATCGGGATATTCTTCCAGGCGAACGCTCAGGTCCTTGGCGTTGTTGTCGCCCCAATAAAATCCCGGAGTGTTGCCAAACCATTCGTTCTTGGAGCTTCGCCACAGTTTGGTGTGGTGAGTGCCCAGGTCAAAGATGGCGATTTCGTTGGTCTTGGCGTCGCCCATGATCCATTCGTTGGTGTAGAGGCCGTTGTTCTGGTCGCTGAGAATGCGCACGACATCGTCGATGTTGTCGCTGTACTGGATGGCCTTGCGGGCTCGAAAAGCCACCGGCGTGCCGCGCGGATTAAACGGCGTCTGATCGATGGTGGTTTCGGTGAGCACTACTCCGGCATCATTTTGATACCAGTCCGTGCCGCTCTCGATGCCGCCGGGATAGCTCTGAATGAGCATGCGATGGCCGGAGGCCGGCTTGATGTCAAGCATCACGTTGGTCTGTTCGGCGAGTGTCAGCGGCCACCAGGTGACGTGGCCGATCACCATCTTGCCGTCGCGCGTGGCAGGGCCCGTGGCGGCAAAAGCGCTGCAATGGTCAAGTGCGGAATCGTGCTTGCCGGCGTAGGGCGGCGTGTCAAAGCTCAGGCCTTCAAGGCCGGTGGGAGTGGTGGAAACGGCGCTTCCGAGTTCGCCCATCTCCACGGTGGTGTTCGCCACCACAATGTCAAGCAGGTCGATGCGCCGGTCTTGCCAGCGGGCGCCGGCGTCCGACGCGCCTTCAGCGATGCCGCGCATCTCCTCGAGGATTTCCCGATCGAAGCCGCGGAGGAAAAGCGCGTTGGCGGTGGTGCGATAGTCGTCCCAGTGGTCCTTCGAACCAAGAACGGCAGCGCAGCGCTCCATGTACTCGGGAATCTCGCGCGCCATCAGATGCCCGTGCTGATAGCCACGCTCGTAGGGCTGGCCCTCGATATGGAGATAGATCCAACCGGCCGCAGGGTAGCGGTAGGCGGGGCCAAAGGTCTCGACGGCGTCTCGCGCCGGCCACTCATCACCGGATGATGCGACCTCGTCCACGCACATGCCTTCGAACCAAACCTTCCCGCTAAATGATCCACCGTTTCCGACTGTCAGCAGCACCTGATCCTCGGCGCGGCTTGCCACGAACTGCAGGCTGACATGGGTCCAGGGCTGGGTTCCGCCGACGGATGCCGTGTGGACATCGAAGGGCATCGAGGCCATGGAGAGCGTGGCGCCGACCGCGATGGGGGAACGATCGAGATCACGCACTTCGAGGCCCTCGGTTCGTATCCAGCCGCTCAGCTCGTAGCGCTTGCCGATGGTGAGTGCGACCGGCGCCAGGCGGACGCTCGCGTCCTGGGAACCCGCGCCGGAAGCAGCATCCCGTTCCACACGAAGAGACTTGCGCCCCTCATGCAAGACTGCAGAGTCCAGCGTGGCGGAGCCGCGAACCACCGTCCAATCCCGGCCCGGACTTTCAAGCGAAGTCTGGAAGACTGGCGTGGCGGCCTGAGCCAACCCCGCCATCAGCAGACAGCAGGCAAGACGAAACATGGATTTCCTCCCTTGAACCACGGACTCGACTTCGACTTCGAATCCGGACTCTCTGATTGTATACTCACCCTCGTTGGGCCGCATCTCTCAATGGCGCCCCGAATCAAGTGCGCGACTGAGGTTAAACTGGTGGGTAAGGCTATGCGACATTTTCGCGGCGGACTCAGGCTCCTGTTGTTAGGATTGACCATCGCGGGCTATTCCCTGCCCCGCTCGGATGGCCCTTCCGCGACTCCGCAACCGCCTCGTGATCCGTCCATTCCACGGGCCATTCCGCAAGCTTGGGACGAGGGAACGATCGCCAACCTGCAACTGCCTTTGGCAGACCCCAAAGTCTCGCCCGTAGAAGTCTCCTGGGACTACTACTACCGCATTCCGCGGCGGCCGATCTACAAGAGCTACCCGGTTTACGCCCCCGCTTCGGAGCCGGAGGGCTATCTCGAATGGCTGAAGCAGCAGGAGCCCCAGGTTATCTGGGGCATCGACGATCGAGGTGTGACGCACGCTCCCCCGCTGAGGACTGAGGCCGACTGGGTTCGGGCGGGCGAGTTGGTTTTTGAGGCCCCGATTGCTTATGACAGCGATCCTTGGGGATCGTCCCTGGTCGGGGTGGACAACGTCAGGGATCCGGCTTGGTACGCTGCCATCCAAACGCCCGTGAGCGCCGGTGGGGTGCTGCCCTTTGCCCGATACGTGATTCGCGTCAAGGGCAGGGTGGAACTCGGCCAGCAATCGTGCGCCATGTGCCACACGCGCGTGATGCCGGACGGAAGCGTCGTCAACGGAGCCCAAGGAAACTTCCCGGTTGACCGGGCGGCGGCCTGGAGGCTCACGGAGCTAGCGCGAGATACCGGCAACCAGACCCAGTTGCTGGCGCAGGTACGAACCTTTTTGCGCGCGTCCTTCGATGCTCCGTGGATTAAATCGAGCCCCAGCGCCAGGCTGGATGGAATGTCTCTCGCCGAAGTTGCCGGCGCGCTGCGGTCAATTCCGCCCGGGGTCACGGATCGTGGCGGCAGCAGCTTGCTTCACCCGGTTCAGACACCCGATTTGATTGGCTTGAAGGAAAGGCGTTTCCTGGACCACACCGGACTGGTGCGCCAGAGGTCCATCGGCGACCTCATGAGCTACGCCTCCCTCACTCAGGATATGGGATCGCTGGCCCGCTACGGGGGCTTCATCCCCGACGGCATCGGATTTGGCAGGCTTCCGGACCCCACGGAACGTTCGCGTTACAGCGATGATCAGCTCTATGCGCTGGCGCTTTACATCTACTCGCTGACAGCTCCGCCTAATCCCAACAAGTTCGATGCGCTCGCGGCACGCGGCCAGGAGATTTTTGAACGGGAAGGCTGCGCGCGCTGCCATACGCCGCCGCTTTACACCAATAACAAACTGACGTTGGCCCAAGGATTCGCTCCTACGTCGGATGAGGTCAAGGAGTTTGAGATTCTCCCGGTCTCGCTCGGTTCAGACCCAACCCTCGCCCTTGACACGCGGCGCGGCACCGGCTTTTACAAAGTGCCGTCGCTCAAGGGCGTCTGGTATCGGGGCATGTTTCCTCACGACGGTTCGTGCGCCACCTTGGAGGATTGGTTTAACCCGGAGCGCTTGCGAGAAGACTACGTTCCCACCGGGTTCAAGGGATATGGTGTTCAGTCGCGTCCGGTAACAGGTCATCTCTACGGATTGAGCCTGTCTCCCAAAGACAGAAAGGCGCTCATCGCCTTTTTGCAAACCCTTTAACCCGTATTTCTCGCCAGCTTCGGACCGCGGAGGAAGGGCGGGGTTTCAACCCAATACTGTTCACTTTAGTATTCTGATGCATTGCGCGACCTCAACCCGAACCTTACTCAGTTTCTGGCGCCGACGCGTGGGGAACTTACTCTGTTGTCGCCGCACCCC
>Ga0335085_10001967_pt1 | contig 40308 bp, 33 predicted proteins | sample Lox_Sample_45_FD_206712 | JGI IMG/M metagenome (GOLD analysis project Ga0335085, IMG submission 206712) | Soil microbial communities from Loxahatchee National Wildlife Refuge, Florida, United States - Lox_Sample_4.5 | ecosystem: Environmental > Terrestrial > Soil > Wetlands | place: USA... | reverse complement strand
TCGAGCTGATCACGCCGATCGCGATGGAAAAGGGACTGCGCTTCGCAATCCGGGAAGGCGGCCACACGGTGGGCGCCGGTACGGTAACGGACGTGATCCAGTAAGGCCAGGCTTGGCAAACTGAGGTGACGGCATGCGCGAGATCATCACACTACAATGCACCGATTGCAAGAACCGGAACTACTCCACGACCAAGAACAAGAAGAAGAACCAGGATCGGCTGGAGCTGAAGAAATTCTGTCCGGCGTGCCGGCACCATACGGCGCATAAGGAAGTCAAGTGACGAGTGACAAGTGACGAGTGACAGGAAAAGCGGCATACCGTCGGCTCGTCACTCGTCACTGACCACTCGCCACTGTTTTTCGCAGGGGCGTCAGATCAACGGCTAATCTGCCGGTCTCCAAAACCGGTCATGGGGGTTCGAGTCCCTCCGCCCCTGCCAGCGTTTCGTTCGAGGGCGGCAGGCGTCTAATCCAGAAGTGGAGCGGGAATGGCTGAAGAGATCACAATCAATAAGGGCTTTTGGAAGGAAACCCGGGACTACTTCGGGGACGTGCGCGCCGAAATGAAGCGCGTAACGTGGCCTGGCCGCATGGAAATCCAGGGCACGACGGCCATGGTGATCATCACGACGTTTCTGTTCGGATTTTATTTCTGGATTTGCGACTCGGTCTTTCAAGTCGCGGTGGGGCGGCTGTTGAACTGGTTCACAACCAAGAGTTGAGGCTTTGAACGTATGGCGGAAGCAACCACAACCGAGAAGCAGGGTGTGACCAAGAACTGGTACATCATCCATTCTTACTCGGGATTCGAGAAGAAAGTGGCGGAGACGCTGCGCAGCCGGGCTGAGGCCGCCGGTCTCCAGGAGTACTTCGGCGAGATCATGGTGCCGACCGAAGACGTGCTCGAGGTCCGCCAGGGCAAGAAGATCATTACACCCAAGCTCTTTTACCCCGGCTATGTGCTCGTCGAGATGGCCATGAACGACGATACCTGGCACCTGGTGCGATCTACCCCCCGCGTGACGGGCTTTGTGGGTTCCGGCCAGATGCCGAGTCCGCTGACTCCCGAAGAGGTGGACCGGATCGTCCATCGCGTCGAGGTGGCGGCCGAGCACCCGAAGCCGCGCCTGAAGTTCGAGCGGGGCGAGAGCGTGAAGATCAACGAAGGTCCATTCAAGGACTTTACCGGAGTGGTGGAAGAGATCAACGAGGACCGGTCCACGTTGCGGGTCATGGTGACGATTTTCGGGCGCGCGACCCCGGTGGAGCTGGACTTTTATCAAGTGGACAAAGGGTAAGGTCAGAAGTCAGGATGAAGCCCTTCGGGGGCTTGGTGTCTGGCTTGGAGGAGAGCGGATATGGCGAAGAAGGTTCAAGCGATGGTGAAGCTGCAGATTGCGGCGGGCAAAGCAACGCCCGCGCCGCCGGTCGGTCCGGCGCTCGGCCAGCACGGCGTGAACATCATGGATTTCTGCAAGTCTTTCAATGCCAAGACGTCGGGAAAGGACCAGGAAGGCCTGATTATTCCGGTCGTGATCACGATCTACTCGGACCGCACGATCAGCTTCGTCACCAAGACTCCGCCGGCGGCGGTGCTGTTAAAGCGCGCGGCGGGCATCGCAAAGGGCTCCGGCGAGCCGAATAAGAATAAGGTCGGCAAAGTGACGGAAAAGCAGGTCGAGGAGATTGCCAAAAGCAAGATGCCGGATTTGAATGCGCGCGATCTCGCGGCCGCGGTAGCGACCATACGCGGCACGGCACGCAGCATGGGACTCGAAGTGGTGGCCTAACCTGCGGAGAGGAGTCGGAGATGGGAAAGAAATACGAAGCAGCCGCCAGATTGGTCGAGAAGCCGGCTTACACCCTGAATGAGGCCATGCCTCTGCTCAAGAAGGCCTCGTTTGTGAAATTTGATGAAACGGTCGAGGTGGCCATGCGATTGGGCGTCGATCCGAAGCACGCCGATCAGATGGTGCGCGGCACGGTGGTCCTGCCGCACGGCTTGGGCAAGACCAAGCGAGTGATCGTAATCGCGTCGGGCGAGAAAGTGCGCGAGGCGCGCGAGGCTGGAGCCGACGAAGTGGGCGGCGACGATATCGTCCAGAAGATTCAGGGCGGCTGGATGGATTTTGACGCCGTTGTGGCCACACCGGACATGATGAAATCCGTGGGCAGGCTCGGCAAGGTGCTCGGCCCGCGCGGCCTGATGCCCAATCCCAAGACCGGCACCGTGACGCTGGACGTGGAGAAGGCCGTGCGCGAAGTGAAGGCCGGCAAAGTGGAGTTTCGCGTCGACAAGACCGGGATCATCCACTCCGCGGTCGGCAAAGTTTCCTTCGACGCGGCAAAGCTCGAAGAAAACGCCCAGGCGCTCATCCAGACGGTCATCAAGGCGAAGCCCGCGACCGCCAAGGGGCGCTACGTGAAGAGCATCGTGGTTTCGTCCACCATGGGGCCGGGAATTCCGATCGACCTCGGTTCGGTCGAAGCCGCCTGAAGTTTGAAGACACACGAGATCCGCTCAAGGGGACGTCGGCATGAAAAAGGACGAGAAGGCGAAGCAGGTGGATGCAGTCCGGGAGGAGCTTGCCCGGGCCAAGAGCGTGATTCTCTCGCAGTTTGAGGGCATCACCGTGGCCCAGGACTTTGAGCTGCGGCGCAAGGTGTCTGCGGCAGGCGCGAGGTACCAGGTCGTGAAGAACAGCCTGATTGAGCGCGCGGCCCAAGGAACGTCCGCGGAGCCGCTGGTGGCCGGCAAGCTCAAGGGAACGACGTCGCTGGCCGTAACGGATACCGACCCGGTGGCGCTGGCGAAGGTGCTCACCGCGTACGCCAAGGAAAATCCGGTCTTGGTGTTCAAGACCGGCATGGTGGAGGGCCGCGTGGTGTCGTTGGCGGAACTTTCCGCGCTGGCCATGTTGCCCTCGCGGGAGACGTTGCTCGCCAAGGCGCTGTTCCTGATCAATTCGCCGGCCACGCGCGTGGCCTCGGCGGTCTCGGCGGTGGCACGGAATCTGGCGTTCGTGATCAAGCAGGCGGTCGACGAGAAGAAGTTCGCCGAAGGCTAGGCAGGGTCGCAGGGGCAGCCCTTGTGGCCGCCCCTACACCGGATCGGTTGGACGAGTTTCGAAAACATCCAGGAGGGTAGAGGAAAATGTCTGAGCGTGTCGAGAAGATCGTTGAGGATATCAAGGGACTTAGCCTGCTTGAAGCCGCGGACCTGGTGAAGCGGTTGGAGGAGGCCCTGGGCGTGTCAGCGGCAGCCGCAGCCCCGGTGGTGATGGCCGGCGCGGCAGCGGGAGCCCCGGCGGCGGGCGCGGCTCCGGCTGAGGAGAAGACCGAATTCTCCGTGGTTCTGACCGCGATTGGCGCCAACAAGATCAACGTCATCAAGGCGGTGCGCGAAGTCACCAGCCTGGGTCTGAAGGAAGCGAAGGACCTCGTCGAGGCCGCCCCGAAGCCGATCAAAGAGGGCGTGAACAAGGACGAGGCCGAGGCCATCAAGAAGAAGTTCACCGAGGCCGGCGCCACAGTTGAAGTAAAATAGGCTTGACCGAAGGGGTCGTCCCGTCAGGGACGATCCCCGCACTCCATCGAGTCGCCCCTCAGGGTTACCGGAGCCCGGGGCGGCGCATCCTTCTTGAGCTTGAAGGAGGGGACGTGGTTTGTCAGGCTGCATCCTCATCCTCAGGGTCCGCATCTACTTACTCAGGGACCGGATCACCACAGTTGAACTGTCTTCTGAGATTTCAGGCAAGGAGCCACGATGCAGAACGGCGGGAACGGCGCTAACAGCGCTTCGCGTCAACGCATTAATTTTTCCAAAATCCCTACGGCTATCCAGATTCCAAACCTCATCGAGGTGCAGCGGCGCTCGTACGAGCGCTTCCTGCAGATGAATCTGCTGCCCAACGAGCGCGAGGACGTCGGGCTTCAGGCGGTGTTCAACTCCGTCTTCCCGATTACGGATTTCCGCGGCGTCTCGCAGCTCGACTTCGTGGACTACTCCATCGGCAACTGGGAGTGCAAGTGCGGAGCCCTGCGCGGCCTTCATCACCTGCGCTCCACCTGCAAAAACTGCGGCCACACGGTGATCACCGATCCTTTCAAGGCCGGCGACGTACTCTGCACCAAGTGCGGAACGTTCAATCAGAACGTGGTCACGTTCTGCAACAAGTGCGGCGATCCGGTGGCCCTGCAGCTCAAGTACGACGTGGACGAGTGCCAGGAGCGCGGCATGACGTTCGCGGCGCCCCTGAAAGTCACCATCCGCCTGACGCTCTACGACAAGGATCCGGAGTCGGGGCAGAAGACCATCCGCGACATCAAGGAACAGGAAGTCTACTTCGGCGAAATCCCCTTGATGACGGAGCACGGCACCTTCATCATCAATGGCACCGAGCGCGTGATCGTCAGCCAGCTGCACCGCTCGCCCGGCGTATTCTTCGAGACGAACTCCTCCAAGACTTACTTCCTCGGCAAGATCATTCCTTACCGCGGCTCCTGGGTGGAGTTCGAATACGACACCAAGAACCTGCTTTACGTGCGTATCGACCGCAAGCGGAAGTTCCTGGCGACCATTTTCCTGCGCGCGCTGGGCCTGAAGCAGGATTCGGAGATCATCAAGGCCTTTTACCAGGTCGAGCGGATCTCGCTGCAGGAACGTAAACTCTTGTGGCACGTTTCCGACGGGCTCGCGGGCACCAAGCTCTCGAAGGCCGTGGAGCATCCGCGGACGCACGACCCGATGGTGGCGGCCGGGCGCAAGATTACGACCTCGCTCCTGAACGAGATCCGCAAGGCGCACGTCACCCAGGTGGAAGTCTCGGCGCATGACGTTGAAGGCGCTTATGCCGCGGCCGATGTGGTGGACAGCACCACCGGCGAGGTCCTGCTCGAAACCAACAACGAGCTGACGCCCGAAATCCTGAGCGCAATTCAGGAAGCGCGCGTTCCCGAGATCCAGATCTTCTTTCCCGAGCGCGACGACGTGGGCAACGTGGTCAGCCAGACGCTGAAGAAGGACACCCTGCGCACGCCGCAGGAAGCGCTGATTGAGCTGTACAAAAAGATGCGGCCCGGCGATCCGCCTACCGCCGACACGGCCGCGGCGCTGTTCACCGGCATGTTCTTCGACCCGCGCAAGTATGACTTCTCGCGCGTGGGCCGCCTGAAGTTCAACATCAAGCTCGGCTACTACACCCGCCTGAAGACTCGCATGGCGGACAAGGCCACCAGCTTCGAAATCGAGTACGAGGGCAACCTGCCGCAGGAGAACTTCTACCTTGTCGTCGACCAGGAGAAGATTTTCGTCGGCAAGCGGGAAGGCACAAGCTGCACTGACGTGGTGCGGGCTTGCGAAGGTACGCTGGCGACCGATCACTCCGAAGGCGCCGTCGTCCAACTGCCGCTCGACAAGCGCACGCTCGATCCGGAGGATTTCCTCTCCAGCATCCGCTACCTGATGAAGTTGCGGAAGAACCCGGGCGGGGACTACATCGCGGACGATATCGATCACCTCGGCAACCGGCGCGTCCGGGCCGTGGGCGAGTTGCTGGAGAACCAGTTCCGCATCGGCCTGGTGCGCATGGAGCGGGCGATCAAGGAAAAGATGTCCGTGTACCAGGAAATGTCCACGGCCATGCCGCACGACCTGATCAACGCCAAGCCCGTGATGGCTGCGATCCGCGAATTCTTCGGATCGTCACAGCTGTCGCAGTTCATGGATCAGACGAACCCGCTGTCGGAGATCACCCATAAACGGCGGCTCTCGGCTCTCGGGCCCGGCGGACTCTCGCGTGAGCGCGCGGGATTCGAAGTCCGGGACGTTCACCCTACGCACTATGGCCGCATCTGCCCCATCGAGACGCCTGAAGGTCCGAATATCGGACTGATCTCTTCGCTCTCCTGCTACGCGCGCATCAACGAGTACGGGTTCATCGAGAGCCCCTATCGCAAGGTGCGGAACGGCGTGGTGCTGGATTACGTCACCGTCACCCATGGCGGCGACGGCCCCTGGCGCCTGGGGGAGCACGTGGAGTTGAACCACGTTCGCAAGGAGAACGAGGACCTGCGCGACCGCCGCAAAAAAGCGGTCGAGTACGAGCCCTATTCGTTCTATCTTTCGGCCTGGGAAGAGGATCTGCACATTGTCGCGCAGGCCAACGTCCCGGTGGACGATCGCGGCCGCATCCAGAACGATCTCGTGAACGCGCGCCAGGCGGGCAATTTCGTCCTGGTGCCGCGCGAGAAGGTGGACTACATCGACGTAAGCCCCAAGCAACTGGTGAGCGTCGCCGCCTCCCTCATTCCCTTCCTCGAGAACGACGACGCCAACCGCGCGCTGATGGGTTCCAACATGCAGCGCCAGTCGGTGCCGCTGCTCCGCGCCCAGGCCCCGCTGGTGGGCACGGGCATGGAAGAGGTGACGGCCCGCGACTCCGGTGCCGTGGTGGTGGCGCGCCGGCCGGGCGTCGTCGACAGCGTCGACAGCGAGCGCATCATCGTGCGCATCGAGGGCGACGGCCAGAGCGGTCACATGTCGCGCGAAGTGGGCGCCGACATCTACCAGCTCATCAAGTTCCGCCGCTCGAACCAAAACACCTGCATCAACCAGAAGCCGATCGTCCACCGCGGACAGCGCGTCCGCGCCGGCGACGTGCTGGCCGACGGTCCTTGCACTGATCGCGGCGAGCTGGCGCTGGGACGCAACGTGCTGGTGGCCTTCATGCCCTGGCGCGGCTACAACTTCGAAGACGCCATCCTGGTCAGCGAGAAACTGGTGCGCGAAGACTCCTACACCTCGATTCACATCGAGGAGTTCGAAATCGAAGCGCGCGACACCAAGCTCGGCCCCGAGGAAATCACCCGGGATATCCCCAACCTCGGCGAGACGCTGTTACGTGATCTCGACGAGAGCGGCGTGATCCGCATCGGCGCCTATGTGAAGCCGGGTGACGTCCTGGTAGGCAAGGTAACGCCCAAGGGCGAGACCCAGCTCACGCCTGAAGAAAAGCTGCTGCGCGCGATCTTCGGGGAAAAGGCCGGCGACGTGCGCGACGCTTCGCTGACCTGCCCGCCGGGCATCGAGGGCATCGTGGTCGATGTCAAGATCTTCTCCCGCAAGGGAGCGGACAAGGACGAGCGCGCCAAGGCCATCGAGCATTCCGAGGTGGAGCGTCTGGAGAAGAACCTCAATGACGAGGTCCGTATCCTGAACGACGAGCGCTTGAAGCGTTTGCTGGCGCTGCTCGAAGGCGAGGCGCTGCTCGCCGACTTGCACGACGAGAAGACCAACAAGCGGCTGTTCACCAAGGGCATGATGCTCGACCGCGAAGTTCTCGGCGATCCCCGCATGACGCTGCGCAACCTCAAGCGCATCCGCATCGCCAAGAAGGACCCGACGTTGTTCGAGCGCATCGACGAGATCGAAGAGATGACCTCGCGACAACTCGACATCCTGCGGAAGATCACCGAGGAGAAGGTCCAGAAGCTGAAGAAAGGCGACGAACTGCCGCCGGGCGTCATCAAGCTGGTGAAGTGCTACATCGCCATGAAGCGCAAGCTTTCGGTCGGCGACAAGATGGCCGGACGCCATGGCAACAAGGGCGTCATTGCGCGCATCCTCCCCGAGGAGGACATGCCCTACATGCCCGATGGCACGCCGGTGGAGGTGGTTCTGAATCCGCTCGGCGTTCCGTCCCGCATGAACGTGGGACAGATTCTCGAAACGCACCTCGGCTGGGCGGCTCATGAGCTGGGTCAAAAGCTCAGCGGCTTGCTCACCCAGGAGAAGCGGGCCGAACTGGCGCGCAAGGAGCTTAAGGCCCTGATGCGCAACGGCCTCGGCGAGAAACTGGCGGACATGAGCGATGAGGATGTGATCGAACTGGCACGGGCGTATCGCGAGGGGATTCCGTTCGCTACGCCGGTATTCGACGGCGCCAGCGAGAAGGAGATCAAGCAGTACCTCACCGACGCCGGACTGCCGACATCGGGCAAGATCCAGCTCTACGACGGCATGACCGGAGAGAAGTTCGAGCAGGAAGTCACCGTCGGATATATCTACATGCTGAAACTTTCGCACCTGGTGGACGACAAGATTCACGCTCGCTCCATTGGCCCTTACTCGCTTATCACGCAGCAGCCGCTGGGCGGCAAAGCCCAGTTCGGCGGCCAGCGCTTCGGCGAAATGGAAGTCTGGGCGCTCGAAGCTTACGGTGCGGCCTACATTCTCCAGGAGCTGCTGACCGCCAAGTCCGACGACGTTTATGGCCGCGCGAAGATCTACGAGGCCATCGTCAAGGGCGAAGCGGCTATCGAGCCGGGCGTGCCGGAATCGTTCAACGTGCTGGTCCGTGAGCTTCAGAGCCTGTGCCTCGACGTCGAGTTGCTGCGGAAGCCCAAGGAGACCCTGATTCCGGTCGGCGCTGAGGCGAAGTAAAGGCGAAAGGCGCGGCTTTTTACGAAACGAAGCCGTCAGGCTATTGAAAAGAAAGGCGCTTACGTTTTTGGTGCTCGAATTTCCCAGCTGATCGGGCTTGTAGCACGCTGATCTTTCTTACGCCCTCAAGAGAGCGGCGCAGAGGAGTCGCCGCTCGAGATCTTCCAACTCCTCGGTTAGGAGGCAACCTTGTTCCGTAGCAGTCCATATGACCGTGTCAGCCTGATTGGAGAGTTTGACAGCATCCGGATCAGCCTGGCTTCGCCGGAGAAGATCCGGTCCTGGTCCCACGGCGAGGTGACCAAGCCGGAGACCATCAATTACCGGACGTTCAAGCCCGAGCGCGACGGCTTGTTCTGCGCGCGCATCTTCGGTCCCGTGACCGACTGGGAATGCTTGTGCGGCAAGTATAAGCGCATGAAGCACCGCGGTGTAATCTGCGACAAATGCGGTGTGGAAGTGACGCTTTCCAAGGTCCGGCGCGAGCGCCTGGGCCACATCGAGCTGGCGTCTCCCTGCTCGCACGTCTGGTTCTTCAAGGGCCTGCCCAGCCGCATCGGCCATCTGCTCGACATCTCTCTGCGCGACCTGGAACAGGTGCTGTACTTCGAGAAATACGTCGTCGTCGATCCCGGTGAGGCTCCGGTCAAGGAAGGCGAACTGCTCGCCGACGACCGTTATCGCGAGCTGCGCACCCAGTTCCCCGGCAAATTCCGGGCCGGAATGGGCGCCGAGGCGATCAAGGAACTGTTGAAGCGCGTGGACGTGGCCGCCTTGGCGGACGAGCTGCGGGAAAAAATGAAGTCTGATCCCTCGCAGCAGAAGCGGGTGAAGTACGCCAAGCGGCTCAAGGTGCTGGAAGCCTTCCGCAAGTCCGGCAACCGCCCGGAGTGGATGATCCTCGACGTGCTGCCGGTAATTCCTCCCGAGCTCCGTCCTCTGGTGCCCCTCGACGGCGGACGCTTTGCCACCTCGGACCTGAACGACCTCTACCGGCGGGTGATCAATCGCAACAACCGCCTGAAGAAGCTGATGGAGCTCCACGCGCCCGACGTCATCGTGCGCAACGAAAAGCGCATGCTGCAGGAGGCGGTGGACGCGCTGTTCGATAACGGACGCCGCGGACGCGTGCTGCGCGGCACCAACAATCGCCCGCTCAAGTCCCTCTCCGATACGCTCAAGGGCAAGCAGGGACGTTTCCGCCAGAACCTGCTCGGCAAGCGCGTAGATTACTCCGGCCGCTCGGTCATCGTGGTCGGACCCGACCTGAAGCTGCACCAGTGCGGATTGCCGAAAAAGATGGCGCTGGAGCTGTTCAAGCCCTTCATCTATCACCGGCTCGAGCAGTCCGGCGTTTGCACCACCATCAAGGCCGCCAAGGAAATGGTGGAGCGGCAGGAGCCGATGGTCTGGGACATTCTTGAGGATGTCATCCGCGATCATCCGGTGCTTCTGAATCGCGCTCCCACGCTGCACCGCCTGGGCATCCAGGCTTTCGAGCCGCTGCTGGTCGAAGGCAAGGCCATCAAGATTCACCCGCTGGTCTGCACGGCCTTCAACGCCGACTTTGACGGCGACCAGATGGCGGTCCACATTCCGCTTTCGCCCGAGGCCCAGATCGAGGCCTCGGTGCTGATGCTGTCGTCGAACAACATTCTCTCGCCCGCCAACGGCCAGCCGTTGGCCGTCCCCACGCAGGACGTGGTCCTGGGCGTCTACTATCTCACCAAGTCCAAGAAGGGGACGAAGGGCGAAGGCCGCTCTTTCGCCAACGTGGAAGATGTGCTGCTGGCGCTCGAAGCCGGCCAGGTGGAGACGCAAACCCCGATTCGCCTGCGTTACACCGGCCGCGTGATCGATCTCAGCTCGGCCTATGACGATCAGGACGTGCTGCACACCGAGCCCATCACCGTGCAGAGCCAGTTTGTGGACACCACCGTGGGCCGCGTGATTTTCAACGACCACCTTCCCAAGGAGATGCCGTACGTCAACGGTCTGCTCCGCAAGAAGGGCCTGGGCGCGCTCTGCAATTACTGCTACCTGCGCTTTGGTCTCGAGACTACCGTGAAACTGCTCGACGAGACCAAGTCCCTCGGGTTCCTGTTCGCGACCAAGGCGGGAATCTCGATCGGCATCGACGATCTGCTGGTGCCCTCGAGCAAGTCGAACCTGGTGCGCGACGCCGAGCACGAAGTGATCGAAGTTGAGAAGCAGTACCAGGACGGCGCCATCACCCACGGCGAACGCTACAACAAGGTGATTGCCATCTGGTCGAACGTCACCGACCGCGTGGCCGATGAAATGTTCCAGGCCATGGAAGGCCAGGACAAGTCGGGACAGATGAATCCCATCTACGTGATGGCCGACTCCGGCGCTCGCGGATCGAAACAGCAGATTCGCCAGCTTTCCGGAATGCGCGGACTGATGGCCAAGCCTTCGGGCGAAATCATCGAGACGCCCATCACCGCCAACTTCCGCGAAGGCCTGAACGTGTTGCAGTACTTCATCTCCACCCACGGCGCCCGCAAGGGTCTGGCGGACACCGCGCTCAAGACGGCCGACTCCGGCTACCTCACGCGGCGCCTGGTCGACGTGGCCCAGGACGTGATCATTTCCGAATTCGATTGCGGCACGCTGGACGGCATCTACGTGGAGCCCATCGTGGAAGCCGGCGAGGTCGTGGAACCGCTCCGCGACCGCATCGTCGGCCGGGTGTCGCTCGAGCCCATCAAGGACTACGAGGGTAACCTCATCGTGGACGTCAACCAGGAGATCAATGAGGACCTGGCCGCGTCCATCCAGTCCGCCGGCATCGAGCGCGTGAAGATTCGCTCCGTGCTCACCTGCGAGTCGCGGCGCGGCGTGTGCGTGCGCTGCTACGGGCGCAATCTCGCCACCGGCAAGATGGTGGAGATCGGCGAGGCCGTGGGTGTTATTGCGGCCCAGTCGATCGGCGAGCCGGGCACGCAGTTGACCATGCGCACCTTCCACATCGGAGGCACGGCGAGCCGCGTCAGCGAGCAGTCAGCTCTGGAGGCGCGCAACAACGGCTTCCTGAAGTACCTTAACCTTCAGACGGTGAAGAACCGCGAGGGCAACTTCGTGGTGATGAACCGCAACGGCGCGGTGGCCGTGGTCGACGAGAAGGGCCGTGAGCGCGAGCGCGATACGGTGGTTTACGGCGCCCGCGTGCGCATGGAGGACGGCGCTCCCGTGAAGGTCGGCGACGTCATCGTCGAGTGGGATCCTTACACCTTCTCGATCCTGACCGAGGTCGGCGGCACCGTGTCGTTCAAGGATCTCGAGCCGGGCGTGACCCTGCGCGAGGAAGTGGATGAAGTCACCGGTCTTTCGCGGCTGGTGGTCACCGATTCGCCGGATGAAAAGATGCAGCCCCAACTCACCGTCAAGAGTGAGGAGAAGAAGGGCTCCAAGAAGTACCTGATGCCTTCGCGCGCGCACCTCATGATCCAGGACGGGGACGTGGTCTCGCCCGGCGACGTGCTGGCCAAGATCCCGCGCGAAACCACCAAGACCAAGGACATCACGGGCGGTCTGCCGCGCGTGGTGGAACTGTTCGAAGCTCGCCGTCCGCACGAAACCGCCGTCATCACCGAAATCGACGGCTTAGTGAAGTACGGCGAAATCTCCAAGGGCCAGCGCAAGATCAACGTGCTGCCCGACAAGGGCGAGGTGAAGGAATACCTGCTGCCGCGCGGCGTTCACGTTTCCGTTCAGGAGGGCGAGCGCGTGAAGGCGGGAGAGCCCTTGATGGACGGCCCTCGGAACCCGCATGACATACTGGCGGTACTCGGCGAAAAGGAACTGCAGAAGTACCTGGTCGACGAGATTCAGGAAGTCTACCGGCTGCAGGGCGTCAACATCAACGACAAGCACATCGAGGTCATCTCCCGCCAGATGATGCGGTGGGTACGCGTCGAGGATGTGGGCGACACGGAATTCCTGCTGGACGAGCAGGTCGATAAATTCCGCTTCCGCGAGGAGAACGAGCGCGTGATGAAGGCCGACGGCAAACCGGCCACGGGGCGGCCGTTGCTGCTCGGTATCACTAAAGCCTCGCTCTCCACGGAGTCGTTCATCTCCGCGGCTTCGTTCCAGGAGACCACCCGCGTGCTCACCGAGGCCTCCATCCGGGGCATGGTGGACCACCTGCGCGGTCTCAAGGAGAACGTCATCATGGGCCGGCTGATTCCGGCCGGCACGGGCCTGGAAGTCTACCGCAACTTCCGGCTGCTCACCGAAGTCGAACCGCCGGCGCCCGAGGTGCTGGAAGTCGAGATCGGCGAGCCTGGCGAGGGCGCGCTGCCCGGCGCGGGGGCCGGTCCTGGCATCGGTCCGGCAGACTTTGCTGATGACGACGAGGTACGGACGCAGTAAAACGCAGTGACGATTGGCGAGTGACGAATGACAGCCAGTTGAGAGCTGGTTCGTACTTGTCACTTGCCACTTGTCACTTGTCACTCCGAAGATGACTTGCTGGAAGTGCGGCACCGCGATTGACCTGGCCCCTGGCGCGCGCGTCGGCACGCGCGACGTCTGCCCCAGCTGCGACTCCGATCTTCACTCCTGCCGCAATTGCCGCCATTACAATCCTGCCAAACACAATCAATGCGTCGAGACCCAGGCCGAATGGGTGCGCGACAAGGAAGCCTCCAACTACTGTGACTATTTTGCGCCGGCGGGAGCAGGTCGACGAGCTGCAGGAGGATCCGCGTCAGCAGCGAATGACGTTCGGAAGAAGTTCGACGACTTATTTAAGTTGTGACTCGTGCCGGGCGGGGCACACCCGCTACTTGCCTAGGCTCCAGAGAATCCGCCGGCCCTCTCGAACGCGTAAGCCGTCCGCAGCAGTCGCGCCTCGTCGAAATGGCGTGCGAGAAGCTGCATGCCGACTGGCAGCGGCGGCACTCCGCTTGCGGCGTCCCCTCTGGTCGTGCCGCAAGGAACGCTGATACCCGGAATGCCGCTGAGGGATGCCGTGACCGTGTAGATGTCCGCGAGATACATCTGCAGCGGATCGTCGGCGCGTTCACCGATCTTGAACGCCGGCACCGGAGAGGTCGGCGTCACAATCACATCCACGTTCTTGAACGCTTCGCGGAAGTCGCGCGCGAGCAAGGATCGGACCTTCTGCGCCTTGAGGTAGTAGGCCTCGTAATAGCCGGAGCTGAGCGCGTACGTGCCGAGCATGATGCGGCGTTTGACCTCGGCGCCGAACCCTGCATCGCGCGTACGCTCGTACATGTCCCGCAGATCGCCGTACTCCGGAGCGCGGAACCCGTAGCGGACGCCGTCGTAGCGCGCGAGGTTGGAACTCGCCTCCGCGGTGGCAATGATGTAGTAGCAGGCGATCGCGTAGTCCGTGTGCGGCAGGGTAACAGGAACAACCGTGCAGCCGATCCTCTGGAGCAGATCGATGCCTCGCTCGATGGGATCCCCGATCTCAGCGGAGAGTCCGGCGAAGTACTCCTGCGGTATGCCTACACGCAGGCTAGCGACGCCTTCCTCAAGCTCGCTCTCGTAGTCCGGCACCGGAACTGCGGCCGAGGTGGAGTCATTCGGGTCGCGACCGGCGATCACTTGCAGCACCGCGGCCAGGTCGCGCACAGAGCGGCCGAACGGCCCGATGTGATCGAGCGAGGAGGCGAAGGCAACGAGTCCGAATCGCGATACACGCCCGTAGGTCCCCATCAACCCGGCCACCCCGCAGAGGGCCGCGGGCTGGCGAATCGAGCCGCCGGTATCGGAGCCGAGTGCGACGGTAGCCAGATTGGCGGCTACGGCGGCGGCCGATCCGCCGCTCGATCCGCCCGGCACGCGCTCGAGGTCGTGAGGATTGTGGGTAGCAAAGAAACCTGAGTTCTCCGTCGACGACCCCATGGCAAACTCGTCGCAGTTCGTTTTGCCGAGGATACACGCTCCCGCCGCTTCAAGCCGCTCGACGGCGGCGGCGTTATAGGGCGGGACATAACATTCAAGAATGCGCGACCCGCAGGTGGTACGTACGCCACGAGTCACGATCACGTCTTTGACGGCCACGGGCACGCCTGCCAGACGTCCAAGCGCGTCGCCGTTTGCCACGGCGCGATCGACGCGCGCCGCCTGCTCCAGCGCGCGCTCGGGCGAGAGCGTCAAATAGGCACGGATCTTCTGGTCCTCACGATTGATTCGCTCCAGGTGCGCGAGGACGACTTCTTCCGCCGATGCGCCCCGGCTGCGGACGAGATCGCGCATCTCAGCGAGATTGAGGCTCGTTAAGTCCATAACGTGATGAGTGCTCGCGACGAGGGTCGACGCAAGATAGTCGCAGCGCTGGAGGCTATTCCTTCTCGATCACGCGAGGCACTTTAAAGAGGCCGGGACCGGCATCCGGAGCATTGGCCAGCGCAACCTCGGGCGTGAACATCGGACGCGCGGCATCGGGGCGCAGCGCGAATTCCGACGGACCCTCCGCCATCACCTGGGCCATTGGCTCGATGCCCTCGAGGTTCAACTCGTTCAGCTTCGCAATATAGTCCAGAATCGAATCAAGCTGCGGCATGAAATGCTGCACTTCGGCGTCACTCAGTTTGAGATGCGCGAGTTCAGCCACGTAGCGGACTTCCTTCTCGGTCAGAGCCATTAGTTCACCTTCCGATGGCAACGTGCGAAGTACTTGGCATACGAATTAGAGACTGTTTCGCGAAGCTCCGGCTCGAGTTGTGCAAGCGTGGGGAGGTCCGCATCGATCCACTTCGCCGAGACCGGTGCTGCCTCCGCACGTCTGGCGGCGGCTCCTGCGACATGTCCGTCGCGACTTACCAGCTTCACTCGCACTTGCCGCACCACAGCGCGTCCCAAGGCCTGGTTGATAGCGCTCCGAATCTCTTCCCTCAGCCCTTCAAGCTGGACTGCCCAATTGGGACAAGCCACGGCCAGCGTCAACCTGCCTGCTGAGAACTCGAGCGGCCGTGCCTGTTCCGCCATCGCCTTACCGGCAACCCGGGGCCACACCCCCGTCAGCACCGCCATCACCGGACCCGATTCGCCGCGGACGTGCTTCTTGAGGACGCGAGGCAGAATGTTCCCGAGATCTTCCATCGATCAAGGCCCCTTTCACTTTCGTTTGTGGGAACGTCAGTGTAGCATGATCGAGTCTGCAGCGACAGGCCTTGTTCACCCGCCGCGCCGTTTCCTATAATCCATGTCGATGCGCCTGATTCTTGCTTCCGGCTCGCCACGGCGTCAGGAGATTCTGCATAACGCGGGCTTCACATTCGAAGTGCGGCCGAGCTCGGTTAACGAAGACCCGCTGCCCGGCGAATCGCCCGAAGCCATGGTCACGCGCCTCGCTCGGGAAAAGGCACTTCAGGTCGCCGCCGACGCTGCCGTTGGAAGCCTTGTTCTCGGCGCGGATACAACCGTGGTGATCGACACCGAAATCCTTGCCAAGCCAATCGACTACTCCGACGCTAGCCGCATGCTGCGCCGTCTCTCCGGTCGCAGCCATTGTGTCCTGACCGGTGTGTGCCTGGTGGACTCCCCTGACCGGGTCATAGCCTCCCGCTGCGAACGCACTGAGGTCCGGTTTCGCGAACTCAGCGATGCTGACATTCGCGACTACGTGGCGAGCGGGGAACCCTTCGACAAGGCCGGCGCCTATGCCATCCAGGGGCGAGCCTCCCGTTTCGTCACGCGGATCGACGGCTGTTACTTCAACGTGGTGGGACTGCCTATGGCATTGGTCGACAAGCTCATCGCCTCGGTCGGTGAGGACCATAAATCGCAGGCTACAGAATGATCCGCGCGTCGCCTTCGCGGCGTGTGACGCGCTCCCGGTCGAGGTATTCCAGCAACGGAATGGCGTATTTGCGGGTTACGCCTGTCATTTCTTTGAACGCCGCCACGTCAAGGCGATTATTTTGCTTCTTGCGCTCCGCCAGCAGTACACGCAATCGGTCGACGGCCATGCGATGAAAGAGCAGACCTTCGCCAACCTTGACGAGGGTCTTCTCGCGCAGCAGGATCTGGAGGATTTTCTCGGCGCGCGGCCGATCGACCGGCAGTTTGGCCAGCACCTCCGCCGCCGGAGGCACGGTAAGCGCCGCCTGCTCGAAGGCTCTGCTGATGCTTTCCTTGGCGGCCGACTCTTGCGCGCTCAGTCGCACTTCCCGCCCTGCCAGTCGTACGGTTTCGCTCTCTGTGTCCAACTTTCCCTTGAGCGCCTGAAGCGCGGCGTTGAACAACAAGAGCGAAGGAGCCGATTCGCGGGCCCCGCCATCCCGGCCACTCGGCCTGACCGGCGAAGCCAGGCGACCGCGTAGCTCCTCGCGGGCGATTCCGCGCGCCAGCGGATTCGCGGAATGAAATGCCTCCATAAGCTCAAGAATCCTTACGCTGGCGGCCGCGAATCGCTCTGCTGAGATGAGCAGCGCTGGAGGCTGCCCGGCAGCGACGAGGCGGCGTTGATCGATCAGCGGTTGCGCGCAGCGCAGCACCTGCTCTGGGAACCATCCCAAGCGCGCGGTCAGAGCCGCGATTGTGCTCTCGCCGGCCTCACCAACGAACAACGCCAGGCGCTCGGCATCGTCAGCGTGTTCCAGTTGTTCAAGAAGTCCACGGGCCACCGCGTCGCCGGCGCGATGCTTCCCCGGCCGATTATCAAGCACGGAACCGCCGCCGATGGTGGTCACAGGCGAGAATTGCCGGACGATGAAGCGATCGCCCGGCAGGAATAGACCCGGCGCCGAAAGCCGGAGCTGTGCGTAAGCGCGCGTGCCCGGCTTCATGTCGCCCCCGTCAAGAAGCACGACCTCAGCCAGCATCTCGGTAGTTCCCGAGTGGAAGTGAACCCGGGAACGATTCTTTAGCGGACGCGCCGCGTCGAGCAGGGCGAGGACGCAATCCAGCCGGTCGGCAGACTGAAAAACGCCCGGCGAGGCCAGCACCGCACCGCGAGGGACTTCGGCCGCGTCAATGCCGGCGAGATTGAGGGCCGTGCGTTGCCCCGCCAGCGCCTGGTCCGCCTGCTCATTGTGGACCTGAATTCCGCGAACACGCACTCTGCGACCAGAGTCAACGTCTGCGGGCGAGAATACTTCCGCTTCGTGCTCTTTGGAGATGCGCCCTGCAGCGAGCGTTCCAGTAACCACAGTGCCGAACCCGTGGATCACGAACGAGCGATCCACAGGCAGGCGAAAGGGCAGATTCGCGGCGCGAGGCTCTGCCGCCAGGCTCAAACGCTTCAATTCTAACCGGAGTTCATCCAGGCCTTCGCCGGTACGCGCGCTGACCGCAATCGCCGGAGCGCTTTCTAGGAACGATCCGGCCACGAAGTCGCGTACTTCCAGGCGAACCGTGTCGAGCAGTTCGCTGTCGACAAGGTCGCGCTTGGTCAGCGCGACCAGTCCTCGCCGCACGCCCAGCAGTTTGCAGATCTCGAAGTGCTCGCGCGTTTGCGGCTTGATGGATTCATCCGCCGCTACGACCAGCATCACGAGATCGATGCCGCTCACGCCCGCCAGCATGTTGCGCACGAAGCGCTCGTGGCCTGGCACGTCCACAAAACCAACGCGAACGCCGTCGCCGAGATCCAGGTGGGCGAAGCCGAGATCGATGGTGATTCCGCGGCGTTTCTCCTCCGCCAGCCGGTCAGGATCGGTGCCGGTGAGCGCCAGCACCAGCGCGGACTTGCCATGATCGATGTGCCCGGCAGTGCCGACGATGACATCTTTCATGGATTCATCGTAACCCGGTTGGACCTCGATCCGCAGATTGCGCAGATTTCGCAGAGTCTCTCCGAGGCTTCCCTGCCGAGAGCTCCTCACCTGCCGATCGGCGTCGGCTGCCCTCTGTGCCGCGCGTGCCATCAATGAAGACACCTCAAATCGTCCTGCTACACCTCTGCGAAATCCGCGTAATCTGCGGATATAATCGAAGTCACGATGCGTTTCGAGTGGTTCGTTGCCCTGCGTTATCTCAAGGCGAAGCGGCGGCAGGCCGCGATCTCGGTGGCCACACTCATCTCCGTGATCGGCGTGATGGCCGGCGTGTGCGCTCTGGTGATCTCGTTGGCGGTCAACAACGGGTTTCGCGAGGATCTGGAGTCGCGGCTGGTGGGCGCTACCGCGAACATCAACCTGATCCGCTCTGCAGGCATCCCCGATTACGACCAACTCACCGCGCGCCTGGCCCGCACTCTGCACGTTCTGGCGGCAGCGCCCGTGCTCTACGAGGAAGGACTCATCTCGAGCAAGTCCCGCGCCTTCGGCGTCATCCTGAAGGGCGTGGACCCGCAGCGCGAGATCACGGTCGGCGATCTGCTGAAGCATCTTAGCTCGGGATCGCTCGACGGCCTGAACCAGACCTTTCCCGACGCCGACCCCATCATCATCGGCAAGGAACTGGCCGGGGATCTCGGCGTCCATGTGGGCGACACGGTGCTCATCACCAGCCCGCAAGGCTACGTGACCCCGCTCGAGGTAGTTCCGAAGTTCCGGCATTTCCACGTGGTCGGCATCTTCGATTCCGGCTTCTTCGATTTCGACTCGGGCTGGGCGTTTACTAACTTGCCGGCCGCCCAGCGGCTTTTCGACCTGGCCGATATCGTGGACATGATCGAGTTCCGTATCGACGACATCTATGAGGCCGACTCGGTGGCTGCGGCCATCCACAACGCTGCGGGACCAGGCTTCGAGGTCACCACGTGGGAAGATCAGAACCGGTCTCTCTTTAGCGCGCTCAAGCTTGAACGCCTGGTGACGATTCTCACCATCGGCCTGATCGTGCTGGTGGCGGCGCTCAACATTTTCATCACGCTGGCCATGATGGTGATGGAGAAGAACCGCGAGATCGCCGTGCTGATGTCGATGGGCGCCCGCCAGCGCCAGGTCTGGTCGCTCTTCACGCTGCATGGACTGCTGATCGGCGGCTTGGGCACCATCGCGGGCCTCGTTCTGGGATACGCGGCCTCGTGGGCCGGCGAGCGTTACAAGCTGATCCACCTGCAGGCGGACGTCTATTCGCTATCGTACGTCCCGTTTCATCCCCGGCCTTGGGATGGTCTCTGGATCGCGCTCGCCGCGCTCGCCATCAGCTTCCTGGCGACGCTCTACCCCTCGTTGAATGCCGCGCGCCTGAGGCCGGTTGAAATCCTGCGCTACGAGTGATCTCAGGCGCGAGTCTGCCGCGGGCCTGAGGCATCTAAACCACTGAGTGTGCCGGAGTGGGTCTTTCGATGAGCGGATGGGTTCTGGGCTTGATGCTGTTCGTGGCTGCGATTCTGGGAGTTGTCCTGACCGCGATGTATGTCCGCGCGGCGCACAAGCTCTATGCCCAGGACAAGGAACATGCGCCGTGGCGGCGCCATACGCGAACGAAAGCAGCCGGCAAGCCGTCGCCTCCCGACCGGTCTTCCTGATTCCTGTCCTGAGCGGCCGCCGGTCGCGACCATTCACTACTAACTTGCCGGTCCTCTCGCCAACCTCCGCATTTCCGCCTACAATTTCCGGTGCATCAGCCGAAGCGCCCGCGAGGTACAAGTCGCGCGCCAGCCCCGAAGCCGCATGAGTTCTCTCAAGGAATACCATCGCAAGCGCCAGTTTGAGGTTACGCCTGAGCCGCGCGGCGCGATCGAGCCCGAACCGGCCGAACGGGCGCGATTCGTGGTCCAGAAGCACGACGCCACGCGGCTTCATTACGACTTCCGGCTGGAGATCGACGGCGTGCTGAAGTCGTGGGCAGTTCCCAAGGGTCCGTCGCTCAACCCGGACGACAAGCGGCTGGCCATGGAAACCGAAGACCATCCGCTCGACTACGCGAACTTCGAAGGCCTGATCCCCAAGGGCAACTACGGGGCGGGGCCGGTGATGGTATGGGACGCCGGCTACTTCGAGCCTGGCGGCGACATTCACGCCATGCTGCGGAAGGGCGACCTGAAGTTCGCGCTGCACGGCGAGAAGCTGAAAGGCGAGTTCGCGCTGGTGCGGATCAAGTCGCCGCAGGATCCCAAGGGCAAGCCCTGGCTGATGATCAAGCACCGGGACGAGGCTGCCGACCCACACTGGCGCATCGATCAGCACGACGGTTCGGTGCTGACCGGCCGGACGCTGGCCGAGATCGAGGCGGGCATCGAGGGATCGGGCGGGCGCAATCCGCTCGATCCGGCGAGCCTCGATGGCGCTCGACGCGCATCGATGCCGTCCGAAGTGCGGCCGATGCTGGCGACCCTCGCCGACAAGCCGTTCTCTGACCCCGACTGGCTGTTCGAAATCAAGTGGGACGGCGTGCGCGCGCTCGCCTGGATTCGCGAGGGAAAGCTGGAGCTGCGATCGCGCACGGCGCGCACGGTCACGAGCGTTTACCCGGAACTCCAGCGTCTTCCCGAGAACCTCGCGCGGCGCACGCTGCTGCTCGACGGCGAAATCGTGGCCCTTGATTCCTCCGGGCGCAGCGACTTCGGCCGGCTGCAGAATCGCATGAACGTGGCGAAGCCGTCGCCGGAGCTCGTCCGCAGCACGCCGGTAATCTTCTATCTCTTCGACGTCCTCTACTGCGACGGCTACGACTTGCGCCACGTGGCGCTGATCGATCGCAAGGAGCTTCTGCGCGCCTTGCTCGGTGAGCCGAGCCGCGAAAGCCTTTTTCGCTTCTCCGATCACCACCTCGAACACGGCAAGGAGCTCTTCGAAGCAGCGAGGGAGCAGAGACTCGAAGGCATCCTCGCCAAGTACACCCGCAGCTTCTACAGCGAAACGCGCGCTCCGGATTGGCTCAAGATCAAGATCACCCGCGATCTCGATGCGGTGATCGCCGGTTACACGGAGCCGCGCCGGTCGCGCGAGTTTTTCGGGGCCCTGATGCTGGGCCTGTATCGCGGCGAATCGCTCGAGTTCATCGGCGGCGTCGGCACGGGCTTCGATCGAACAAAGCTGCAGGACATCTACGATCGGATCAAGGAATATGCCGCGAAAGAGTGCCCGTTCGGCGTTGCGCCGAAAACGAGCGAGCCCGCGCATTGGCTGAAGCCAGAGCTCGTGGCCAAAGTCAAATTTGCGAACTGGACCCACGACGAGCACCTGCGGGCACCCGTCTTCGTGGCGATCGAGGATGACCGCGCGCCTGAAGACTGCCGCTTCGAGAATGAACAAGCGGCAAGCTCGGCCGAGGTCAGGGCTCACGTGCACGAAGCGCCCGCCCGGACGGCGGAGCAAGCGCGCGAGACGCCGGACGAGAACGGCGACATCGAGCGCGAGTTGATGGAGAACAAGGCTGAGAGCCTCACGTTTGATTTTGGCGGCAGACGCGTGAAGCTTACACATCTCAACAAGGTCTACTTTCCCGAGAGCGGCTACACCAAGCGTATGCTGCTGGCCTACTACGCGCGCGTGGCGCCTTTGATGCTGCCCTTCCTTCAGGACCGCCCGCTCGTCCTGCGCCGTTATCCCGACGGCATTACCGGTGAGGCGTTCTTCCAGAAGGAAGTGGGACGTGGCGCGCCGGACTGGATCGAGACGGCGACGGTCTACTCCGACGAGCGCGGCGCGGAGATGCAGTACTTCGTGGCCAACGACCTCGCGGCGCTGCTGTATCTCACGAATCTGGGCTGCATCGATCACAATCCGTGGTCGAGCCGCCGCGATGATCTCGATCATCCCGATTACGTCTTCTTCGACCTCGACCCGAGCGACGGCACCGAGTTCGGGACGGTGGTTGCCGTCGGGAAGGCTGTGCTGGACGTGCTCGCGCGCACCGGTCTGAAGGTCTATATCAAGACCTCGGGGGCGACGGGACTTCATATTTATCTTCCGCTCGAACAAGGCTACTCCTACGAGCAGGTGCGGACATTCGGCTCTATCGTTGGCCGTCTGGCCGCGGCCAACGTTCCGGAGGTGGTGACGCAGGAGCGGATCGTCGCCAAGCGCAAGCCCGGAACGGTGCTGATCGACGCGGAGCAGAACGCGTATGGAAGGCCTCTGGCGACGGTGTATTCCGTCCGCGCTTTTCCCGGCGCGCCGGTGTCGACGCCCATTGCGCCGCGCGAGCTTCGCTCGTCGCTCAAGCCATCGGCATTGAACATCAAGACCGTTCCCGCGGAACTCGAGAAACGCCAGGCTCTGTGGGCGGACTTCTGGGAGAATCCGCAAGATCTCGCGCCAGCGCTCGAACGGCTCGCGGAGACCGCGAATCGTCCGCGGCGATCATCATAGGATCTATGACGGTTCGTCATTCTTGCTCCTCATAAGAATCGGTCTTGCGGCCTGTTTCTCGGCGTCCGTGGCGCGCTGTCCTGATCGCGGCATAGAGGCGGCCCTTCGTGGCCGCCCTAACAATCGTCCTGCTATGGGTTGGGCGGCCAAGGCGGGCCGCCCCTACGCCGAAACACCGGTGCCCGCTCCCGTCAACCAACGCAAGCTCATCGCGCTGACGTTCGACGACGGTCCCAAGCCTTACGTCCTGCTGGGGACGCGCTCGGGCAGAGGAGTGCCGTCTGCGAGCCTGCTTGGCTTGCTCGATCGCGAGCACGTGAAGGCGACGTTTTTCGTGATGGGCTGGAGGCTTTCGAAGAACGCCGACGATCGGTGCCGCAAGGTCGATGGCGGCGTCTGCCGCGAAACCGCGGAGGAAGAACACCGCCGCGGGCACGAGATCGAGAACCACACGTAGGGTCACGGCGACTTGCGGTTGATGGAGAAGCGCTACGGCGAGGCGTGGATTCTGAGCGACATCGATCACACCTCGACCGTCATCGAGGGAATCACCGGAACGCGCCCGCGCGATCTTTGTCCGCCGGACTGGGACATGTGGCCGGCGCTCCAGACGAAGATCGAGGCGCGAGGGTATCACGTGATGTCTCGCTCCAAGAGCGCGCCGGCCGCGCTGCGCGACCTGGATTCGGAGACTTCTGCGTGGGCCGCGATCTCTCCAAATGTCCGAAGCCTGACGACTACGATTACGTCCTCGGGAACATCGGGCGGCGGGAACGCGCCGGCGTCGAGGACCACATCCTGGTGTTCCACGAGCTTCCCCAATCCATCGAGCTGCTGCCGCGGCTGATTCCAGAGCTTAAGCAGCGAGGCTACAATTTCGTGCGTCTGGAACAGTATCTGAATGCGGTCAAGCCGTAGGAGCGGCCCTTGCGGCCGCCTCTCCAGCGAAATCGGGAGAATCAACGTCTCGCCTCCCGGCCTGGGAACGGGTGCCAGGATCTTCCGTCTGCCGCTCGGGGTTCTGCCTCAGTTCAGCCAGGATCGGATGGGGTTCCAGCCACATGGCCATGGGCGAGTTGCGCAGTTCCTGACGGGCTTGGCGGAATTCGCCCTGCCACTCCGCATGATAATTCCCCTCCGCGTCCAGGCAGTAGCGAATCCGTTCCCAGAAGCGTGGCCGGCCCAGCGGGTAGACTCTGGAACGGAGGCCTGTTTCCATTTCAGGCCCCATTTCGGGCCGCGAGTCGGACTGAGGACCGGTTGCCGCCCTGCGCCCCATCAACTCCGTTATGAACTGCCACCCCCAACCGCGCCGGCGCTGGGTGTAGAAGACGAGTCCCTGCCGTGCCCAGGGGTTCTGGATTCGAATCTGAGGCGGGGCGCAAATCCGCAATTGCTCGGTGAGTCTCGCCTGGGATTCGACTGAATTCAAAGCACTTTTCAGCTTTGCTCCAGAGTGTTCCTGCCAGCTGCGGTGCGCGCACCAGACGCAGTTGGCCAGCCGGTCCATTTTTTTCTCGAATGTGGGGCCGGAAACCGTAGTCCCCAAGTGTCGGTCGACCTTCGAGCCGCGCCGAGGCTCCGGCGGTCCGATTTCCTCGGGCCCGTGGGCCGCCTCGGATCTCTCGGGCCCGGTGATAGCGGACGCAGAGGATATACGCTGAAAGGTCTGGGCGATGCGGGCTCGAATCGCACGCCACTCCGCCTCGTCCTGGCGGTACCCGGCACGGGCGAGTTTTTCGGGCAGGCTGACTGCCGAGCGGCCGTGCCTCAGCGGATTGAGGGCGACGCGAGCCCTGCCTTGTGCTGTTCGGGGGCCCGTTGATTTCAGGGCATTGGCGCGGCGAGCGGCCAGCGAGGCAGGACTAAGTGTTCGGGAGCGGAGGAGCATAGGAACCCCCAGACAAGAGTCATCTTGTCCCTCCCGAAAGGCAGCGTGGCACAAAGACAGGGAAATGTCAAGGGAAGTTTATTCTATGATGTAGCCTACACGATGTCCAGAGACGCAATCGTCGAAACTCTCAGAATGGGAAGAACTTGCGTACCACCGAGAGCACGGAGCTAAGAGGCTTCCTGGCCTCTGGACCTCCGTGGTGAAATGTCAGCCTGAGCTGCGGTTTGCGGCGCCGCCGCGCCATCAGCTCACGCGAAGCTATCCCAGTCTTCTGGCCTGGAATTGGCTAGTTCACTTCGGCGTGCTTTGTGGCGTCGGCGACATTGTCGGGTTTGCCGGAGAGCGATGCCCCCGGAGCGTAGGCGGCCTTTTCGTACTTCGAGCCCGTCTTGCGGATCACATCGTGCCATCCGTCTTCCCAACTGATTTGCGCCTCGCCCTTGACCACCGTCCAGGTACCTGAGCCATCGCCCATCGTCTTATGCGCGCTGCCGTCCGGTTTCAGCGTGATGGTGAATTTTCCTCCCGCTCCGTCCCCGACGGTCCAATCCCCGTAGAATCGCGCCCGGTTGGGCGCGGCAGCAAGGCTGCCAGGCTGATTGAACTCGATGCGTGCCACCTCGGACAGGTTGAAGCTCTGCGTTTTACCGTCCTTGAGAACGATCACGATGCTTGCGCTGTCGTTCTGAGGGGCGGGTGCAGCACCGAGCTGGGCGGCAGATGCCAGTACTAACGCCGAAATGATCCAAAGCACCTTTGATGGGTGAATCATTGATGTCCCTCCTCCAACGTGCAGTGTCATGATTACGTGCCTTGATTCTATCGGATTTTGAGCCCAGATGCTCTTACTGAGGCTTACCAAACGTGGTGACGCCCTGCTGTAGCGCCCCGTTTGTTGCGGCGGGTTCTGACAGCAGCCTGCTACCCTGGCCAGGATAGTCTCCCTATCGAATCGGTGTGCGCAAACCGCGTGTCAGGGGGCCTATGAGGATCAGCGGTCTTTCGGGGAAATTCCTGGCTGCGTGGCTGTTGGCGGGATCGATCGCTGCCATAGCGCAGCAATTCCAGCCGGCGGTGAACTATGCTGTCGGAGGCCAGGCAACAGACGCTGCCGTCGGCGACTTCGACGGTGACGGCAATCCAGACCTGGCGGTCGCGAACATTTCAGGAAAGGCGAGCATTCTGCGCGGAAGGGGGGCGGTAAATTCGCACTGCCTGTATGGTACGCTGCCGGGAAAGAGCCCGTCTCGATCGCAGTGGGCGACTTCAACCGCGACGGCAGCCTGGATCTGGTCGTCGGCAACTACCTGAGATCGGGCGACTGCAAGGGCCGCCTCTACTTGCCTTGCAGCAGCAACAGCACGTCGAGGAGACACAGCACCGCGATAGCGACTTCGAGCACGAACATGCGTGCTTCATTGAACTGGGCTACGATCAGGTCGTGCAGCTCGCCCGCCGTGCGCAGTTTCTGTTCGACCAGGGCGCGATACTCAGGCACGCCCATGCGGCTGGCGGCAAGACGATAGACGCGGGCATAGAAAATATCGCTGAAGAATTTGATCGTGTTATCGATGCGTTCCGTCAATTCCATGACGTCAAGTCGAATGGTGTTCAAACGATTGGCGTCGCCGGTCAGGCTGCGACGGGAGAAGAGGACATTCCGTTTGCGGTCGAGCGCCGTGTAGACGGCGGCCAGCACGCGGGTCATCAGGTTGTCGTAGTAGCGAAACTCGAGGAGCTGGCTCCGCGCATATTCCAGGATTTCGATGGTGGCGGCCGCGTCCTCCGGCCGGTCATAGACCAGCGCCGAGGCCGACGCCACTACGACCAGGTCGGAAGCATAGTAGGAGATACCAGTCTGCAGCGTTTCGCTGACGGAAACGGAAGCGAGCGGCGCCGATTCCCCCCGGATCAACTGCACGAGTTGCTCGCCGTGTGCGGACAGCAGTTCCGCGGCCGTCATGGGATGGCCGTCAGGGGCTTCAACCGGCTGGAGATCGATCACCAGATATCCTTCCGCCAGCCATTCCGAGCTGGGATGGGTGACAGCGGCGCCCACGCTGTCCAGATGAGTACGGGCGATCTCGCGCGCCTGCGCGTCCAGTGCCGGCGTGTCCATCCAGCGGGCCGCATTCCGAATCAACGTGTCCCGTTCGCAATCGAAGGGTATCTCGAGCTGCACCGCTACCACGGCGTATGCGTAGTACTTGAGGGAACAGGCCACTGTTTCGCCGCTCTGCAGCCGGACAGGACCGGCCGCCTCCACAATGGGCGCCTGCTCGAAGCCGACGTACTCCGGCGTGCGACGCGGAAAGAATCGCTGGACTGGAACGCCGCGCGGGCCCAGCAAACTGCGAAGCTTGTCGAGGTCGATCGCCTCGGCGAAGTCGTAGAGCCGGAAGATGCGGAAAGTGCCGCGCAGGCTCACAAGCTCTATTATCACCCCCGGGGATTGAAAGGAAAGTCCGGTGGACCACGGGGTCTGGTGCTATAGTGGCCGGACTCGGGGGGGAACGTATGCGCAATGTCTTTGTCACGGGCGGAACCGGCTACATGGGCCGCAATTTGATTGCGGTGCTAATGGAGCGCGGGCACCAGGTCCGCGCGCTGGTGCGGCAGGGCTCGGAAGGTAAGCTGCCGCCGGGCTGTCCGCTGGTGATGGGTAATGCGCTTGACACCGCGTCGTACGTGGACAAGGTCCCGCCCGCGGACACGTTCGTGCAACTCGTAGGCTACCCCAAGCCCAATCCGCGCAAGGCCCGGCAATTCCGCGAGGTGGACCTGAAATCGGGGCTCGCGGGCGTCGCGACCGCGCGCCAGGCGGGCGTGGCGCATTTCGTCTATGTCAGCGTGGCCCATCCCGCGCCGATCATGCAGGTGTATATCGAGCCGCGGGTGGAGGTGGAGAATGCGATCCGGGCGAGTGGTCTCAACGCGACCATCCTGCGGCCGTGGTACGTCCTGGGGCCCGATCATCGCTGGCCCTATGTTCTGTTGCCCGCCTACGCACTGATGTCCCTCTTTCCCAGCAAACGTGACACGGCCCGGCGGCTGGGACTCGTCACGCTGAAGCAGATGATCAACGCTCTCGTTGAAGCCGTGGAGCGTCCGGCGCACGGGGTGCACGTGGTCGAAGTGCCCGAGATCCGCCGCGCCAGTCCGCCTCCGCTGCCCGATGCCGCATAACGAAGGCCCAGTCGACCATCGACGATTCTCAACTTCTCCGAATCCGCATGACCCGGTTCTTGACGGCGGTAAGGACACCGCCCGCTACAGCGTACAGCGCAGCGGCCCTTCGACTGCCGACTGTCGCCAACGGTCAATTGTTAACTGTCGACTGCGAACGAAATTACCGACCTTGTATATCCCGCCGCATTAGAGGACAATCGACAGTCCACCCGGAGATTGCACAACAAAGGAGTGTGAGATGAGAAATCATCGGATCAGCACGCTGCTGCTCGGCGTCTGCCTGTGCGCCGTTCCACTCGCGCGAGCAGACCAGCCGAAGCTGCCGCAACTGGAATTCACCGATCAGAAACTCGACAACGGGCTGCGCGTGATCATCGTGCCCGATCACTCGGCGCCGGTCTTCGCGATTTCGGTCACGTACAAGGTCGGATCGCGCTTCGAGCGCCCGGGCAGAACGGGGTTTGCCCACCTGTTCGAGCACATGATGTACGAAGGTTCGGAGAACGTCGGCAAGGGCGAGCACTTCATCCTGGTCCTCAACAACGGCGGCAACATGAACGGCCAGACCACCGAGGACCGAACCAACTATTTCGAGGCGCTGCCCAAGAATCAGTTGGACCTTGCCCTTTATCTCGAAAGCGACCGCATGCGCGCGCTGGCGGTCAACCAGTCGAATCTCGACAATCAGCGCAATGCGGTTCAGGACGAGCGTCGGCTGGGTGTCGACAATCAGCCTTACGGACACGCACAACTGGAGGTCGGGAACCTTGCATACGACAACTTCGCCTACAAACATTCCGTGATCGGCGATATGCGGGACCTTGACGCCGCCTCTGTGGATGACGTGAAGGATTTCTTTCGCATCTACTACGCTCCCAACAACGCGGTGCTGACATTGGTGGGCGACCTTGATCCCGCGCAGGCGTTCGAGCAGGTGAAGAAGTACTTCGGGTCCATCCCATCGCAGCCCGCACCGCCCGCGGTGGACTTAACGGAGCCGCCGCATTACGGCGAGCGTCGCGAGACCATGTCCGACTCTCTGGCGCGCCTGCCGCTGATCATTGTGGCATACCACATCCCACGCGGCGATACCCCCGACAACTTCGCCATGCAGGTGATCGGCGATGTGCTCGGCAAGCAGGGCAATCAGAGCTCGCGGCTGTATCAGCATCTGGTGAAGGACAAGCAGCTTGCCGCTCAGGTCTTTGCGGGCGCCGACGATCGTACCGGTCCCAGCCTGCTGTACCTCTTCGCCATCGTGCGGCCCGGCGTAAAGCCGGAAGACTGTGAAAAAGCCCTGACCGATGAGATCGCGGCGCTGCAGAAGGACGGGATTACGCAGGCGGAGCTTGAGAAGGCTCGCGCGCAGGACCTGCACGACCAGATCGAGCAGGTGAGGCAGACGGACCTCAACGAGGCTTACGCGATCGGCGAGGACACGACGCTCTTCAACGACCCGAAGCTCATTAACACGTGGGTAGACCAGTACAACGCGGTGACGGCGGACCAGGTGAAGGCCGCCGCGCAAAAGTATCTGCTAACCGATGAGCGGGTAGTGATTACCGATCTACCGGCGAAATCCAGCGGCGCAGCGGCTGCTCAAGGGGGGAGATAATCATGTCAAAGACCTCGGTTTTCAAGGCGACCCTGCGGGCTCTGCCCCTGGTTCTGTGCCTGAGCCTGGCGCTCGCGGCGTCGATGTTGGCTCAGGGAAACGCCGGCGAGCAGCACGGGGCCGAACTCTCCAAGGTGGTGCGCCTGAATCGCGCTCCGGTCAACAAGGACATCCTCAAAGTGACGCTGCCTAAGCCCGTAGTATCGAAGCTGCCGAACGGCCTCACGGTGCTGGTGATCGAGCGCCACAAGCTCCCCACGGTCGAGTTCTCACTATGGATCAAAACCGGGGCGCTCGCCGATCCCAAGAACCTGCCAGGACTCGCCAGCTTCACGGCTGGCATGTTGCGCGAGGGAACCAGGACGCGGTCGAGCTCGCAGCTCTCCAACGATATTGACAGCCTGGGCGCGTCGCTCAACGCTTCGGCGCAGTTTGGCGCCAGCTATTCGACGGTGACCGCTTCGGGACTGGCCCCGGACAGCGACAAGATCCTGGAGCTGATGAGCGACGCGGTCCTCAATCCTACGTTTCCCCAGGACGAGCTCGACAAGTTCAAACAACGCCAGCTTGCGGCCCTCGAGGAGCAACGATCGAATCCGAGCTTCCTCGGTCGGGAGAAATTCCAGCAGGTGCTCTACCAGGATTTTCCGGCCGCGGTTGTCTCTGCGACGACCGCGTCCGTCAAGGCGGTGACGGCGGACGATTTGCGCCAGTTCCATGACAATTACTACGTTCCAGGGAACGCGATTCTGGGCGTGGTCGGCGACGTGACGCCTGACGACGTCGCGGCGCTGATTCGCAAGCATTTTGGCGACTGGAAGGACCACCCGGTGAGTCAGCCGGATCTGCCGCCGCTGCCGTCGCCCGCTGCCGCCAAGATCTACTTCATCGACCGGCCGGACTCCGTGCAGACGGACATCACGGCCGGCGACTACGCCGTGAAGCTCAACGATCCGGATTACATCCCGCTCTACGTGATGAATCGCGTGGTCGGAGGCGGACCTTCGGCGCGACTGTTCCTGAATCTGCGCGAGGCGCACGGCTACACTTATGGCGCCTACAGCAGCCTGCAGCACGCCGATGTTTACCGCGGTGCGCTGATCGCGAACACCCAGGTACACAACGCCGTCACCGATGGGTCCATGACGCAGCTCATGTATGAGTTCAAGCGCATTCGCGACGAGAAAGTGAATGCCGACGAACTCGGCGAGGCCGAGCGCTCGATCGTGGCGGGTTTCGCGCTATCGCTCGAATCGCCGTCGCAGCTGCTGAATCGCGCGATGCAGGTGGAATACTTCGGACTGCCCGCCGACTATTGGGACCGCTATCCGGCCCAAGTTGCCGCCGTCACTCCAGACCAGGTCCAGCAGATGGCGCAGAAATACGTCGACCTCGACCATCTGCAGATCGTTTGCGTGGGCGATGGCAAGCAGGCCGGCAACGATCAGAAGCAGTCGATCCAGGATGTGCTGGCGAAGTATGGCCCCCTCGAGCTATACGACACGAATGGCAAGAAGCTGAACTGATCCAAAAGAAGTCCCCATTTTGAGGCCCGGGGGTGGTCCAGTTCAAACTTCGGACCACCTCCGCATCTCCTCCCAGCCGGGAAACCGTGACGAAAGGCCGTGAGAACGCTTCCTCGGAGGCATTTAGTGCGCCGCCTGCACCTTGACCTCGCTCGGCGCCACAATCCTCACCTTCGGTACCTCGATCGTGATGCGCAGCGGAGCCTCGCGGGGTGTTGCGGGCCTCCGCTGCAAAAGTCAACAGATACTGCCGGTTGAGCCTGGCGCGCAGCCGGCCACCCCGTTCATGAATCGCAGGCATCTTTTTCAGACTCTGCCCAAGAGCTTGGCCATCAAGTCCCTTACGCCGGGTGCCGAACCGAATTCGACTATAATGGGAGGCTCTCGTTTCCGGGCATGCCCGGACCGGCAAGCTAACGCAGGCGAGGCGTGATGACACGGAAAATCGGCATCCTGTTTGGCATGGAGAATACGTTTCCGGGCGCATTGGCGGCGCGGATCAATGAGATGAAGGTCCCGGACGTGGAAGCGGAGTTCCTGCTGACCGGCGGGATCCGTATGAACCAGCCGAGCGGATATCGCGTGATCATCGACCGCATTTCGCAGGACATTCCGTTTTATCGCGCGTACCTGAAGAACGCCGCCATGGGCGGCGCGGTCGTGATCAACAACCCTTTCTGGTGGACGGCAGACGACAAATTCTTCAACTACGCGCTCGCCGAGCGTATTGGCGTGGCGGTGCCGCGCACCGTGATTCTGCCGCACAAGCAGCATCCTCCGGGGACCACCCACCAGTCGATGCGCAACCTGATCTATCCTCTGAACTGGGAGGAGATTTTCAACTACATCGGCTTTCCGGCATTTCTGAAGCCTTACAGCGGTGGCGGCTGGAAGAGCGTTTACAAGGTGCATTCGCCGGAGGAATTGTTCGCCGCCTACGACCAGACGGCCGACCTGTGCATGACGTTGCAGCAGTCGATCGAGTTCGAGGACTACTTCCGCTGCTACGTGATCGGCCAGGAAAAAGTGCTGGTGATGCGCTACGAGCCGCGGAATCCGCACCACCTGCGCTACATTCACGACGGACCGCCGATCGACCAGGCGATGTACGAGCGCGTAGTGAACGACTGCCTGAAGTTGTGCCGCGCGCTCGGTTACGACATCAACACGGTAGAATTTGCGGTGCAAGATGGAATACCCTACGCGATCGACTTTCTGAATCCGGCGCCGGACGCGGACTATCACTCCGTGGGCCCGCAGAATTTCGAATGGGTGGTGAGTGCTGTGGCCGAGTTCGCGGTGAAGAAAGCCCTGAGCGACGAGGATCAAGTGCGGCAGTATCACTGGTCGCATTTCCTGTCGGGAGGACAGGCGGCGGCGCGCGGCGCTTAAGTGCCGGGATTCGGGGCTCGGGGTTCGGGCGGCAAGCGACGCATCGAATGGATCGCGAATGGGTGCGAGAAGAACGATTGCACCACAGAGCGCACAGAGGACACAGAGGGAGACCAAATAGAAGGCTCTGTGGTCTCCGTGAATTCCGTGGTGAGGTCCGGAACGCGGTGGGCTCCGGACGAAGTGCGATCAACGCATTCGCAGGGAGGATGCTTTGAGCGTCCCATTTACCATAGGAATTGAGGAAGAGTACCAGACGATTGATCCCGTCACGCGTAATCTGCGCTCTCACATCCATACGCAGCTTCTGGAGCAAGGCAGCACGCTATTGGAGGAGGACTTCGTCAAGCCGGAGATGCACCAGTCCGTGGTCGAAGTAGGCACGGGCGTTTGCAAGAACATTCAGGAAGCGCGCGAGCATATTGTCAAGCTTCGCCGCCACATGGTGACGCTCGCCAAGTCCCACGGTCTGCGCCTGGCGGCAGCGGCCACGCATCCTTTTGCCGACTGGCGCGAGCAGGAGATCTATCCCGACCCGCGTTATCACGAGATCGTCGAAGACATGCAGACGGTGGCGCGCGCCAATCTGATTTTTGGCCTGCACGTCCACATCGGGGTGGAAGACCGCGAAACCGCCATCCAGCTGATGAACGCGGCGCGCTATTTCATTCCCCACATTCTGGCGCTTTCAACTAACTCGCCTTTCTGGTCGGGGATAAAGACCGGGCTGAAATCGTACCGCTGCAAGGTGTTCGACAAGTTTCCGCGCACCAACATCCCCGACTATTTCCCCAGTTGGGGCGAGTACGAGCGCTTCATCGGCCTGCTGACGAAAACCCATTGCATCGACAACGCCAAGAAGATCTGGTGGGATATCCGGCCGCATCCCTTCTTCAACACGCTGGAATTCCGCGTCTGCGACCTGCCGATGCGTGCGGATGAGACCATCGCGCTGGCCGCGCTCATCCAAGCGACAGTGGCCAAGCTCCACAAGCTGTACTCGGCCAACCAGGGCTTCCGGCTCTACCGGCGCGCGCTGTTGATGGAGAACAAGTGGCGCGCCACCCGTTACGGCATCGACGGCAAGCTGATCGACTTCGGCAAACAGACCGAGGTGCCGTTCCGAGATCTGGCGGAGGAGTATTTGGCGTTCGTGGACGATGTGCTCGATGAGCTCCACAGCCGCGAGGAGATCGAGTACGTCCGCACAATTCTGCGCGACGGCACGGGCGCCGACCGCCAGTTGCGCGTGTTTGAGGAAACCCAGGACTTGAAAAAGGTAGTCGACTTTATCATCGAGGAAACCGAGGCGGGTCTGTTCGAGCAGAGTGCCTCCGCGCTTCCCGTGGCATCGTGAGGTCGCATGAACGAAGCTCTACGAGAGGTTTCGATCGATCCGGAGCTGACCGCGGGCGCGCGCAACGCCGTGCGCGTCTGCCTGAAGGTGCAGCCGAACGAAAAAGTCACCTTGATCACCGATCGCGAGTCGCTGCCCATCGCAGCGAGCCTGGCGCTGGAACTCGAAGATCTCGGCGCGGTCTACCGGCCCTGGGTGCTGGAAGAGGTCGCGCCGCGGCCGCTCGGCGACATGCCCGCCGAGGTCCTGGCTGATCTCGAGACCAGCAGGGTGAGCATTTTCGCGGCCCAGGCTCAGCAGAACGAACTGCGTTCGCGCATGCAAATGACCGACGTGGTCAATCGCCACAAAATCCGGCACGCGCACATGGTGAACATCAACCGGCAGATCATGATGGAAGGCATGCGCGCGGACTTCCACAAGGTGGACGAGATCAGCGTCCGCGTGCGCGACATTGCGAGCGTTTCGGGCGTCATTCGCGCCCGCACTTCGGCGGGCACAGACATTACGGCCGAACTCAATCCGAAGTACAAGTGGATCAAGACCAGCGGCATGATCTCGCCGGAGAAGTGGGGCAATCTTCCCGGCGGCGAGGTCTTTACCGCGCCCGGTGAAGTGAATGGCACGTTCGTGGTGGACGGCGTGGTGGGAGACTATCTCTGCAACAAGTTCGGCGATCTGCACGAGACGCCACTTTCGATCCGTGTCCGCGCCAATCGCCTGACGGACGTCTCCTGTGAAAACAAGGAACTCGAAGAAGATTTCTGGCGCTACACGCACACGGACGAGAACAGCGACCGCGTAGGCGAATTCGCCATCGGGACCAATATCGCCCTTGACCATGTGATCGGGCACATTTTGCAGGACGAGAAGATTCCGGGCATCCACATGGCGTTCGGCGATCCCTACGGTTCGCACACCGGCGCGGAGTGGCGGTGCTCGACGCACATCGATGTGGTCGGCACCAACTTTGACATTTGGGCCGATGACCGGCAGATCATGCGGCAGGGACGGTTCACGCTGGACTAAATGCTTCCCGAATTCCGGCAGCGCTTCAATTCAGATTTCACCCCGCAGAAGTACCAGGACTTTCTCGCCGGCCTGGACCGCGCCTGCGGTGTCCCCATCAAGTTTCGCAACTGTGAGACGCCTTGCTTTCTCGCGCCGGCGCTGATCGAGCGCATGGTGGCGGCGGGACGTGAGATGATTCTGCAGCTCGTCCGCGATCCCGAATACCAGCGGGCCTCGGAGAATGCGGTTCCGCCGGCATTCCGGATGCCCGGCGCCACCGAGCATCCGATCTTCGTGCAGGTTGACTTCGGGCTGGTGCGAGGGGCAAGCGGGGAGATCGAACCGAAGCTCGTCGAGATCCAGGGATTCCCGTCGCTTTACGCCTATCAGGTCGCGATTGCGGAGGAATACCACCGGGCCTACGGCCTCGATGAGAAGCTGCGTTACCTGCCGCCGGACATGACCCGCGATGCCTATTGCGATCTGCTGCGGCGCGCAATTCTCGGGCATCACGATCCTGAGAATGTGGTGCTGCTCGAGATCGATCCTTACGAGCAGAAGACGCTGCCCGATTTTCTACTGACGGAGCAGATAGCCGGAATCAGAATCGTCAACGCTTTTGACGTGCTCCAGCAGGGCCGGAAGCTGTATTACCAGCGAGACGGGCGGCAGGCGCCGATTCATCGAATCTACAATCGGGTGATTTTTGATGAGCTGGAGCGAAGCGGCAAGCACCTGCCTTTCGATTTACAAGACGAGCTGGACGTGGAGTGGGCCGATCATCCGAGCTGGTTCTTCCGCATCAGTAAATTCTCAATTCCCTTCCTCAAGCATCCCTCGGTGCCGGAGACTCGGTTCCTCAGCGACGTCACTTCCTTGCCGGAGGAGTCCGAACGCTACGTCCTGAAGCCGCTGTACTCCTTCGCCGGACTGGGCGTGGTGATCGGGCCTACGCGCGAACAAGTCGAGGCAATCCCTGCGGAGAAGCGCTCCGAGTATGTTCTCCAGGAGCGGCTGGAATTCGAACCGGTCATCGAGACGCCCTGCGGTCCGACGAAGGTCGAAATCCGGATCATGTTCTTATGGCTCGACGAGCTGCAGCACGGCGCCGTCCTGCTGCGCATGGGGCGGGGCGCGATGATGAACGTCAGCTTCAACCGCAACATGGAATGGGTCGGATCGTCGGCCGCATTCTATCCCGCGGGCTGAGGTGTCTCGGCGACGGCGTCGGGCGGGACGATCAGCTTGCGGCAAAGCCGGATCAGGCGGCGATGCGGAAGCTGGTCGCTTCGATCGAGCGGTACGTAATCTCCCTCGCGAAAGCTGCTGTAGTACCAGCGCGCCAGGATCGCCAGATGCTCCCAAGGCGGCAGCCGGACCTCGCGGGCGCCGCCGCTTTCCGAACTTATCGCTTGCGCGGGACCCGCGGGCACGAGCTGGGCGACGAGTTCGCGAATCTGCTGATCGAGAGGCGCCGGCGCGGCCACCCGTTCATCGAGGGCGAGCGTGGCCGGTCCGAGCAACTCTCCGGCCCATACGCGAAAGAACACCACGCTCTGCGGCTCCGCTCCGCGCTCCAGGATCAGGGCGTGCAGATCGGCGACATTCCCCGCAAGGTCCGCGCGGCGTCGAAGCACCTCGTTGACCTTCTCGAGCCTTCGATGCACCCGCGCCGCCCCTTCAAAGTCGAGCGACTCCGAAGCCTGCATCCGCTCGCCTTCGAGCTCGCGTTCGAGGGACGCTCCCTTCGAGTCGAGAAAGGCCACGGCTCGTCCAAGTTCCTGCTGATACTCCTCGTCCGTGCAGCCGGCGAAGCAGGGCGCGAGGCACATTTTCATCTGCGAGTAAATGCATCCCGGATGTTTGGGATCGGGATCCAATTCCTCCACGCAGCGGCGGATCTTGAAAAAATCCAGAAACTCACCCGCGAAGCGCTCAGCGTCGGTGCGCGAAGGGTACGGGCCGTAGTAGAGCGAGCCGTCGTGCGTCAGACTGCGCGTCGCATAGCAACGGGGAAAGCGATTTTTGAGATTCACCTTGAGCAGGGCGGGCGGCCTGAGGCGCAGCCGTCGACGATAAGTGCGCGGATAATGCGCGCGGTTCGTCTGGTAGAGCAGCCACGAGGCTTCGAGGTTCGAGCCCACAAATTGGTATTCCACGCGCCGGGTGAACTCATGCAGGTTCAGACGCCGCAGACCGGGTCGTGGCGGAGCCAGCAGCCGCTTGAGCCGGCGGCGCAAATTGCGTGTGCGTCCGATGTAAGGTTGAACGCCAGGCCCCGGATCGTTCGCCGGCCAGAGAACAAAGATGGCGGAAGCTGCGGGCAGATGCGCGACAAAATCCGCCGCCGCTGCGGGATCAAACGGTGCTGAATGTTGAAGCGTCATGGCCGTTCGCGACGGCACGAGAGACCAGCCGGACAACCGCTCACCATCACGGGACCGCTCCGGCCTGCCGGAAGAAGCCGGCCAGCTTCTCGTAAGACGTATTCAGATCCTCCGGGAGCACGCGAGTGTCGCCAACGGCCGTCATGAAATTCACGTCGCCGATCCAACGGGGCAGGACGTGAAAATGCAGATGATCGGCGATACCCGCGCCCGCCGCGCGCCCGAGATTCATCCCGATGTTGTAGCCGTCAGGACGATAAGCGTTGCGCAGGACTGTTTCGAGCGTGCGCGCGAGCGCCATCATCTCCGCGAGCGTTTCGAGGTCGAGATCGGCCAGCGCCGCCACATGCTTGTAGGGCGCGATCATTACGTGGCCGCTGGTGTAAGGGAACCGGTTGAGGACGATGAGATTGAAGTTTCCGCGATGCACCACCAGGCGCTCCCGATCGCGCGCCGGGTCAGAACCCATCTCGCAGAAGATGCAAACGTCGCGATGGGCTGCACCGCTCACGTACGCGTAACGCCAGGGACTCCAGAGATAGTCCATTGCACCGACGTTGCGAGGCGTTCGCAAAACAGCCTGGCAGACCCTAGGCCGGGGCGCCGGCGGACGCGGCCTCGGCGGGCGGTTGATTTCCGCTCTTGACGAGATCCTTCAGTTCCTTGCTGGGCTTGAAATAGGGCACGGTCTTGGCGGGAACTTCCACCCGGGCGCCGGTCTTCGGATTGCGGCCTACACGCGCCTTGCGCTGGCGCCTGCGAAAGCTTCCGAATCCGCGGATTTCAATCTTGTCGCCCGCGCGCAGCGACTTCACAATGCTCTCGAAAACGATGTCCACCACGGTCTCGGAATCTTTGCGGGGCAATTCCACCACCCGCATGACCTCATCGACAAGATTCGCCTTCGTCATCTATTCACTCCTGAGGTGGATTCTCGTGCCCTCGACCGGCGCAGTTCGCCGGCGATCAGGCTTATCATCTCACGATTTCGGCGCAAATGGGCGGATTTTGCGGTCCGCTGCTGGCGGTAGTTCCGATTCCTAAGCAGCGCCGCCATCGGAAGGTCCCGTGATCGTCTGCGTTTGCGCCTCCGGGATGGACGGTTCGCTTGTAGCTTCCGGCGAGGGTTCCGCCACGGCCGTCACGGCAACAGGCACCGGAGTTTCAGTTGCAGGTTCCGTGGGAGCGGTCAGATGCGCCTTGCCGTTTTCCGGAGCGTCCGTATGGGCGCGCAGTGCCACATCCGGCAAAGGCTTCGCGTGTTGTGAGGATGACTGAGACTCTGGAGCTGCGGCGGGGACAGAAGGAGGAACCGTGGCGGCCTCGGCGGGAGCGCCGTGCTTCGGACGGCCCTGCCCTGTATGACGCGCAGAAGACATTGCGGCCGCCCGGATCGCCTGCGCCATCTTCTCACCCATGGTGGTGCTGGCGGGCGCCGCCGGTTCGTGGGCCGGGGCCGCCGGCGCGACATCCTCTGGAGCGGCGTGTTCCTCGAAACTCTTCAGACTCAAGCCGACCTTGCGCTCTTCCCGGCTGACTTTGATCACCTTAAAGGGAAGCTCCATTCCCGGCTTGAGCGGGTTCTTGCTGCCCCGTCCGTGCTGCTCGCCCATTTCCGAGACGTGGCAAAGTCCCTCGATGCCCTCCCGCAGTTCCACAAAGGCACCGAACTGGGCCAGCCGGGCTACTCTGCCTGTCACGACGGTTCCCACCGGCGTCTCATCGAAGAAGGTCTGCCAGGCGTCCGGCTCGAGTTGCTTCAGGCCTAGCGAAATCCGGCGCTGCTTCGCGTCCACACTCAGGACCTGCGCCCTGATTTTCTGGCCCTTCTTGAGGACTTCCGAAGGATGCTTCACGTTGCGGTTCCAGGAGAGATCGGAAATGTGGATCAGGCCCTCCACTCCGTCCTCGATCTCCACGAAAGCTCCGTAATCGGTAATGTTCCGGACCCGGCCCTCGATCACCGAGCCCTGAGCCAGCCGCTCCCCGATGGTGGACCACGGATCGCCGAGGCTCTGGCGCAGGCTCAACGAAATCCGGCGCTGCTCCGAGCTGACTTCGAGCACGGAGACGTCGACAACCTCACCCACCTTGACGAACTTCGATGGATGCTTGAGGCGGCGGCTCCAGGTCATCTCCGAGACGTGGATCAGGCCTTCGATACCGGGCTCGATCTCGCAAAACGCACCGTAATCGGTCAGGCTGACCACCCGACCGCGCAGCCGGTCGCCCGCGTGGTAGGTCTTCACGACCTGCTCCCACGGATCGGGCAGAAGCTGCTTCATGCCGAGCGAGATTCGTCCGTTCGCACGATCGTATTTAAGGACCTTAACGCGGACTTCCTGGCCCACCTGCACGACCTCGGAAGGATGTCCCACGCGGCCCCACGCCAGATCGGTGACGTGCAGCAGGCCGTCCATGCCGCCCAGATCGACGAAAGCGCCGTAGGTGGTCAGGTTCTTCACGCGTCCCACCAGTTCGGTTCCATCCACGAGGATGCCGTCGAGCTCGGCCTTGCGACGCTGGAGTTCCTCCTCGAGGGCCGCCTTGCGGCTCACCACCGCGTTGGCGCGCGCCCGGTTCAGCTTGATAACTTTGAATTCGATGTCCTGGCCGATCAGAGAATCGAGATTACGCAGCGGCCGGGTGTCCGCCTGCGAAGCGGGAAGAAACGCCCGCACCCCGGCGATCGACACCGTCAGACCGCCCTTGCTGCGCTCGACCACCCGTCCCGTCACATTGCTCTGATCGTGCGAAGCGCGTTCCAGATCGTCCCAGGCGCGAATCTCCGCCGCCTTGCGGTGCGAGACACTGAAGGTGCCCTGCTCCTCGTCGTAGTCTTCGATCAGGAAGTCCACAACGTCGCCGGCATGGACAGTCAACTCACCCGCTTCATTCAGAAACTCGGCGCGCGGAATCGCGCCCTCGCTTTTGAGGCCGATGTCCACGATCACTTCCGCATCCGTGATCTTCACCACCTGGCCCTGGCTGACGCGACCCGGAACGATGCCGGTGACTTCGGGCATGCCGGACATCAGATCCGCTGTTTCCATCGACTCCACGGCTTCTGCGGCGCCTTCCGGCACTCCGGTTTCTGAATCGGGCGCCGCATCGGCGGCAACTGCTGACTCCTCGGCTACCGCCGCGGACTGTTCGGTCGCGACGGCGATCGGCTCGGCTGCCACAGGAGCTTCGGTTAACTCACGGGCTTCGACGGTCTGATTCGGGGTGGGCTGCTCAGAAGCCACAGTTGCGGCCTCCAGCACAGTCCCGCTTGGCACGGAA
>Ga0335085_10001966_pt1 | contig 40315 bp, 40 predicted proteins | sample Lox_Sample_45_FD_206712 | JGI IMG/M metagenome (GOLD analysis project Ga0335085, IMG submission 206712) | Soil microbial communities from Loxahatchee National Wildlife Refuge, Florida, United States - Lox_Sample_4.5 | ecosystem: Environmental > Terrestrial > Soil > Wetlands | place: USA... | reverse complement strand
GCTCTGGCCGCCGACGTGAATCATGTGCAGCACCTTCTCACCCGCCTCGCTGAGGAGATAGATGATGAGCGTATTGCGGCCGAACACCTCGAAGAATGAGGTCCAGCTGTGCCGCGGCGTCTGCGGGACCAGATAGACGAGGGCCGCCAGCACGCCGAGATCGATTCCCACCGTGCACAACACGAAGGAGCTGGTCCAGAGCTTCTTGTTGATCGGAAAGACCGTATCCCACCACAGGGCGAGCAGCACGCAGGCGGCCCCGGTCAGGACGAGACTCACGAGCGTGCGGCCACCCGTGCCGCGCTCGCGCACGAAGCGCGCCGCGAGGTAGCCGGCGAGCACGTTCACGATCGCCGGCAGCGTGCTCAGGATTCCTTCCGGATCGAAGGCCACGCCCTCGCCGTGGTACATGTGCGCTTCGCCGAGCACGAGCTTGTCGAGCTTGATCCCGGCGTTGCCGGCGAGCGAATAATCGCCGCAGGCGTGCATCAGCCACCAGTAGCCGAGCAGCGCGCTGACTGCAAAAACGATGGCGCCGGTGCGGCGGCCGTAGTGCACGATGAGCGCCGCGGCGCCGTAGCCGAGGGCGATGCGCTCGAGCACGCCGAAGATACGGGTGTGCGAGATGGGGGCCGCGATCACGTGTCGCGCGGCATCGATCCTGAAGAACGGAAACCAGTAGAGCAGGTACCCGCACAGGAAGATGAGAGCGGTGCGTGTCAGCACCTTGCGCAGGAATGCCGCCTCGCCGAGCCGTTCGTACTTCTCGAGCGTGAAGGCGAGCGAGGTGCCGACCACGAACATGAAGGTCGGAAACACGACGTCCGTCAGCGTCAGTCCGTCCCATTGCGCGTGCAGCAGCTGCGCGTAGGATTGGCCCTCACCGATCTGCAGATTCACGACGATCATCAGCGCGAGCGTGAGGCCACGCATCACATCGATCGCCGTCATCCGGCTTTCCAGCGGTCTCACGGCGACGCGGCTATCCCAGAACGACGAACACGAGGGGCAGCACCGTTCCGCAGCCGAGCAGCACCCAGCACAGCTTCCTCTGGCGGCTCTGGGTCAGGGCGATCCAGAGCCCGAGCGATGCCGAGGCCGTGAGTCCCAGGGCGACCAGCAGCAGGAACACCTTGAGGGCCCGCGTCCCGACTGACGTCGATTCATCGTGGTCGTGATCGTGGTCGTGATCCGCGCCGGGAGGCTCGGCGGCGGGCTTGGCGTCGGGGGGTGCGGGCGCGTCTGCGTGCTGATGCGCGTGGTGATGCTCCAGGGCCTGGTCCTTGTGCACCGAGCTCAGCTTCTCGACCCAGGCGTAGGGGTGATAGTCGCCATGGGCCTCGTGCAGACTGAAAAGCTGCACCGCGCCGGTGAGGCACATGAAGATCAGGCTGGGCGCACACAGCAGACCGATGTAGGTGTGCCAGCGGCGCAGGACCGTGCCGTTCATTTTCCCTGGATCATCCGCTGCGTCACTGCCCACGTCATATCGATGGTGCTGACGTGGCCATAGCCGTCGAGGGCGATCTCCTTGCCGGATTTCCCGTCGGGCGAGGCGTAGACCCATACGCCGGTGTTGTCATTCGGTTTTCCGGTGCAGTGAATCTGCACCAGCACGAAATGCGGACGCACCACGGCGTAGGACACGCGCTTCTTCGTTCCGACGACCACGAATGTCAGGACGTTACCGACCAGCACCCCCTGCGAGCCGACGACGCCGGTGCCGGGGATGACCGGGTACGACGGACCTCCGGCCGAGTGACATTCGGGATCGTTCAGGGCCGCCTTCGGCAAGCCCCCCGTCGAGCCGCCACCGGCGGCGGCGGCCATGGGAGCGGAGCCACCTGTGCCACCGGCGCCGCTCGTGCCGGTTGAGCTGTTTGCTCCGCCGGCATCACCGGACCCGCCGGCGGCGCCCGCGGCGCTGCTGTCCGACAGCGCCCCACAGGCCTGCAGGTGGTTCTCGCGGGCGGCGTCAGCCATCTCGGCCATCTTCTGCGGGAAGACCACACACGCGTTGTAGTGGTTGTCGTAGTTGTCCTGCCAGTTCATCGGATCGGTGTTCGCCTGACACTCCGGGTGGCTTTTCATGAGCCGGTACTGCTGCACGGCGCGCCGTGCGTACGCTGTGCAGCGATCCTTGGTTGCCTGATCGGGTCCGGCGGAGGCGGCCTGCGCGGCCACGACCAGCGCGATGCTCGTCAGTATCGTGTGGAGAAGGGTTCGCCGCGTCGCCCTGGTGCCCATCTTGTTTTTCTCCCCGTCGATGGAGCGTCCTGCGCGCGCCCCTGCGATGACGACAATAGCATTTGTCCCCGGCGGGGAGACAGCGCTCAGAGTCTGAGGCGCACGCCGAGGAACGCCTCGAGAGGCGCCGCGGGGCTCAGGAACCGGTTATCGACGCCCGGGCCGTTGGTGAGGGCGCCGGGCGGAATGCCGGGTGCGCCGACGCCCGTCGGGTCGCTGAGGATTCCCCAGGTGGCGTAGGCGCGATTGAAGAGATTGTCGATCGCTGCGAACACCTCGAGATGCGCCGTCGGCCGGTACGTCGAGTGCAGATGCACCACCGCATAACCCGGAATCCGCGGCAGCAGGTTGGCCTCATCGCCCACGTAGCTGACGCCGCTCCTCACCTCGAGTGTCGCGCCGAGCGACCACGCGGGAGTCAGCGTGTAGTCGAGACCGGCTTTCAGCCGGTGCTCCGGAATCCCCGGCAGCCGGTCGCCCGGCTCGACCTCAATGTCTCCGTGCGCGTCGCGGAAGGGATTGGAAGGCGAGGGGACGAGGAGCGGGGAGCGGAACGTGGCGTCCACGAGGCTGTAGTTGAAAAAAGCGGACCAGCGGCTGCCCTGGCAGCGCAGCCCGGCCTCGACGCCCTGGCGGCGCGTGTCGCCGATGTTCTGGAAGAATCCCTGGCTGACCGAGGTCGCGATGCCGTAGATGTCATCGTGCAGCAGCGTGCGGAACAGGCCGAGGTTCCAGCTCCATGAGCCGCAGCGCGCCGCCGCGGCGCCCGAGCCGCGCGCGCCGAGCTCCGCGGTATGTGCGATCACCTGGCGCAGGCCCGGCGGATCGCCCGCGAGGTTGGTCGGCAACAGGCAGGGTGCGAGTGGATTGGAGCATTCGATCTCGCTCGCCGTCGGCGTGCGGGTGTTGACGGCGATGCCGCCATAGACGGTGGCCACAGGCAGCAGGCGCCAGGTCGCCCCGAGGGCGGGATTGAAGTGCACGAAGCGGCTGCTGCCGGAGAGATCGGTACCGAGCTGGTCGGCGAGGCCGAGATGCGCGACGTTGTAGCGTCCGCTCGCCGTCACGGTGAGGCCGGGCGCGACGTCGAAGGCGTCGGTGAGATAGGCGCCCACGGTCTGGTTGACCGAGTCGACGCTCACCGGAGTCGCGTCGCCGTTGGCGATGGCCGCCGCCGAGCCCTCCGGCGTATCGACGCTGAGATCCGAGGGCTGCACCAGGAGCCCGGCGCCGATCACGCCGAGCTCCTCGGCGGTGTAGAAACGGGTCGTGGCGTAGTCGACCGCGGCGCCGACGCTCAGCTGATTGCCGTGGCCGAGCACGGCGGCATCGGAGGAGAGCTGCAGCGCGAGACCGCGACCGTAGGCGTGGATCGTCTCGAAGTCGTTCGCGCCGATCGGGACGCTGCCGCCCTGGGACAGATCGGGCAACGTCTGCCCGGCCGCATTGGTGAGCGGCGTCACGCCGTCCGGCTGACACAGGGCTCCCGGCACCGTCGTGCACGCGAGGTAGCCGGTCGTATTGCCGTTGGCGACGCTCTGGGCGTAGTCGCGGTCATAGGCGACGCCCTCGAGCGACCAGCGCTCGGCGAGCCGCAGGGTGGCGTTCAGCGTGAGGAAGCCGAGTGTGTTGTGGTTGCTCTGCGGTCCGGTGAAGGCCAGTGCACGGCTGAGCGCCAGCTCCTGCACGGGAGCCGCCCCCTGGCCCCGCAGCGTGTTGTCGGCACGCGTGTAGCTCAGGTCGAGCGTTCCCGCCTCGCCGTGCGCGCTGGCCACCGCGTAGAGCGAGCGGATGCGATCGCCGGAGAAGTCCCGCCAGCCGTCGGAGTCGAGCGCCTTGCCGGCGACATAGAAGCCGAAGGCGCCCGAGTGCGCGCCGAACTGACCGACGGCGGAGCGGTTGCCGTAGGAGCCCCCGCTGAGCTCGAGGGCGGTGTCCTCGTAGGTGAAGCCGTTCTTCATGGTCACGGAGATCGCCCCGCCGAGCGCGTTGAGTCCATAGAGCGGGTTCGAGCTCGCGAGCTGCACCTGCCCGATCGCGGCATCGGGAAAGAGATCCCAGTTGACGGTGTCGCCGAAGGCTTCGTTGATGCGTACGCCGTTCTGATAGACGGCGAGTCCCTGCGGCGTACCGAGTACCGGGGAGGCCTCGAAGCCGCGATAGAGAATGTCCGGCTGGAAGGGGTCGTCGAGGTCGTCGCCGATGCTCACGCTGCCGAGAGCGGCGTTGAGCGCCCGGGTGAGGCTCGCCGGCCCCTGGCGCGTCAGATCCTCCGCCGAGAGCACCGCCACGTTGGCGGGAATCCTGTCGATGTCGATCGGGGTGCCGGGCAGCGGCGTGCCGGTGACGACGACCTGCTGCGGCTCGGCCGCGCTGCCTTGCGGCCCCACGGCCTCATCCGCCGCGCCGGCGCGAGCAGCCCAGCCGCCGGCCGCAACGGCGAGCGCGAGCGGCGCCAGGTGTGCGGCTCGCGGCGATCGGCGTGGCTCGTGAAGGATGGAGCTCCCCTGGTCTGCTGTGCGCCCGGCGTGCGCGCGCGGCGCTGGCCCGCGGGTCGGGAATTCGGTATAGCTGAGCCGCTATGGATATCCCGAATACTCTCGCCAATCCCGGGCGCCGCAGCAAGCGCCGGCGCGCGCGGCAGCTTGCGGCCGCGCTCGCCTGCGCTCTTGCACTCGGCGGCTGCGCCGTCAACCCTCGCTGCCCGCCCGTCGCGCCGCCACCCGACAACGCGCTGCGCTACGTGCCCGCCGACTGGAGCGCGCTTCCCGGCTGGAGCACGGACCGCCTCGAGGAGGCGTGGCCGGCGTACCTGGAGAGCTGCCGCGACCTGCGCTTCCGCGCCGTGTGGACCGCAGTGTGCACGGCCGCGCAGGCGCTCGCACCGGACGCGACGGCCGCGGACATACGCGGCTATTTCCAGCAGTACTTTGGCGCCTACCGGCTGCGCCGCGGAGCGGACCCCAGGGCGCAGACGACGGGGCTCGTCACGGGTTACTACGAGCCGCTGCTCAAAGGCGCGCGCGCCCCGTCCGCGCAGTTCAGCGCCGCCCTCTATGCGCCACCGGACGATCTGCTCACCGTCGATCTCGCCTCGCTCTACCCGGAGCTCAAGGGCAAGACCGTGCGGGCCCGGCTCGACGGCCGCCGCGTGGTGCCGTACTACACGCGCGCCGAGCTCGGCGCCGATGCAGCGCTGCGCGGCAAGGAGCTGCTGTGGGTGGACAGCGCGCTCGATGCCTTCACGCTCGAGATCCAGGGCTCGGGCCGCGTGCAGCTCGCCGACGGCGAGACCATCCGGGTGCAATACGCCGACCAGAACGGTCAGCCCTATCACTCGATCGGCCGCTATCTCGTCGACCAGGGACTCCTGACCGTCGATCAGGCGACCCTGCCGGGGATCCGTGAGTGGCTCGAGGCGCACCCCGAGCGGATGCAGGAAGTGCTCGATGCGAACCCGAGCGTGGTCTTCTTCAAGGAGACGCCGCTTGGCGACCCGCACGAAGGTCCGCGGGGTGCCGAAGGGGTGGCGCTCACGGCCGGCCGCTCGATCGCCGTCGATCCGGCCTTCGTGCCGCTCGGCGCACCGGTATTTCTCGCGACGACCTTCCCCGCCACCGACTCACCGCTCGAGCGCCTGGTCATCGCCCAGGACACGGGCGGCGCCATCCGCGGCGCGCCGCGCGCGGATTTCTTCTGGGGGACGGGCGATGCGGCCCGGGATCTGGCCGGCAGGATGCGCCAGCAGGGACAGATGTGGCTGCTCTGGCCCCGCGGGCTGCCGCTGCCGCAGCCCCCGCACTAGCCGCGCGCCCGCGCCCCTCTCACAGCGGTCCGTTGAGTGCGTGCATGAGCGCCGCGGTGTCGGCGAGGCGCTGCGCCTCGGCGTGGCTGCGATCGAGCGCCGTCGCGAGCTCCTGGCGGTGCGCATCGAGGAGCGAGTATTCGCTGATGCCGCCTGCCGCGAAGCGCTGCTGCGCGATCGCCGCGCTCGCCGCCGACTGCTCCGCAGCCAGCGCGCGCGCGCGCAGGGTGAGCGCATCGGCCTCGAGCACGCGCAGGCTGTCGGCGACCTGCTGCAGCGACTCGAGCACGGTCTCCTGGTAGGCCGCGGCGGCGGCATCGTAGGCGGCGACCGCCGAGCGCTTGCGCGCGTGCAGCTCACCGCCGTGGAAGATCGGCTGCAGCAGGCTCGCGCCGACGCTCCACACGTTGGTGCCGTCGACGAGCTGCGAGGCCTGCGAGCGCTCGGAGCCGAGCGAGCCGGAAATCGTCAGGTGAGGGAACAGGTTCGCCGTCGCGACGCCGACGTTGGCGCTCGCTGCGTGCCAGAGCGCCTCCGAGGCGCGCACATCGGGACGGCGCTCGATGAGCTCCGAGGGCAGCGCCAGCGGTACCTCCCCGGGTAAGGTGAGATCGGTGAGTGTGAAAGCCGGGATGGCCGCGGCGGACGGTGGCTTGCCGGTGTAGACGGCCAGCTGATGATCGATCGTCTGGCGCTGGGCCTCGAGCGGCGGCAGCGTGGCGCGCAGTTGCTCGAGCTGGGTGCGCTGTGCCGCAAGATCGCTTTGAGCGATTCCGCCTTCGCGATAGCGCTCCTCGGCGATGGCGAGCTGCCGGCTCGCGGCGGCGAGGATCGCGTGGGTGTAGCGCAGCTGCGCCTCGAGATCGGCCTGGCGGATCGCCGCGGCGACCACGTTCGCGGCCAGCATCAGCTGGATCGACTGAGCCTCGTAATCCTGGTACTCGGCCTGCGCGCGCGCGCCCTCCACGAAGCGCCGATTGGCGCCGAGCAGATCGAGCGTGTAGGACACGTTGACCTGGGCATTGAAGAGGTTGAAGGGCGGCGGCTGGGGAATGTTGGTGAAGCCGAAGGCCGCCGGGTCCACCCGCTCGCGGGTGGCGCCGAGCTCTGCGTCCGCCTGCGGGTAAAGGGTGCTGCCGGTTGCCGCGCTGAGATCCGCCTGCGCCTCGCGCAGCCGCGCGCGCGCCTCGAGCGCCGTCGGGCTGTGCGCGAGCGCCGCGCTCACCAGCTCATCGAGTGCTGCACAGTGAAAGGATTCCCACCAGTGCGCCGGGAGTGGCGCGCCGCTCAGGAAGCGCTGCGTCCCGCCGCCCGCGGCAGCGCTCGCCGCGGTCGCCTCGGGTTGCGCGCCGGCGGTGTATTGCGCGGCCGGCGGCGCCGCCGGGCGGCGGAACTGCGGACCCATGGCACAGCCGGCGACCAGGGTCGCGCAGGCCAGCAGCGGGAGCGTGAGTCGCATGCGAGTCTCCGCGTCAGTCGAGCGTGCGCCGGTAGAAGCGCAGCGCCACGAACATGACGACGACGATGAACAGTCCGATCGGCCAGACATCGGTCCACAGGTCGGGCCAGCCATTGCCTTTCAGCATGATGCCGCGCACCAGGCGGTTGAAATGGGTGAGCGGCAGCACCTCGCCGATGGCCCGCGCCCACCGCGGCATGCCCTGGAAGGGAAACATGAAGCCCGACAGCAGGATGTTCGGCATGAAATAGAACATCGTCAGCTGCATCGCCTGCAGCTGGTTCTGCGCGAGCGAGGAGAGCGAGATGCCGACGGCGAGGTTGCCGGCGATGAAGAACAGCGCCGCACAATAGAAAGTGACCAGGTTGCCCTGGAAGGGTACGTGGAACATGGCGGCCGCGGCCATCAGGATGATGGTCACCTGGATGAGGCCGATGAGGATGTAGGGCACCATCTTGCCGCTCATCACCTCGAGCGGGGTGATCGGCATCGCCAGCAGGTTCTCCATGGTGCCGCGCTCGCGCTCGCGCGTGATCGCGAGCCCCGTCATGAGGATCAGCGTCATGCTGAGGATGACGCCCATGAGGCCCGGTACGATGAAATACGAGGTGATGCCTTCGGGGTTGTAGAGGGCGTGCAGGCGGACCTCGAAGGGCGGGGAGCCGCCGGCGAGGGAGCGGAGCGGCCCGAGGAGATCCTTGGCGGCGACACTTTGCGGCAGCTGCAGCGCCGCGGAGATCGCGTTGCCGGTGGCCGAGGGGTCGGTCGCATCCGCTTCGAGCAGCAGCGCCGGCCGCTCGCCGCGCAGCAGCCGCCGTGTGAAGTCCGGCGGCACGGTCAGCACGAACTGGAGTTTCCCGCGGGCGAGCGCCGCGCGCGCGGCCGCCTCGTCCGGCAACTCCTCGACGATGTCGAAGTAGTTCGAAGCCTTCATCCCGGCGACGAAGGTGCGGGTGAACTCGCTGTGATCCTCGACCAGGACGCCGGTGAGGAGGTGCTTGGGATCGGAGTTGATCGCGTAGCCGAAGAGCGTCAGCTGCATGATCGGGATGCCGACGATCATGGCGAAGGTGATGCGGTCGCGGCGCAGCTGCAGGAACTCCTTGCGCACCACGCTCCACCAGCGCTCGAGCGAGAAGAGGTCGCGGCCGCTCATGGGGCGCGCAGCCTCTCCGTCGCACCCGACTCGTTCATGAGATGGATGAACACGTCCTCGATTCCGGTCTCGATCGGCGTGGCGTCGAGGCCGGCCGCGGATGCGGCGCGCGTCACCGACCGCTCGAGCGCGGCGGCGTCACGCCCGGTGACGTGCAGCGCCGAGCCGAACACCACCGTCTGATCGACCCCGGGCTGATGCTCGAGCTGCGTCGCGAGCTGCGCGAGGTGCTCGCCGCGGATCGACCAGGTGGTGAGATGCTGGCCGCTCACCACCTCGGCGGCGGTTCCCTGCACCAGAAGCCTGCCGTAGGCGATGAAGGCGAGCTTGTGGCAGCGCTCGGCCTCGTCCATGTAGTGGGTGCTGACCAGCACCGAGATGCCGAGCGCCGCGAGCCGGTGCAACTCCTCCCAGAAGTCGCGCCGCGCGGTGGGATCGACCCCGGCGGTGGGCTCATCGAGCAGCAGCAGCCGCGGCTGGTGCAGCATGCAGGCCGCGAGCGCCAGGCGCTGTTTCCAGCCGCCCGAGAGCTGCCCGGCGAGCTGCTCGGCGCGCCCCGCGAGTCCGAGCTGCTCGAGCGAGCGCTCGACGGCCTGCTTGCGCTGCGGCATCGCGTAGACGCGCGCGACGAAGTCCAGGTTCTCGCGGATCGAGAGGTCGTCCCAGAACGAGAAGCGCTGCGTCATGTAGCCGACGTTGCGCTTGATCTGCGCGCTCTCTTTCAGGATGTCGTAGCCGAGGCAGCTGCCGCTGCCCGAATCCGGGGTGAGCAGGCCGCACAGCATGCGGATCGAGGTGGTCTTGCCGCTGCCGTTGGGACCTAAGAAGCCGAAGATCTCCCCCGGCTGCACGCGCAGCGCCAGATCGATGACGACGTGCTTGTCGCCGAAGCTCTTGTTGAGCCCGTGCACGTCGATGGCCGCTGCGGGCGCGAGGCTCATTGCAGCTGCACCTCGAGCGGCTGGCCGGGGTGGAGCTTCACCGCATCGGCCGGTGTCGGATGCGCCTCGATCATGTACACCAGCTTGCCGCGCGTCTCGTTGCTGTAGATCACCGGTGGGGTGTACTCGGCCTCGTTCGATACGAAGGTGATCGTGGCGGGCACGTCGGCCGCGCACCCGTCGCAGTGCAGCAGCACCTTGCGGCCCGCCGTGAGGGCGCCGATGACGGGCTCCGGCACGAAGAAGCGCACTTTGATGTTCTGCGGCGGGAGCAGCCGTACCACGGGGCTGCCCGAGGCAACCCATTCGCCCTCGCGGTAGAGCGTGTCGTACACCAGTGCCGCGCTCGGCGCGGCGATGGATTTCTCGCCGAGGCGCCAGTCGGCCTGCTCGAGCACGGCGCGCGCCGCCTCGACCTGACGCGCCTGGGCCTTGAGCTGCTCGGCGCGCCCCGGGAGCCGCGCCACCTCGAGCTGACTCGCGAGCTCGCTCACGTGCGCGGCATCGCTCGCGGCCTGTGCGAGCGTCGCCTCCAGCTGCTCGCGCGAGATGCCGCCGCTCTGATACTGGGCCTCGTCGCGATCGCGCTGCAGCGCCGATTTCCGTGCGGCGGCCTCGGCCTGGGTCAGCTGCGCCGCGACCACCGCGACCTCGGGGGGACGCTTGCCGGTCTCGATGTCGGCGAGCTGCGCTTCGGCGGCGGCGAGCTGCTGGCGCGCCTGGTCGCGCACGGCGCGCTCATCGATCGACTCGAGAGTGAAGAGCGGCGCGCCGCGCTCCACCCGCTGACCGCGCGTCACCGCCAGGTGCTCGAGCCGGCCCGGCTGCGAGGACGCCATGTAGACGAACTCGCCTTCGACATAGCCCTGGAAGGTGGTGCGCGGGGCGCCGGAGCAGGCCGCGAGCAGCGTCAGGGCCAGGGCAGCCGGAATGAGAGTGGTGCGTTGCAAAACCATGGGAGTCCTCAGGAGGAGGGGGTGCGGCGCGGAGCCGCCGAGAAGGCGCTCACCAGCAGCGCCTCGGCGTGGCGCGCCACGTCGGCGCGGGTGATGCCCTCGAAGATCGGCACCTGCTGCCAGAGACGGATGGTCGCGAGCGGCAGGAGGGTGAGGCCGATCACGGTGAGGAGCATCAGACGCGGCTCGAGCTGCGGATTGACCGCACCGCGGCGCTGCGCGCTCGCGACCGTGCCGACCAGGTGACGGACGAATTCAAAGGGCAGGATCCTCAGGAGACGGTCGCGCAGCTGTCCGCCCTCGCTCACGATCTCGCGCAACCACAGCGAGGGCAGCCAGGGGTTGACCTCGGTGGCCTTGAGAATGCGCTGCACGAGGCCGCGGACCATGGGCACGAGATCGTCGGTCTCGAGCACCGGGCCCCAGACGGCCGAGACCGTCTTCAGCAGCCGCTCGGCGGCGAGCGCATCGAGGAGGTGATCCCGGTCGCGGAAGTAGTAGTGCACCATCGCCGCGGTCACGCCGGCACGGGCGGCGATCTGGGCGATGGTCGTGCCGGCGGCGCCGTGCTCGGCGAAGAGGACCAGGGCGGCATCGAGCAGCCGCTCGCGCGCATCGACGCCGGTGCTCTGGCGGGGGCGGCCGATGCGGCGCCGCGCGGTGCGGACTGCACTCATCGGCAAATAATAATAAACGCATTAATTAATTACAAGCGCGCGCGGGCGGCACCGACGGCGCCGGCTCCTGGCTCCTCAGGGCGGCGCGCCTTCGCTCCCCGTGAGGCGAATCAGACTGACGAGGGCCGCGATCAGGGTGAGCGCTGCCGCGGCGCTCAAGGCGAGATTCGAGCCGGTCGCCGGGTAGGCGCGGAACAGGATCGCAACTGCCGCGGCGCCGAGCGTCTGCCCGGCCAGGCGCGAGGTGCTGAGCATGCCCCCGGCGGCGCCGCTGCGGGCCCGCGGGGCGGAGGAGAGGATCGCGTGGTTGTTGGGCGACTGGAAGAGGCCGAAGCCGAAGCCGCACACCGCCATCCGCCAGATGAAACCCGCGGCGGTGCCGGCGGCCGGCAAGTACGCGAGCAATGCGAGTCCCACCGCCATGATGAGCAGCCCCGCACCCCCCAGGAGCCCGGCCGGATAGCGCTCCGCGAGGCGGCCGGCGATCGGGGCCGTCAGGGCGAGCGCCACGGGCCAGGGTGTCATGTAGAGCCCGGTCTCGACCGCCGAGTGCCCGAGACGCTGGATCTCGAACGGCAAGGCGACGAGGGCGCACATCTGCCCGACGAACGCGCAGATCGAGGCGGCCAGGGAGAGGCGAAACAGCCGGACCCTCATGAGATCGAAGGGAATGAGCGGCGCCTCGCGGCCGCGCTCGCGCCGCACGAGCGCCGTCCCGAGCAGCACACCGCCCGCGATCTGGGTGAGTGCCAGCGAAGTCGCCGAGTGATGCGCGAGCGACTGCAGGCCGCTCAGCAGCAGCCCGAACATCCCCGCGTAGAGGAGGGCCCCGAGGTGATTCAGCGGCCGGTGGATGCGCTCGACATCGGGGAGCGCGTAGCGCGCGATGGCGATGGTGATGAGACCGAGCGGCACGTTGATGCCGAAGAGCCAGCGCCACTGCGTCACAGCCAGTACCGCCGAGGCGATGGTGGGACCCAGTGCGGCCGACGTCGCGACCACGAAGGCGTTGATGCCGATGGCACGCCCGAGATAGCGGTGCGGATAGGTGAAGCGCACCAGCGCCGCATTGACACTGACGATGCCCGCGGCGCCGAGTCCCTGGATGAGGCGCGCGACGCTCAAAGTCACGAGCGAGGGCGCGAGCGCGCAGGCGAGTGAGGCGAGCGTGAATACGATGAGCCCGGCCTGCGAGACGCGCCGGTAGCCGAGCACCTCGCCGAGCGAGGCCAGGGGCAGCAGCACCACGAGTATCGCCAGCTGATAGGCGTTCACCACCCAGATCGAGGCGGCCGGGCTCGCGTGGAAGTCGCGCGCGATGGTCGGCAGCGCGACGTTGGTGATGGTGCTGTCGAGCACCGACATGCAGATCGAGAGCAGGATAGCCGCGATCGCCCAGTAGCGGCGCGGCACCGGCAGGCCGTCGGACGTGCTCGCGTGGTGGGCCGCTGCGGGGCTCGGGCTCGACATCGGCCGCATGATAACGAGGGGATCGCGCGAGGTGTCATAAGCTGGCGCCCGCGCGCACCTGTGGCGCGGCGGCTCCCGCCCGCTAGAATGGTCCGGGTCCGCGGCAACGAATAACAAGAACTGTGTCGACCGAGCTCAGCGATCGTATCGTCTCCGGCGCCCGACCCGAGCGCCGCCGCGGGGAGCGGCGCAGTCAGGTGCTGCGCGGTCTCATCCTCGGCAGCTTCCATGCCCGGCGCCGCCGGCCACGGCGCGCCGGCGAGCGTTCGCTCGCCGCGGTCGACTGGCACCATCCGCAGTGGCTCGCGGCCGCGATCCTGATCCTGCTCTTCTCGAGCGCGGACGCGGCGCTGACGCTCGAGCTGATGCGCCACGGGGCCTACGAGGCCAATCCGCTGATGAGCCCTCTGGTCGGCGGCTCGGCGCTCGCGTTCACGGTGGTGAAGGTGGGACTGACCGCGGGTGGCGTGGTGCTGCTCACGCTCCTCGCCGGCATGCGGGTGTGCGGGCGGCTGTCGGCGGGGCTGCTCCTGTATCTGCTGCTGGCCGTCTACGCGGCGCTCATCCTCTACGAGTTCCGCCTCCTCGATCGTCTCCCGGCGGGCTGAAGCGGGCCACGGGCGGGACGCCCCGGGGTGCTTTACCCCGCCGCTGGCGTTTCCGCTAAACTACTGGCTCGCCTTCGGTTTTTCCCCGCATGCTCGAACCGACACCCCTCTACGGCGGTAACGCCGACTTCCTCGACGCCCTGTACGAACAGTACCTGCGCGACCCTGCGAGCGTCGATGAGCGCTGGCGGGCCTACTTCGCGCAGCTCGGCGGTGCCGGCACCACCGAGCGCGCGCACGGACCGGTGCGGGACGCCATCGTGGCGCGCGCCGCGACCGCGCGCGGCGCCGCGGCCGCACCCGCCGCGGCGCAGGCCCCGGCCGACGTGCGCCAGGCGGCCGTCTCGCGCCTCATCCGCATCTGGATCAACCGCGGGCATCTGGTCGCCACCATCGATCCGCTGGCTCTCAAGCCGCGCCCGCGGCCCCATGCGCTCGAGCCCGAGCACTACGGGCTGACCGCGGCGGACCTCGACCAGGAATTCTTCACCGGCAGCCACATCGAGTCGGTGCCCAAGCGCATGAAGCTGCGCGACATCCTCGCGCAGCTCCAATACATCTACGGCGGCAACATCGGCGCCGAGTTCGCCCACGTGTCGAACTCGGAGGAGCGCATCTGGCTGCAGGATGAGTTCCAGGAAGGACGCCTGCGCGGGCGCTTCAGTCCCGAGGAAAAGCGCAACATCCTCTGGCAGCTCACCGCGGCCGAGGGCCTCGAGCGCTACCTGCACACCAAGTACGTCGGCCAGAAGCGCTTCTCGCTCGAAGGCGGCGATGCGCTCATCCCGGCGCTCGATGACCTGATCCAGGGCAGCGGTGCCGTCGGGATCGAGGAGGTCGTGATCGGCATGGCGCACCGCGGGCGCCTCAACGTGCTGGTCAACCTGCTCGGCAAGTCGCCCGCCGAGCTCTTTACCGAGTTCGAGGGCCGCTACGAGCCGGGCAAGGTCAAGGGCTCGGGCGACGTCAAGTATCACAAGGGCTTCTCGGCGGACCTGCGCACCGCGGCCGGCAACGTGCACACCGTGCTCGCCTTCAATCCCTCGCACCTTGAAGTGGTGAACCCGGTGGTCGAGGGCTCGGTGCGCGCCCGCCAGGAGCGCTGCGGCGATGAGCGCGGCGGGCGTGTCCTGCCGGTGCTGATCCACGGCGATGCCGCCTTCGCGGGCCAGGGCGTCGTCATGGAGACGCTGCAGCTCTCCCAGGCGCGCGGTTTCTTCACCGGCGGCACTTACCACCTGATCGTCAACAACCAGGTGGGCTTCACGACCTCCGAGCCGCGCGATGCACGCTCGACCATGTACGCGAGCGATGTCGCCAAGATGCTGGAAGTGCCGATCTTCCACGTGAACGCCGACGACCCGGAAGCGGTGGTGTTCGTCTCGCGCCTGGCACTGAAGTACCGCATGCGCTTCCGCAAGGACGTGGTCATCGACCTGGTGTGCTACCGCCGCCACGGCCACAACGAGGCCGACGAGCCGGCGGCGACCCAGCCGGGCATGTACCGCGTGATCCGCCAGCACCCGAGCGCGCGGCGGCTGTATGCCGAGCAGCTGAGCGGCGCGGGCGTGCTGACCGCGGCCGACGCCGAGGGCATGACCGAGCAGTACCGCAACGGGCTCGACGAGGGGCGGCCGCAGGCGCGGGCCTCGCTCGGCATGATCGGCAACAAGTACACGGTCAACTGGACCACCTACGCGCAGGCGGACTGGACCGAGCGGGTGACGACCGGGATCGAGCTTGCGCGCCTGCGGGCACTCGGCGAGCGCATCACCCTGGTGCCGGAGGGCTTCAGCCTCCACCCGCGTGTCGCGCAGCTCATCACCAACCGCAGGAGGATGCTCGCCGGCGAGCTGCCGCTCGACTGGGGCTGCGCCGAGACGCTCGCCTATGCCTCCCTCGTCACCGACGGCTTCGCCGTGCGCATCACCGGCCAGGATTCGGGGCGCGGCACCTTCTTTCACCGGCACGCGGTGCTGCACGACCAGAATACCGATGCCACCTGGATCCCGCTGCAGCATCTGGCGGAGGGCCAGAAGCGCGTGCAGGTGATCGACTCGGTCCTCTCGGAGGAGGCGGTGCTCGGCTTCGAATACGGTTACGCCACCACCGAGCCGGGCTCGCTCACCGTGTGGGAGGCGCAGTACGGCGATTTCGTCAACGGCGCCCAGGTGATCATCGACCAGTTCATCAGCTCGGGCGAGGCGAAGTGGGAGCGCTTCTGCGGACTCGTGCTGCTCCTGCCGCACGGCTACGAAGGCGCCGGCCCCGAGCATTCCTCGGCGCGCCTCGAGCGCTTCCTGCAGCTGTGCGCCGAGAACAACATGCAGGTGTGCGTGCCGTCGACGCCGGCACAGATGTTTCACATGCTGCGCCGCCAGATGCGCCAGGCTTTCCGCAAGCCGCTCATCGTGATGTCGCCGAAGAGCCTGCTGCGCGATGCGCTGTCGTCCTCGCCACTCGAGGATCTGACCCGCGGCAGCTTCGCGCGCGTCATCGGCGAGCTCGACGAGCTCGGCCCCGCCGACGTGCGGCGCGTGGTCTTCTGCAGCGGCAAGGTGTACTTCGATCTGCTCAAGGCACGCCGCAAGGAGGGACTGCGCGACGTGGCGCTGGTGCGCATCGAGCAGCTGTATCCCTTCCCGAGCGATGAGTACGACGCGGTGCTCAACCGCTTCCCCAATGCGCGCGAGGTGGTGTGGTGTCAGGAGGAGCCGCAGAACCAGGGCGCCTGGTACCAGATCCGCCATCGGCTGCAGGAGGCCGCGGGGCGGCGTGCGCTGCTCTACGCCGGGCGCGCGCCCGCGGCGGCGCCGGCGACCGGCATCGCGAAGATTCATGAGCTCGAGCAGCAGGCGCTGGTCGCCGCGGCGCTGCATTCGACCACCACCGAGGAATCGGCGCGCGAAACCACCCGCCTGACGGCCGCCGTGCCGGGTGCGGCGGCCGCGGCGCCGGCCGGCGCGCCCGAAATGAGAAAGCGTTCATGAGCACCGAAATCCGCGTTCCGCAGCTCCCCGAGTCGGTCGCCGATGCGACGCTCGTCGCCTGGCACAAGCAGCCCGGAGACCCGATCCGGCGCGACGAGAACCTCGCCGACCTCGAGACCGACAAGGTGGTGCTCGAAGTGCCGGCCCCCGCCAACGGCGTGGTGCGCGAGATCCGCGTGAAGAGCGGCACGGTGGTGACCAGCGGGCAGGTGCTCGCCGTCATCGACGACGGCGACACGGCGGCCACCATGCCGGTGAAGCTCTCGCCGGCCGCCATGGCGCAGGCGGCGCAGGCCGCCGCCAGTCAGGCGGCCGCCTCGGCGGGCTCGAAGGCCGCGCCGCCCGCGCCGCGCACCGCGACCGCCGCGGAAGCGGAGGCCGGCCGCGAGGGGGGCAAGTTGAGTCCCTCGGTGCGACGCCTGGTCGAGGAGAACCGGCTCGACCCGGCGGCGATTCCCGCCTCGGGTCGGGACGGGCGGCTCACGAAATCCGACGTCGTCGGCTTCCTCGACAAGAAGCCCGCCGCCGCACCGGCGCCGGCTCCTGCGCCGGCACCCGCTGCCGCGCCCGCGGCGGCAGCCGCCGCAGCCGCGCGTCCCGGCACCTCTCCGGGGGCGCGCGCACCGGCGCCCACCGCGCCGCCGCCCGCCGCCGGCAGCCGCGCCGAGCAGCGCGTACCGATGACGCGGCTGCGCGCGCGCATCGCCCAGCGTCTGGTCGAGGCGCAGTCGACCCAGGCGCTGCTCACCTCGTTCAACGAGGTGGACCTGACGGCCGTGAACGAGCTGCGCGCGCGCTACAAGGAGCGCTTCGAGAAGCAGCACGGCGTGAAGCTCGGCTTCATGTCGTTCTTCGTGAAGGCCTGCATCGAGGCGCTGAAGAGATTCCCGGTGGTGAATGCCTCGGTGGACGGCAGCGACATCATCTATCACGAGTATTACGACATCGGCGTCGCGGTCTCGACCGAGCGCGGACTCGTGGTGCCGATCGTGCGCGACGCGGACGTGAAGAGCTTCGCGCAGATCGAGAAGGAGGTGGCCGACTACGCGCGCAAGGCGCGCGACGGCACCATTGCGCTCGCCGACCTGACCGGCGGTACCTTCACGATCACCAACGGCGGGGTGTTCGGCTCCCTCATGTCGACGCCCATCGTCAATGCGCCGCAGAGCGCGATCCTCGGCATGCACAAGATCCAGGAGCGAGCGATGGTGATCGACGGCGCGGTCGTGGTGCGGCCGATGATGTATCTGGCGGTAACCTACGATCACCGCATCATCGACGGGCGCGAGGCGGTGCAGTTCCTGGTCGCGGTGAAGGACGCGCTCGAGGATCCCGGGCGGATGCTCCTCGGGATCTGAGGCGCGCGCGCCTGCCGTCCCGTCAGAAGACCTGGCGGAACACCCAGTAGAGCGCCCCCGCGAGAACGATCGCGGCCGGGAGCGTCAGCACCCAGGCCATGAGCAGATTGCGCAGCGTGCGCAGCTGCAGGCCCGAGCGGTTGGCCGCCATGGCGCCCGCGACTCCCGAGGACAGCACGTGCGTGGTCGAGACCGGCAGTCCGAACATGTCGGCGGCGCCGATGGTCGCCATTGCCACGAGCTCGGCCGAGGCGCCCTGCGCGTAGGTGAGATGGGTCTTGCCGATCTTCTCGCCGATCGTCACGACGATGCGCTTCCAGCCCACCATGGTGCCGAGGCCGAGCGCAATCGCCACCGCCACCTTGACCCACAGCGGGATGAACTTGGTGGCGCCGTCGATCTGCTTCTTGAATCCGGCGAGCTGCCCGCGCGTCGCCGCGCTCAGCTCCCCGGCGTGCGGGTCGCGGGTGTACAGACGGATGGCCTCCGAGGTGAGGTACATGTCGTTGCGTGCGTTGGTGACGCTCGCGCCGGCCATGTGCGCAAAGCTGCCGCTCGCGCGCACCTGCTCGGCGATGCCACCGGTGATCGCGGCGAGCGCGGGCAGCACCTGCGCGTTCCAGCTGTGGGTGCGCACATAGGTCGAAAGCACCGCGCGCGGGTCGGCGGGAGGCGCGCCCGGCGCCGCGCGCTCAAGAGCCTGCTGCGTGTCGGCTGCCATCTGGATGAAGGGCGCCACATCCTTCACCGGCATGGCGCGGTTGAGCGCATAGGCGGTCGGCACCGTACCGATGAGTATCAGCATGATCAGGCCCATGCCCTTCTGTCCGTCGTTCGAGCCGTGGGCGAAGGATACGCCGCCGCAGGTCAGGATGAGGACGCCGCGGATCCACGCGGGGGGCGCGGATTTGCCGCGCGGCTCCTGGTAGAGCTCGCGGTTCTTCACCAGCGCCTTGAGCACCAGCAGCAGCAGCGCCGCGCACACGAAGCCGACGAGCGGCGACAGCAGCAGCGAGTAGCCCACCTTGGTCGCCTGGGTCCAGTCGACGCCGCTCGTGCCGTCACGGCCGTGCATGAGCGCATTCGCCACACCCACCCCGATGATGGAGCCGATCATCGTATGGGAGGAGGAGGCCGGCAGTCCCAGCCACCAGGTGCCGAGGTTCCAGAGGATCGCGGCGATCAGCAGCGCGAATACCATGGCGAAGCCGGCGCTCGAGCCGACCTGCAGGATCAGCTCGACCGGCAGCAGCGTGATGATGCCGAAGGCGACCGCGCCGCTGGAGACCAGCACGCCGAGGAAATTGAGCGTGCCGGAGTACACCACCGCGAGGTGCGGCGGGAGCGAATGGGTATAGATGACGGTCGCGACCGCGTTGGCCGTGTCGTGGAAGCCATTGACGAACTCGAAGCCGAGCGCGATCAGGAGCGCCACGCCGAGCAGGAAGTACGGCAGGATGGTGACCGCATGGGTATTGGCGCCGGTGATGTCGGCGACCAGGCTGTAGCCGGTGTAGCCGACGCCGAACAGCACCAGCACGAGGAACAGCAGCTGGGTGAGCGGGCCCGCCTTGCGGTCGAGCATCGGGCGCGCGGCGGCGGGCTCGATCGGATAGGGAGACTCGGCGGCGGCGGTATTCATCGTGATGACTCGCGGTGTGGCAAAGCCCACGACCCTATGGCGTTGATATTTCTCCTTTATGACGGGGGCTGGAAAAGCCGGCCCGGGTACGAGCGCCTGCGGCGCCGCGTTTGTGCTAATTTGGCGCGCCCCTGGATCCATTAACCTCAGGCATTACAACCACTTCCATGCCAAGCAACGACAAGCCGGCCGCCCCCGGCGCCGATTCCTTCGACGTCATCGTCATCGGCGGAGGCCCGGCCGGATACCCGGCGGCGATCCGCGCCGCGCAGAACCAGCTGCGCGTCGCCTGCATCGATGAGTGGAAGAACAAGGACGGCAGCGCCACCTTCGGCGGGACGTGCCTGAACGCCGGCTGCATTCCTTCCAAGGCGCTGCTCGAGTCGACCGAGCTCTATCACCGCGCGCGCGAGGAGTTCGCGATCCACGGGATCGGCGTCGGCGCGGTGTCGCTCGACCTCACGCAGATGCAAAAGCGCAAGGCCGGGATCGTCAAGGGGATGACCACGGGCATCCTCGCGCTCTTCAAGTCCGCCGGCGTCACGCCGCTGCAGGGCCACGGCAAGCTTCTGCCCGGGCGGCGGGTGCAGTTCACCGCCCACGACGGCACACGGCGCGAGCTCAGCGCGCGCCACGTGGTGCTCGCCTCGGGCTCGACCCCGATCGAGCTGCGCGCGGCGCCCTTCAAGGCGCCGCACATCGTCGACTCCTGGGGCGCGCTCGAGATCGACGCGGTGCCGAAGCGCCTCGGCGTGATCGGTGCCGGTGTCATCGGACTCGAGCTCGGGAGCGTCTGGCGGCGGCTGGGCTCGGAGGTCACGGTGCTCGAGGCCCTGCCGGATTTCCTCGCGATCGCCGACCAGCAGCTCGCCAAGGAAGCGTTACGGCACTTCAGGAAACAGGGGCTCGACGTGCGCCTCGGCGCCAGGGTCACCGGCGCCGCCGTCACGGCAGGCGCGGTCGAGGTCGCCTATACGGATGCCAAAGGCGAGCAGCGCATCACCGTCGACCGCCTCGTGGTCGCGGTCGGCCGGCGGCCGTACACGCAGGATCTGCTCGACGCCGGTACCGGAGTCGAGCTCGATGAGCGCGGCTTCATCAAGGTCGATCACCACTGCCGAACCGGAGCGGAGAACGTCTGGGCGGTGGGCGACTGCGTGCGCGGGCCAATGCTGGCGCACAAGGGCAAGGAAGAGGGCGTCATGGTGTCGGACCTGATCGCCGGGCGCTACGGCGAGCTCAACTACCAGGTGATCCCCTCGGTGATCTACACCGCCCCCGAGATCGCCTGGGTCGGGCAAACCGAGGAGCAGGTCAAGGCGAGCGGACGCGACTACAAGACCGGCGTGTTCCCGTTCCTCGCGAGCGGCCGCGCCCGCGCCATGGAGCAGGCGGCGGGCTTCGCCAAGATCGTCGCCGCGCGCGACGACGATGAGATCCTCGGCGTGCACATCATCGGTCCGATGGCCGGCGAGCTGATCGCCGAGGCGGTGCTCGCGATGGAGTACTCGGCGAGCAGCGAGGATTTGCAGCGTACCATCCACGCGCACCCGACGCTGAGCGAGGCCGTGCACGAGGCGGCGCTCAACGCCGACAAGCGCGCCATCGATTCCATCAACCGCTGAGCCGCCGGCCGGCGCCGACGGCCTCAGGCCGCCTCCCGCCCTTCAGATACGCCGGCGCGCCTCGAGCACGTTCGGCACCGCCGCGAGCCGGCGCAGCACGCGCGCCAGCTGCTCGAGGTCGGCGACCGCGACCCGCAGCGCGAAGTGCGCCATGCCGCTCGCATGATCGGTGCGCGAGTTGACGGCATCGATGCTGAGGCGCTCGGCGGCGAGTACGTCGGTGAGATCGCGCAGCAGTCCGCGGCGGTCGTAGGCGCTCACCACGATCTCCACCTCGAGTGCGTCCTGCACCGTGGCGGTCCATTCGACCTTCAGTACCCGGTCGGGCTTGAGCGCCGCCATGCGCAACAGGCTCGCGCAGTCGCTGCGGTGCACGGTGACGCCGCGGCCGAGCGTCACGTAGCCCGTGACCGGCTGCGGCCGCAGCGGTGCGCAGCAGCGCGCCAGCGTCGTCGGCAGGTCTCCGACCCCCTCGATCTCGATCGGCGCACCCCGGCGGCGCGGGGCGGCGCGCGCCCTGCGTACCGCTGGCGCCGGGACTGCGGTCTGAAAGAGCCGCGTGGCCGCGTGCATCAGCTGCGTCACGGTGATCTCGCCCTCGCCGAGCAGCTGATGAAAATGCTCCACGTCGGGGGCACCGAGCTCGCGCACCAGCGCCGCGACCTGCTCGCCGCGCACCCCGATGCGCGCGAGCTCGCGCTCGGCGATAGCGCGGCCGGCGTTGCGGTTGTCGCCTACGTCCTGCTTGCGGAACCAGGCGCGTACCTTGCCGCGGCTGCGCGGCGAGGCGAGGAAGCCCTGCTCGGGCGCGAGCCAGTCGCGGCTCGGGGCCTCGTGCTTGCCGGTGATGATCTCGACGATCTCGCCGTTGGCGAGCGCGCGGCTCAAGGGCACGATGCGGCCGTTGACCTTGGCGCCGCGGCAGCGGTGGCCGAGCGCGGTGTGCACCTGGTAGGCGAAGTCGAGTGGCGTCGCGCCGCGCGGCAGATCGATCACCTCGCCCTTCGGGGTGAGCGCATAGACGCGGTCCTCGAAGAGCTCGGCGCGCATGCCCTCGACGAAGTCGCGCTCGGCATGCTCGCCCGCATCCTCCTGCGGATCGAGGAGCCGGCGCACCCATTCGATCTTGCGCTGATACTGCGCATCGCGCGGCCCGCCTTCCTTGTAGGTCCAGTGCGCCGCCACGCCGAGCTCGGCGTGCTCGTGCATGTCGCGCGTGCGGATCTGCACCTCGACACTCTTTGCCTGCGGGCCGATGACCGCGGTGTGGATGGACCGATAGCCGTTGCCCTTCGGAGTCGCGATGTAGTCGTCGAACTCCCCGGGGATGTAGGGCCATTGGGAGTGGACCACGCCGAGCGCCGCGTAGCACTCGGGGACCGTACCGACCACGACCCGCACCGCGCGCACGTCGAAGAGCTGCTCGAAGGCGAGCTGCTTGCGCTGCATCTTGCGGTAGATGCTATACATGTGTTTAGGCCGGCCGTAGACCTCGGCGGCGATGCCCGCCGCGTGCAACGCCGCGCGCAGCTCGCGCCCGAGCGTATCGATGTAGCGCTCGCGGTCGGCGCGCCGCTCATTCAGAGCGGCGGCGATGCGCCGATACTCCTCGGGCTCGAGGTAGCGGAAGGCGAGGTCCTCGAGCTCCCACTTGAGCTGCCAGACGCCGAGCCGGTTGGCGAGCGGGGCGTAGATCACCCGCGCCTCGACCGCACGCCGCTCGCGCTCGGCGGCCGGGAGCTCGCGCGCGTGGCGCAGGCCCACCAGCTCCTCCGCGAGGCGCGCCAAGACCAGCCGCGGGTCGCTCACCACCGCGAGCAGCATCTTGCGCAGCGTCTCGGCCTGGCGCGCATCGAGGCCGCGGGCGGGCGACCAGTCGTGGGGCAGTCCCAGGGTGCCGAGGCGCTGCAATGCAACGGCGATGTCGGTGGCCCCCTGGCCCACGATGCCGGCGGCCTCTTCGGGCGTGAGACTCGCGCGCGAGATCACCGGCCGGGCGAGCAGCGCGTTGGCGAGCTCGGTGCTCTCGGTGAGCCCGCCCATGATCTCGGCCGCCTCGGTCGCGAAGGCGAGGTCGGCGGGCGAGCGGACGCTGGCGCGCTCGAGCGCGGCGCGCGCGCCGATGATGGCGTCACGGACCGCGGGCGGGCAGAGTAGGTTGGTCTCCATGGGAGGGCAGCCCCGCCGCAGGCCGTCGGGGTTGGGCGACGGCGTGTCCTCTCGCGGGGTTTGTAGCTATCATACGTAACCTCATGACGAGACACAGCAGTTGGGCCAGCATTCAGCGCCGTAACAGTTTCCTGGCGGCGCGCCGCAGCCAGGGCCGCGGCCGCAAGCCCGGCGCCGGGCAGGAGCTGGTGCGTTACGAGGGCTACGGGCCGGGCGGCGCGGCGGTCGTGGTGGAGTGCGTGACGGACGACCGCGGCCGGGTCGCCGAGCAGGTGCGGCATGTATTTCTCGAGCACGGCGGCGCGCTCGGGGCGGACGGCTCGGTGAGCTATCTCTTTAATACGGTCGGCCTCATGACCTACCCGCCGGGGACCGACGAGGAACGGCTGATGCAGGTCGCGCTCGAGGCGGGCGCCGAGGACGTGGTGCCGGCGGACGACCGTTCCATGGAGGTACTGGCCGATCCGGCCGAGCTCGACACGGTGCGCGCGGTGCTCACGCATCGCGGCTTCGCGCCGATGACCGCCGAAGTCACGCGCCGCGCGGCGACTGCGTTCGGACTCTCGGGGGAGGCCGCCGCGCGCACGGTCCGGATGCTCGAGGCACTGCAGGCGCTCGATGAAGTGCGCGACGTGTACTCGAACGCCCAGATCGAGGAAGAGGCGCTCGAGCGGCGTTGAGGCGGGCGCGGCGCGGCGGCCCAAAAAAAGAACCCCACCGGCGGGGGGTCCACGGGTGGGGCTCAAGAATCACCGCGAGCTCGGTTCGGGAAGCAAGCGCGGTGGCTATCCGGTATCGGCAGCGGCGGCGCATCCTGAAGCCCCATGGGCGAGCGCTGAGTCACAGTTTTGCGGCCCGCCACGGGGCCATGCGTAAGCCCTTGTTTTCAGATAGGCTTGCGCGAATGTCGAGATACCGGACGAGGTCGTGGCGCGCGTTTGATCCGGCAGCTGCCGCGGCCGCGCCACCCCCCGCCGCCGTCGCCGCCACCGTCCGCATCGTGGGTCTCGACCCCGGCTCGCGCCGAACCGGTTTCGGCGTGCTGGAGTGCCGGGGCGGGGAGCTTACGCTGCTCGCGCAGGGGTGCCTGAACGTCAGCACGGCGGCGCCCACGGCGCGCCTGCGCCTCATCTTCGACGGCCTGGCTCGGCTCTTCGGCGAGCATCAGCCGGCGGAGGTCGCGATCGAGCGCGTCTTCGTCAGCCGCAACGTCGACAGTGCGCTCAAGCTCGGCCAGGCGCGCGGCGCGGCGCTGTGCGCGGTGCCGGGCGGCATTCCCGTATTCGAGTATGCACCGCGCGCCATCAAGCTCGCGGTGGTGGGCTCGGGCGCCGCGGAGAAGTTCCAGGTGGCGCACATGGTGCGCGTGCTGCTCGGGGTGGCCGGGCCCCTCTCGGCGGATGCCGCCGACGCGCTCGCGGTCGCGGTGTGCCACGCGCACGCCCGGCGTATCGGGGCGCTCGTGGCGCGGCAGGGCGCGAGCCGCGTGCGGCTGGAGCCGCGATGATCGGGGCGGTGCGGGGCCGGATCGCCTCGAAAACTCCCCCCCAGCTCACGGTCGACGTCGGCGGGCTCGGCTACGAGCTCGAGGCGCCGATGTCGACCTTCTTCCATCTGCCCCCGGTCGGCGCCGAGGTGAGCCTGCTCACGCACCTGGTGGTGCGCGAGGATGCGCACGTGCTGTATGGGTTCGCCACCGAGGAGGAACGGCGGCTGTTCCGCAGCCTGATCCGTGTTTCCGGAGTGGGCCCGAAGATCGCGCTCGCGCTCCTCTCCGGGATGAGCGTTGCGGCCTTCACCCGCTGTGTGCAAAGTGAGGACGTGACGGCGCTGACGCACGTGCCGGGCGTCGGGCGCAAGACCGCCGAGCGGCTCATCGTCGAGATGCGTGACCGTCTCGCGCCGCCGCCCGCGGCCGCCGGCGCCGCGGCGCTGGCAGCCGGCGACAGCCCCGAGGGCGAGGCCTATGGCGCGCTCGTGGCACTCGGGTATCGTCCGCTGGAGGCGACCCGGTTGCTGAAGGCCGTGGAGCCGGGCGAGTACACCACCGAGGAACTGATCCGGCGCGCGCTGCAGGGCGCGGCACGGGAGTAGACCGACTCAAGTGACAGCCGAGCGAATCACCAGCGGCGCGGCGGGCGCGGACGAAGAGGCGGTCGAGCGGGCCATCCGCCCGCGCCGCCTCGAGGAATACGTCGGCCAGACGCCGGTCAAAACCCAGCTCGAGATCTTCATCAGCGCCGCCCGTGGGCGCGGCGAGGCGCTCGATCACGTCCTCATCTTCGGGCCGCCGGGACTGGGCAAGACGACGCTCGCCCACATCATCGCGGCCGAGCTCGGCGTGAACCTGCGCCAGACGTCGGGTCCGGTGCTCGAGCGCCCCGGCGACCTCGCCGCGATCCTCACCAACCTGCAGCCGCGCGACGTATTGTTCGTCGACGAGATCCATCGTCTCTCGCCGGTGGTCGAGGAGGTGCTCTATCCGGGGATGGAGGACTATCAGCTCGACATCATGATCGGCGAGGGACCGGCGGCGCGCTCGATCAAGCTGAACCTTCCGCCCTTCACGCTGGTGGGGGCGACGACACGCGCGGGACTGCTGACCTCGCCGCTGCGCGACCGCTTCGGCATCGTGCAGCGGCTCGAGTTCTACGGCGTCGACGACCTCGAGCGCATCGTGCAGCGCTCGGCGACGATCCTCGAAGTCCCGATCGACCCCGGCGGCGCGCGCCGCATCGCGCAGCGCTCGCGCGGTACGCCTCGCATCGCCAACCGCCTGCTGCGCCGGGTGCGCGACTACGCGCAGGTGCGCGGCGACGGCCGGATCGATGAGCGCCTGGCCGACGCGGCGCTCGATCTTCTCGAAGTCGACGCGCAGGGCTTCGATGCGCTCGATCGCAAGCTCCTGACGGCGATCATCGAGCGCTTCGACGGCGGGCCGGTGGGCATCGACAGCGTCGCGGCGGCCGTGGGCGAGGAGCGCGGCACGCTCGAGGACGTGATCGAGCCGTTCCTCATCCAGCAGGGCTTCCTGGTGCGCACCGCGCGCGGCCGCATGGTGACGCGCCTGACTTACCAGCACTTCGGACTGAAGCCCCCCGCGCGCGCCGTCGCCAACCTGCAGCTGTTCGAGGACCCGCGATGAGCGGCTTCGCCTGGCCCGCGCGCGTCTACTGGGAAGACACCGACGGCGGCGGCATCGTCTATTACGCCAACTACCTGCGCTTCCTCGAGCGCGCCCGTACCGAGTGGCTGCGGCAGCGCGGTTACTCGCAGCAGCGCCTGCAACACGAAGCGGGGATGCTGTTCGCGGTGGTGAGTCTCGGGATCGAGTACCGCGCACCCGCGCGGCTCGACGACGAGCTCGAGGTGAGCTGCGAGCCGCAGCCGCAGGGGCCGGCAACGCTGCGCTTCGCGCAGCGCATCCACCGGCGCGCCGCGGGCGGCGCGCGCGAGCTCCTGGTCGAGGCGAGCGTGCGCGTGGCCTGCCTCGATGCGCGTACGCTGCGACCGCGCCGCCTGCCGGCGTTCCTCACCGCGCCGCACGCCGCCGAGGTACCGATGCATGAATGATCAACTGTCGATCCTGCGCCTGATCGTGCAGGCGAGCGTGCCCGTGCAGGTGGTGATCGGCATCCTGCTGCTCGCCTCGCTCAGCTCCTGGGCGATCATCTTCCGCAAGCGGCGCATCATCGGCCGCGCGCGGCGCGAGGCCGACCGCTTCGAGAGCCGCTTCTGGTCGGGCGACGATCTGGCACAGCTCTATCGCGCGATCGAATCGCACGGCGGTGCCACGGGCATGGCGGGCATCTTCGAGTTCGGCTTCCGCGAGTTCGCGCGGCTGCGTCAGGCGAGTGCCGCACAGGAACAGCTGCTCGAGGGCTCGCGGCGCGCCATGCGCGTCGCGCAGCTCAAGGAGGTCGATCGCCTCGAGCAGAGCCTGGCGACGCTCGCCACCGTCGGCAGCACCAGCCCCTACGTCGGCCTGTTCGGCACGGTGTGGGGCATCATGAGCGCCTTCTCCTCGCTCGGAAACATCCAGCAGGCGACGCTGGCGCAGGTCGCGCCCGGTATCTCCGAGGCGCTGGTGGCGACCGCCTTCGGGCTGTTCGCGGCCATTCCCGCCGTGGTCGCCTATAACCGCTTCGCCGACCAGGTGACGCGCCTCGAGATCCGCTTCGACGCCTTCATCGAGGAGTTCTCCACCATCCTGCAGCGCTACGCGGCCCGCGGCGCGCTCACGCCGGTGGCCGAGAAGGCCCCGGCGCCGGGCAAGGAGCGCTGACATGGCCCAGACCTCACGCGGCCGGCGGTTGATGGGCGAGATCAACGTCGTTCCTTACATCGATGTCATGTTGGTGCTGCTCATCATCTTCATGATCACGGCGCCGCTGCTGACCCAGGGGGTCAAAGTATCGCTGCCGAAGGCGGGTGCGGAACCTCTCGAGGTGCAGCAACTCAAACCGCTCGTGTTGTCGATCGACCGCCAGGGGCGGCTATATCTCAACATCGGCGGCGACCCGCGCGCGCCCCTCGACGCCCGGACCGTGGCGGCGCGCGCCGCAGCGGCGTTGCGCGGCAACCCGGAGCGCGCGGTGCTGGTCAAGGCCGATGCGGCCATCGCCTACGGGCGCGTGGTCGAGGCGATGGTGATCCTGCAGCAGGCGGGCGCCCGGCAGGTGGGCCTGGTCACCGAGCCGCTGACGCAGCCGCCGCGGCGGTCCGGCTGAGCCACATTGCACGGCGATGGTGCAGCGTGCGAGTGACCGTTGGATCTCGATTTCGCTGTCGGTGCTGCTGCATGGCGCGCTGGCGGCGGCACTGGTGTACGGCTGGGTGATGTTCCGCGGGGAGCGCCGCGCGAGCCCGACGCCGCCCATCGAGGCGCGTGTGATCGATGCGCGCACGCTCCAGGGAACGGAGCAGCCCGCGCCGCAGCCGGCGGCGGCGCCGCAACCGGCACCGGCCGAGGACATGGGTCCGCCGCCGCCCACGCCCGAGGAGCGCGCGCAACGGCAGGCCGAGGAGCAGAAGGCGGCGGAGCAGCGCGCGGCGGCGGAGAAGGCCGCGGTCGAGAAGGCGGCGGCGGAGCAGGCGGCGGCGGCAAAGGCCGCAGCGGAAAAGGCCGCAGCGGAAAAAGCCGCGGCGGCGAAGGCGGCGGCACAGAAGGCCGCGGCGGATAAGGCCGCGGCGGCCAAGGCGGCCGCCGCGCGTGCCCGCCAGGACGAGCAGGACCGTCTCGATCGTGAGGCGGACCTGAAACGCAGCCTCGCGGCCGAGGAGCGAGCCGATGCGGCGCGCAACGGCGCGGCGATGGCGACCTGGGCATCGCAGATCGCGGCGAAGATCACGCGCAACTGGCTGCGCCCGCCGACGGCCAGAGCCGGGATAGACTGTATGCTGAACGTGACGCAGGTGTCGGGAGGCGAGGTGACGCACGTGAGTATCGGGGAATGCAACGGCGACCAGGCGGTGCGCCAGTCGATTCAGGATGCGGTGTACCGCGCCTCACCGCTGCCGCCGCCGCCGGACCCCTCGCTGTTCGATACCAACCTCAAGATCGAATTCAAGCCGGACTGATGCCGATGCACTGCAAGCCGAAGCGGCTCACCTTCAGAGGCTGGCTCACGCTCGCCGCCGTGCTGGCGATCGGTGGCGGCGCGGCGCCCCGGGCGCATGCGGCGCTGCAGATCGAGATCACCTCGGGGGTGCGCGATCCCATCCCGATCGCGATCGTGCCGTTCGCGCCGGCGAGCCCGGCGGACGGCGGCCTCGACGTCGCCGGCGTGGTGCAGCACGACCTCGAGGGCAGCGGCCGCTTTCGCGCGCTGCCGCGCGAGCGCATGCCGGCGATGCCGACGCGCGCCGAGGCCATCACGGCGGCCGACTGGAAGGGCGTGGGAAGCGATTACGTCGCGGTCGGGCGGCTCGCGGTGCTCGAGAACGGCACGCTGGCGGTCGACTTCGACCTGGTCAACACCCTCACCGGTGTGCGGCTGGCGACGCAGCGGTTCACCGGTCCGGCCGGCGCCTTGCGCAACGCCGCGCACCGCGTGAGCGATGCCATCTACCAGAAGATCCTCGGCGTGCGCGGCGCCTTCGCCACGCGCATTGCCTACGTTTCCATCGACGGCACGCCGCCGGCGCAGCGCTACCAGCTGATCGTGGCCGACGCGGACGGCGAGAACGCCCACCTGATCCTCGACTCGCGCTTTCCGATCATGTCCCCGGCCTGGTCGCCGGACGGCCAGTGGCTCGCCTACGTGTCCTTCGAGAGCAAGCTCTCGGGGGTGTACGTGCAGCGGGTGCGCACCGGTGAGCGCAGCCTGGTGTCGGCGCGCGCGGGCATCAACGGGGCCCCGGCCTGGTCCCCCGACGGCAGGAAGCTCGCGCTCACCCTCGGGGGCAGCAACGGCAATCCCGACATCTACGTCCTCGACCTCACCACCCAGGGACTGACCCGCATCACCGACGATCCGGCGATCGACACCGAACCCGAATGGGCGCCCGACGGACGCTCGCTGTATTTCACGTCCGACCGCGCCGGCTCGCCGCAGATCTACCAGATCAGCGCAAGCGGCGGCCGGCCCAAGCGCATCACCTTCGAGGGCAACTACAACGCCCGCCCGCGGATTTCGGCCGACGGCACGACACTCGCCATGGTGACGCTCGATGGCGGCGGCTACCGCATCGCGGTGCAGGATCTGGCGAGCGGGGCGGTGCGGGTGCTTTCCCATGGTCATCTCGACGAATCGCCGAGCTTCGCGCCGAATGGCGCTACACTTCTTTACTCGCAGCGCGAGGCGAGCCGCGGGACGCTGGCGACGATCTCGGTGGACGGGCTGACGGGGCTGCGCCTCAAGGCGCAACAGGCCGCGGTGTGCGATCCGGCCTGGGGGCCGTTTGGAACGTGAATGTGGGATATTCGGGAATAGTGTGGAGAAGCGGAATGGCAGAGCAACGCTCGATCAATAGCATCCTGGCGCTCCTCGTCGCGGCGCTCGCCCTGACACTGGGGGCCTGCGGCAGCAAGCCGGTGAAACCCGCGCCGTCCACGGCGCAGACCGAGTCGAACGCCGGGGCGCAGAGTGAAGGCGCCAACGCCGCCAATGCGGCGGGCGGCGGGGTTGCCGGCAACCAGGATGAGACGGCAGGCCCGCAGGCGGGACTGCTCGCAACCCGCATCGTGTACTTCGATTTCGACAGTGCGGTCATCCAGGGCGCGGGCGTGGACGTGGTGGCTGCGCACGCCAAATACCTCGCGGCCAACCCGCAGGCGCGCGTGCGCCTCGAGGGCAACACGGATGAGCGCGGCTCGCGGGAATACAACATCGGGCTCGGCGACCGGCGCGCCCAGGCGGTACGGCGCGCGCTGCTGCTGCAGGGCGTCGCCGAGGGGCAGCTCACTACCGTCAGCTACGGCGAGGAGCGGCCGGCGGACCCGGGGCACGATGAGGCGGCGTGGGCCAAGAACCGCCGTGTCGAGATCGTCTACCTGACGCCGGCGGGCCAGCCGGCGGTGCCGGCGAAGCCCTGAGAGTCTGTGGGCAAAGCTGTGCACCCGGTGCCCGTCCGCGCTCTGACAGCGCTCGCCGTGTTGCTCGCCGCCGTGCTCGGCAGTGGCTGCGCGACGACACCGGAGGAGGATCCGGTGCAGATCAAGCTGAGCGAGCTCGACGCGCGCGTCGCCAAGCTCGAGCGCATCATCGCCAACCAGAGCCTGGTCGAGCTCGCGCAGAACCAGGAGGCCGCACAGGCCGAGCTGCGCGCGCTGCGCGGTGAGATCGAGCAGATGCAGCACGACAACGCGGCGCTGCGCAAGCAGCAGCACGATCTGTACGCCGACCTCGACAGCCGCGTGAGGGCGTTGAGCGCCGCCCCGGGCGGCGCCGCCGCGGCGCCGGCGGGTGGTGCGGCGGCGGCGGGCAGTGCGGCGGCAGCGGGCGCCACCGGGAACACGCCTCCGACGCCCCTCGCGGGCGCGGTGCCCCCAGGCGGGCCGGGTGGCGGCGCGGAGCCGTCCTCGACCGAGCAGGCGATCTACAACCAGTCCTTCGATGCGCTCAAGGCCGGCAGCTACTCGATCGCCATCACCGGCTTCAGGGATTTCCTGAGCAACTACCCGCAGAGCCCACTGGCCGAGAATGCGCAGTACTGGCTCGGCGAGGCCCACTACGTCAACCACGACTACGATTCCGCCGCCGAGGCGTTTCGCGCGGTACTGAGGAAGTGGCCGGATGGGCGCAAGGCGGCCGATGCGCTCCTCAAGCTCGGCTTCACGCAGCTCGAGCAGAAGCAGTTCGGCGCCGCGCGCGCCACGCTCACCGCCGTGACACAGAAGTATCCGGGCACGGACGACGCGAGACTCGCGACCGAGAAGCTGCGGCGCATTGGCGCGCAGTAGCGCGCTTGCGGCGGCGGGAAACGCCATGAGCGCGTTGCGCCTGAAGATCACCGAGATCTTTCACTCGTTGCAGGGCGAGGCCGACACGGTGGGCATCCCGACCGTGTTCGTGCGCCTCACGGGCTGTCCGCTGCGCTGCCAGTATTGCGATACGGCTTACGCGTTCCAGGGCGGCGAGTGGTGGGAGCCCGAGGCGATCCTCGCGCGCATCCGCGAGTTCGCGACTCCTTATGTGTGCGTCACGGGCGGGGAGCCGCTCGCGCAGAAGGCCTGCCTGCCGCTGCTCACGCTGCTGTGCGATGCGGGGCTGCGCGTCTCGCTCGAGACGAGCGGCGCCATGGCGCTCGCCGGTGTCGACGCACGCGTCAAGCGTGTGGTCGACGTCAAGACGCCGGGCTCGGGCGAGGAGCACCGCAACCGCTATGCGGAGCTCACGACCCTGCGGGCGCAGGATCTGGTCAAGTTCGTCATTTGCGGCCGTGCCGACTACGAGTGGAGCCGAGCGAGGCTCCCCGGGCTCGGCATCCCCGCCGACTGCACGGTGCTCTTTTCGCCGAGTCATGAGCAGCTGCCGGCGCACGAGCTCGCCGACTGGATCCTGGAAGACCGTCTGCCGGTACGTTTCCAGATCCAGTTGCATAAGTACCTCTGGGGCAACGTGCCGGGCAAATGATGAGCACACCCGCGCCGCCGGCCGCCGTCGTGCTGCTCTCCGGGGGCCTCGACTCCGCCACCGCGCTCGCCATCGCGCGCGAGCGCGGATTCCGCTGCCATGCGCTCTCGGTCGATTATGGGCAGCGGCACGCCGCCGAGCTCGCCGCGGCCCGGCGCGTGGCGCGCAGCCTCGGCGCCGACGAGCACCGCATCATGCGTGTCGATCTCGCCGGCATCGGCGGCTCGGCGCTCACCGATCGCTCGATCGCGGTGCCCGAGGAGCCGACGAGCGGTATCCCGGTGACCTACGTGCCGGCGCGCAACACGGTGATGCTCGCGCTCGCGCTCGCCTGGGCCGAAGTCCTCGGGGCGCGAGCGATCTTCATCGGCGTCAACGTGCTCGACTCGAGCGGCTATCCCGATTGCCGCCCGGAGTTCATCGCCGCGTTTGCCAGGCTCGCCGATCTCGCGACCAAGGCGGGGGTGGAGGGACATGAATGCCGCATCGAGGCGCCGCTGATCTCGCTCAGCAAGGCGGAAATCATCCGCGCGGGCACCCGGCTCGGCGTCGACTACGCAGAGACGGTTTCCTGCTACCAGGCGGATGAGACGGGGAGGGCCTGCGGGCGCTGCGATGCCTGCCGGTTGCGGCGCGCGGGCTTCGCCGCGGCGGGGCTGGCGGATCCAACGCGCTATCGGTCCGCGTAAGCGTTCAGCTGTCTTTCAGAAGGCCCGGCAGGGCACCGCGGAAGGAGGATTTGAGCTCCGCGCGGTGCAGCAATGCGAGCTGCAGCAGCAAGCGCTCGCCCTTGCTGGTCAGGCGCACTTCCACCTTGCGGCGATCCGTCTTGCCGGTGCGCCGCCGCACGAGCCCGCGCCGTTCGCAACGCGAAACCAAGGCCACCACCCCGTGCGGGTGGGCCTGCAGCCGCTCGGCGAGCTCACCGACACCGGCGTACTCGCGTCCCGGGTAGCCCTTGATGTGCAGCAGCAGCAGGTACTGCAGCGGAGTGATACCGTGGGACCGGGCGGCGTGCTCGGAAAATCTCTGGAAGCGCCGCATGCGGTAGCGAAACTCCGACATTTCATCGAAGGTGGCCTTCGATATCGCGGCGCGCGGCGGTCGGGCCATCGTGTCATCACGGAAATGGGCAGCGGCGCGGACTATATCACGGAGGCCGCACCCGCCAGGGACCTCGGGGGAAGGGCGGGCCGGCTGGGCAACCACGGCCACGATCATGGGCAACACCTGCGGGACACTCGCGTCGCGTTCGGTACCCGCATGGATCACGCGATCGTCTACGACTCGCCCAACGGGTCGGGCTTCAGCTTCGATCTCGTCTACGCGCTCGGGCTACCGGCCCCTGTAGTATCATGCGCGCCCCCCGCGCGGCGGGCATTGTGGGCGACGCTGGGGCGTTAGCTCAGTCGGTAGAGCATCGGACTTTTAATCCGCTGGTCGACGGTTCGATTCCGTCACGCCCCATACAATCAATTTCTTACATGGTTCAGCTGATGCGGCCTGCGCGTGGTGTTCGAGATGCCCGTGGAAGGCATCCCGCCGCACGCGCTGCCGGTCACCCATAACGAGCCAGCAGAAGCAACGTCAAGGTGATCGTGATCGCGCCACCGATGCGGGTGGCAATCTGCGCGAAAGGCATCAGCTGCATGCGGTTCGCGGCGGTGAGGATCGCCACATCGCCGGTACCGCCCTGACCGGCGCGACAGGCGATGACGATTGCCGTGTCAATGGGGAACAGCCGCATCCACCGCCCGACAAAGAAGCCAGTCGCCACCAGAGTCAGCACAGTGGCGACGATAGTGAGGAGGTTACGCGGCGCGAACGCCGCCATCAGCCGGTCCCAGGGCGTAAGAGCCACGCCGATCGCGAACAGCAGCGGGTAGGTCACGGCGCGGCGGAAGAATTCGTAAACCACGTGCGCACCCTGCTGCAAAGACGGAGGCACCGCCTGCACGAGCTTGAGCAATACCGCGAGCAGCAGCATTGCGACCGGGGCCGGCAGACGGAAGGTCCGGAAGCAGATCAGCCCGAGCAGATAAAGGGTAATGACCAACAGGCCGGCGGCCGCGATGTGCGTGATGTCGAGGTTCACCGGCGCGTCCGCCTCGTGGGTAGCGAGTTCTTCGCTCTCCTCCGGCTGCAGCCGGCCCTCACCGCTCAGGCGCGGATAGCGCTGGCCAAGAAAGTTGAGCATGCCCGCCAGGAGGATTGCCGTCAGGCTGCCGAACATGACAGGGGGCAGCACCTGCGCAAACAGCTCGCCCTGCGCCTCGTGCCACAGTTGTCCGTAGCCCACGGACAAGGGGATTGCTCCTTCGCCGACGCCCCCTGCCATCACCGGGATCACGATCATCAGCAGCGTATGGCGGACGCCGAGTCCGAGCGCCGTTCCGACTGCGGTCCCGACGAGCAGCGCCGCGACCGAACCGGCCAGCATGGGCACGAACAGCCTGACGAAGCCTTTGACCAGCAAGACACGGTCCATGCTGAGGATGCTGCCGACGATTACCGCCGCGATGAAGAGATAAAGAAAATTCGTGGACTTGGTGAAATCCGTGACGGCGCTGACGATCTGGGCGGGGATCAGATGCTGGTAATTCAGGAACGACGGCACGAACGTGGCGAAGATCGCTGCGCCGCCGATCCGGTTGAGGATCGGAATGCGCCGCCCCAGCTCGGCGCAGGTGAACCCGAGCACGGCCAGCACACCGATCATCATGTTGATCTCGGTGGGGACCTTGCCGGAGCTGACGAAGTATGCAACCACACCAAGCAAGGCGGCATACACCGGCACCGGGATTATGCCGATGCGCAACTCCATTATCCGCCACCAGCTCTGCGGCCAAACGCGCGACTTGTTCATACGTGAGAGCCGTGAACTGCGCGGCGTTTCCCACCGCCGCCGGCGGCACGGTCAATGCGAGGCATGCTGATCATTCTGACACCTCCTTCTCGAGCTGCAGCCCGTAGTCGCTGAGTAGAATCTGTACGCCCAGGTAGCTCATGAAGTCGACCTGCCCGGTCGACCCGGCGACACTGCGCCCAGCCATGAAGAGCAGGATGAACCCGCGGGCGAGCCGATAGCGTCCACCGACGTCGAGGGTCGTGAAATCAGGCAGCGCTCCCATCGCGTGATCGTTGTAGACCTCGACGTCGAGCTCCAGCCTCGGCGTGAACTTGTGACCGGCGACCAGGCCAAGGATGCGCTCTTCGGGCCCGCGGTGAGCGAAGTAGTAGCCGGCCTCGAAGTCTAGATCGAGCGCCCCGACCGATCTTGAGACCTGGAAGGGCAGCAGGAACCGCGAGCCCTCCTCGGCGATGCCTTGCTGCTGCGCGCTGGCCGAGCCTGGGGTTTCATACTGGGGAAAGAGCGACATCTGCCAGCCGCCCTCGCCCTGATCGAGGAAGCGCCACTTAACGCCGAGGAAGGCGTTGCTCCAGCCGCTCGCCTGCGGCGCTCCGGCGCCACTCTGCATGACGTAAGGGATCTCGTAGGTGAGCTGAATGCGATCGCCGAGCCCGAAGTTGAGATCGAGCTGCGGGAGCTGCCACTCGGTCACTCCCTCCGAGCGGGTCGTCATCGATGCGACGTTGATTTCCCAGTTGCCGTCGCCCGGCGTGCCGGGGTCGTTGGTGATGTACGGGGGACCCGCCTGGGCGAGGACGAGGCGCGGCGCGAGGAGTGTGGCGCCGCACAGCATGGCAACAGCGATCGGCAGGAGGCGCTGCATGACGTGCGCCAGTGTAGCAAGCAACCTGACTCGAACCTGAAACCGTACAGAACGGAGTCCGGAAGAAGAGCGACCGGTCAGCCGGCGCTACGGCCGCGGCCCGCGCTGGTGCCAGCGCCGCCACCAGCGCGCCTTGGGTGGGCGAAGGCGGGTCCGTCGCGGGTGTTGCATTTTCTCAGCAGGGGGCTCAAGTATTCGTCTGTGCCGGTCATCGAGGGCGCAGTCATGAATCGCACCGTTGTGATGCTCGTATTGTTTGCAGCGGCGAGTGGCTCTCTTGCCTTCGCGGATCCGCCGGCTCCCGGGGTTCCTGTCCAGAGCCCCGGCGGCGCGGATCAAAAGAGCCGCGCCGACACGATTCAGCCCGATCGCGCTGTGGCGGCTGCCACGGCTCCCGCAGACACCACGGCGGCGAAGGCGCCCGCCGCCGGGCCCACGGCGAGTGCTGCCGACGAGGCACGCCGGGAGGCGCTGCTACTCGATCAGGGTTACAAGCCGGCGATGCGGAATGGCGAGAAGGTATTCTGCAAGCGCGAGACGCCCATGGGCTCACGGCTTCCAACCGCGCTGCATTGCCTGACCGTTGCGGAGGCCGAGCTGATCGCGAAGGAGGGGCGGGAGACCACCGAGCGCATTCAGCGTAACTCGGTGGGCTGTCTCAACCCGTCGACCGGTGGTTGCGGCAAGTGACCGGGCGGTCGTGAGGAACGCGACCGGGGACGGCCGGCGTGCGGCCGCTGGGTATAATGCCGCCCCCGTGTGTGACTTCAGAGGCCGATATGCGCCGCTACCCGACCGCTGCACTCCTGCCGATGTTGCTTTGCGCAGCGGCGTTGGCCCGCGCGGCCGACAACCCACAGCATCCCGACAGGGACTGGATCGAGCGCAGTAACGCCTACACGCAGAAGCTCCTGGATGTGGAGCTCGCGCATCGTCCCGAACGGGGGTCACGGGAGGGGCTGGCGCAGTTCGATGCGCTCATCTCCCACCCGACCCTGGTGGATGAGATGCAGCGGCGGCACGAGCTGGAGCAGGTGCTCGCCGGAATCGATGCGGCGCGCCCCCGCGAGTCCGACCCCAGGGTACGCGAGGATATGGAGATCCTGCACAAGGCGCTCGACCGGCAGTTCCGCCAGGAGGACTACGAGCTGCGGCACGAGGTGCCGTTCCACAACGCCAGCGCGGCCGTGTTTCAGGGCCTGCGCGTGCTGCTGGATGACCAGGTCGCCGCGGAACGCCGGCCAGCCGCGGTTGCGCGTCTGCGCCGATACGCCGGCCTCGAAGGCGGCGCGCCGCCAATCACCGAGATCTTCAAGCAACGCGAGCTCGAGCAGATCGCCAAGCTTGGCATGCTCTATCCGTCCAAGGGCGAGGTGGAGACCGAGCTCGGGCGCAATTCCAACTACGTGGACGGGATTGGCGCGCTGTTCCGCAAGTATGGACTCACCGGCTGGCAAGATGCCTACGCGGACCTGAAGACGCAGCTCATCGCCTACGACGGCTGGGTACGCGCGAACATACTCCCCAAGGCACGCACCGACTTCCGGCTGCCCAGGGAGAAGTACGCACTGGCGTTCGAGGAGTACGGGATCGATCTTCCTCCGGAGAGGATCGCCGCCCTGGCGCACGCCGCCTTCAGCGAGTGCCAACAGCAGATGGCGCCGCTCGCGGCCGAGGTCGCCAGGACCAACGGCTATCCCTCGAGCGACTATCGCGCGGTGATTCGCGAGCTCAAGAAGAAGCAGATCACGGGCGATGCGATCCTGCCCTTCTTCAACAACCGCCTGCACCAGATCGAGCAGATCATCGTCAGGCAGAATCTGGTCACGCTGCCCGACCGCCCGGCCATCATCCGCCTCGCCACCGCGGCCGAGACGGCGCAGCAGCCGGCGCCGCATATGTCGCCACCGCCGTTCCTGCACAACACGGGTCAGCGCGGTGAGTTCGTGCTGCCGTTGAACATTCCCCCGGCAACGGCCGGTGGCGGCGAGGATAAGTACGACGACTTCACCTTCGATGCCGTCGCCTGGACGCTGACCGCACACGAGGCGCGCCCCGGCCACGAATTGCAGTTCGACTCCATGGTTGAGCACGGGGTGAGCGAGGCACGCGCGCTGTATGCCTTCAACTCCACCAACGCGGAAGGCTGGGGACTGTACTCCGAGTACCTCATGCAGCCCTACGAGCCCGCCGACGGCCAGCTGCTGACCCTGCAGCTGCGCCTGCTGCGCGCGGCGCGCGCGTTTCTCGACCCCGAGCTGCAAAGCGGCGCGGTCACGCCCGCTCGCGCCTACCGGGTGCTGGAGCAGGACGTGGTGTTGAGTCACGCCTTCGCGAAGGAGGAGGTCGAGCGATTCACCTACCGCGCACCCGGCCAGGCCAACAGCTACTTTTATGGATATACGCGGCTGCTGTCGCTGCGCAAGGAGACCGAAGCCGCGCTCGGCGCCAGGTTCGACCAGAGGAAATTCCACGACTTCATTCTCGCCCAGGGACTGCTGCCACCCGACCTGCTGCGCAAGGCGGTGCTGGAAGAGTTTGTAAGCTCGCAGAAGTAGGCTGCGGGGGTCGTGGCCACCCAGGATCACTTGACGAGTCGTGTATTGCATGATAATGTATATACATGGATCCGCATGTATTGATGTTTCAGGCGCTGGCGGACCCGGCGCGGCTGCGCATCCTCGAGGCGATGAGATCCGGCGAGTGGGCGGTCGGCGACATCGTCGAGCGCATGGACATCCACCAGTCCGGTGTCTCGCGGCACCTGCGGATCCTGGCGGAGGCGGGCATCGTGCAGATGCGTCCCGACGGGCAGAAGCGCCTCTATTCGGTACGTGCGGACGCCTTCGACCGGCTCGAAGCGTGGGTCACGAGTTACCGGTGTCACTGGAACAAACGGCTCGATCGGCTCGGGAACGCGCTCAAGGGGAAGTCCCGGTGACGGCAAAACGCCCGGTTGCGCGGGCGCAGTTTTCGCTCGAGCGGACCTATGCCGTCCCGGGCGAGCGAGTCTGGGCCCTGTGGACGACCCGGCAGGGAATCGAATCCTGGTGGGGACCGGAGGGGTTCGAGGTGAAGGTCACCGCCCTCGATCTGCGCCCGGGTGGCGAGCTCAGCTACGACATGACCGCGGTCGCGCCGGCGCAGGTCGCGTTCATGAAGCAGGCGGGGATGCCGCTCACGACGAAGGCCAGGGTGATTTACACCGAGGTCACGCCGGGGAAACGCCTCGCTTTTAAGACGGTCGCGGACTTCGTGCCGGGCGTCGAGCCTTACGAGGTTGCCACGGTCGTCGAGTTCCAGGCGACGGCCGCGGGCGTCACGCTCGTCATCACGGTCGATGCCATGCATGATGAGGTCTGGACCGCGCGCTCGCGCGCCGGCAACGAGAGTCAGCTTCGTAAACTGGATGCGTTGCTTGGGACACATTGACACCCGCCTGGGTGAGCTTCAGCTGCTGCTGCCGCCGCCGCCCCGTCCTCCGCCCGGGGTGGTGCTGCCGTTCGAGTTCGTGAGAATCGTGGGCGGCAGAGCCCTCATCTCCGGGCACGGACCGCAGGCGCCCGACGGCTCGTTCGCGCGGCCGCTCGGCAAGGTGGGTCGGGAGTTGACGGTCGAGCAGGGCTACACCGCGGCGCGGCTCACGGCGCTGTCGATGCTCGGGAGCCTGCGGCGCGCCCTGGGCGATCTCGATCGCATCGCCGCCTGGTCGCGCGTGTTCGGCATGGTGAACTCCGCACCGGGTTTCAGCCGGCAGCCGAGCGTGATCAATGGTTTTTCGGATCTGATCCTCGAGGTCTTCGGCCCCGAGACCGGCGCCCATAGCCGCAGTGCCGTGGGCATGGCCGAGTTGCCCTTCGACATTCCGGTTGAAATCGAGGCGGAGGTCCTGCTCGCCGGCTGAAGTGCGGGTGAGCGCAGCGGCCGTTACTTGTGGCTGAAAAATCGCTCGCGGACCACTGCGTACCACTGAGCGGCAACCAGCAGTGTGCTGCCCGCGATCGAGAGCTTGATCAGTTCCATAACTACCCCTCTGTGTGTCTCGGATGCACGGCCCTAAGTGAGGGCGCCAGAAGGGATTTCAAGGCCCCGGGCACGGAGGAAGAGGGGTCGACGAGCCAGGCGGTCCGGTCAGCTCAGAGGCGCTCGATCCAGCGGTCTCCTTCCTTTACGTAGCGCCGTTTGACCGCCGCCCAGGCGATGCGATGTGCGGCCTCCTCCTGGCGTGGATCGCCCCTGTGTGCCTCAAAGGCATGATTGAAAGCCTCGCGGTAGATGTCCTGCGCATGGTCCGGAAGATGCGTGCGCACCGATGGGGGCAGCTCGAGATTATGGCTATACGGCATTCGCCTCTCCTTTCAGCGCTTGATCATCGGGGGCCCGTCCAACGCCCGAGGAGGA